>ENA-OQIW01000052-OQIW01000052.1-human-gut-metagenome-genome-assembly--contig:-NODE-52-length-26700-cov-3.397283_pt1 | contig 26700 bp, 28 predicted proteins | sample MGYA00242586_ERZ504751 | MGnify/ENA primary metagenome ERZ504751 (study PRJEB26092, sample SAMD00036349) | human gut metagenome | host: Homo sapiens | study: EMG produced TPA metagenomics assembly of...
GGCAATTTGAAGCATCATTAACTAGTTGATTGCAAGAATAATAATCAGTGCAAGCAACGCAACCATCATAACCTTGCTGACCTTTTCAATGCCTTTTTGAAGTCCTTCGACTGCATACAAAAAATCCGAATACAACGATTATCGCAAGCCATATAATCATCTCAACAGGCGATGCCATAAGGTTGTTAAACACTCCCGAAACCTGTTCTGAGTTCATTCCGCTTTTAAATGTTCCCGTTGCAAATTTATAGAAGTAATCTAACATCCAAGCCGAAACAGGCGTGTAGAACATCATCAAAAGGTAACAGCCTATCATGCACAGCCAACCGTGAATGTGCCATTTGCTCTTTGGCTTTTCAAGTGTTTTATAGCTTAATACGGCACTTTTTCTGCTTGCTCTGCCGACTGCAAGCTCCATTGTCAGAACGGGAATTCCCATAAGCACAAGAAATGCAAGATAAAAAAGCACGAACAATCCGCCGCCGTTTTCGCCCGTAACATACGGAAAGCGCCAGACATTGCCTATGCCAATCGCACAGCCTGCACTTACAAGGAGAAAACCTGTCCTCGACTTAAAATTTTCTCTTTGCATAAATATTCTCCTTAAAAATACTGTTGCTTTAATTATACAAACTTTTCACCGATATTTCAAGGAATAAACTTTTTATTTATGCAATTTGACAGGAATTAAAAAGCTTTGTATACTTTTATTGACAGAAACATTTAAGCCTTGTTTAAGGTTTGAAATATATAATAGAATAAGAAAACTTTCGGGAGGTTACCAAATGCGACTTTTACTTGCAGAGGATGAAAAAGAGCTTTCAAAGGCTCTCACGGCAATTTTAAAGCATAACGGATATTCGGTTGACGCTGTTTATAACGGAAAAGATGCGCTTGATTATCTTCTCGGCGGTGACTATGATTGTGCAATTCTCGACATAATGATGCCGTTGCTTGACGGAATTTCAGTTTTGAAAGGAATCCGTCATGAGGGGCTTGACCTGCCGGTTATCATGCTTACGGCAAAAAGTGAAATTGACGACAGGGTTTTCGGACTCGATAGCGGTGCTGACGATTATGTTACAAAGCCGTTTGTCGCAAAGGAACTTATTGCACGAATCAGAGCCGTTACACGCAGAAAATCCGAAACCGAATCGCCTAATCTTACATTTGAAAATATAACCCTCAACCGTTCAACCTGTGAGCTTTCCTCAGATAAGGCGAGTATAAGACTTGCCAACAAGGAGTATCAGATGCTTGAAATGTTTATGTCAAATCCGAGGCAGATTATTTCGCCGGACAGGTTTATGGAGAAAATTTGGGGGTTCGATTCCGATACAGAGCAGAATGTTGTGTGGGTTTACATATCATATCTCCGAAAAAAACTTGCCAAAGTCGGTGCGAATGTCCAGATAAAAGCGGCAAGAAATATGGGCTATTCTCTGGAGGCTAAAAATGATTAAATCCCTGAGAAGAAAATTCATCGCAATTGCGATGTGCTCACTTATAGGTGTGCTTGTGCTGACAGTAGGATTTATCAACACATTCAGCTATATTGATGTTGTCAACAAAGCCGACAGCCGACTGTCCCTCATAGAGGGCAACAACGGAACTTTTCCGAAAAACGGTCAACCGCCCAAGGATGGCGGTATGAGGGGCGGAGGTAAAATGTCGCCCGAAGCACCGTTTGAAACCAGATATTTTACGGTAACAATAGGCGAAAGCGGAAATGTTACAACAGTTGATACGGGCAAAATAGCCGCCATAACCACATCGGAGGCGTCCGAGTATGCAGCAGATCTTTATGCAAAAAATTCCGACAGCGGTTTTTACGGAAACTACCGATACAAATCCGTGCCAAAGTCAAACGGTACGCTGTATATATTTCTTGACTGTTCAAGGGAGCTTTCGTCATTTTGGTCATTTCTTGTAATCAGCATACTGATCAGCATTGCAGGCATACTCGTTGTGTTTGCACTTGTATTGATTTTCTCGAAAATCGCAGTCAAGCCGTTTGCCGAAAGCTATGAAAAGCAAAAACGGTTCATTACGGACGCAAGCCACGAAATAAAAACACCGCTCACGATTATTGAGGCGAACACGGAGGTTCTTGAAATGACAGGGGCTGAAAGCGAGTGGACGCAGAGTATACGCAATCAGATTAAAAGATTGTCGTCTTTAACACAAAAACTCGTTTTCCTTGCCCGAATGGACGAAAATCAGGGCAAGCTTGAAATGACCGAATTTTCACTTTCGGACGCAGTCCTTGAAACGGCTGACAGCTTTTCGGCAGTAGCAAGGAACAGCGGTAAAACGCTTGATATAAATGTGCAGAACGGAATTTTGCTGAAAGGAAACGAAATGACAATCAGAGAGCTTGTATCCGTTCTCGTTGACAATGCAGTGAAGTACAGCACAGATAACGGAAATATCTCCGTGTCGCTTGTTGAGGAGTCGGGACACAAAAAACTGACCGTCAAAAACTCGACAACAGCACTTGAAAAAGGCAATCACGATATCCTCTTTGAAAGATTTTACCGTTCCGATTCTTCCCGAAACAGCGAAACAGGCGGCAGCGGCATAGGTCTTTCAATCGCCAAAGCCGTAGCCACCGCCCATAAAGCCAAAATCCACGCCAAAAGCCCCGACGGCAATTCGTTAGAAATAACGGTTGTATTTTAATTCTTTAGAATAATATTTAAGAACACAAAGTATTTTAACGGTACTTTGTGTTCTTTTTTGTGACAAAATTCTCCAGAATAACAAAGTTCCGCTATAAAATGTAATAAAAGTGTAATAAATGACATCTTGATATTGAATTTTAATTGATAGAAATTATAATTAAAATATAATATAAAACATACAACAGGAGTTTGGCGATGAAATTAACGAATGTGAATTTTCTTGCAAAAGCAAATGCCAAGATAAATAAAAATGAAAAGGGAATAAAAATTGTTTCCGCATTGCTTGTAATATCAATAACCTTGATTTCGGCATTTTCAATTACCGTCACAAAAGCTGTAAATGAGTATAAAGAGGATTATCGTGCAAGAACACTTGAGGTTGACCCTTGGTTAAGCAAACTTGACGATAATGTTATAGAAAGTATTAAAAATACTGAGCATGTAGTTGATATTTTTCCTCTTGAAGGAATCAGAAATGATTCGTTCAGTGTAACACAAACTTCAAATCAAGAATTTCAGAACAGAATTGATGATAAAGGAGATACCCATATTTATATATGGTCATTATTGGGAGATGAAAAACGCAGTGTTATTGCAGGAAAAACTCTTGATGAATCCCCTGTGTTAAGCTGTGTTGTTCCGAGTGATTTTTATCCTTTTGAGGTTGAGGATCAAAATAAAAAACCTGATTATATTGACGGTGAAGGTTTAATAGGAGAAACCATAACAGTAAAAGCATACAACGATGATTTAATACAAGATTATAATATGGGTGGAGATTTTGTCAGTACTTCTACTCTTAATCTTCCTGCAATTGAATATAAATTAAAGGTGGTGGGTACTTATTATCTGTCACCGACCGAAACAGGTTATTATGATTCGATTTATATTTCAGAGGAAACAGCTACGAAAATATTAGATGACGCACTGACAAAAGGCGGATATTCAAAAGATAACAAAACCACTGTCGGCAAGTGGTGGAGTGATTTATCGCTGAGGACTCACTATGTTGTTGTTGATGATTTTGAAAATATTGAATCGGTATATAATGCACTCACCGATATGAATGTATGCTGTGCTGGTGACTCCGAACTCGGAATACAGGACAGCATAGTAAACGCTTCAAATATATTCAGCTTTGCAAGCGTATTTCTTATTATTTCAACAGTGTTGCTTTCTGTGATTATGATTATACAATCAACAGCAAACGCACTTTCACTTCGTAAATCCGATATAGGCTTGCTCAAAGCGATAGGTTATAAAAACAGTCAGATATTTGCCTGCCTTTACTGCGAACAGCTTAGAGTTACATTTACCGGATTTGCGGTTGGAACAATTATTTCGATTATAGTTACGGCTGTTTCAAATTTTTTCTTTGCAAACAGAAATTTCATCGACCGTCTGTACATTATCAATTGGGGAACTTTCGGAATTTTGCTTGCAATTTCGTTTTTGATAGTGACAATAGTTCCGCTGATATGTCAGCTCATAGCATTACGCAAGCTGAATAAAATTCAGCCCAAAGACGCAATGAATGAATAATTTTTGAGGGTGAAATAATGAAATCAATAGAATTAAAAAATGTTTCTAAAATATACAATAACAAAGTAACCGCCGTGGATAATGTATCGTTTACATTGTCAGAGGGTGAATTTGTGGCTGTTATGGGACAGTCGGGCAGCGGAAAAAGCACTCTGCTCCAAATGGCAGGTTTGCTTGACAACTGCACCTCAGGTCAGATTTTGATTAACGGCAAAGATGTGTCATCACTAGGCAAAAACGAACTTGCCGACACAAGAATGAATTCACTCGGATTTGTCTTTCAGGCATTTCATCTCAATCCGCATCTCAAAGTTTTTGAAAATATAATGGTTCCAATGCTCATAAACGACCATTTCAAAAACAGAGCCGAAATGAAAGAAACTGCCGAATTGCTTGTGCAGAAAGTCGGTCTTACACACCGCATTGACCACTATCCCAGGGAACTTTCAGGCGGTGAACAGCAGAGAACCGCCATTGCAAGAGCACTTGCCAATAATCCCGACTTTATCCTTGCCGATGAACCTACAGGCAACCTTGACAGCAAAAACGAACGTATGATTTTTGAAGAGTTGAAAAAACTTACAGAGCTTGGCAAGGGCGTTCTTGTTGTCAGCCATAATGATGCCGTAACCGATTTTGCAGACAGAATTTGCGTTATGAAAGACGGCATTTTAGAGGAAAATTAAAATGAAAAATAAAAAACTCGGTATGCTTGTTAAAGCCTCAATTCTTTCACGAAAAGGTGCAACAATATTTTTTCATTGCTTTATGGTTATTGCAACCATTCTCGTTCTTGTGTCGGCAGGAGCGGTTATGCCGCTGAAAAATAATATTGACCAAAACATAAATAATCATATTCTTAACAGAGAGTTGAATTTTGAGATAAACGAAAATACTCCTCAAAATGAAATTGACGATACAATTTTAAGCATAAAAAGCATTGAACACATAACGAGTGTTTATAACGTGCCTGCCGAACTTGATGTGTCGGAAACTTCAGGAGTGCTGTTTTCAGCTTACACACTAAGTTATGTTCACGAGGGGTATAACCTTAAAATAACAAGCGGAAGAGCTTTCAAAGAGAATGAAGAAAATGTTGCAGTTGTTCCCGAAGTTTTAAAGGATTTTAACAGCGAAAGTCAACGAATCAATAAAATTGACGGCAAAACGCTTGTGGGCAAAAATCTTGTTTTCGCTGATGAATCGGGCAAGGAACATAAGCTTAAAATTGTCGGAGTGTATAACACATCTGACCCGATTTTTACAGGCAATCAAATTCTTATTCCACGCAACAGTTTGATTGAGTTCAATAATGAAGTTATTGCAAATGCCAAAGGTTCGATTTCAATAACTTCCGATAAGGCTTATAAAATTCTCGTTGATGATGCAAAAAATCTTGCAAGTGTACAATCCGAGGTTTCCTCATATTGCGAACCGTATACAATGGATTTGAACTTTGATTCTCAGTCATACAATATCGCACTCATAATTATTATAGGTTCAATTGTATTTTTTGCATTGTTCGTAATTGCGGGACAGTATATGTTCGTCAAGAGCAACATAAGCAGACGAAGCGAAGAACTTGCTTTGTATCGCTCACTCGGTTACAAGTCTAATCAACTTTTCTATATAATATTCGCAGAATATTTCCTTGTTGGAATAATATCAATTGCAGTCGGTACAATTTTGACTGTATTACTCGATATATTACTTATAAATCCGTATCTTATGAATCTTGTGGGCAATACAATGATGGAAATGACCGTGAATGTTTCGGCTGTTTATATACTGCTGTTCCTCGTGATTTATTTGATTGTACTTGCAATCGTCAGCATTTGGGCGAGTAAAACGTTCTGAAAAAACGGATTTAAAGTAGTGTTGCTTAGAGAAAGATAATTTTATAACGGAAATAAAACTCCATATTATTATTTAAAGCAGAAATTCTGAAAAAAATCGGGATTTCTGCTTTTTTTTAAATTCCATTTAAAGTTTGTAAATTATTATATAGCCACAGTAAAGAAAAGGTAAAGACAGGGAGGTCTTACAATGGGCGTTAAAAATATATTCAAGCGTTACGAACTTAAATTTATGCTGACAACACAGCAGTACATTCAGCTCAAAGAGCTTATGAAAAAATATATGCAGGGGGATGAATTCGGAAAAAGCACAGTATGCAATCTCTATTTTGACACACCCGATTATCTTCTCATCAGACATTCAATTGAAAAGCCTGTCTACAAAGAAAAACTCAGACTTCGCAGTTACGGCACTCCGAAAAATGATTCAACCGTATTTGCGGAATTAAAAAAGAAGTACAAGTCGGTTGTCTATAAACGCAGAATCGGTATGAGCGAACAGGCTGCAATGAAATTTCTCTGTGAAAGAAACCCTGTTAAGGATACGCAGATTACCCGTGAAATTGATTATTTTCTCGACTTCTACAACAATCCGAAACCTACGGTTTATCTCTCATATGAGCGAGAGGCATTCTTTTCAAAAACAGACAGCGATTTCAGAATGACCTTTGACCGCAACATTTTGTGGAGGGATTACGACCTTTCACTTTGTAAAGGAGTTTACGGCGAACCGATTTTGAAGAAAAATCAAGTTCTGCTTGAGGTCAAAACTGCGGCGGCAATTCCAATGTGGCTGACAATGTTTTTAAGCGAAAATCACATCTACAAAACATCTTTTTCAAAGTACGGCACAGCCTACAAAACCATTTTTGAAAGATCACTCAAGGGGGAAAAGCACTATGCTTAATAATTTATTTTCAGGTGTATTTGATTCGACAACGCAGAGCGTAATTTCTGTCCCGATGTTTCTATTATGCGTGGGAGTTTCACTTGCAATCGGAATTTTTCTTGCGTTCGTCTATTCCTACAAGAACCAATGCACAAAAAGCTTTGTGACAACTCTTGCACTTCTGCCGTCAATTGTCTGCGTTGTAATTATGATGGTTAACGGCAATATCGGAGCCGGTGTAGCCGTTGCAGGCGCATTCAGCCTTGTTCGTTTTCGTTCGGTACCCGGAAGTGCAAAGGAAATCTGTTCAATCTTTATGGCAATGGGTACAGGTCTTGTTGCCGGTATGGGATATCTCGGATTTGCAGTAGTATTCGCCCTCATTTTAGGAGCTGCGTTCCTTATCTGCAATCTTACAAATATCGGTTTATCAAAATCTGCCGACCGTGAAAGGTCGCTGAGAATCACAATTCCCGAGGATCTCGACTACACAAATATGTTTGACGATCTTCTTAAAAAATACACAACAAACTACAAGATGCTTTCTGCAAAAACCACCAATATGGGCAGTATGTTCAAGCTGACTTATCATGTCACGCTCAGAGATCCAAGCCTTGAAAAGGAGTTTATTGATGCGTTAAGATGCAGAAACGGCAACCTTGAAATTATGCTCTCGGCACAGGAGGCGACTGTTAATGAGCTTTAAAAAATTTATCTCGGCTGTATTGCTTTCGGCATTTGTAACTGCAACTTTTGCAGGCTGTTCAAATTCCGACACACAGACAGCCGATGAGGCAACAGTAAAAATATCATCAAGTTCAACTTCATCAAATGCAGACGATTCATCAACCGATGATGAAATGTTCACGGCAAGGGACAAGGAAATCGGATATGACGAATCGGAATGCGAAACGATTACACTTTCAGACAATGCAAGCACAAGCAGTCTTAAAAGCGTTAAGATTGACGGCAACACGATAACCGTAAGTGAGGAGGGAACATACATCGTTTCGGGTACGCTCTCTGACGGTCAGATTATTATTGACGGTGACAAAAGCGAAAAAATCAGACTTATCCTTGACGGAGTGACAATCAATTCAAACACAGGCGCACCGATTTATGTAAAGCAGACCGACAAGCTGTTTATCACTCTTGCCGAAAGCAGTAAAAATGTTCTTACAAACAATAAGCAATTCACGCAGACGGTGACAACAATGTTGATGCAGTAATTTTCTCAAAAGATGATATTACTCTCAACGGCAATGGCAGTCTTGAAATCACAACAAACTGCGGACACGGCATTGTGTCAAAGGACGATTTAAAAATCACAAGCGGTACATATTCGATTACATCAAGTTCACACGCTCTTGACGGCAAGGATAGCGTGAGAATTGCATCGGGTACATTTACGCTCAATTCCGACAAGGATGGTATTCACAGCGAAAATGCCGATGATACCTCACTCGGATTCATATATATTGCAGGAGGCACTTTCAAAATCACAAGTGACGGTGACGGAATGGATGCGTCGGCATACCTGACAATTCTCGATTGCAACGCAACAATCAAGTCGGGCGGCGGTGCATCAAATGCCGAGAAAAAACAGGAAGAATTCGGCAGAATGGAAGATACTTCATCAAGTACAGACAGCGATACCGCAAGTGCAAAGGGCATTAAGGCAGGCGGAAATCTTACAATTTCGGGCGGTACACTCAGCCTTGACTGTGCAGATGACGCTGTTCATTCAAACGCTGATATCAGCATTTCAAACGGCAATCTTACAATTGCAACGGGTGATGACGGTATTCATGCCGACAGCAGTCTTAAAATTTCGGGCGGTATAATCAATGTAACTGAAAGCTACGAGGGTATTGAGGGACTTGAAATTACGGTAAGCGGCGGTACAATCTCTGTTGTGTCAAGCGATGACGGATTCAATGCCGCAGGCGGTAATGATTCAAGCGGTTACGGCGGCGGAATGCCACAGGATAATTTTTCAGCCGACAGCGATGCCAAAATCACAATTTCGGGCGGAAAGATTACATTTGATGCAAAGGGTGACGGTCTTGATTCCAACGGCTCGCTCTGTGTATCGGGCGGTGAAATCTTTGTAACAGGTCCTTCGGACAACGGCAACGGCGCTCTCGATTATAACGGTGACGCACAGATTACGGGCGGTACAATCGTTGCGGTCGGTATGAGCGGAATGACTCAGAACTTCGGCTCATCTTCAACACAGGGTTCAATCCTTTCAAACACGGCAACCAATACAAGCGGTGAGGTCGTTCTCAAAGACAGCAATGGCAATGTGCTTGTTTCATTCACTCCGACACGGGAATATAATTCGGTAGTTGTAAGCACACCCGATGTCAAAAAAGGCTCAAACCTACACACTTACAACAGGTGACAGCAGTACAACAATTGAAATGTCGGATATTATCTATGGCGAATCCACTCAGGGCAGAGCTGCTAACGGTGGCGGACAAGGCGGTCCGAACGGCAGAGGTCAAGCGCCCAACGGCAATATGGGCGGAGGCTTTGGCAACAGACCGTAAAGCTAAACTAACTTTTTCTCAATATTTTCATACAAAAAACAGGAGTCGCTCGCATGAACGATTCCTGTTTTTGCACCTAAAATTGTTTTTTGTTTTCCGATTATTAAAGAATTTAGAAATTATATATAAAAACATGAAGCCCCCACACATTTTCGTGTAGGGGCGGTTTTCTTAAACAAAGAAATTGTCCTTATAATTAATATCTTTCTCCGACAGCAACAATGACACTTCTGCCTGCCATATTAATTCGTCTGTCATAGAGAATAACATTTCTGTCCTCAAGGATTACATCCTGAGGCTCGTTGCCTGTATTTACATAAAGCTTCCAGTGGTATCCTTCGGGAAGGTCGGGAAGCTCAACATTTACATAATCCCAATAAGCATTGACGCCAAAGTAAACAAACTCGTCAAGCCCCTGTTGTTTAAGACTTACACCGGCATACATAACGCCAATCATTCTTGTATCATCGTAATACTTGGCACTCCACGCAACATTTGAATGGATACTGACAGGCGGATAACTGCATGTTGCCTTACCTCTGCTGTCTGTAATAATATGGAATCTCTTTCTGAAAGCAATCATATATTTAAAAAATTCAAATACATCCTTATGCTTTTCTTTTCTTGTCCAGTCAAGCCATGAGATAATGTTGTCCTGACAGTAAGCGTTGTTGTTGCCGAACTGAGTGTTGCAAAATTCATCACCTGCAAGGAAAAGAGCAGGTCCCTGACTGCACATAAGGGTTGCAAAAGCATTCTTTATCATTTTGATACGGAGCTTGTTGATATTGTAATCATTTGTATCACCCTCGGCACCGCAGTTCCAGCTGTTGTTGTCATTAGCACCGTCAGTATTGTTCCAGCCGTTTTCGAGATTGTGCTTTTCGTTGTATGAATACATATCATAAAGAGTAAATCCGTCATGACAGGTAAGAAAGTTTACCGACGCATTGTAGCCTCTGTAGGTAGGGTCATACAAATCTCTTGAGCCTGTAATTCTCTGAGCCGCATCCCATGCAAGATGGCTGTCGCCTTTAAGAAATCTTCTGAGGTCGTCACGGTATCTTCCGTTCCATTCAGCCCATCTGTTCCATGACGGAAAACTGCCGACCTGATAAAGTCCGCCTGCGTCCCATGCCTCTGCAATAAGCTTTACTCCGCCGAGAATCGGATCAAACGCAAGGCTCTTGAGAAGCGGAGGCTTATCCATAGGAGTACCGTCCTCGTTTCTTCCCAAAATTGACGCAAGATCAAAACGGAAACCGTCAATGCGGTATTCTGTTACCCAATAACGCAGACAGTCAAGTATAAACTGCTGCACAATCGGCTGATTGCAGTTGAGAACATTGCCGCAACCGCTGAAATTGTAATACTTTCCGTCCGGAGTGAGCATATAGTAAATGTTGTTGTCAATGCCCTTGAACGAGAAATACGGTCCCATTTCGTTGCCCTCTGCCGTGTGGTTGAACACAACATCAAGGATAACTTCAATTCCGTTTTCGTGAAGCTCACGAACAAGCTGTTTAAGCTCTCTGCCTTCGTGATGATGCTTGTGGTCGCTTTCATAGCTTGTGTTCGGAGCAAAAAAACATACGGTGTTATAGCCCCAGTAATCGTAGAGCTGACGACCGTCATAATTACGATATGAGCCCATTTCGTCAAACTCAAAAATAGGCATCATTTCAACGGCATTGATGCCCAGTTCTTTAAGATAGGGGATTTTTTCACGGATACCTGCGAATGTGCCTTTGTTTTTAACGCCTGAGGAGCCGTCCTGAGTAAAGCCTCTTACATGCAATTCATAAATAATAAGCTCTTCAAACGGAAGCTTCGGCTGAGTGCAGTTGCCCCAGTCATAGTCGCTGTTTACAACTCTTGCCTTATAAACACCCTCATGCTCCTGTTTTTTACCCCAGCCGCTCTGACCGATTACAGCCTTTGCGTATGGGTCAAGAATGTATTTCTTTTTATCAAAAATAATTCCTTTTTCGGGTTCATACGGACCGTCAAAGGAATATGCATACTCAAAATCAATCTCATCAAGACCGAACACGAGCATTGAATAGGTGTTGCCGATTTTGTAAGAATCCGGAAATCTGAGCCTTGCATACGGAAATTTTGCATAAGGTCTGAATAAAAGCAATGTACACTCAACGGCATAAACCGAATGAATAGTAAAGTTCACACCGCCGGAAACGGTTGTTGCACCGTTTAAAAGAAAGTTGCCGGGTCTGACATCGAAACCACCTACATTATCGGTTGGCTTTAAATCCCTCAACATAATATTCAATCCCCCTAAGTTACTTTCAAAAAAAATCAAAAAATTCAGTTCAAACACAACATATGTCTATTTTATCATATTATGTGATTTATTCAACACACTATTTGCAAAAATATAGTCAAATCTTGTCATCACGATTAAAAAGCAGTATTTTTACACAAAAAAAGACCGGAATAAAAAATATATTCGGTCTTTTTAATCATTTGCTTACGCTTATTGTCAACCTATAAAAGTAAATCTGTCTGTTTTTCTGCCGTCAACATCAACTTTTTCGGCAAACATTTCGACAGGTCTTGCCCACACTTCACTTGTGTTGTGGAGATTTCTGTAAATTACAAGTTTTTCACCTGTTTCGCTGTGGGTTGCAAAGTTGATAACCTCATATTCGCCACCCTTGAAATGTAGGTAAATACCCGGCTTGATTTCTTTTGTCGTATTTTCGGCATTGTCCGAATTGCTTTCACAGCAATTTTCTGTTTTAACAGCTTTAACTGAAGTTTCTTCATTTGCAGGAGCTTCGTCAATTTCAGCTGCCCTGCAATCTGTATTGTCTGCATTGAAATCAACCCTGAAACTTCCGTCATTAACAACAAGAATCCTTGACTGATACGGCTGCATTTCAATTTCATAGTAACCGTTTACATCAATAACTTCGTTGCCGTTGAGAACATCTGTAAGCTTTGCGTTGCAGCCTGTGTCAAAACCGATTCTTTCAACACGGTCTGTAAGGTTGAATGCAACAAAAACAGTCTGATTGTCGGTTTTTCTTCTGTATACAAGCTTTTCATTCTGAATATTTATGTTTTCAAAATCGCCGTACTTGAGAGCTTCGAGTGCAAGTCTTACTACACCGAGTTTTTTGATATGCTCAAGAAGTTCATAGTTCGGATTCGGAATGGAATCAAGATCAAGACAGGGACGAAGCTCATAATCGCTGTAGGCAGTTCTCATACCCTCAATGCCAAATTCACTTCCGTAGTAAATTGACGGTACTCCGGGCATTGTATACATCATCGTGTAAACATTGTTGAGATGATTTTTGTCTTTAAGCATACTTGCAACACGGTTTACATCGTGGTTATCAACGAAATTATATGTGTAGATGTTTCTGTAAATACCGCCGTTAGCAAACTGTCTGTTAAGAGAATGAGCAATTTCAAAATAGTTGTGGTCATTATGGCTTGAATAAATGCCTTTGTAGCATTCGTAGTTTGTAACCGAGTCAAGTACATCGGGATTTGCCCAATGATTGTAATCGCCGTGGGTAATCTCACCGTAGAGCCAGAAATCGGACTTTTTCTCTTTGCAAACATTTTTTAATTTCTTGAAAAATTCAATGTCAATGCAGTCAGCCGCATCAAGGCGAAGTCCGTCAATATCAAACTCATCAATCCAAAATCTTGCACAGTCAAGAAGATAGTTTACTACCTCGTCATTGTGGAGATTAAGCTTTACAAGGTCGTAGTAACCTGCCCAGCCCTCATAGCTGAAACCGTCGTTATACGGGTTGTTGTTCCGGAAGTTTACATTTTCAAACCAAGACGCATATCTTGAATTTTCACGGTTCTGTTGAACATCTTTGAAGGCAAAGAAATCTCTTCCCACATGATTAAAAACGCCGTCAAGCATAATTCTGATGCCGTTATCGTGAAGTGTTTTGCAAATTTTTTTGAAAGATTCGTTGTCACCGAGCGACAGTCGATTTTTTTATAATCAATAGTATCATAGCCGTGTTTTGAACTTTCAAAAACAGGGTTAAAAACAAGTGCGTTTACCGACATTGACTTCATATGGTCAATCCAGCCGTAAATTTTGTCAAGTCTGTATTCCTGCTTGAAATCATTCTCCTTTGGTGCTCCGCAAAAACCGAGCGGATAAATATTATAAATTACGGATTCATTTATATATCCCATTATATTATCTCCTTTTTGCACAGAATAAAGCAATGTACGAATGCAGTGTTTTGTGTACATTAGTCATAATTATAACACTAAAATTTCTATTGTGCAACTGAATAATTTGTGTTACAATGTAACATATTGATGATTTAAAAATGATTTTAAAAAAATCTCGGAGGAACAAAATGCTCAAAATACCCGAAAACAAAACAAGAAAAAAATTAAGAATTACACTTTGCGTGCTTTATCTCGTTGAAATCGTACTCTGTGCGTTGCCGTATTTCCAGTACATTGACGAAAAAAATGTACTCCATTCTTATTCCGTATTTGATATTATGTCTGTATGGGGCCTCAGCGGTTCAAATGATGCGGTTTTTAAGTATTCGCTCTTTATGCCGATTTTCTTCATTATTCCGATTGCAGGATTTTTCTTCTGCGCTCTTGACAAAGAACGCAATATGAAGAATATCGTTTCAATCATCTGCTGTCTGCTCGGTGTGCTTTCAATTATCACAATGGTAAGCTATACAATCAGCCTTGCTTCTGTAATTGCACTTCTTTTGTACATTCTCATCTGCTTTCTCACAACACTTTCAATCTTTGCAAGATTTACCGACAAAGATGCTACGAAAGCTCCTGTTAAGCAGAAAAACACAGACCCGAACAGGGAAGTGTAATTTTACAAATTAAAAGTTGAAAACGGAAAATTGAAAATTTCGGTCGGGAACACAGTTTGCTTAATGCAAAGCATTGTTTTCCCGACTTTTAATTTTATATTTTATAAAATTAAAACACGGCAGTTCATTATCTGAAATGATTGCCGTGTTTATTTTTGCCGATTTTATTTTTAAAATTCCGTCAGAACAATGTGTGCCTGAGAATTATCGAGGACTAACGGCTTATCCATATCAACTCTCTTTAGTTCTCCGTAGAGTCTGCCGAAAATTACGGTTGTTTTGTCCATATATGCCGCCATAGCCTCGCCTTTTACGGTGAACGGCTTGAATGTAATGTCAACTGCCGAATATCCCGCCTTAAAGTACCACGGTCTGTCAAGCTTTCCGCCTGTGCTTTTAACATTTATCTGCGACAATTTTACAAGATGACCGTCTGTGAAAAAGCAATTTTCGTTGCCGTAACGGTTGTCACCGACTCTGCTTGCAAGACAGAGGGAAAAGCGTTTCCCGTCAATAAAGCAGTCGGAGCTTAATCTCTGGTAATTATGCTTTCTCGGCTTTGAAAAGCGTGTCCAGTCAAAGTAAGCGTTTGTGGTTGTTTCGTTTAAAGAATATTCCATACCGCCAACACGGATAATTCCGCCTGCGACAAATTTGGGAACAAAGCGTTTGAGATAAAAATATTTTCTGTCTCTCTCAAACGGTGCAATTTCGTTAAGACTTTCGCCCGCCGTCTTTTTGAGATTAATGTTAAAGTAAAGATTTTTTATGCCGCCAAAGTCGATAAAATCACATTTTAAAAATCTTCCGTTCGGTGTGTTTGTCAACTGCAGCTGAAGCCTTTTGTCCGTGTACAAAAGCTCTCCCGAGCTGCCCGATTCGGGAAGCTCGTTCTTGCTGAAAACAAATTTCTTTACAACACAATCATAAATCACACCGCCTCTTTTAAGGTCGGCAACCGCAATTTTTACCGCAAATTCCATGCCTAAATTTTCAACCGAAAGATAGAGCGAAACCTCTGTGTTGCTTATGAAATAGCAATCCCTTTCGCTGTGTTTTCCGCTTGTTTTGCTCTGTTCGCTGTTATATTCAAAAACAGGCGTTCTTGCCCAGCCTGCACACATAACCTCTCCGTTTTCTTCAAAAACATTATGCTTTTCGGTTATCTCATGTTGCAAAACAATCCCTCCGTGTTCTCGTTTTTAAAATTTTCCATAAAATCACACCATACAATATACACAAAATAATTATGCTTTTCAAGAATTATAACAAAACTGTAAATTTCGTTTTCTGCCGTCAACGGTATATGTACTAATTTTCTGATTTCATGAATAATCTGTAATAATATCATATACCTGTGAGGGCGGTTTTTATGAAGAAATTTGTCATTTTGCTTTTAATCTGCTTATGTTTTCTGCTTTGTTCATGCAGTGCCGACACATCGGGATATCAAAACGAGCTTACCTGCACAGACTGGAGTACAGAGCTTGACGGCGGCGGAAAGATAAACCTTTCGTTTGACGGTGAAAATGCGTCTCTTATTATGATGAGCGGAAAAGACAAGGCGGAGCTTTGCGGAAAATATGTTGCCGATGATACAACGCTTGTCATATTTGTGCCGAAACTTTACCGAAACTACACCTTTGAATATATTCCCCACGGAAAAAAGCTTGATTTGTCATACAACGGTTCAAAAATCACGCTCAGCCGTTCCGATAACACGCAAAAAACCGAGTAAATCAGCCGTTCAATGTTTCTTATGTACATTTTGAGCGGAATACGCAGATTAACGAATAATTTTATTGATAAATAAAGTTGTGTGTGTTATAATGTTTTAAGCTATGTTATTATGCCATTTTTGGATTTTTTCGGAGGTATTGTTTTGGTAGTGTTTGGAATTGATCCCGGATATGCCATTGTAGGTTGGGGAGCAATCAATTTTCAATCGAATACATATAAAACTCTCGGTTACGGTGCAATTGAAACCGTTGCCGGAACTGATTTTAACAAACGGATTGAGTACATCTATGACGAAACCTATGCTATTCTTAACAGATGTCGCCCCGATGCTCTTGCAATCGAAAAACTTTACTTTCAGACCAATCAGAAAACGGCTATCAATGTTGCTCAGGCAAGGGAGTAACCCTGCTTGCGGCACAAAAACTTAAAATACCAATCTTTGAGTACACTCCTCTTCAGGTCAAAACGGCTGTAACGGGATACGGCAAGGCTAAAAAACCACAGGTTATGGAAATGACCGCAAGGCTTTTAAAGCTGAAAGAAATTCCAAAACCCGATGATACCTGTGACGCACTTGCAATTGCAATCTGTCACACACAGGCGGCAGGCTCACAGCTCAGAAGAGTAATGTACGGAAAGGGACTTTAAATATGCTTTATTCCGTAAGAGGAAAACTTATTGCAATAGAATCAAATGCGGCGGTAGTAGAGTGCGGCGGTGTCGGCTATATGTGCCAGACAACAATGAACACACTCAAAGCCGTAAAGCTTAACACAGAGGTAACGCTTTACACCTACCTTAATGTAAGGGAAGATGCGGTGGATCTTTTCGGCTTTGCAACAAAGGCAGAGCTTGAAACCTTTAAAAACCTCATCAGCGTAAGCGGTGTAGGTCCAAAGGCAGGACTTGCGGTTTTGTCGGAGCTCAGTCCCGAACAGGTTGCAATGGCAATTGCCTCCGATGACCTCAAAACAATTACAAGAGCACAGGGAATAGGCAAAAAAATTGCACAGAGAATTGTTCTTGAACTCAAGGACAAGCTTGCAAAAGCGGCTAAAGAGGACAGTTCCTTTGCACAGGCGGCACAGAACAGCGTGAATGTTTCAACGGGAAATGTTCCGAAAGCAATCGAGGCACTCGGAGTTTTGGGCTATTCTCCGTCGGATGTTTCGCCCGTACTCGCAACACTCGACAGCGCCTTGCCTGTTGAACAGCTTATTTCGCTCACATTAAAACAGATGGGAAGACAGTAACATATGAGTAAAATGGAATTCTCGGATGAATTTGATTTTGAAAACAGAATAACCGATACTTCCGAAATTCCCGAAGATACGGCAGAGAGCGACAACCCTCTGCGACCGAAAACACTTTCGGAATACATAGGACAGGAAAAGGCAAAGGAAAACCTCAAGGTTTTTATCGAGGCGGCAAAAATCAGAGGCGAAACCCTTGACCATGTACTGCTCTACGGCCCTCCGGGACTCGGTAAAACAACTCTTTCGGGAATCATTGCGAATGAACTCGGTGTGTCAATGAGAATAACCTCAGGCCCTGCAATTGAAAAGCCGGGCGACCTTGCGGCATTGCTTACCAACCTTAACGAGGGCGATGTGCTTTTTATTGACGAAATTCACAGACTGAGCCGTTCCGTTGAAGAAATACTTTACCCTTCAATGGAGGACTTTGCAATTGATATCATCACGGGTAAAGGTCAGATGGCGGCTTCGTATCATCTGCCGTTGCCAAAATTTACACTTGTCGGAGCAACCACAAGAGCAGGTCAGCTGACCGCTCCTTTGCGTGACCGCTTCGGTGTGGTGTTAAGACTTGAGCTCTACACTCCCGAGGAGCTTGCACAGATTGTTGAAAGAAGTGCCGGAATCCTCGGAATAAAAATTGAACATGACGGTGCGCTTGAAATTGCGTCCCGTTCAAGGGGAACACCACGAATTGCAAACCGACTTTTAAAGCGTGTGCGTGACTTTGCACAGGTTATGTCAAACGGTGTCATCACACTTGAAACCGCAAGGACAGCACTCGACAGACTCGAAATTGACGAACTCGGTCTTGACCGCAACGACAGAAGAATGCTTGAGGCAATCGTTCGTTTTTATAACGGCGGTCCTGTCGGACTTGAAACACTTGCGGCGGCAATCGGTGAAGAGGCTGTAACAATCGAGGATGTCTATGAACCGTATCTTTTGCAGATAGGTTTTGTCAGCAGAACACCGAGGGCAGATGCATAACTGCCGAGGCTTGCAAGCATCTCGGCTGTGAATTTCCTAAGGGTGTTGTAAATGCACAGCCTACACAGCCGACTCTCTTTGGTGACAGGGAGTCATAAATCAGTCACAATATGAGTGTATAATTCAACAGAGTGTAAGGTTTTTACTTGGGTTATACCGAAAATTGCAGTTTTGAAAATTTACAATCTACAAATTATTTAACGGAGGAATATGTATAATGGGAAGATTATTCGGTACAGACGGTGCAAGAGGTGTTGCAAACGCAGAGCTTACACCCGAACTTGCAATGAATATAGGCAGAGCGGCGGCAATGGTTCTTATCAGCGATGAGGTTGAACACCCCACAATTTTAATCGGAAAGGACACAAGACTTTCGGGCGATATGCTCGAGGGCGCACTTATTGCAGGACTTTGCTCGGTAGGTGCAAATGTTCACATTCTCGGGGTAGTTCCTACTCCTGCGGTTGCTTATCTTGTAGGCAAATACAATGCCGATGCAGGTATTATGATTTCCGCATCACACAACCCGTTTGAATTTAACGGTATCAAAATTTTCAGTTCTGACGGATGCAAGCTCCCCGATGCCCTCGAAAACAGAATTGAAGAAATCGTACTTGACCATGTTGTTCCGTATGCATCCGCAACAGATGAAAATATCGGCAGAGTAACATATGATACAGAGGCGGCTGATTTGTATATTGACCACCTTGTTTCGGCAGTTGACTGCGACTTTGAGGGTATGGAAATCGCACTTGACTGCTCAAACGGTTCTTCTTCAAGAACAGCCGAAAAGCTTTTCACAAAGCTTGGTGCAAAGGTTCATATGCTTTTTGACGAGCCTGACGGTGTGAACATCAACCGTGACTGCGGTTCAACTCATATGAGCAAATTGCAGAAGTATGTTCGTGAACACAAGCTTTCATGCGGTCTTGCATTTGACGGTGACGCCGACAGATGTCTTGCGGTTGACGAAAACGGTAACCTTGTTGACGGCGATTATCTTATTGCAATCTGTGCAAATGATATGAAGCAGAGAGGCGTACTCAAAAAGAATGCCGTTGTCGGAACAATTATGACAAACATGGGCTTTAACAAGTTCTGCGAAGAAAACGATATGCACTTTGTTTCAACAAAGGTTGGCGACAGATATGTTCTTGAGGCTATGATGCAGGAGGGCTACAACATCGGCGGCGAGCAGAGCGGTCACATCATTTTGCTTGACTACGCAACAACAGGCGACGGTCAGCTTTCAGGTGCAATGATTCTCAGCATTATGAAGAGAACAGGCGAAAAGCTCAGTCAGCTTGCAAAGATTATGGAGCGTTTGCCGCAGGTGCTTATTAATGTAAAGGTCAGCAGAGAGGGCAAGCTCTCATTCTATACAGACAGGGAAATCAAGGCTGAAATCGAAAGAGTTAGCGAAATCCTCGGTGACAGAGGCAGAATTCTTGTTCGTGTATCGGGAACAGAACCTCTCGTAAGAGTAATGCTCGAGGGTGAAAACCTCGAAGAAATTCAGAACCTTGCGGAAGAAGCCGCACAGGTAGTAAGGGAAAGACTTGCATAATGCGATTATCTGATAAATGGAAAGATTATGAACTTATAGATACCTCTGATGGGGAAAGACTTGAAAGATGGGGAGATATAATCCTTATCCGTCCCGATCCGCAGATTATCTGGTCAAGCGAAAAAGAAAAATCCTCTTTGGTATTCGGCACATGCCCGTTACCACCGCTCAAATCGTGGCGGAGGAAGTTGGGAGCAGTACAAAAAAGTTCCCGACCGCTGGACTGTAAATTACGGCGACCTCGTTTTCAACATCAAGCCTATGGGATTCAAGCACACGGGCGTGTTCCCCGAACAGGCAGTTAACTGGGATTTTGCCGCAGAAAAAATTAAAAACGAAAACAGACCGCTTAAAATTCTCAACCTTTTCGGTTACACAGGCTGTGCAACTCTTGCATGTATGAACGCAGGTGCAACCGTTTGCCATGTTGACGCATCAAAGGGCATGGTTCAGTGGGCAAAGGAAAATGCCGCATCAAGCGGTATAGCCGACAGACCTGTCCGTTGGCTCGTTGACGATTGCGTAAAATTTGTACAGCGTGAAATCCGCCGTGGCAACAGGTATGACGGAATCATTATGGATCCTCCGTCATACGGCAGAGGTCCGGGCGGTGAGGTCTGGAAACTTGAAGAACAGCTTTATTCACTTGTAACCCTGTGCAAACAGGTTCTCTCAGACAATCCGCTGTTTTTCATTCTCAATTCCTACACAACGGGACTTTCTCCCGCTGTAATGGAGTATTTGCTCGGAGTTCTTTTGCAGAAGGACTTCGGCGGAAAAGTATCAAGCGATGAAATAGGACTGAAGGTGAGCGACACGGGACTTGTATTGCCATGCGGCTCAACCGCAATATGGGAGAAATAATAAATGAGCTTTATTTCACTTGACAACATCAGCTTTTCATATTCCGACATTGAAAGCGGTCAGCCGTACAAAAATGCGGTTGACGGTGTTTCTCTCAATATCGAAAAGGGTGAATTTGTTGCCCTTCTCGGTCACAACGGATGCGGAAAGTCAACTGTTGCAAAACATCTCAACGCAATGCTATTGCCGGATAAGGGCAAAGTGTATGTTGACGGAGATGACACATCAGATGAAAACAAGACATATGACATAAGAGAAAAAGTGGGACTTGTACTTCAAAATCCCGACAATCAGCTTGTTGCAAGCGTTGTTGAGGAAGATGTTGCATTCGGCCCCGAAAACCTTGGAATACCGCCAAAGGAGATTCGACAGAGGTTGATAATGCCCTCAAAGCCGTTGATATGTACGATTACCGTGAACACGCTCCGTTCAAGCTTTCGGGCGGTCAGAAACAGCGTATTGCAATTGCGGGAATTCTTGCAATGCAACCGCAATGCATAGTTCTTGACGAACCCACGGCAATGCTTGACCCTAACGGCCGTGACGAGGTAATGACAACGCTTTTAAAACTCAACCGTGAAAAGAATATGACGGTTGTCCTCATCACACACTATATGGAAGAGGCAGTCCTTGCCGACAGAGTTGTCGTTATGGACGCAGGAAAAATCCTCACTCAGGGTACACCCGAAGATGTTTTTTCACAGGCGGAGCTGCTCAAAAAGCACCGTCTTGATGTTCCGCAGGCAACAGAGCTTGCATACAGACTCAGGGGGTGCGGAGTGAAATTTGACAAACTTCCTCTCAATGCAGAGCAATGTGTAAAAATGCTTGAGGAGGTGCTGTCATGAGCAAGGTGCTTGAACTGAAAAATTTAAGCTATGTTTACGGAACAGGCACTCCGTTTGAGAAAACCGCTGTCAATAATTTGAGCCTTTCAATTGAAAAAGGCGAGTTTATCGGCATTATGGGACACACTGGCTCGGGCAAGTCAACACTTGTTCAAATGCTCAACGGACTTATGAAACCAACTTCGGGACAGGTTCTTCTTGACGGCGAGGATATCTGGGCAAATCCCAAGGATATCAGAAAAATCCGTTTCAAAGTCGGAATGGTATTTCAGTATCCCGAATATCAGCTTTTTGAAGAAACCGTTGCCAAGGATATCGCATTCGGCCCTACGAATATGGGCAAGAGCGGTGCAGAGCTTGAAAAAGCGGTAAATGACGCCGCAAGATTTACCGGACTTAAAGATGAACTTCTTGAAAAATCTCCGTTCGACCTTTCGGGCGGTGAAAAGAGAAGGGCAGCAATTGCAGGCGTTATAGCAATGAATCCCGAGGTTCTCGTTCTTGACGAACCGACCGCAGGTCTTGATCCTATGGGCAGAGATGTGCTGTTGAGCCAGATTGTGCAGTATCACAAGGAACGCAAAAACACCGTTATCCTTGTATCTCACAGCATGGAAGACATTGCAAGGGTTGCCGATAAAATAATCGTTATGAACAAGTCAAACCTCGTTATGTTTGATAAGACGAAAGAAGTTTTTTCAAAGGGACGAGAGCTTGAAAAAATAGGACTTCGAGTACCGCAGATAACAAAGATTATGCTTGAACTGCGTGAAAAAGGTTTTAATGTTCCCGAAGGAATACTTACTGTTGATGAGGCAATGGACTGTATTTCCTCACTGCTTGACAAGGAGGGTAAAATATGGTAAGAGATGTTGCGTTCGGTCAGTATTTTCCTGCGAACAGCGTAATCCACAAATGTGATCCCCGTGCAAAGCTGATTATGCTTGTCGGATTTCTCGTAATTATTTTCTGTACTTTTAATTATGCCTCGCTTGCGCTTGTTGTGATTTTTACCGCACTTTTTGTTGCGGCAAGCAAAGTGCCTGCAAAGTTCTATTTCAAAAGCATGAAAGTAATTATATTTATTATAATAGTAACCTCAATTCTCAATGTGTTCTACGGTTCGGGTGATCCGCTTGTACAATGGGGAATTTTCAAAATTACCTTAAACGGCATTAACAGAGCAATTTTTGTTTCGGTAAGAATCATATGTCTTATCCTTGCAAGCTCCTGTCTTACATTCACAACCTCTCCGACAGAGCTTACGGACGCAATCGAAAGACTGATGAAGCCGCTTGCAAAACTGCATTTTCCCGTTCACGAGATTGCAATGATGATGTCGCTTGCTTTAAGATTTGTTCCCACACTTCTTGAAGAAACCGACAAAATTACTCAGGCTCAAAAGGCACGAGGTGCCGATATGGAGTCGGGTAATATTATTCAAAGGGTAAAGGCGTTTATCCCTATTCTTATTCCGCTTTTTGTTTCGGCATTCAGAAGAGCCTATGAGCTTGCAACAGCTATGGAGTGCCGTTGCTACCGTGGCGGAACAGGAAGAACACGAATGAGAACTATTCATATGGCAAAGCGTGACTATGTATCTTTTGTAATGGTCGCACTTCTAATCGGCGGAGTGATTTTATGCAACATATTCCTGCCTGCGGCAGTTTAAGAAATCTTCTTCTCACAATTTCATATGACGGAAAAAAGTTCCATGGCTGGCAGATTCAGCAGAACGCAATGACGGTTCAGGAGGCTTTTCAAACTGCTCTTTCTAAGATTATCGGCAATGACTTTGATGTAAAGGGCTGCAGTCGCACAGACAGCGGAGTTCACGCAAATATGTACTGCATCAGCCTTAAACAGAGCATCCCATAAAGCCCGAAAGACTCAAGGCGGCGCTTAACCGCTGGCTGCCGCTAAGCATTGCGGTTCTTGACTGCAAAGAGGTTGCACCCGATTTTCACGCCCGCTATTCCTGCACAAGCAAGGAATATATCTACAAAATCTGGAACAGCGAGGTGCGAAATCCGTTTCTTGACGGATACGCACTTCATTACAGATACAAAATTGACGAAAATCTGCTTGACAAAGCCGCTCAGGCATATGTCGGCAGACACGATTTCACTTCCTTTTGCACGCTTGATAACCGTGAAAAAGGGGATATGACCAGAAATGTAAAAGCCTTTTCGGTAACCCGTGAGGGCGACCTTGTTACAATGAAGGTTGAGGCCGACGGCTTTTTGTACAATATGGTTCGTATTATGGTGGGAACACTTCTCAGGATTCAGCAGGGTAAAATTGCTCCCGATGAAATCCCCTCCATTATAGAAAAGAAAAACAGAAAATATTCGGGTCCCACCGCACAGGCTTGCGGATTGTACCTGAATCGTGTGAATTATGAAAATGACAACAGTTCACAAAAAGGAGTGAACGCTGATGTTTAAAAAATTTAAAGGACATTATTCAAAACGAAAGACACATAAAACCGACAGAGATGTAATGAGCTATGAGGATATGCCTCTTGACGATTATGAACAGGAAAAAACCGAAATGTCGCCGCAGGCTGTCAAGAAAATCGTACTCGGTGCGTGTATTGCCATTGCGGCAGGACTTATAGTTTTTGCCTTTGCAAACCGTGACAAGCTCACATGGGAGAACATCTCGAACTGGTGGACTTATGATGTACTCGGAAATGCCGGCCACGGCTATCCCGTTGACATTATCGGTTCCGAGGTTTCATCGGGCAACTTTGCAGTGTCACAGGGACATGCCGTGTATGCGTCGGACACCTCGTTTGTAACCCTTACAAATTCAGGTACAGAGGTTGCACGACTTCAGCTTACACATTCAAATCCCGTAATGAAAAACAATGAAAACAGATTTCTCACATACGGAATCGGCAGTTCAAGCTATGAGATAAGCAGTTTTGACGAAACGCTTTACTCAGCAATGCCGAAAATAAAATATACACAGGTGATGTTGCCTCAAACGGTACATACTGTCTTGTTACCGAGGACAACGGTTATCTTACAACGCTGTATGCCTACAGTAAAAATAATAACAGAATTTACAAATATTCTTTTTCGGAGTATTATATAACATCGGTAGCAATTAACAAGGATGGCTCCGGTTGCGTTGCCACAGGTGTGTCAAGTGATAAGGGCTCAGCGGTAACGGGCGTTTATGTGCTTGATTTTTCACAGGAAAAGCCTGTTTCAACCTACAAAATTTCGGGTGACAGCGTGCTTGATTGCAAGTATCTGACCTCAGATACGGCGGTTCTTGTGGGCTCACAGGCAAGCTATATTGTTAAAAAAGGTGAAAAGAATTACAAAACAGTAAGCTATGAGGACAAAACTCTTTCAAATTACTGCTTTAACACAGATACATCAACCTATACAATGGCTCTTTCAAGGAGCGGTGACGGAAGAAGTGTTGCTCTCATAAGCTATAACAGCAACGGCGAGGCACAGTACACAATAAATACCGAACATAAAGCCGATTCGCTTTCTGTCTACAAGGGTACGGTTGCAATCCTTGACGGAAATGTTGTTTACGGTTATAATCAAAATGGCGATTTGCTTTATTCGACAAATTCAGGAACCGGTTCAAAAAAGATTGTGCTTGCCTCGGACTACACCGCTTACATTCTCAGCGTAAATCAAATTAGGTTTATTGACCTTGACAGTGTATCGAGCGACGATACCGCTCAAACTTCAAAACAGGAGTAATAAATTTGGTTGCAGATATAATTATTATTGCCGTGTTTGCGCTTTTGTTTTTTATTGATTTCAAGCGTGGCATAGCAATTACAATTCTCAATGTTGCAGGTGTGGCTCTCACGGGCTTTCTTGCATATCACATTTCAAATTTTCTTGCATCGTGGGTTTATACGGCATTTGTTCAGCAGACCTTAACAACAAATCTGCAACAAATGATTGACACTCAGGGCATCAATTCAGCCATTGCAAACAGTTTTTCGGCTTTGCCAAACTGGGTTATGGGAATGCTCGGATTTTTCCTTTCAATTTTTGGATTGGATTCAAGTGTCTATACAAACGATTTTCAGGTACCGAACTCTGCCGCAGCGGCGGTGTCAGCTTCGGTGGAAAATCTTATTCAGCCGGTTATCACAGGAATGTTCCGCTTGGTTATCGGTGTAGTTATATCAATAATTATCTTTATAATTATAAAAATTCTTGTTAAAAAACTTGCAAGAGTGTTTAAAATACCCGTGGTGAAACAGATTAATAAGCTTCTCGGCGGTGTGTTGGGACTTGCGGAGGCGGCAATCCTTGTGTTTTTTGCCGTTAATATCTTTTCGGGAGTGCTTGAGTTTTCAAATCCCGAAATGCTTAATAACCCGATGATTTCGGGTGCTGTTTTTAAATTTTTCAGCGTTGCAGTCTGAATGAAGAAACAGGAGGGAACAGTAATGGAAAAAGAAAAAGATGTGTGGAGCTTTAAAACATCCGATTTGGTTACTATACCTAATATTATAACTTATGTAAGATTTGTGCTTATAATCCCGTTTGTATATTTTTTCCTTGCGGAACAGTATATATATGCGGCTATATGTATAGGTTTGTCGGGACTTTCCGATTGCTTTGACGGAATGGCTGCCAGAAAACTCAATCAGGTAACTCCTCTCGGAAAAATCCTTGATCCCATTGCAGACAAGGTAACGCTTTTTGCGGTCGTTATCTGTATGGTGATTTATGTGCCTATGGTTCTTCCGATTCTTGTGACGCTTTTGGTCAAAGACCTTCTTATGCTCATCGGCGGTGCTGATTTAATCAAAAAAAGACTCACTCCGCCTTCTGCAAATTGGTACGGAAAGGTCGGAACAATTATTTTCTACTTTTCCGTATGTCTTATCGTATTTCTCAAGGCCTTTTTTGCCTACGAAAATATGGTGCTTGATCTGATATTGCTTTCGGTTACAGCCGCATCAATGCTATACGCTTTGTATCGTTACGGCAAAATCTATTTTGCAATGATTAAGGAGTACAACGAATCACTTAAAAAGACAGCTGACATTAAAAATAAA
>ENA-OQIW01000053-OQIW01000053.1-human-gut-metagenome-genome-assembly--contig:-NODE-53-length-26554-cov-1.572899_pt1 | contig 26554 bp, 29 predicted proteins | sample MGYA00242586_ERZ504751 | MGnify/ENA primary metagenome ERZ504751 (study PRJEB26092, sample SAMD00036349) | human gut metagenome | host: Homo sapiens | study: EMG produced TPA metagenomics assembly of...
CAAAAAAGTAGTTAAAACCTATCATAATGATATGTTTTAAAAAATCGATGAGAATTATACTAAAACATAAAAGAGTATAATAAAACGCAATGAACAAAACAAGTACGTTCAATGAACCGAACAGAGAGATAAACCTAGGTTGAGAGTTTATTACGATGTAGTTGGACTGAATGCCTTTGTGAGACGGGAGAACTGAAATATCAGTAGGTTTTCACGGTGAACTGCCGTTATAGTATTTGAGTGCAACAGCCTATCCATCTGTGAGTATGCTGTTGTAAACAGAGTGGAACCGCGGGCCACCGCCTCTGTCATGGAGGCGGTAGGCCCTTTTTTATACAATAGGGGGGATTTTATGATTGAACTTAGGCATATTGACAAAGAGTTTATCATCAAAAAGTAACATGTTAAGGCTTTGCAAGATGTATCGCTGACGGTTCAGGATGGAGATATCTTTGGTATTGTAGGCTTCAGTGGTGCCGGCAAATCGACGTTGCTGCGCATGGTTAATGCTTTGGAAGAGCCGACTGCCGGTGAAGTCTTAATCGACGGTGTGAATATTAATGAATTATCTCACAATGAACTTCGTAAAGTTCGTAAGGGGATTGGCATGATATTCCAATCTTTTAACTTGTTGAACTCGAAAACGGTTTTTGATAATATTGCGATTCCGCTTCGTTTGAATAAAGTGGCGGAAGATGTGATTGAGAAAAGAGTCAAAGAGTTATTGGAATTCGTTAACTTACCGGACCGAGCCAATGCGTATCCGACTCAATTATCGGGCGGGCAAAAACAGCGTGTCGGTATCGCTCGCGCACTGGCGACAAATCCGTCTATATTGCTTTGTGACGAAGCGACCAGCGCTTTGGACCCGGAAACGACAGAACAAATTTTAAAGTTGTTAAAACGAATTAACAAAGAATTTAATATAACTATTTTGTTGGTAACGCATGAAATTAATGTAATCCAGGAAATTTGTAATCGCGTAGCCGTTATGGAGCATGGTCGTGTTGTAGAAATGGGCACTGTCCTTGATGTGTTCAGTCATCCAACGCAGAGCATGACAAAACGTTTCGTACAGACCGTTATTCCGGAACGCATTCCGGACAATGTGGTGGCGCAGTTAAAAGCGGATACAAGACCATATGAACTGGTGAAATTACGCTTCTTAGGTGACGCAGTAACTAAAAATGTTATCTATGAAGTAAATCGCAAGTTCAACGTGGAAACGAATATCGTATTTGCGTCGGTTAACCAATTGCAAGATTCGGCTCTGGGCATCTTTATTTTACAAGTGGTCGGTGCTGCGGCAGATTTGGACGCAGCCAAGAAATATATGTGTGATGCAGGACTGGAATGTGAGGTGATTACATTATGATGCCGGATTTGGGAGTACCGAACGAGCAAATTATCCTGGCGGCCCAAGAGACGTTGTACATGGTATTCGTGTCACTAATCATCGGGTCGATTATCGGTCTTATTTTGGCAGTCATTTTAGTACTGACCAATAAGGACGGTATTTTAAGAAATAATTACGTCTTTGCCGTAGTGAATACGGTAGTTAATATTATTCGCAGTGTGCCGTTCATCATTTTGATGGTGTTTATTTTGCCGCTGACTAAATTGTTAATTGGTACGCGTATCGGGACGACGGCGGCCTTAGTGCCTCTCGTTATTTTCATTGCGCCGTACTTGACGCGTCTCTTTGAAAATTCACTGCTTGATGTGGATAAGGGCATAATCGAAGCGGCGCAGGCCATGGGTGCCTCTCATTTTGAGATTGTTTGGCATTTTATTTTGCCGGAAGCAAAAGCATCCTTAATTTTATCGGTTACAACCGGTACAATCGGGCTTATCGGGGCAACGGCAATGGCCGGAGCTATCGGGGCCGGTGGGGTCGGTGATTTGGCGCTCACGTACGGGTACGAACGTCTAAATTCCCGCTCATGTTGTTTACTGTTGTTGTGCTTGTTATTTTTGTTCAGATTATTCAAACTGTGGGTAATCATTTTGCATTTAAAATGCGCAATCATTGAGAAAGAAAGTAGGGGTATTATGAATTTCAAACGTTTTTAAGAAGATTGGTGTGTTGTTGGCGGCTACCGTGTTAGGCGCCGTGTTATTGGCCGGTTGCGGTAATGACTCCGCAGCAGGTGACAAAAAGGATTTAGTTTTCAGTAAATCTCAGGGACCGTACTCGGAACTCTTTGAACAAGCTGTTAAACCGATTATGGAAAAGAAAGGTTACAAGATTACGGCTCGCGATATGTCCGATTTAGTACAGGCTGACGTAGCTTTGAATGACGGCGAAGTAGATTTTAACGTTGAACAGCATACAGCGTATATGAATAACTTCAATGAAAAACAAGGTGGTCATTTGGTAGCGTTAACTCCGATTCCTACAGTACCGGCCGGTATCTATCCGGGCGCTAAAACTCAGCTTAGCCAAGTAGCTAACGGTGATACTATCGCTGTTCCGAATGATGCGTCCAATACGGCACGTGCCTATGCATTACTTCAAAAAGCAGGCCTTATCAAATTAGATCCGAATAAAGATTTGGCCACTGTAACTAAAGCAGATATTGTGGAAAACCCATACAATCTTAACTTTGTAGAAATGAAGTCCTTAACAATTCCATCGGTTCGTACCGACTTTGCGTACATCGTAATCACCGGTTCTATTGTGTACAATGCTAAAATCGATCCTTCTACTGCTTTGATGAAAGAAGACATTTTACCATACTTACTCTTACAGCTCGTTGTATTGGATAAGAATAAAGATACCCAATGGGCTAAAGATATGAAGGATGCGTATAATTCGCCTGAATTCAAAGAATACATGAAAACCCATAACAACGGTTTATGGTATGTACCTGAAAACGCTGACAACAAATAAGAATGCGTTAATGACCCCTTCAACATAGAAGGGGTCATTTTTGGTATTTGCACATAGCCGGCTTTAAGATAACGATTTTCAGTTAGTAACCAAAAACGGGAAATACATATTTTGTATAAAATCAGTCACACTTCCGTATATAATATGTAAAAAGCTTATTACTTAAACTGTATATTTTGGTTTTTTTAGAAACTTTGTGATATAATTAATTGAATATGTATATAAGAGAATATACAGACCTAAGGAGTTGAGATATTTGTTTGGTTTTATACAAAGATTAATTGGTAATAACAGCGCACGCGAAATAAAAAAGATGCGTGCCATTGTAGATGAAATTAATGGCTTAGAGCCGAGTCTTAGCGGTTTAAGTGACAGTTCATTAGCTGCTAAGACACAAGAATTTAAGAAACGACTGGCTGACGGTGAAACATTGGATGATATTTTACCGGAAGCATTTGCGGTCGTTCGTGAAGCTTCGAAGCGCGTGCTCGGCATGCGCCATTTTGACGTACAGCTTATCGGTGGCATTACTTTGCATCGCGGTAACATCGCAGAAATGCGTACCGGTGAAGGTAAGACCTTGGTAGCTACGTTGCCGGTGTATTTAAATGCCTTAACCGGTAAAGGTGTGCATGTTGTTACGGTCAATGACTATTTGGCAAAACGTGACAGCGAGTGGATGGGTAAATTGTATCGTGCCCTTGGTTTGAGTGTTGGTCTTATTGTAGCCAATCTCGATTACAATCAACGTAAATTGGCTTATGCTTCCGATATTACGTACGGCACCAATAATGAATTCGGGTTCGACTATTTGCGTGATAACATGGTTATTCATGCCGAACAGATGGTACAGCGTCCGTTGAACTATGCCATCGTCGATGAAGTTGACTCCATCCTCATCGATGAAGCCCGTACACCGCTCATCATTTCCGGTCCCGGTGAACGCTCTACGGACAGCTATTATACGTTGGCAAAAGTCGTACCGCAATTGGTAGCCGGTGAAGATTATACGATTGATGAAAAGCAAAAAACAATCGCACCGACTGAATCGGGTATTGCCAAAGTTGAAAAAATGCTTAAAATCGAAAACTTATACGATTCGGCCAACTTGGAGTTGAATCACTTGTTAAATGCCTCTTTACGTGCTTATGCCATGATGCATCGCGATAAGGATTATGTAGTTAAAGACGGCCAGGTTGTTATCGTTGATGAATTTACCGGTCGTTTGATGTTCGGTCGTCGTTATTCCGACGGTTTGCATCAGGCCATTGAAGCCAAAGAAGGTCTTAAAGTTGAACGTGAAAGCCAGACTTTGGCATCCATTACGTTCCAGAACTACTTCCGTATGTATGAGAAATTAGCGGGCATGACCGGTACAGCTAAAACGGAAGAACAGGAATTTAACAATATTTACGGTTTGGAAGTATATGAAATTCCACCAAATAAACCTTTACTTCGTAAAGATTTGCCGGACTTAATTTTTAAAACTAAGAAGGCAAAATATAAAGCGGTTGTTAAAGATGTGGTAGAACGCCATAAAAAAGGTCAGCCTGTATTGGTAGGTACTACTTCGATTACACAATCGGAACAGTTAAGTGATATGCTTCTTAAGAGTGGCGTACCACATAATGTGTTGAATGCTAAACACCATGAAAAAGAAGCGGAAATCGTAGCCAATGCCGGTCAGCGCGGTATGGTAACGATTGCCACTAACATGGCCGGTCGCGGTACAGATATTTCTTTAGGCGAAGGTGTGGCTGAACTTGGCGGTCTCCATATTTTGGGTACCGAACGTCATGAAAGTCGCCGTATCGACAACCAGTTGCGCGGTCGTTCGGGTCGTCAGGGCGATCCGGGCTCCAGTCAGTTCTTCTTATCCTTGGAAGACGACTTGATGCGTATTTTCGGGGCCGATAATATTTCCGGTATGATGGATAAACTTGGTATGGAAGAGGATGAACCGATTGAACATTCCTTGATTACTAAATCCATTGAACGTGCTCAGAAGAAAGTAGAAAATCATAACTTTAATATTCGTAAATATATTTTGGAATATGACGATGTTATGAATCAGCAGCGTGAAGTTCTTTATGATCAACGCCGCAAAATCTTGGGCAATGAATCGTTGCGTGACACCATCATGGAAATGGTTGATTCCTTAGTAATTAAAGCTATGAATCAATATGCCGATGAAAAATTATATCCGGAAGAATGGGATTATGAAGGTCTATTAAAACATTTAGAACTTTTCTTCTTAGAACCGGGACAGTTTACGGTGGCTGAAATGGAAGATTTGGGCCGCGGTGAATTGCAAGAACGTTTGCTTGCTATTGCGCATGAAGAATATGATAAACGAGAACAACTCATTGGCGAAGCCAATATGCGTGAACTCGAAAAAGCAGTTATGCTTAAAGTTGTGGACAGCAAATGGATGGAACATTTGGATTCCATGGATATGCTCCGTGAAGGTATCGGCCTTCGTGCATACGGTCAGAAAAATCCGCTTGTTGAATACAAATTTGAAGCGTATGATATGTTTGAAGCTATGATTGAAGCCATTCAGGAAGATACGATTATGTATCTCTATCGCATTCGTATCGAATTGAATGACAATGTGATTGAAGAAGAATCAGCTGCAGATCCCCTGGCCAATGCGCAAACCCATCATGATGATGTGTTGGAACCACAAAATGTAGATTAGAACACGCAGAATGGTTCGTTGCCGGGAGTTATTTTCGGCGCGGCCATTTTCTGCTTTTCAGTAGTATTATCAGAAAGAGGTGAATAGATTGTTAGAGGATTTAAAAGGCCCTATTGACAATTTAGAGGAGCGTATTTATGGAATGAGGGATTCACTTTAACATCGCTCAGAAGGAAGATCGTATATTTACGTTAGATGTTAAAATGAGTGACCCTGAATTTTGGAATGATCCGGAATCGGCAAAAGAAATTTCCCAAGAAGCAACCCAGCTTAAAGATGCCGTAGAAGGTTATAAAGCATTAGTCGGAGAGATTGAAGACTTAAAGCTTATGCTTGATATGGCCATCGATGAGCAGGATACATCCATGGAAGCAGAACTTAAGACTCAGGTTGAACACATTACGGAAGAAGTGGAACGGCGTGAAGTATTATTGTTACTTAGCGGTGAATATGATACAAATAATGCCATTTTAACTTTCCACGCCGGTGCGGGCGGTACGGAAGCTCAAGACTGGGTATCCATGCTGATTCGTATGTACTTGCGTTGGGCCGAGCAACACGGCTTTGCCATTACCATGATGGATGAACAGCCCGGTGATGAAGCGGGTATAAAAAGTGCCACTTTCCTCATTAAAGGGGAAAATGCTTTCGGCTATTTGAAGTCTGAAAAAGGGGTACATCGTTTGGTTCGTATTTCGCCGTTCGATGCGAATGCACGACGCCATACATCCTTTGCGGCCGTTGATGTAATGCCGGAAATTGATGATACCGTAGATATTCATCTGGATATGAAGGATGTACGTGTCGATACCTATCGCGCCAGCGGTGCCGGTGGTCAGCATATCAATAAAACTGACTCCGCCATTCGTATGACCCACATTCCGACGGGCGTAGTAGTCCAATGTCAGAGTGAACGTTCACAGATTCAAAACCGTGAACAAGCGTTAAAACTGTTGCGTGCCAAATTGTTTGAACTGGAATTGGAAAAACAAGCGGAATTAAAAGAAAAGATCGGCGGGACCTATCAAGCTATTGAATGGGGCAGCCAGATTCGTTCTTACGTATTCCATCCGTACAATTTGGTCAAAGACCATCGTACCGGTGTAGAAACAGGGAATATTCAATCCGTTATGGACGGTAATTTGGATGCCTTTATGGAAGGGTATTTGAAGAAAGAAGCTAATTTGAAAATATAGGAGACGATTACAGAAATGAAAAAGTTTATCGCCTTTTTAGTTGTTGTCATAGTAGCTATTGTAGTAGCGGCACAATTCTTTTTGCCGAGTTTTGTGGCTAACAAACTGGAACAGGAAATTAACAATAAATTACATCCTGAAACAATTTCCTTACGCATTGAATCTTCACCGGCTATTGCCATGGTTGGCGGTCGCGTAGATGTTATGCGTGGTGTTTTGGAAAATGTAAAATTAGGCAATTTAAATTTTGCCGATGTTCATATGGATGTAAATAATTTAGAATTCAGTCCTATCGCTTTATTTATGAACCAGACCATGGAAATTCAGCAAATGGGCAAAGGTGAAATCGAAGGTACTGTTACAGCTTCTGACTTGAAAGACTTCATGGAACAAGCTGTAAAAGGTCTAACCATTCAAGATGTAGTGATTAATTCTGACGGTATTGAAGTAGTCGGGTCGGTGGACATGGGCTTTGTGCGTGGCACTGCCAGCATTAAAGGCAACTTGGAAATCAAAAACAATGCCCTCGTATTCTCGCCGCAGCGCTTTGAAATTAACGGCGCCGGTATCGGTGGGTTAAATGCTTCCGTATTAAAACAGATTACTATTTATGACTTTGCGGAATTCCCAATTCCTGTAAAAGCCGATCGTATTGAAACAGAAAATGGAGAACTTCATTTGTTTGTCAATCCGATAAGTAAGTAAGAAAGGTGTTACTGTGAAGGAAACTAATAGAAAAAAGAGAAAACATTCTTTAGTCCTTATTGCGATTATTATTATCGGTTTGTTGGCCGGATTATTCCTGGTGCAACAGCGTCATCAAGTGGAAGAAGCCCAAAATCAGAATCGAAATATAAGTCGACTATGATGCTGTATTGAGAGCTTCTTCTTTTGAAAAGCGAAGTACGGCTGACGCCTTAAAAGCCTTAAAAGATGCAGGCGTTACAGGGATGGCCATTTATGACCGTACACTTACCAAGGCTCGTGATGCCGGTGAGATTTTAGTCTATCATGGTGAAGATGCGGCTATTATGCAGTTCTATGGACCACAACCGCAGCCGGGTTACACCTATATCGTAGCGGCGCCCGGTAAGGAAGGCTACTTCAAAGAAATTCACGAAGATTTGGTTCAACGCTTAGGTAAAGATAAAGTAGGGGTTATGTACTCCAACCGCGGTCCTGTTTTGGCGTTGTCACAGCCGTACGAAGCATTGATGGATATGAATTTAAGCATCTCCCGTTTACAGGCCGAAGAAGTAAGCCGTCAGGGCTTTGACGTTATTGTACGTCCTACTAACTTTAAACAGGTTACCCGTGAAAATGTTGACCTCGTGTTTAGTCGTTTGGATGGTATACCTAATGTAACGGGCATGGTTTTTGTAGGCAAGGAAGCGTTAGGCTATCCTAATTTTATCGGCCTTACTAATGAATATTTGCATAATTTGCGTATTCCGGTTGTAGGGATTGAAGCGGTAAATCAATTGCAATATGAAAATCAGGTCGGTTTTAACAATGACTTAGCCGTAGCCGATGAATACAGTGTTGGTCGCTTATATACAATTGCTAAGGACGAGTTCAAAAAATTACCACCTGAAGAAGTGGCGCAACGTTTTTATATCAGTGATATTGAACGTAATATTCGCTTTAACTTATTGCCGATTTATGAAGAAGGCAGCGATAATAAGACGGCCTTAGAATCAAGTATTACGTACATGAAATCGCTTAAAGAGAAACTGGAAGATCGCGGCTTTACCTTTGGTCGTGCTTCTATTTATCCGCCATATACACCGGGACCAATCGCAGTTGTGTTGACCATGGCCGGTGCCGTGGCCCTCTTTACCTTTATGGTTAATTTACTCTTGCCGATGCGTAAGCACCGTCAGTTAGTATTAAACTTTACGTTGCTGTTAATTACAGTAGTACTTTATACAGTAACGGGTGGTACTTTAATCACTCAAATTTGGGCCTTAAGCACAGCGATTGCGGCACCGGTTGTGGCCATTATCCTCATTATGGATTGTTGGGTACGTCGGGCTGACGGACCGGCTGTAGGACCTTGGCGTGCTACATTGGAGGCGGCGGTTTACCTGGTAGGGGCTGCTCTTATTGCGGCTATCGGTGGTATTATGATTGCCGCTATGCTCGGTAATACCCGTTTCTTCATGGAATTTGCTTTATTCCGCGGTGTTAAATTAGTATTCGTAGCACCGATTATATTGACCGCGATTGCTTATTTACAGCGATTTCCGCTTTGGCAAGGCCGTACGATTGATTCCTGGTCTGAATGCCGAAGCTTTATGAAATCTTTCTTGACCTTGGACGTTAAGGTTTATATGATTGCTATTTTTGCTATGCTTGGCGTGGTTGGCTGGGTCTTTGTGGGCCGCAGCGGTCATACAGCCGGTGTGCCGGTGCCGGGCTTTGAAATTGCCTTACGCCGTTTCTTAGAAAATACATTATATGCTCGTCCTCGTGAAAAAGAATTTTTAATCGGTCATCCCGCTTTGATGTTGGCATCTTTTGCCTCTTGCGTCGTTGGCCTATGGTTTTACATTTCTTATTTACGATTGCCGGGGTTATCGGTATCGGATCCATGGTGGAAACCTTCTGTCATTTGCGGACGCCGGTTATGATGTCCATTGCACGCGGTTATGACGGCCTTTGGTTAGGCGTTGTTTTCGGCGTTGTGGCAATTTTAGTATTCCGCTTCTTAGCTTATGTGGTTACATGGGCTCGTAAACGGGAGGTAGCTAATGACTAGACTTGTTATCTCCGGTTATTACGGGTTCGGTAATGCAGGTGATGAAGCCATGTTGGCTGCTATTTTGGAAGCTATTTTAGAAGTAGTACCGGATGCGGACATTACCGTTATTTCCGGCAATCCAGGTCACACCGCAGCCAATCACGGCGTCAAGCTATCGGCCGTTTTGACATGTTTGGTATTTTAAATGCCATCGGTCGCTGTGATTTATTGATTAGCGGTGGTGGCAGTTTATTGCAGGATGTAACGAGTAAACGCAGCTTATATTACTATTTAAGCATTATTACTTTGGCCACGAGTTTGGTAAACGGGTTATGCTCTATGCACAGGGCATCGGCCCGCTTCGCCGTAAACGAGCACGTCAGATTGTCGGTCAGGTATTGAATAAAGTCACTATGATTACTGTCCGTGATGAGCGTTCCAAAGCGGAATTGCTCGATATGGGGGTAACTAAGGTGCCTATTCAGGTGACCGCCGATGCAGTGTTGGCCATGCATCCCGTAGATAAAACTATCGGACGACGCTTATTAAAACCGTATCAGTTGTCCGGCGTACGTTATCGCGTAGGTGTATCGGTGCGCAATTGGAAGCAATCGATTGCCTATCGCGGCGAATTGGCTAAAGCACTCGACCGATTGCATGAGGAATTGGGCGCCCAAGTGGTATTCATTCCCATGCAGCATCCGGCGGATACGCAAGAAGCTATGGCCATTAAAAGCCTTATGAAGAGTGAACCGGTAGTGTTGGAACGCATGTATAATACGACCGAGCTTTTAGCTTTGGAAGGTTGTATGGACGTTTTAATCGGGGTTCGCTTACATGCTTTGGTTTTTGCGTCTTTAATGGAAAAACCCGTAGTAGGCATTTCGTACGATCCTAAAATTACCAATTTCTTACAGATGATTGGTCAGGAGCCGGTTGGTACTTTGGATGAAATCGAAAGTGATACCATATACGCGGCGACGGCCGGTTTTCTTGAAAACTCCGCATTACAGCAACAGGTGGTACAACGCATTATTAAGCTTCGCGAAGAATCACTTAAAAATGCACATATTGCTTTGTCGCTCTTGGATACGCCTAAATAGTATACATATGCCGGTTGCTTGGCTTATAGGCGGCACTGGCAATTATATGGCTAAAGGTTTACAATAATATTGTTTTATATCGAATATTTCGTTAGAATTCAGAAATCTGCGTTACTTATTTTCCTAAAAGGAATGGAGGGTCTTTATGACAACATTAACAGCTGAGCAGAAGTCGTTAGTTCAAGAAAAGGCGACTGCAATTCGCGTAAGCATTCTCAAAGCCGTAACCGCCGCTAAATCGGGACATCCCGGTGGTTCTTTATCCATTGCGGATCTCATGGCGTTACTGTATTACGTAGAAATGAACGTTGATCCGAAGAATCCGAAAGACGGCAATCGTGACCGTTTTGTATTATCTAAAGGCCATGCAGCGCCGGCTTTATATGCCACGTTAGCAGAAAAAGGCTTTTTTGATAAAGGTGAATTGGAAAATTTACGTAAAATTGATTGCATGTTGCAAGGCCATCCCGATATGAAACATACACCGGGCGTTGATATGTCTACCGGTTCCTTGGGCCAGGGCATTAGTGCCGCATGTGGTATGGCATTGGCCGGACGCATCGACAAAAAAGACTATCGTGTTTTTGCCGTACTCGGTGACGGTGAATTGGAAGAAGGTCAAGTTTGGGAAGCCGCTATGTTTGCCGGTTTCTATAAACTTAATAATTTGACTGCTTTCATCGACTTCAACGGTCTCCAAATCGACGGTGATATTCGCGAAGTAATGTCGCCGTTACCAATCGCGCCTAAGTTTGAAGCTTTCAATTGGAATGTAATCGAAGTCAACGGTCATGACTTGATGAATTACACAATGCCATTGAAGCCGCTAAAGCTTGTACCGACAAACCGACAGCAATCGTGATGAACACTGTCAAAGGTAAGGGCGTTAAAGAAATGGAAGGTCAGGCAGGCTGGCATGGTAAGGCGCCGTCCGCTGAAGAATATGAAAAATTCGTAGCAGAATTGTTGGAGGTGTAAGATGGGTAAAGCAACACGTGAAGCATATGGTAATGCCTTAGTGGCTGTTGGCGCCGCTAACGAAAATATAGTTGTATTAGATGCGGATTTATCTAAATCCACTAAAACGGATAATTTCAAAAAAGCTTATCCGGATCGTTTCTTTAACGTAGGGATTGCGGAACAGAATTTAATCAGTGTCGGTGCCGGTTTGGCAGCAGCCGGTAAAATTCCGTTCGTGTCTTCGTTCTCTATGTTTGCTACGGGGCGTGCTTTTGAACAGGTGCGCAATGCCGTATGCTATCCTAAATTAAACGTAAAAATCTGTGCTACTCATGCGGGGATTACGGTAGGTGAAGACGGGGCCACTCATCAGAGCCTTGAAGATATTGCCTGCATGCGTGCTATTCCTAACCTTAAAGTAGTTGTTCCTGCCGATGAAGCAGAAACTACAGCGGTTATTAAATGGGCTGCCGATTATGAAGGTCCTGTATATGTTCGTTTAGGCCGTGCCGGTGTAGACGATGTAACTCCGGAAGGCTATGAATTTACACCGGGGAAAGCTGTTGAACTCGTAGGCGGTAACGATGTAACGATTATTGCGTGCGGTGCTTTGGTAGGTCCTGCCGTTCAGGCCGCTAAATTATTGGCTGAACAAAATGTAAAAGCTCGTGTACTCAACATGGCATCCATTAAACCGATTGATGCTGACGCTATTGTGAAAGCAGCTAAAGAAACCGGTGCCATCGTAACAGCTGAAGAACATAATATTTATGGCGGTTTAGGTGCTGCGGTAGCTGAAGTAGTAACGGAATTTGCGCCGGTACCGGTTATTCGCATCGGCACGAAGGATACATTCGGTGAATCCGGTACACCTAAAGAATTGATGGCCAAATATGGTCTTACAGCAGAAGATATCGTGAATGCTGCTAAAACAGCGATTGAACGAAAATAGTAAAGGAAGTTAATCAATGATTCAATTTAACCATGTCAACAAAGTGTACGACAATGGCTCGCTGGCTTTGGATGACGTAACTATACATATTGAGAAGGGTGAGTTCGTACTTATCTGTGGTCCTAGTGGGGCTGGGAAATCCACGTTTATCAAACTATTATCACATGAAGTAGTACCTGATTCGGGAACCGTTATCGTAAATGACATGGAAGTCTCTCATTTGAAAAAACGGAAATTCCGTATTTACGACGTCGTTTGGGCATTGTGTTCCAAGACTTCCGTCTTTTGCCAAACAAAACGGTAGCGGAAAACATTGCCTTTGCACTTGAAGTAATTGAAGAAAAACCGAAAGTTATTAAGGAACGAGTTGCCGCCGTATTGGATTTGGTCGGCCTCGGTCATAAAGCTGATGATTTACCGCAGGATTTGAGCGGCGGTGAACAGCAGCGTGTAGCCATTGCCCGTGCCATCGTTAATAAACCGTTAGTGCTCATCGCCGATGAACCGACGGGTAACTTGGACCCTAATACCAGTAAGGGGATTGTGGAATTGTTTAAAACAATCAACAATTCAGGGACAACCATCGTTATGGTAACGCATGATATGGAAATGGTTAGATATTTAAATAAGCGGGTTATTGCATTGGAAGATGGCCGCGTAATCAGTGATAGAATGCGAGGTGCTGAATTCAATGAAGCTTAGAACGTTTAGATACTTTGTGAAAGAGGCTCTCAAGTCTATGAGCCGCAACGGTCTCATGACTTTGGCTTCCATTTCCACAGTAGCATTATCTTTATTTATTCTGGGGGTTTTTACTACCGGGGTTGTAAATCTCAATAATTTGGCTTCCAACTTGGAAAGTCAGGTAGAAATCAGTATTTATATGAAAGACGGCTTGACTACCAACCAAGTTATGGAAGTCGGTAAAAAACTAAAAGCCTTACCAAAAGTTAAAAATCTGGAATTCGTCAATAAAGACGAAGCGATGAAGCGTTTTAAAGAACGCCTTGGCGATCAGCAGGGCTTAGTAGCCGCTTTGGACGGCAATAACCCATTGCCATCGGCCTATGTGATTACTTTTGAGGACCCGGAAGAAGTAAAAAGTACGGCTAAATTAGTAGCTACGTTCCCTGAAGTGGAAAGTGCTCATTACGGACAAGATGTAATCGAACAGATTTTCAAAATGACTCAGGTTATCCGCATCGGTGGTATTGCCCTTATTGCCTTCTTGGCAGGGGCGACCTTGTTTATCATCTCCAATACGATTCGCCTTACCGTATTTGCCCGTCGTAAAGAAATCGGTATCATGAAATATGTAGGGGCCACCAACTGGTTCATCCGTTGGCCGTTCCTCATTGAAGGTATGTTGCTCGGTTTTATCGGCGGCGCTATTGCGACGGCTTGTGTTTGGGAATTCTATCACTTCATCACCCTTGAAGTGGAAAATTCCTTGGCATTCTTGCCGTTAGTACCGATGTTCCCATTCTTCTATGACTTGAGCGCTATTTTATTGGGCGTTGGTGTCTTGGTAGGGGCTATCGGTTCCACTATTTCGTTGAAACAGTATATGAAGGTATAAGAGAAGGGTTGGGTATGGCAAATAATAAATTATCCATGCGCATCGCGGCCGTTCTTTTAAGTACACCATGTTAGCCTCCGTACCGCTTAGTACTATTTATGCCGAAGACGAAGATTTAACGAATCAGCTCAGCGGCATAGAACAGCAAATGCAAGAAGCGGGCAATCGAAAAGCCAATGCGGAAATTACGATTACGAATGTGTCTGAACAATTGCATCAGATTCAGGTGGAATTGGATCAGGCTACGGCTAATTTAAAAAGCTATGAACAGCAGCGTATGGCTGTAGAAAATGAAATTGTTAAGAATGAAAAATTGTTAGCCGAAGCGCAAGCTCGGTTGGCAACACGGGAAGGCGTCTTCAATAAGCGTGTCCGTGATATTTATATCAACGGTCGTCTCAGCTATTTGGAAGTTATCATTGGGGCCAAAGACTTCAGTGATTTCGCCAATCGCGTTGAAATGTTGCGACGTATTATTGATGCTGACATTAAATTAATCAGCAGCATTAAGACGGAACGTGAAGAAATTGCGCAACGGAAAGCCGAATTGGAAGCAGATCGTGCTAAAGTTGTAGAATTGGAAAACAAAGCACGTGAAACGCAAGCGGTTATTCAGAAGAAAAAAGATGAACAATCCGCTATTTTGGCACAGGCTCAAAATGATAAGGCTGTGGCTGAACAGATGCAGGCTGATTTACAGGCTTCCTCTGATGCTATTCGTGCTATGTTGCAACAGCGTGCAGCTGAACGTGTTGCCGCAGCGGCCGCCGCAGCAGCAGCGGCTCAGTCCGGTGGCGGCGGTGGCGGTAGTGATTACACTTATGTACAAGGTACAGGCCAACTTGCCTGGGCCGGTATCCGGTGTTATTACGTCCGACTTCGGCTGGCGTAACCATCCTATTTTCGGACGACAAATACTTCACTCCGGTATCGATATCGGCGTTGATGAAGGCACCCCGGTACATGCTGCCGATGGTGGTACTGTCGTATTCTCCGGTTGGATGGACGGCTATGGTTATGCTGTTGTTATCGACCATGGTAACGGTATTTCCACTTTATACGGCCATAACTCTGATTTGGCCGTATCGGAAGGTCAATCTGTAAGTAAGGGCACCGTTATTGCCTATGCAGGCAGTACGGGTAACTCCACAGGTCCGCACGTTCACTTTGAAGTGCGTGTAAATGGTGATCCTGTAGATCCACAAGGGTATTTATAAGATGAATAATGAAAATACAAAGCGTCGGTGGTCGGACTCCTTAAAGTCCGGCGTCCGATTCGCCGTTAAGTTTACGCTGGCAGGCATTGTATTTATGTGGCTCGTGTTTTGGTATATTTCCGGCTCCCCAATAGGCGCTGTGAAGTTCTTTTTCACATATTTTGTGGCCAGTCATTTCTATATGGACCGGTTTCGAAACAATCTTTATTTGAAGGCTCTTTGGCCGGTATGATTGATTCGCTGGGGGAACCGCATAGTCAATATCTTAATGAAAAAGAATATAATGATATTTATATGCAAACATCGGCCAGCTACATCGGAGTCGGTATTGTACTCGGCAGGATAAGGACGGCCTGATGAAAGTGGCCAGTGCTATTGAAGGCCAGCCTGCTGCGGAGGCCGGCGTTAAATCCGGTGATATCATTGTAGAGATTGACGGGGTTAATACATCTACTTTAACCATGGAACAGGCATCCAAGATGATTCGTGGTGAAGAAGGTACCAATGTTACGATTACTATAATGCGCGGTAATGAAGTTAAAGATATTACCATTACGCGCAAACAAATTACATTGCCAACGGTTAAGGGCAAAATGTTGGATGACCATATTGGCTATATCCGCATCAGTCAGTTTGCGGAGCCAACCGGTTCTGATTTTGCCAAAACCTATAATGAATTAAAAGAAAAGGGCATGACAAAACTTGTCCTCGATTTGCGCGACAATCCGGGCGGTTTATTGACGACTGCTCAGGAAGTAGCCAATTATATTTTGCCCGGCCGGTCCGATTGTTACGATTCAGGATCGTTCCGGTCGTATAGAGTCTTATGACTCAGAAGGTTTGGAGCCTACCATTCCTATGGTTGTGCTTATTAATCAAGGTTCTGCGAGTGCCTCGGAAATTATTTCCGGTGCGGTGCAGGATGAAAAAGTAGGTACCATTGTGGGTACTAACAGTTATGGTAAGGGAACGGTTCAAACTATTTTGGGTGTTCCCGGCGATGAAGGCATTAAGATTACGATTGCCAAATATCATACGCCAAATGATCGGGTAATCGACGGTACAGGCATTAAGCCAGATGTGGAAGTTGAATTACCGGACAATGCACAATCTGAAAGTGATGATACACAACTTCAGAAAGCATTGGAAATTTTAAAGACAAAATAATAGTGAGGCGGTAGCCATTTTGAGTTACCGCCCATATTTACTATCAGAAAAGGATGAAACTATGTTTATCGATCGTGCACGAATTTTTGTGAAAGCCGGTGACGGCGGCAACGGGATGAGTAGTTTCCGACGCGAAAAGTATGTTCCTAACGGCGGCCCAAACGGCGGCGATGGCGGTAAAGGAGCAGACATCATTTTAAAAGCGGACAGAAATATCAACACTCTCGTTGATTTCAGATATAAAAGACAATTTAAGGGACCGGCCGGTGAAGGTGGTCAGAGCAGTAATAAATACGGCAAAGGTGCCGATAATATGATTATTCCGGTGCCACTCGGTACGACTGTTAAAGATGAAGAAAGCGGTAAATTAATGGCCGACCTTATCGAAGACGGTCAGACCTATGTGGTAGCCAAAGGCGGCCGTGGCGGTCGCGGCAATGCGCACTTCCATACCAGTGCCAATCGTGCGCCGACGTTTGCGGAAAAAGGCGAACCGGGCGAAGAACGTTGGCTCCAATTGGAACTTAAAGTGTTGGCCGATGTAGGTTTATTGGGGTATCCGAGTGTAGGTAAATCCAGTATTATTCGCAAAGTATCTTCCGCAAAACCGGAAGTGGCGGCATATCATTTTACGACGTTAACACCGGTTCTCGGTGTTGTGTCCGTCGGTGAAGGTCAAAGTTTTGTTATGGCGGATATTCCGGCCTTATTGAAGGGGCCAGTGAAGGGGTAGGCCTTGGGCATTCCTTCTTGCGCCATGTGGAACGCAGTAATATCCTCATCCATGTACTCGATGTATCGGGCATGGAAGGCCGCGATCCGATTGAAGATTTCCACACGATTAATAAGGAATTGGCCAAATATAGTGAAAAGTTGAGCAAAAAACCTCAATTAATCGCATTAAATAAAATTGACATGTTGCAAGACGAAGAAACATTACCTCGTGTTTCAGCGTATTTTAAAGAACAGGGGTATGAAGTATTCCCGGTAAATGCGTTAACCGGTGAAGGCTTGCCTGATTTGGTAAATCGTGCCTGGTACTACGTAGAAAACTATGTACCGGAACCGGAAGCAGTCGATGATACCGTGTTATACGAAGCTAAACCGGATACAGACTTTACTATTACCCGTGGTGACGATGCATCCTTCATTATCAGTGGTGCTCGTATTGAAAAATTAGTAGCCATGACAAACTTAGAAGATGAACAGGCTCTTCGTCGTTTCCAAAAAATTTGGTCCTATATGGATTTAGATAGAAAATTGAAAGAACGTGGCTGTAAGGACGGCGACGAAGTGGTAATCGGTGATCAACGCTTTACTTTCCACGATTTATAAGGAAGGACTAGTAGACTATGACAGGTAAACAAAAACGATTTTTGCGTGCATTAGCCAGTACCATGCCGGCTGTAGTTATGATCGGTAAAGGCGGCTTGGAAGATGCTGTTATTGACAGTGCTCGTGCGGCCATTACGGCAAGAGAACTTATTAAAGTTAAAGTGTTAAATAATGCCCCTGTGGACCCTGCAGAAACATTTGAAGAATTAGCCGATATGTTGGGTGCCGAATTGGTACAGGTTATCGGTCACAACGGTGTTTTATACAAAGCCAAAAAAGACCCCAAAATCATATTGCCCCGTTAGTCAGCCGAATTAATTCGCTTAATGCGTTAGTTTAGCTGACTTCCGGAAACGTTAAAAGGTAATCTGATGATGAGGAGATATAATTATGAGCGAAAGAGAGTCTACTGTTAAAGTCGTAACAAATGAACATTCCCGTGACGTATTGGCCAAGGCTAAGCGTATCGTCGTTAAAGTGGGTACCAGTACCTTAACCTATGACACGGGACGGCTTAATTTGCGCCGAATCGAATCGATTGTAAAGCAATTGGCTGATTTGGCCAATCAAGGGAAGGAAATTATTTTAGTCAGTTCCGGTGCCGTAGGTGCCGGGTTGGCTCCTTTGGGGGTTAAAGAAAAACCAAAAGACCTTGTCATGAAACAGGCTGCTGCCTCCGTGGGGCAAGGGGTTTTACTCCATATGTTATGAAAAGCTATTTCGTAATACGGCCATACGGTAGGTCAGATTCTTCTGACTCGCGAAGACAGTATGAATCGCTCTCGTTATATCAACTTGCGCAATACTTTATATGCGTTGATTTCTTTAGGCGTGATTCCTATCATTAATGAAAATGACGTAGTGTCTATTGATGAAGTTAAAATCGGTGATAATGATACCCTGTCGGCTGTTATTGCAAGTACAGTTGAGGCCGATTTGTTGATTATTTTATCTGATATTGAAGGTTTGTATACGGCTAATCCGCAAACGAATCCGGATGCCGAATTAATACATGAAGTAGACGTTATTACGCCTCATATTTATGAAATAGCCGGTGGTGCTGGTACATCACGCGGTACGGGTGGCATGTATACTAAAATTCAAGCCGCCAATATTGCCGTTAATTCCGGTGTGCACATGGTTATCGCTTCCGGTGAACGCAATGATTCTATCGAAGTGATTGCCGCCGGCGGTTTACGAGGCACCCATTTTGTGGCGCGTGATTCGAAACCGCATATGAAAAACGCTGGGTAGCCTTCGGCAAGCGGCTTAAAGGTTCGGTTACTGTCGATAAGGGCTGTGCTGATGCTTTACTTAAAAAAGGCTCCAGTTTATTGCCGGTTGGTATTACGGCAGTAAGCGGTGAGTTTCATGAAGGGGAAACCATTAGTATCCTGTTTAATGACGAAGAAATTGCCCGTGGTATGGTAAACTTCTCATCAGCGGATCTTGATCAAATTAAAGGTTGCAATTCCCATGAAATTACGTCTATTCTTAAGATAGACAGTGCTCATACGGAAGTCATTCATCGTGATAATTTAGTAATCCTCAGATAGGAGTCTTAATATGACAGAGTACGCAACATATTTTGAAACTATGGGCCGTAAGGCTCGGGCCGCATCGACGGCTATGCAATTGGCCGATACGGCGGTAAAAAATAAATTATTGCAGACCGTGGCTGATGTATTGGTAGCTCATATTCCGGCCATTTAGATTGCCAATGAAAAAGATATGGCACAGGCCGGCGATTATAATTTACCGCAAATTATGTATGATCGATTGCGTCTTACTAAGGAGCGCATCGAGCAGATGGCTCTTGGGGTACGTGAGCTTGTTGATTTAGAAGACCCTATCGGTGAAGTTATGGAGTCGTCTACCCGTCCCAATGGCATGGAAATTACGAAAGTACGGGTACCATTGGGGGTTATTGCTATGTTTTACGAAGCAAGACCAAATGTAACTGTTGATGCAGCGGCTCTATGTATGAAAACAGGCAATGCGGTTATTTTACGGGGCGGTAAAGAAGCATTTCACACTAATGAATGCTTGGTAAATTTATTGCGTGACGCATTGACCGAAGTTAATTTACCGGCCGATGCGGTAGAATTGGTAACCGTCACCGATCGTGCGGCCGTATCTGATTTATTGCGCCAACGTGAATACATTGATGTAGTAATACCTCGTGGCGGTGCGGGCCTTATTAAACGAATTGTAGAAGAAAGCCGCATTCCGGTTATTGAAACGGGGAGCGGTGTCGTTCATGTATATGTGGATAAAGATTGTGACGAAGCTAAAATTGTACCGATTGTAGTCAATGCTAAAGTACAGCGGCCATCCGTATGCAATTCCGCGGAAACGTTACTTATTCACGAAGCGGTGGCACCTAAATTGTTGCCGATTATTGCGGATGCTTTAATGGCCAAACAGGTGGAACTTCGCGGTGATGAAGCTTCGCGGGCTATCGTTAAAGATATTAAAGCTGCTGAAGAATCGGCATGGTCAACGGAATATAACGATTTAATTATGAATGTAAAAGTAGTGCCTTCCGTGGAGGCTGCCATTGCTCATATTAATCACTACGGGACGAAACATTCGGAATGTATTATTACGGAAAATAAAGAGGCGGCACAGGCCTTTTTACAACAAGTAGATGCATCTACCGTGTATGTAAATGTTTCCACCCGTTTTACGGATGGCTTTGAGTTTGGCTTAGGAGCCGAAATCGGTATCAGCACTCAGAAACTACATGCGCGCGGGCCTATGGGGCTCTTGGCGCTTACTTCGTATAAATATTATGTGCAAGGAGATGGCCAAATTCGTTCATGATAAAGTGGCTCAATATGGTACGAGCTTATGGCTCCTACTTAAAAACACCTAAGGGACGCTATGAATGGCTATCCTATATTAAAGCAATAATACTGTGGCTTGTAATATCATTGTTAATTATGGGGATAATGTACTGCTTATGAAACTTACAGGAAGAATCGGCATCATCGGAGGTACCTTTAATCCAATTCATTTAGGCCATTTGATGATAGCGGAAATGGCGCAGGAAACCTATGAACTTGACCGCGTTATTTTTGTACCGGCGTATCATCCGCCTCACAAACATGAAGACGTGATTGATGCAAAATATCGCTATGAGATGACGGCGGCGGCTGTTATGGACAATCCTAAATTTACTATTTCCGACGTTGAATTTAAACGGGAAGGGCCGTCTTATACGGTAGATACGATAAAGTACTTCCGCGCCCAATATGGTGAGGATAAGGAATACTATTTCATAGCCGGTACAGATACCATTCAAGACTTACCCAATTGGAAATATATTGACGAACTGCTCGGTTTATTGCCATTTTATAGGAGCTGTAAGACCGGATGGTTCGGCGGCTATTGAAAGATTATTGAATATTTTGGTGATTTAGGTCGTGACCGTATTCATTTGCTGGAAGTGCCGCTCATGCAGCTGTCGGCTACCGATTTACGTCAAAGATTACGCACCAAGCGCAGTGTTCGGTACATGATTCCTAAAGCTGTAGTTCAGTATATTGCACAACATGATATTTATAAAAAGTGAGGCAACAAATACTATGTTTGAAGAAATTATTAATGATTTACAGATGCGACTTAGTCCTAAACGTTTCGCCCATACTTTAGGCGTGGCGAGAGCTGCTGTAGGATTGGCTCAACGATATGGTGCCGATCCGGAAGAAGCGTATATTGCCGGTCTTTTGCATGATTGTGCTAAAGAATTGCCTTTATCGGAAATGCAGCGTTTGGTAGATGAGGCGGACATCAAAGTGGACATGGATATGTATGTAAACGGTGCGCTATTGCATGGTGTAAGTGGTGCCGTTATGGCCCATGATCGCTATGGTATTATTGACGGTTATATTCTTGATGCCATTCGTTATCATACGACGGGCCGCGTAGGTATGACGCAATTGGATAAAATTATTTTTCTAGCCGATTATGTGGAAGAAACCCGTGATTTTCCGGGGGTAGACTATTTACGCAGTCGTGGCCTTGGAAGATTTGGATGAAGCGGTGTTGGCCGGTTATGATACGACAATTCGCCATTTGCTGGATCAAGAGTTGAGTATTTATTTTAAAACCATTTTAGGCCGTAATGATATGGTACGGCGTATTCATAATCGATAGGGTGCGTGTAGTATGGAAGAAGAAGTGCGTAAAAGACCGACTCGGCGAGTGCGGCGAAAACCCAAAGTACGCTGGGGACGGGTCATCTTAGCTTTGGTAATACTCATAGTCCTGGTAGGCGGTATCGGTTTTGGTTTATGGCGCGGTTATCAGGCAGCGGTAAGTTATTTTGGCGGGTCAGCTACGACCGAGACAACAACGACGGCCGATGTGGCACCACCGTCAGAGCCAAATCAAGTATCGACAATTCCTTTAGAACAAAAGTCGCTGGATAAGCCGATTTATATTTTATTGGTAGGTAAAGATAGCAATAATCCGGCACAAGGGGATGCTCTCTTTTTACTATCCGTAAATGAACAACAAAAAATTATTGATGTAATCGGCATCCCGTCCAATACAAAAATTTACAGCCGTGACAATAAGTCCGTATCTATGATCAATACCATGTACAGCAGCGGTAATATTGAACTTACTAAGGCCGTGGTGGAAGATTTATTCCATATTCCCATTCCTTATTATGTGGTGGTCGATGAGGCGGCTTTTAAAGATACCCTTGATGTACTGGGTTCTCAAGATATGTATGTGGAAAAAGAAATGGTACATATTGACGACGCTACAGATACAGCCGATGTCAATTTGGCACGTGGGTATCAAACATTGGATGCGGATAAAGCATATCAATATGTGCGCTTTGTGGACGCCGATAAAAATGCATTTAGTCGTACCCAGCGTCAAGAGCGGTTTTTTAAAAACAACTATTGAGTTCTCAGGAAGACACCTTTACTATTTCCCGCATGTGGCATGTGTGGCGCCTCTGGAGCCATTATGATTCTAATATCAGTACGACTGACGCGGTTAAATTGGTTATGAGTTTGGGCAGTCTTACCGGTAATAATATACAGTACTATATTTTACCGGGCACCAGGGAAGTGCTTAACGGTGAAATATTCTGGACTTACGACCCGGTAGAAGCCCAGCAATTATTGGGCATTACCTTAGGCAATGCGCCGATTGAAGGCGGTGGCGACGGGACAACCGATGATTCGAAAAATACTTCGGCCGGTAACGCCAAAGAAGGATAAATATTAATTTACTATGTTACAAACAGTATTATAATTTGATTAAAATAATTAGTAGGGTTGTAACGGTTAGTCGTGACAATATATTGTATTTATTTTTATAGTTTATTGTTGGCGATGATTATAAAAAGGAGATTTCATGAAAGAGAAACAAGAAATTAAAGACGTGGCATTAGCATTGGCACAAGCAGGTTTTGACAAAAAAGGTACAGACATTGCCATTTTGGATTTGGAAGGTTTATCCAGCTTAGCGGATTATTTCGTATTGGTGAGTGCGTCCAACGTAAAACAGGCACAGAGTATTGCCGATGAAATTGAAGATAAAGGTGCAGAAGTAGGCGCTACCGTGCTTCATCGTGAAGGTTATCACGAAGGCGAATGGATTCTTTTGGACTTCGGCGACATTATCTGTCATGTTTTCGGCGGGCAGGAAACACGCTCATTCTACGGCTTGGAACAGCTTTGGAATGATGCGGCTCGCGTAGAATTTACAGGGGCTTAATATGGCAACACAATTATCTGAAAACACATTAGCCACGCTGAAAGTGTTACGTCAAAGCGACAAGGTTCGTTCTTGGATGGTGGTACGGGTAATACGAATGATGACATTTTACTTCATAAGGATCAACAGACCGCACCGGTGAAAATCGGCGATGAAGTACCGGTATTCTTGTACAAAGATCCGAAAGGTCGTCTCACCGCCAGTATGCGTTTGCCGGCCATTAAAGAAGGCCAAATCGGCTATGTGGAAGTCATTAATAAGACACAATTCGGCGTTTTCGTCGAAGTGGGTACCGAACGCGGTATATTTATGCCACACGCGGAAATGCGCGGTCGTCCCCAATTAGGCGAGAAAGTCTGGGTTCGTTTATATACGGATAAGTCCGGTCGTTTAGCTGTTTCTATGGATGTGGATGACGCCATGCGCCGTGCCTCCAAACCGGCCACAGAGGCTCAAGTGGGGCAAATGGTGCGCGGTGCAATCTATAACTTCACCTCCGACGGGGCATTTTTTATAACGCCGGAACGATGGATTGCGTTCATTCATAACAGTGAAATGACACATCATTTGAAGGTGGGCGAATTGATCGATGCTCGCGTTACCTATAAGCGTGATGACGGACGTGTTAACGTATCCATGCATCCTGTAAAAGAAACGGCTTTGACCATTGATGGCGAAGTGTTATTGGAATATTTATATCAGCGTAATGGTCGTATGCCATACAGTGACAAATCATCGTCTGATATTATTAAAAGCAAAATTCGGTTTCAGTAAAGCAGCCTTTAAACGTGCTGTAGGTCATTTAATGAAAGAAGGTAAGGTTATTCAGGAAGAAGGCTGGACCTTATTGACCGAAACGGGTAAAACAGCGGCTGAGGAACTTGTGAAAAGTAAGACAAACGGTGACGCACCCCAAAGTGCAGGTGTAACCGAAGCGTCTGACACAGGTAAGGAAGCCAAAGAGGATACTCGTAAGGCGTAGTGACGGCAAATAGAAGGCGTAATCAATTACGCCTTTCTTTGCATTTACCGACATATTGAATTTGAGGGTTGATTAATTATGAAAATTATTGTGGTAGGCGCCGGTAAGGTTGGCTATTCCGTAGCACAGCGCCTCGTGCAAGATGAACATGATGTATATATTATTGAAAAATCGGCAGAGCGCATCCGTAATCTGGAGAACAGCTTAGATGTAAGTCTCGTTCAAGGTAACGGCAGCAGTTTACAATTACTTAAAGAAATCGGTATGGATGATGTGGGTATGCTCATCGCCGTTACGGATTCCGATGAAGTAAATATGCTGGCTTGTTCGGTGGCAAAAATCGGCGGGATTCCTCGTACTATAGCTCGTGTTCGTGATAATGATTACTTGAGAGAAGAAAACCGCGAGTTACAGGAACAATTAGGGGTTGATTTATTTATTAATCCGGAGATGGTATCGGCTCAAGAAATTGTGCAGGTATTACAGACTCCGGCAGCTCTTGATGTGGAGGATTTTGCCAGTGGGGCTGTCCGTCTCATGGAATTTAAGATGCATGAAGACGTTCCTTATATTAACCAACGTTTGCGGGATATTCAATTTCCGGAAGGTGTTATTATTGTAGGCATTCTCCGGAACGGCGAAATGACTATTCCTCATGGGGAAAGTCGTCTGTTGAATATGGATAAAGTATTCTTCTTGGGGGCGAAAGACGCTATTTTGAAAATAGCCGAAGAATTCCACGAAGAAGCCATGATGGAGCAAACCAAGCGTATTCTATTGATTGGGGCCGGCCTTATCGGTCGCAATTTAGCGGTTCTCCTCGATCGAGCCGGTTACATGGTTAAAGTTATCGAAAAAGACATGGAGCGCTGTGAGCTGCTGGCTCTATGGTAGAGAATGCCATGGTTATCAATGGTGACGGCACAGATATGAATTTATTGGAAGCGGAAGAAATTTCCGATTGTGATGCTATTATCTGCCTTACTGATGATGATAAATTGAATCTGCTGGTAGCATTATTGGGCAAACATTTAGGTGTGCCAAAGACAATTGTGCGCGTTGGTCGACCGGAATATATTGTCCTTATGGAACAAGTGGGGATTGATATTGTATTTTCGCCGCGCCTATTGACATCCGGCGAGATTTTACGTATGGTACGACGCGGTGAAAATGTAGTGAGCATTTCCACCTTTGAAGGCTCCAAAGCAGAAGCCGTGGAAGTGGTATTGAGTCCGGTATCGCCGCTTGTGGGTTGTGCTTTGAAAGACTTGAAGCTCCCCGGTAAAGCCTTGGTAGGTGCTGTTGTACGTGATGGTTCCACTATCGTGCCGACAGGTAATACGGTGCTTTTTGCCAATGACCATATTGTTTTCTTTACGTTGCCGAATCATGTTAATAAACTATTAACGTATTTGAAGCCGGTTTAATCGAGGTGTCCTATGCGTATACAGATTGTCATGCGATTAGTGGGGCAGTTAATCCTCATTGTTGCAGGAATTATGTGGGTTCCGTTCATTTACGGTTTGACGGTTGGTGAGTCATATTTTTCTTTTATCGGCGCCTCCATTATGGCGGCTGTAACGGGCAGTTTATTGTATTATTACGGGCAGCCGAGTACAAGTTACAGTTTGCGCGACGGTTTTTTGACCGTTAGTTCTATCTGGATTTTGGTATCCTTTTTTGCCTCTTTTCCGTTTTACTTCGGCGGCGTTTTGCCAACATTTATAGATTCTTTATTTGAGTCGGTATCGGGGATAACGGCTACCGGTGCGTCTGTGGTGGAAGAGTTGGACAGCTTACCCAAAAGTTTTGTGCTGTGGCGCAGCCTCACTCATTGGCTTGGCGGTATGGGGATTGTCGTATTGGTGCTGGCCTTCCTTAAGAACTTAGGGGCTGATTCGGCTCATTTGTTCAACGCTGAAGCTTCGGTACCGCGTCCCGGTGTGGTATTGCCGCGCATTCGTTCTATGGCTTTTAAATTATG
>ENA-OQIW01000054-OQIW01000054.1-human-gut-metagenome-genome-assembly--contig:-NODE-54-length-26419-cov-2.437167_pt1 | contig 26419 bp, 35 predicted proteins | sample MGYA00242586_ERZ504751 | MGnify/ENA primary metagenome ERZ504751 (study PRJEB26092, sample SAMD00036349) | human gut metagenome | host: Homo sapiens | study: EMG produced TPA metagenomics assembly of...
TAAGGATTCGCTTTGTTATATTCATCGACCTGCTTTTTGAGGCAGTTTAAAAAGGCTTCTGACGCACGGGACAGGAGTTGGTATTTTTTCCAGGCTACGACACAGGAGAAATACTGGGCCGGCTCTAAGGGGATGTACAGGAGGTCTTCGACTTGCTGATGATAAAGGCCGGACAGGGTCATGGCATTGGTGAGGCCGCGTTTTATGAGAAGTGAAGCGTTTCCTACGAGGTCAAAGGAACCGACGATGTTCATATCTTCGGTCTTAAGGGTGCCTTCGGACCAGGCTTCAAAGTCGAAAGAATGGGTCGTTCGGCGCGACGATACGAGAAGGGGCATGTCGGCGATAATCTCTGGTGTAATCGTCTTATAATACTCCGAGGGCTGTCGCTTTTGGTGATGATACCGACCTGGTCTTTTTCGGGAAGGGCGATGGATTCAAAGTCCGACGCATCGAAGGGTTCGATGAATAAGCCGAAGTCAATCAGACCGTGGGATAATTTTTCTTCGACGATGTCGGCATTGCCCGTAAAGAGGTTGCACGTGACCTGGGGATGTTGGATGTGGAGGTCTGTAAAGGCATCGGTCAGGAAATGCATGATCCGCGTTTCCCCGGCGCCGAGGCGGATACAGCCCGTTAAATCGGTCTGATCATCACTGATTTCAGACTCGGTCTGACGGACGAGGGACAGGATTTCTTCGGCGCGCTGGCGGAGATGGATGCCTTCTTCAGTCAGTTTGGTGTTGCGGTTGGTCCGGATGAACAGCTGCTTTCCCAGTTCCTGTTCTAGATCTGCAATCTGCCGCGATAAGGTCGGTTGGGTAATGTGCAGGGTGTTGGCCGCTTCGGTCATGTTTTCTTCCCGGGCGACGGCCAAAAAGTATTCCAACGTTCGTATTTCCATAGTTACCTCCTGGCGTATGACGTAATGTGTTACTGTTAGTATACGTTTTTTTTAGGGCACTTGCAATACGCTGGAGTAATGTCTAGGTATTGAATATAACACTTTTACATTCCTAACCATCTTTGTTAAGATAAGGATGTCCCAAGGGACAGGAGTTAGAAACATTGAGAGTTTAGCTCGTCTCTGTCAGTTGTAAGGTGAACGGACGAGGCGATGGAAATTAAGAAACATGCCTGAAGCGTATGTCTGGAAATAAGATATAAGCTTTTTACATTCCAAGGAACGTCTGCTAAGATTAGTCCTTGTAAGACAGGCAAGAAGGGAGGCCATGACGATGGAACCTGAATCATGGAAGAATTTAGTCGATCTCGGCTGCTCAGAAGATTGCATTGAGAAGTATAAACGATTGACCGACGATAACCAGCGCTTCCTTTACTTGCGTCAGTACCGACGGTGCCTGCTGGATAAGATCCACGACAAGCAACAACAGCTGGACCGCTCGATTACTTACTGCATCAGTTAAAAAAGGGAGGCTGATTATGAAAACATTAGTTGTCTATTATTCTTGGTCGAATGGCAATACGCAAAAGATTGCCGAACAACTTCGACTGGCGACGGGTGCCGATATCGCCCGCATTGAAACGGTAAAACCTTATGAAGGCGACTACATGGACGTCTTCAATCAAGGTCAGCGAGAAGTAAACCAAGGCTATAAACCGGACATCCAGGAGCTTCCTTACGACGTGAAAGACTATGATGTCATCGCCGTTGGAACGCCGACTTGGTGGTACACCATGGCCCCGGCTGTGAAGACGTTCTTGGAAGGTCATGATTTTACCGGTAAGACGGTGATCCCCTTTATGACCAACGGCGGTTGGCCGGGACACGTCATCAAGGATATGAAACAGGCGGCGAGAGGTGCCGCTTTCGGACCGTCCATAGAAGTTCAGTTCGACAGCAGCGGCGGCAGCGACTTGGTGAGCGATGCCGGTGACATCGATGACTGGATAAAAGATATTAAACAGAAATATAGTAAATAGGCGCAGGCCTTCAGGAGGGCATTCACATGACATTAGAAGATATTAAGAAAAACAGCATCTTTGCTGTCGGCGGAGAAAACGTAGATTATGCACAGTACTTTGACGGCATGAGTTACTTAAATATGCTGTCCCTGAAACAAGTCATCGTCGGCAACGTTACCTTTGAACCGGCATGCCGCAATCATTGGCACATTCATCACGCTTCAGAAGGCGGCGGTCAGATGCTGTTGGTAACGGCTGGCCGCGGTTGGTATCAGGAATGGGGCAAACCGGCACAGGAACTTCACCCCGGCGACGTCGTCAACATTCCGGCTAATGTCAAACATTGGCACGGTGCCGCGAAGGACAGCGCTTTCCAGCATTTAGCCATTGAAGTCCCCGGTAAGGATACGGGCTGTGAATGGTGCGAAGCCGTTTCTGAAGAAGATTATAATAAGCTTCCGTAAGGAGGTGGAGCCATGTGTATTAAGGAATATATGAAATTGGTCCTGGCCTTGAGTTTTATGGTCCTGGTCGGGACACTGTTTATGGGAACGGAAGGAGCCTATGCCATGAGTAACGATACGCAATCGAAAAAAGCCGTAAAAATTGTACAGACTGCCGGTCGGCAGCAGTTGGGGGATTTCGCACCGGACTTTGCCCGCTATAATGACGATATCCTCTTTGGGGAAGTCTGGAGCAAGAACGATGTCCTCTCTTTGAAAGAACGGAGCATCGTCACCGTTTCTGCCTTGATTGCCCAAGGACTTATCGATACGCCTTTGAAGTTTCATATGGAAACGGCCAAGAAAAATGGCGTGACCAAAGACGAAATGGTTGAAATCATTACGCAGCTCGCTTTTTACAGCGGTTGGCCGAAAGCCTGGGGCGCTTTCGCCTATGCCAAGGAAGTCTACGGCGATCAGTAAGGCCCTTGATTTTAATTATTAATGGTAATTATTAGATACCGTTAATAATTTTAAGAAAAAATATCAAAAATACATTTATTGTAATATTGATATATCTCGAAATGTGCAGTATAATACAACCATGCTAAAGATTGGTTTTTAATTAGTAATTGTTTTTACATAGAAGGAGAAATAAATTATGAAAAAAGGAATGTTCAAACAAGTATTATCGGCAATGGTTTTGACCATGTCCCTGGCCGGCGGTGCCGCCTTTGTTTCGGCCGATTCGGTTCAGTTCAGTGAAAATGGTGATTATAACGCAGCTGTCATCAAAACGGTTCCGACGGCTTCGATGCAGTCCGACATCCGCGGCTACAGCGAAAACAGAGGTTATCAGGCTGCTGTCAATTAAAAACGTACCGGCTGCTGTAAAGAGTGCTGACGTTCGTGGTTTCAGTGAAAACGGAAGCTTCGTTGCAGCTTCAGCCTTTGAGAATAATTAATAATCTCGTCACGACGAGTTCACATAGATTGATAAGATTCCAACCACGCGGCAGGAAGCCCTTGGTTTTTAGATAAAAAGGAGATAAAAAGATGAAAAAAGTAATGTTTAAACAAGTACTATCGGCAATGGTTTTGACGATGTCCCTGGCCGGCGGTGCCGCCTTTGTTTCGGCCGATTCGGTTCAGTTCAGTGAAAATGGTGATTATAACGCAGCTGTCATCGAAACGGTTCCGACGGCTTCGATGCACTCCGACATCCGCGGTTACAGCGAAAACAGAGGTTATCAGGCTGCTGTTAACACCAACGTACCGGCTGCCGTAAAGAGTGACAATGTTCGTGGCTACAGTGAAAATGGAAGCTTCGTTGCCGCTTCGGCTTTTGATAACCACTAATCATCTCGTCACGACGAGTTATACATAGATCTAGAAAATTCCAACCACTTGGATGACCCAATGGTTTTATATAAAAGGAGAGACCCTATCATGAAAAAGAACATCTTTAAACAAGTATTATCAGCAATGGTTTTAACAATGTCCCTGGCTGGCGGCGCTGCCTTCGTTTCGGCTAACTCCGTACAGTACAGCGAAAACGGCGACTATCAGGCAGCCGTAAACCTCAGCGTACCGGCAGTTACCAAGACGGCAGATTTTGGTGGCTACAGTGAAAACCGTGACTATCAGGCCGCTATTAACACCAACGTCCCGGCATCCGTAAAGAGCGACAACGTTCGCGGCTACAGCGAAAATCGTGACTTTGTCGCAGCCTCTGCTTTCGACAACAATTAATAGAACGTAACGTATTGATTAACATAGAAAATTCCAACCATTCAATGGTTTTATATAAAGGAGATACCCATCATGAAAAAGAACTTTTTTAAACAAGTATTATCGGCAATGGTTTTAACAATGTCCCTGGCTGGCGGCGCTGCCTTCGTATCGGCTAACTCCGTACAGTATAGCGAAAACGGCGACTATCAGGCAGCCGTAAATCTCAGCGTACCGGCAGTTACCAAGAAGGCAGATTTTGGTGGCTACAGTGAAAACCGCGACTATCAGGCCGCTATTAACATCAACGTCCCGGCTTCCGTAAAGAATGACAACGTTCGCGGCTACAGCGAAAATCGTGATTTTGTCGCAGCCTCTGCTTTCGACAACCACTAATAAAACGTAACGTATTTTAAATTCGAAAATTCCAACCATTCAATGGTTTTATATAAAAGGAGAGACCCTATCATGAAAAAGAACTTTTTTAAACAAGTATTATCGGCTGTTGTATTGACCATGTCCCTGGCTGGCGGCGCTGCTTCGTATCGGCTAACTCCGTACAGTATAGTGAAAACGGTGATTATCAGGCAGCCGTAAATCTCAGCGTACCGGCTGTAACCAAGACGGCAGATTTTGGTGGCTACAGTGAAAACCGCGACTATCGGGCCGCTATTAACACCAACGTCCCGGCTTCCGTAAAGAATGACAACGTTCGCGGCTACAGCGAAAATCGTGATTTTGTCGCAGCCTCTGCTTTCGACAACCACTAATAAAACGTAACGTATTGATTAACATAGAAAATTCCAACCATTCAATGGTTTTTATATAAAAGGAGATACCCATCATGAAAAAGAACATCTTTAAACAAGTATTATCAGCAATGGTTTTAACAATGTCCCTGGCTGGTGGCGCTGCCTTCGTTTCGGCTAACTCCGTACAGTACAGCGAAAACGGCGACTATCAGGCTGCTGTAAACCTCAGCGTACCGGCAGTTACCAAGACGGCAGATTTTGGTGGCTACAGTGAAAACCGCGACTACCAGGCCGCCATCAACACCAACGTACCGGCTTCCGTAAAGAGTGACAACGTTCGCGGCTACAGCGAAAATCGTGATTTTGTCGCAGCATCTGCTTTTGACAATCAGTAACAAATATTGTACAGTTAATGTACCTCTAAAAATAATGACAACTATCCCGTATTTGTCGATGGTTTTAATGATAGATCATCAGCCCTTTATATAGTCTGCTGATGGTTTTTGCTTGTTACATTATTTTTTCGTAAAGCACAAAGGAGGAGACAAACGATGTTAGGAAATTTTGCGTACCATAATCCGACGAAACTTTATTTTGGAGACGAGTCCTTAGACTTTTTAAATAAGGAATTGCCGAACTACGGTGACAATGTCGTCCTGGTCTATGGCGGCGGTTCTATTAAAAAGAATGGCGTCTACCAAGATATCATGGACATCTTGCAGAAAAATGGTAAGAAAGTCGCTGAAATTTCCGGGGTCATGCCGAACCCGACGCTGGAGAAATTATATGAAGGCATTGAAATTGCCCGCAGCCATAAGGCCGATTTCCTCTTGGCCGTCGGCGGTGGTTCTGTCTGTGACTATACGAAAGCCGTAGCCGTTTCGGTCCACTGCGATGAAGATCCGTGGGATAAATACTTTATCCGCTTTGAAGAACCGTCCTGTCCCATCATTCCCCTGGGCTGCGTCCTCACCATGGCCGGCACGGGTTCGGAAATGAACGCCGGTTCGGTCATTACCAACAGCGAAACGAAGCAGAAAATCGGTCATGTCTTTGCCAGCTCCGACGTCATGCCGAAGTTCTCCATCCTCAATCCGCGCTATACCATGACCGTACCGGATTATCAGATGAAGGCCGGCATGTTCGATATCTTCAGCCATATCTGTGAACAGTATTTCTCCGGTACCGACGACGTGACCAGCGATTATCTCAGTGAAGGCCTGCTCCGCTCGGTCATCCATTCCAGCCGCATTGCCGTCAAGGATGCCAAGGACTATGAAGCCCGCAGCAACATCATGTGGTCTGCTACCTGGGCCTTGAATACCCTCTTGTCCTGCGGAAAACCGGTGACTGGATGGTCCACATGATGGGTCAGGCTGTCGGCGGCTATACCGATGCGACGCACGGCATGACCCTGTCGGCCGTATCCCTTCCTTATTACCGTCACATTCTTCCGTACGGCCTGCCGAAGTTTAAACGCTTTGCTGAAAATGTATGGGGTGTACAGCCTGAAGGCAAAACGGATGAACAGATTGCCCGTGAGGGCCTCGACCGGATGGAAGACTGGATGAAGGAAATCGGCGTCGTCCTGTCGATTCGCGACTTGGGAGCCGATGAATCGATGCTCGACGGCATTGCCGACGTGACCATGATCCTCCGAGGTGGTTACAAAAAGCTGGACCGCCAGGAACTCCTCGATATTTTTAAAGCCAGCTTGAATAGAGAAGCCTAATACTTAGGATAGACGAAAAAAGGGTTCGCATGACAGTTGCTGTTTCATGCGAACCCTTTCTGGCCGTCTTTATTTACCGGCGTCTTGGACCAGGCTCTGGCCTATGGCGTAAGCTGTTTCAGACAGATGGGGCCGGCCTTTTCCTGGTAAGCTTCTTATCACTTTCCGAGAAGACCGACGATTCATATTTCGAGTAATCATTGAACTGCAGGGTGTTGTAAGCCCAGAGGCTCTTCGGCGGCATGCCGAGGATGCGGTCGCAAAGGCTTCCTGAGCTGCTACGTTCTGCTGCAGGTGAGCTTCTTTTGCCTGCTCTTCCGTGACGTTCATGGTGTAAATGAAGGCCGAGGGCATTTTCTTTCCCAAGACGGAAGGAATTTCCTGACTATAAATGTAGTTCGAGAAGAAGAGCCGTTCTAACAAGGCGTGCATGCCCGACGTAAGGCCCATGAAGTAAATGGGCGAACCGAAGAGGAGGCGTCGGCTTCTTTGGCTTTCGTAAGGAGGGGCGACAAGTCGTCTTTTACGATACACGTGCCGTGTTCCTTGTCTTTGCGCTTACAGTAAAAACAACTGATACAGCTTTATAATTCAAGGAGTAGAGGTCGACGTATTCGGTGTCGGCCCCGGAAGCGGCGGCGCCTTTCAGGGCTTCTTTCAAAAGAGAAGCCGTGTTGCCGTTACGGCGGGGACTGCCGTTAAATGCCATGATTTTCATAGTTCATCATCCTTTCTCATGATTGTCATATCGTTATATCACAATATATAGATTTATTCAAGCCTGTTTTTGATTTTTGCTGTCCGGCGGGGGACTGATTCTCCGCTTCTCTTATAGTTACTGTTACACAGGGGGATGTTATCATGACGAAAAAAAATATTGCAGCGATCATTGCAGCTGCGCTCATGGTCGTCAGTTTATCGGCTTGCAGCAGCGTTCGTCCGCAGGCTGACGGTCAGGCCGGGGCTACGGAACAGACGTCGCAGACGAAGCCCAAGGTCGATGCTAATTCTAGTGCCTCTATCAAAGGCGCCGCATCGAATCAGAAAGAAGGACAGCACACGGACAGTCACCGGGCGGTCATCTATTTTTCCGATCCTGAGGGCAGCGATATGAATGCCCTCGAGGGGAGTACCCAGTATCTCGCCCACATCATCGCTCAAAAGACCGGTGCCGACGTCTTCCGCATCGTACCGGTCAAGGCTTATCCGACGGACCACAGTGCTCATACGGCTCAAGCGAAACTCGAACAGAGTGAAAACGCCCGTCCGGCCATCAAAGATGACTTCGGTGATCTCAGCCAGTACGATACGATTTTCTTAGGCTATCCGATTTGGTGGGGCGATCTGCCCATGCCGGTCTATACCTTCCTCGAAAGTCATGATTTGAGCGGTAAAAAGATCATCCTCTTCGGAACCTATGGCAGCAGCGGCCTGGGCGATACGCCGGAACACGTCCAGTCCATTGAAAAAGGCGCCAATGTCGAAGACAGAACTTATAGCGTTCAAGCCAGTGACGTCGGCAGTGCCAAGGATAAAGTCCTGTCCTGGCTCAGTGAACTAGGCTATTAAAAGCCTTTTATCTGGGAAAGGGCCTCTTTTTTGCGGACCGTCGCAGAGACTGCCGCTTACTTGGCTTAGAGTATTATTAAAACATTAATTAGAAATAAGGTGTATACATGGAAAATAAACGAGAGAATCATCGACGCGGCATCGATATGCTGCATGGATCGATTGCCGACAAACTCTTTCTGTTTGCCATGCCAATCGGCCTCATGGGTTTATTTGAACAGCTCTTTAACAGTGCTGACGTCTTTTTATTAGGTCATTTTGTCGGGAAAAGCGCCATGGCTGCCGTCGGCAACAATATGCCTGTCATCGGCATGATGGTCATGCTGCTCATGGGGATTTCCCTGGGGCTAACGTTACCATCGCCCAGTACCTCGGGGCCAAGCACGACGAAAAGGTATCGGAAACGGTACAGACGGCCATCATTTTGTCGGTGGCCCTGGGCGCACTGCTGACGGTGATCGGCGAACTCATCGTCTACCCGGTTTTTCTGATACTGGAAGTGCCGCTTGACGTCTATGACATGGCTGAAAGATATTTGCGCATCTTCTTATTAGGTTTGCCTTTCTTATCGCTGTATAATTTTGAAGCGGCTATTTTCCGCAGCTGCGGCGACAGTAAGACGCCTTTGTACAGCCTGATCATTGCCAACGGCGTCAATATTGTCCTGGGTTTCCTGTCCGTTGCCGTCTTTGATTTTGGCGTCGTCGGCATCGCTTGGGCGACGGTTATTGCCTATGTGGCCAACTCGCTGATTCTCTTGGTTTTACTCTGCCGTACGCCGGATCGGATCCGCGTCAATTTGCGGGATCTTCATTTTTCCAAGGATGAATTGGGCCGCATTATCCGCATCGGCCTGCCGGCCGGGATCCAGGGCATGATCTTCGCCTTGTCCAACGTGCTCATCCAGTCGGCCATCAACAGCCTGGGAACGGAAGCCATGGCAGCTTCGGCAGCGGCTTTATCATTGAAGCCAATACGTACTGCTTCGTCAATGGTTTCAGCCAGGCGACGACGACCTTTGTCGGCCAGAACTACGGGGCCCGCAACCTGCGCCGCTGCTTCCGCATTACGAAGGTTACCTTTGGTGTCGAAGCGGCCTTCCTCTTCGTCGTCACGGCGGTCATCCTCTTCTTTTCACCGGAACTCATCGGCCTGTTCAACAGCGATGCTTCTGTCGTCGCCTTAGGGACGACACGGTTGTTCTTTGTTCTCGGGACCTTTTACTTGAACGGTATGATCGACATCTTGTCCGGTTCCCTTCGCGGCTATGGTTACTCGCTGCCGCCGGCCATCGTGGCCTCATCGGGATCTGCGGCGTCCGGATCGTTTGGCTCTATACGGCCTTTGCGGCTAAGCCTGATTTTTCGATCCTTATGGCGACCTATCCGATCAGCTGGCTGTTTACGATCTGTGTCCTGGCCGTCGTTTATCAGATGTGCCGCAAGCATATCGTAGCCGGTTTTGCCCACCGCGAAGCTTGATGAATCCCCTTGGATATGTTATAATAAATTGTAACAAAGAATGATTATTGTTTATTGTTTTAAAGGGGGCGTAACACATGCGCATTGGTGAAGGTTTCATTGAAGAAATCAAGGAAAATGGCTTAGCCAAAGTGAGGGTTAGCCGCGACTCTCTGTATGTCGCCTGCAGTGCCTGTGCAGCGGCAGATCACGTCAAAATTTTAGCTTATAACTACCTCGGCGCCGATGAAGGCGACCGCGTTCGTTACCAGGTAGATGACTCCCATCTCATTTCGGGAGCTTTCGTCTGCTTCGTCGTACCGGTCTTCCTGATCATCGCAGCTGCGGTACTCGGATATTTTATCAACAGTAGTGAAGTCGGTGCCCTTATCGGAGCTCTCGTCGGCGCTGCTGTGTCAGCGGCCATCCTTCGCACCTATGACAACGTGCTGGGACGTATCATTGATACCAAGGCTACGATCATCAGTATTGTCAGAGACGATGAGGATGAAAGATAGAAATTTAATAATGTTTTATTTGCGTAAAAACCAGGGGACCGGTCTGTACCAGTCCCCTGGTTTCGTGTTATAATAAACACTAGTCTGTTATGATAGGAGGTTTGAAAGATGCGTGCCATGGGAATCGATCCGGGGACGGCTATCTGCGGTTTTGGCGTCGTCGACAGCGACGGCAGCCGGCTGAAACCGGTGACGTATGGAACGATTCAGACGCCATCGAAAGCAAGCGATGCAGAGCGTTTGGTCATGCTCTTTGACGGCCTCAATGAACTTTATCGAAAATACCAGCCCGACATCATCGGCGTCGAACAGCTTTTCTTCAATCGCAACGTTACGACGGCCATCACCGTCGGGCAAGCCCGCGGCGTCATTTTGCTGACGGCCCAGCAGGCGGGCATACCGATTCTGGAGTTTTCTCCTCTGCAAGTCAAGCAGGGGGTTACCGGCTACGGCCGGGCGACAAAGGAACAAGTCATCGATATGACCATGCGCCTCTTAGGCATCCGTCAGAAGATTAAACCCGACGATGCTGCCGATGGCCTGGCCATGGCTATCTATGCCATTTATTCCAGTCACTCCATGAGTCTGAAACGGAAGGTACAGTTATGATCGGATATGTAAAAGGCGTTGTCAGCCATATTTTTTCGAATTCCTGCTTCATCGACGTTCACGCGTCGGCTATCGGACCTATGCGCCGGCCTCGACGCTGGATACACTGACCATCGGTCAGGAGGCCCTGCTCTATACCTATATGAGCGGTCCGGGAAGATGCTATCCTGCTCTATGGTTTTGCGACCCAGGACGAATACGACCTGTTCATGCTCCTCATCGGCGTCAACGGCGTCGGTCCAAGGTAGCCCTTGGGATTTTGAGCGCCGATAAGGCCGACGGCTTCCGCCTGGCCGTCCATCAAAAGGATATCAAGAGCCTGACCAAGATGCCCGGCGTCGGTAAGAAAACGGCTGAACGGATCGTCTTGGAATTACAGGATAAAATCGGCCTCGAAGGAACGGCTCCTGTAGCTGATGCCGGGGCTTTAGCGGCGTCGACGGGACTTTCGGGGATGCTTGCTGAAACCGTTTCGGCCTCACCGGTCTCGGCTACAGTGAGCAGGAAGTCCTGCCCGTGGCCGAGTCCCACGCAGGGGAATGCAAGACCGTAGAAGAACTGTTGAGAGCGACCTTGAAGTCCTTAGGGAGCGGGAGGTAAGACATGGGAGAAAATCGCGTCATCGAGACTGCAGATTTGCCCGGTGATTCCTGGCAGTACAGTTTGCGGCCTCATTACTTTCGAGAATATATCGGCCAGACCAAGGCCAAAGAAAACTTGGAAATCTTCATCAAGGCGGCGAAGCTTCGCAAGGAAGCACTGGACCACGTCCTCTTGTACGGACCGCCTGGCCTGGGCAAGACGACCATGGCCGGCATCGTGGCCAATGAATTGGGCGTCAATCTGCGCATCACGTCGGGACCGGCTATCGAGCGCCCCGGCGATTTGGCGGCCTTATTGACCAACTTACAGGAACGGGATCTGTTATTTATCGACGAAATCCACCGCCTGTCCCACAGCGTTGAAGAAGTGCTCTATGCGGCCATGGAAGATTATGCCCTCGATATCGTCATCGGCAAGGGGCCCAGTGCCCGGTCGGTGCGCATCGACTTGCCGCCCTTTACCCTGGTCGGCGCTACGACGCAGGTAGGCCGCTTGGCACCGCCTCTTCGCGACCGCTTTGGCGTCATCTGCCGCTTGGAATTTTATAAGCCCGAAGACTTGGTGCTCATCATCAAGCGGACGGCCGATATCCTGGCTATGGATATCGACGACGGCGGGGCCTTTGAAATCGCCCGCCGTTCGCGGGGGACACCGCGTATTGCCAATCGCTTGTTAAAAAGGGTCCGTGACTTTGCTCAGGTCGCCGACGTCGAGACGATTACGGCCGACCTTGCCAATCATGCCTCAATCGATTGGAAGTCGATTCCTGCGGTCTCGACCGGACCGACCGCAAGGTCCTTCAGGTCATTATCGAGAAATTCGGCGGCGGCCCGGTCGGCCTCGATACGATCGCCGCGGCATCAGTGAATCCGTCGATGCCGTCGAAGACGTATACGAGCCCTTCTTGATGCAGCAGGGCTTTTTGAATCGCACGCCTCGCGGCCGCGTCGTCACCGATGCCGCCTATCGGCATTTGGGACTGCCCGTGCCGACTGAGGAATAGGAGGGCCTATGGGAAAATTACTGCTCATCATCGGCGTTTTTTTCATCATTGCCGGCCTGATCTGGATGGCCGGTGATGCCGTGGGAATCGGGAAATACTTGGGCCACCTGCCCGGGGATATTTCCTTTACCAGAGGGAATACGTCCTTTTCCTTTCCCATCGTTACCTGCATCCTTATCAGTGTCATCTTGACCATCGTATTGAATCTATTCTTTCGTTTATGAGGTGTGTCTGTATGAATAAACGAAACCGCTTAGCTTTTATTTGTACGATTGCCGCCGTTTGCACCTTGTTTACGACGAGTGCCTGGGCGGCATCGGCTAACGATAAAAAGACTACTGTGCGTCAGCCTGTAAAGACGGTTCAGGCAAAATCGAGCTCAGCTTCTAAAAAAACGACAACGGCAGCGAAACCGGTGGAGGAAAGTACCGATACGGTACGCATCGGTATCCGCGAAGGCCAGGGCCGCGTATCCCTTACCAGTCCGCAGGGATTGGGTATCTATCGCGGTGAGTCCCTTTGGAAGAAATCGGCAGCCAATGTGCCGGTTACAGTGACTTTGTCGGGGACGGATTTGGCCGTCAACGGAACGGCCAGTAAGGGCAGCCTTCGCGTTCGCCCCTTAGGGAAAGACGGCGTCGTTAAGATTACCGACGGCTATACCTACCGCGGCGATATGGAACTGATGAAGTCTCCCGGACGCTGGGGGATTACCGTCGTCAATGTTCTGCCTGTCGAACAGTATCTCTATGGCGTCGTCGGCAAAGAAATGTCGCATCGTGGAGTGAAGAAGCCTCAAAGCTCAGGCCGTCGCAGCGAGGACCTATGCCATTGCCCATAAGCGCCGTTTCAGTCAGCGCGGCTTCGATTTGACCGACGATACGTCGAGTCAGGTCTATGCCGGTGTCGGCGGTGAATCGCCGGCGGTCATTAAGGCTGTCAATGCGACCAAGGGCGAAATCCTGACCTATCAGGGAAAACCCATCGACGCTTTCTTCTTTTCGACGGCCGGCGGCTGGACCGAAAACAGTGAAAACGTATGGGGAACCTACATCCCCTATCTGCGCGGAGTCAGCGATACCAGCAATAAGATGCCGGGCTATCGCTGGTCGGTAACGACGACGCCGGAAAAGATGGAAACGAAATTGGCCGCTGCCGGGAAGGGCGTAGGGCAGATCAAGTCGATTACCTTGTCGCCCCTGGCCAAACGCCCTATGACCGAAGCCGACCGCGGCGTCTCAGGCCGGGTCCAGTCGATGGTCATCCACGGCACCAAGGGCAATGTCACCGTCAAAGGTTGGCATTCCAATCGATCTTCGGCCTGCGCAGCACCCTGTTTGATTTTTACAGCGGTAAGGGTACGGCACCGGATCCCGATACGGGAAAGGCCGTCCGCAAGCGCGACTTCACCGTCAAGGCGGGTCAGCCACTGACCATCTACGGTTTCGGCTGGGGCCATGGCTTGGGAATGAGCCAGTACGGCGCTTATCAGATGGCTCAGGAACACGCTGGAGAACGAGATTATTACCGAAAAATTTTGACTCACTATTATACGGGAACGGAAATAAAGAAGCTCTATTAATGCATTAAAAGAGGAAGGTCTTATTGTGAAACTGACAGATTTTTATTACGATTTACCGAAAGAACTCATCGCCCAGCATCCGGCAGAACCGCGGGATCACGCCCGGCTCATGCTCTATGACCGAAAGAGCGGTGACGTAGCCCATAAATATTTCTATGACCTCGTCGACGAACTCCATGAAGGCGACGTCCTGGTCTTTAACGATTCCCGGGTCATTCCGGCGCGGATTTACGGTAAACGGACCCCGACCGGCGGTAAAGTCGAAGTCCTGCTGTTGACGCCCGTCGGTGACGACCGCTGGGAAGTCCTGGTCAAACCGGGTAAGAAAGCCTTCCGGGAACGACGATTGAATTCGCCCAGGGCCTTACGGGTACCGTTGAAGACCGGACCGATTTTGGCGGCCGCATCATCAAATTCTCGTATGACGCAACTTTGACGACATCATCGATGCCATCGGTGAAATGCCTCTGCCGCCGTATATCCACGAAAAGATGGAAGACCCCAATCAGTATCAGACGGTCTACGCCAATGAACGCGGCTCGGCTGCAGCTCCGACGGCAGGCCTGCATTTTACGGAAGAATTATTGCAGAAGATTCGCGATAAGGGCGTAGAAGAAGTCTTCGTCACCCTCCATGTCGGTCTCGGGACCTTCCGGCCTGTCGAAGAAGAAAACATCGAAGACCACGAAATGCACAGCGAATTTTACAGCATTACCGAAGAAGCGGCAGCGACGATCAATAAAGCCAAAGCCGAAGGACGGCGGGTCATCGCCGTCGGGACGACCAGTATCCGGACCCTTGAAAGCGCCGGTACATCGGGCACCTTAAAGGCCGGCTCCGGCTGGACCAATATCTTCATCTATCCGGGCTTTACCTTCCACATCGTCGATGCCCTGGTCACCAATTTTCACCTGCCTGAATCGACACTGCTCATGCTCATCAGCGCCTTGTCGACGCGGGAAAAAATCTTGAAAGCCTATGAAACGGCCGTAAAGGAAAAATACCGTTTCTTTAGTTTTGGCGATGCCATGTTCATTCACTAGGGAGGAAATTTATGGTTATTACCTACGAACAACAGGCCGAATGCGACGGCGCCCGTGCCGGAATCCTGCGTACTCCTCACGGTACGTTCAAGACACCGATGTTCATGCCTGTCGGTACGCAGGCGACCGTCAAGACGCTGACGCCGGAAGAGCTCTACGATATGGGCGCGCAAGTCATTCTCAGCAATACCTATCACTTGTTCCTCCGTCCCGGCCACGATCTGGTCCAGGAAGCCGGAGGCCTTCACAAGTTCATGAACTGGAAGCAGGCCATCCTTACCGACAGCGGCGGCTTCCAGGTATTCAGCCTCGGTCAGATGCGCAAGATCACCGAAGAAGGGGTCACCTTCCGCTCGCACTTGGACGGCTCGAAAAAATTCCTGTCGCCGGAAGTGTCGATGGACATTCAAATGGCCCTCGATTCCGATATTGCCATGGCCTTTGATGAATGCATCCCTTATCCGTCCGATTATGAATACACCAAACTCTCGACGGAACGGACCAGCCGCTGGGCCAAGCGCTGCCTGGACCATCACCACAGCGATACCCAGGGCCTCTTCGGCATCGTCCAGGGCGGCATGTATAAGGATCTTCGTCAGCAGAGCTGCCGTGATCTGGTCGACATGGATTTTGACGGCTACGGCATCGGCGGCTTGAGTGTTGGCGAATCTAAGGATATAATGTATGATATATTAGAGAGTACGACGCCTTATCTGCCAAGACCAAGGCACGTTATCTGATGGGCGTCGGTACGCCCGACTGCCTGCTCGAAGGCGTCGCCCGCGGCGTCGACATGTTCGACTGTGTCTTCCCGACCCGCGTCGCCCGCAACGGCATGGCCATGACCCATGAAGGGCGGCTGACCGTACGCAATGCCAAGTATGCCCATGATTTTCATCCTATTGAAGAAGGCTGCCAGTGCTATACGTGCCGCAACTATTCGCGGGCCTATATCCGCCACCTCTTCAAGGCGGAAGAACTGTTGGCATACCGCCTGGTCAGCATTCACAATCTCTACTTCCTGCTGCAGTTCATGCGGGATATGCGCCAGTCGATCTTCGACGGGACGTTCCGCGAATTCCGTCGGGATTTTTGGAAAAGGTATCAAGACGCGTAAAGGCGCTTGCACATAAAATCTTTTATTTTTTTAGTTGTTGGAGGTGTTTGAAATGGATATGACTGAACAGCTTACTGCTTTTTGGCCCATAATCCTCATGGTCGTCATTTTTTACTTTCTGCTGTGGCGGCCGCAGAAGAAGCAGCAGAAGAGAACGGCAGGAAATGCTGGACAGCCTGAAACCCGGTGCTAAAATCGTCACCGTCGGCGGCGTCATGGGTACGATTGTATCCCTGCACGATGACTACCTCGTCATCCGCGTAGCCGATAAGGTTGAAATCCGCGTTACCCGGGCTGCGGTAGCTCAGGTTCTCAGCAGCAAGGGCAGCGAAAGCAAGAAAGCTGCCAAGAAGGCCGAAAAGCCGGAAGTTGTTGAAGAAAAAAACGACGCAAAAGCAGAAGCAGCCCAAGCGGCTGACGAAAACCAGAAAGATGCTCAGTAAAAAGGAACTGCGCAGTGCCATGTATGACCGCCTCCATCGTATGACGGAAGCCGAAAAGAATTCGGCCAGTGCGGCTGTCTGTGCCCGGCTTATGGCCCTCCCGGCCTATACCCGGGCACAGCGCATCATGGCCTTTCTCAACATGCCTGATGAAGTCAGCCTCGACGCTTTGATTTCTCAGGCATTCGCGATGGGAAAGAGGTCTATGTCCCGGTCTGCGTCAGTCGGACCGAGATTGCGGCAGCCCGCCTTTTAGGGCTGGAACAAGCTGTCGTCGGAGCCTATGGGATCCGCACGGCGCCGGAAGGCAGCCTAAAGGTGGCAGCGTCTGACCTCGATGTCATCATCGTCCCGGGCCTTGCCTTCGATGAAAAGGGCGGCCGCTTAGGTCACGGCGCTGCTATTACGACCGATTCCTGGCAGGGAAGGGCGAGGCCATAGCCATTGCCGCTGCCTGGGATGTTCAGTTGGTTCCGGACGTGCCCGTTGAGGCCCACGACGTCATCATGACCGAAGTGGTTACGGACCGACGCCATCTCGTGCTTCACCAATAAAACCATAAGATTTACCCAGAGGGGGGAGTATCGTTGCGGACTCGTAACATGATAAAATTTTTTGGGGCCGTCATCATCATCGTGGCAGCCTTTGTTACTTTGATTAATCCGCTTGCCAACTCCATTAAACAAGGCCTGGACTTACAGGGCGGTACGCATATCGTCCTGGAAGCTGAAGATACGCCGGATGCACCGGTTACGGAAGACTCGTTGAACCGTGCCGTTACCATCGTCGAACGCCGTATCAATGAAATGGGCCTGACCGAACCGCTTGTTCAGAAAGAAGGCGCTCGTCGAATCATCGTCGAACTGCCGGGTGAAAAGAACCCGGAAAAAGCCATCGAAACAATCGGGAAAACGGCTGTCATGGAGTTTAAAGATGAAAGTGGAACGACGCGCATGACCGGGAACGATTTGAAAACGGCAAAAGAACAAATCGACCAGGGTCATAAAAATGTCGTCGGCATTGAATTTACCGATGAAGGGGCTAAAAAGTTTGCTGACCTTACGGCATCCAATGTAGGCCATAAAATCGGCATCTATCTCGACGGTGAACTCTTGACCAACCCTGTCGTCAACGAACCGATCACAGGCGGCAAAGCAGTCATCACCGGCAGCCAGACTTTGGAAGATGCCAAGAACTTAGCCATCCTCCTTCGTTCGGGCGCACTGCCTGTTAAATTGAAAGTCATGGAAGTCCGCACCATCGGTCCGAGCCTGGGCCTTGACTCCAAGTTAAAGAGTGAAAGGGCGTTTGCTATCGGTATCGTCCTGATCATGATCTTTTTAATTGTCATTTATCGTATGTCCGGTATCGTAGCCAATATCGCTCTCTTGGTATACGTCCTCATCCTGTTGGGTATCTTGAAATACCTCGATGCGACGCTGACTCTGCCGGGGATTGCCGGCGTTATCCTGTCCATGGGTTTTGCTGTCGATGCCAACATCCTCATCTTTGAACGATTTAAAGAAGAGGTCCTGGTCGGGAAAACCTTGCGAACGTCGATGGAAGCCGGGTTCCGCCGGGCTTTCAATACCATTCTCGACGCCAACGTATCGGTCATGATCGCCGCCATTGTCCTCATCGTCATGGGCAGCGGGACGGTCAAGGGCTTTGCCGTCAACTTGGCCCTGGGCCTGGTCGTCAGCATGTTCACGGCTATCGTCGTCAGCCGTTCGCTCCTGACCTGGTTCATCAATACGGGATTGATCACCAATCCCTGGTTCTACGGCTTAAACCGTAAACCGCCTGAACACATGCTGAAAAAGGGGGGACAGAAATGAGTTTTGATATTATCAAACATCGCACGTGGTGGTTCGTCTTATCGTCTGTCCTGGTCCTTGCCAGCCTGATTTCCATCTTTATCAATGGCTTTAACTTTGGTATCGATTATACCGGCGGTACCATCCTCGACATGCAGTTCAATAAAGCCGTCAGTGTTTCTGAAGTCCGTCAGGTCATGGATCAATCGAATATGGATCTGGGCAATACGGTCATCCAGCTGACCGGCGTTACCGACCAGGATTCGTCGACAGATGTCATGCTGCGCATGCGCAACCTCTCTAGTGACGAAACCAAGGCCGTGTCGGAAAAACTCAGCACCTCCTTAGGCGGTGCCGAAGTCAAACGGACCGAATCGGTCGGCGCCGTCATCGGTTCAGAAGTTACGAAAAATGCCGTTACCAGCCTGGCCGTGGCCTTCATTGCCTTAGCGGCCTACATTTCCTTCCGTTTCGAATATAAGATCGCCATTTCGGCCTTGATCTCCATCGTTCACGACTTGATCATGGTCTTAGGTGTTTTCTCCTTCTTCCATTTGGAAATCGACGCCACCTTCTTGGCGGCTATCTTGACGGTCGTCGGTTATTCGATGAACGAAGCCGTCGTCATCTTTGACCGCGTCCGTGAAAACACGCGGACTCACCGTCGGACCGATACCTATGAAAAACTGGCTCATGACAGTATTTCCCAGAGTATCCACCGCAGTATCTATACCTTGTCGACGGTTCTCTTTGCCTGCGGCGCCCTCCATTTCTTCGGCGGCGACTCGACAAAGAACTTCTCCCTGGTTATGCTCATCGGCTTTATCAGCGGGCTTATTCGTCCATCTGTGTCGATACGTCGATTTGGGTCGTATGGAAAAACCATACGTCGAACCGTCGCGGCCTCAAGGCTTCTGATGATGAATCCGAAGAAGAGGAAGAATCTGCAGAAACGCAAAAAGGATAAAAAATTAAGGGATGTCCCATGGAGCTTTGCCTTCATGGTGCAGCCCTTTTTCATTTACTCATTACCATAAGAAGGCCCCTTACAGAAGTAAGGAGCTGCGAGGAGGAATCACGATGTTTAAAATCGATGCACTGGGCAAAGCCTGCCCCTTACCGGTCATTGAAGCCCACAAGGCCTTAAAGGATCACGACGCCATTGAAATTACGGTCGATAATGAAATCGCCACGGAAAATCTCAAAAACTTATCGGAACAGATGAACTGTGCCTATACGATGACCAAAGAGTCGGATACGCACTATACGGTCACCTTGGTGAAAGAAGGGGCTGTCGTTTCGAAAGAAGCCCCGGCTGTATCGGGCTCTGATTATATCGTCGTCCTCAATGCGCCGGTCATGGGCCTTGGTGATGATACCCTTGGCAAGAATCTCTTGAAGACCTTCATTTATACTTTGACCGAACAAGATGTGCTGCCAAAACAGATCATCTGCTACAATGGCGGTGTATCCCTGGTCACGGAAGATTCGGAGTCTCTCGAAGATTTAAAGCACCTTGAAGAAAAAGGAGTTGAAGTCTATGCCTGCGGCGCCTGCCTCAACTACTACGGCCTGACCGATAAAGTCGCCGTCGGATCCATTACCAATATGTTCCGCATTGTCGAAATGATGCGTACGGCTAACCGCATCGTCAAACCGTAACCTATGGAAATAACGATTATAAAAGCGGCCATTTTGGTGTCGTTCATTCTTTGCGGATATATTTTAAAGCAGCTGCGTCTCTTTGGGCGCAGTACTTTTCAGACGATATCGACGATTGTCTTCAACATTACCCTGCCAGCGGTCATCATTGCCAACTTAAACGGAATCCACTTCGAGGTGCGCTATCTTTTCATCAGCCTCTTGGCCATCGTCTTTAACCTGCTCATGGTCGGTCTCGGCTATGGCGTCGGGCGGACGAAAGACGAGAAAGCCTTTTATATGCTCAATCTGAACGGCTATAATATCGGTAATTTTGCCTTGCCTTTCGTATCCTACTTCTTCGACAGTGCGGCCGTTCTCATCGTCTGCCTCTTTGATGCCGGAAACTCCCTCATGTGTCTCGGCGGCGGCTATGGCCTAGCCGCTACGTCCGCGGTGAAAAGGGGGATAACATCTTTTATATTTTGGCTAAGACGATTTTTTCATTCGCTCCCGGTCCTGTCCTACATGCTGATGATTATCCTGGCTTTGGGAGGCTTGGCTTTGCCCAGGTAGTCATTGACTGGGTCAAGGTTCCAGCTTCGGCCAATACCTTTTTATCGATGCTGATGATCGGCGTTGCTTGGGTTTATCTTTGAAGAAGGAATACCTGCACCTCATCTACAGTGATATCGGACTGCGCCTGTTGATCTCCGCCGTCTTTGCTGTCTTTGTCTATGTTGGTCTCGACTATTCGATGGACATCAAGCGGGTCCTCATGGTACTGGTCTTTGCACCGATTGCCGGCATGGCCTGCTACTATACGGCGAGATTGAAGTTAAAGATCGAAGTTGCGGCCTGTATCAGTTCCTTGTATATCCTCATTTCCATCGTCGTCATGTCGACCCTCATCGTCATCTTGGAAACGATATGACCGATCGGCCAGGAGTTCCTCTTCTAAGGCAGCCGGCACCGTCGACGGACTGCGGGTGATGTAGTAACTGTCGACCTTTGGAGGTTCGAAATCGAGAAGGGGGATGGCCCGCAGGCGCTTTGCTTGTAAGTCGTCTTCAATGAGGCTTTTCGGCAGGAAGGTATAGCCGATGCCTTCGGCGACATACTGCGGGAGTTTGGTGCTGTTGTCGATTTCTAAAGGGAAGCGGTGATGGCGGGGAAAGAGGTCCTGAATGTAGAGGCCCACGCCCTGGAGGGCGAAGTTACAGAATAAATAGTCGATTTTTTGCAGGTCATCTTTATAGATACCCTTGGCATAGGACGTATCGGAGGCCTTACAGACCAGGACCAATGAATCCGTCCGGTAGGGCTGGCAGACGAAGCCGCTTTTGAACATGGCGCTGAACGAAAAGATGGCATCGAGGGTCCCTTCCTGAAGCTGGCGCATCATGTCCGCCGTATGGCTGATGGTGACATGAAGGGACACGTCTTTCTGCTTCTTTAAGTAACTGCGGATGCGGCGTTGAAGATGGCTTTCGTAAATCGTGTTGGTCGTGCCGATGTTTACTTTTTGGGCGTACGTCGCGAAGCCTGGATATCCTGCAGGGCTGTCAGTTCGAGGGAGACGAAGCGCTGGGCATAATCGAGAAATTTTTGACCCGATGCCGTCAGGTCGACCTGCTTATGGCTACGGATGAAGAGGGGAACGCCGAGCTCCATTTCCAGGTCGCGGATGCGGTTGGTCACCGTCGATTGGGCGACGAAGAGCTGCTGTGCCGTTTTCGTAAAATTCTTTATTTGTGCTAGGGCAATGAATGTCCGGAGTGTCGTAGTATCCATAGCCGGACCTCCTTTTCTTGCAATTTGATTATCGAATGGAATGAATTGAAATAATCTATTTCACAAATTATCTCTTTGTATTATATAATAATCATTGTAGAGAAACAATGAAATGCAAGTTTGTTTCGTAGTTTAGATTATGCATCTTGCTGTATTATAAGAAATTGGAGCTGAATCAGATGAACAAGAAAACTGTCCCCTTTACTGAAGAACAGATTCGTTCTATCATTGCCAAGTACCCGACACCTTTTCATATTTATGATGAAAAAGCCATCGTCGACAACGTTCGAAAATTGATAAAGGCTTTTGATTGGGCCCATGATTTCAAAGAGTATTTTGCAGTCAAGGCGGCACCGAATCCGTATCTCATGCGCCTGTTGCAGAAAGAAGGCGTAGGGGCTGACTGCAGCTCCATGGCAGAATTGGAACTATGTGACAAAGTTGGCATCAGTGGCCACGATATCGTCTTTTCTTCCAATGACACGCCTTATGAAGAATTTAAAAGAGCCATGGAACTCGGCGCCTTGATCAACCTCGACGACATTTCCATGATCGACTTCATGGAACAGCGCGGTCCCTTGCCGGATTGGATTTGTGCCCGCTATAATCCGGGCCCCCTCCTTCAGGGCGGCAACGATATCATCGGTACGCCGGAAGAAGCCAAATACGGCATGACCCGTGAACAGATCTTCGACGCCTTCCGCATCCTGAAAGAAAAGGGCGTATCCCACTTCGGCCTGCACACCATGGTCGTATCCAACGAACTCCAGGTAACGGGCCTGATTCATACGGCCAAGATGATGTTTGAATTGGCTGCCGAAGTCCAGGAACTCCTCGGCATCGATATCGAATTCCTCGATTTTGGCGGCGGTATCGGCCTCCCGTATCGTCCGGAAGAATCGTTCATCGATTACGATGAATTGAGTGCCGGCATTAAACAATACTTTGAAGCCATCATGGTTCCGAAAGGACTTGAAAAGTGCCGCCTCTCCTTCGAATGCGGCCGCGCCATCACCGGTCCTTACGGCTACTTGGTCACGACGGCTATCCATCACAAACATATTTGGAAGGAATATATCGGCGTCGATGCCAGCATGGCCAACCTCATGCGTCCCGGCATGTACGGTTCGTACCACTATTTATCGGTCATGGGCAAGGAAGACGCCCCTAAGGATCACGTCTACGACGTCGTCGGCTCCCTTTGCGAAAACTGCGATAAATTTGCCGTCGACCGCAGCCTGCCGGAAATCGTAGACGGCGACATCCTGGTCATCCATGACGCCGGGGCTCACGGCCATTCGATGGGCTTTAATTACAACGGCAAGCTTCGTTCCGGCCGAACTCCTCCTCCATGCCGATGGAACGGTCACCCAGATCCGCCGGGCTGAAACGCTGGACGATCTCTTTGCGACGATCGACTTCTCAAACTTATAAATGAAGGCGAATCATCCTCCTTACATACTGTAAGGGGGATTTTTTTTCGATTTATTTTAAATTTTAATATATTTTTAATCTTTATCGAGTATAATACAGATACAACGTAACGTCATTCATCTGAACATGGAGAAAGGAGGCATCTTGGCTGATGGGTGCTTATGATATATTGACCGGAACCCAACTCTGCATGGCCGTGGCCATGATCGCCTATGGCTTTTATTTTAAAAAGAAACGAACCTGCCGGGTGTGGTATTTCTCCGGTCCGGCCTGGCTGATTGCTATTTGGTCGGCTGTCGTATTATACTACTATACAGAATATCCTTTTTTAACGATACTCTGCTTCCTCATGGGCTTTTTCTTGGGCATGGGAATCGGACTTTGGGTGAAGAAGGGCCTGCCGGAACTGACCTATTGCCGGGAACGGCGGCGCCTCCAGTGCCCTCCTATGAAGAAAGTCATGCCGGCCTATCTGATCGTCTGCGTCGTCTTTGCCTCCTTCCAGATCGTGGGCTATCACTTTTCTTTCATTACTCACTCCTGGTTCTTTAATGAAGTACTGGGCTTTGCGCCGGGACTCTGTACGGGATTGTTGTGGGGAAGGGGCATTGCCATGCTGCTCGATATTCCCGTGCGGGGCCAGCAGGTATATAAAGATATTTAGGAGGGACTTATTATGGACAATACAACGCGGAGAGAACAAATCCTTCAGATACTGCACGAATCAACTGGGGCTGTGACCGGTACGGCCTTAGCCAAGGCCTGCAACGTCAGTCGACAGATCATCGTCGGCGACGTCGCCCTGCTGCGTGCCCAGGGGGCCGGCATCATTTCGACGCCCCGGGGCTATCAGTTAGTCACGCCTTTAAAGAAGGGCTGTACGCGGGTCTTCGTCTGCTGTCACGGCATGGATTTGATGGAAGCGGAGCTCGAAGCCATCGTCGACAACGGCGGCATCGTCCACAACGTCGTCATCGAACACGAGGTCTACGGCAATTTGGAAGGGACGTTGAATCTCCATTCCCGCCGCGATATCCAGCAGTACCTCAAGCGGATGAATGATTCGAAGGCTGAAATGCTGAGCACCATCAGCGGCGGCATCCATACCCATTTGGTCGAAGCCAATTCGGAAGAAGAACTGGACGCCATTCATAAGGCCCTGCAGGACCTGCACGTCCTCTACAGCGATTGACATTTTCCTTCGATATGCTACAATGTTGTCATGTCAAATTATGTGTCATGACAGTTGTACAGATAGGAGGAAACATATCATGTTGTTAGACCGCTTGGAAGCCTTGCCCGTAGGCAGGTTCCATTATAAGTTGCTGCTGGTCACGGGTCTGGGCTGGCTTTTTGATTCTATGGATACGGGCTCATCGCCTTTATCCTGCCGTACTTGCCAAAGAATGGGGCCTGGCTCCGGGGCAGATGGGCCTTATCGGCAGCATCGGCCTCATCGGCATGGCTCTTGGCGCCGTCGTATCCGGTACGGCAGCGGACCGCATTGGCCGCAAGAAAGTCTTTACGATTACGGTCTTATTATATAGCATTGCTTCGGCTTTCTGCGCCTTATCCTGGAATTATCAGTCGCTCCTCGTCTTTCGCTTCCTCGTAGGCTTTGGCTCGGTGGGGAACTGCCCGTTGCGGCGACTTTGGTCTCTGAATATACTCCGTCTCGGGTCCGCGGCCGGTTCATCGTCCTCTTGGAAAGTTTTTGGGGTCTCGGCTGGATTGCCGCTGCCTGCATCGCCTATTTCTTCATCCCCGTCTACGGCTGGCGCATGGCTTTCTTGATCGGAGCCCTGCCGGCGCTCTATGTCTGCCTCATTCGCCTTCATATGCCGGAATCGGTTCGCTATCTCCTGGCCCATGGCCGGGTAGACGAAGCCCGGAAAATTGTCGTTTCTATCGAAAAGGCTTTGAATGTACCTGTCGCACCCTTTACCGATAAGGATAAACAGCTGCCGGCTGTGGCTACGGCCTCTTTCCGTGAATTGTGGAAAAAGCCTTTCATTTCGCGGACGGTCATGCTGTGGCTGGTTTGGTTCGGCATCAACTTCAGCTACTATGGCATCTTCATGTGGCTGCCGTCCCTCGTATTCCAGCAGGGATTCACCGTCGTCAAGACCTTTGAATACGTCCTCATCATGACCTTGGCCCAGCTTCCCGGCTATTACTGCGCAGCCTGGCTGGTCGACAAGATCGGACGCAAGTATACCTTGTCGTCATTCCTCTTGTTCAGCGGCGTTGCCAGTTATTTCTTCGGCCACGCTTCGACGGCTTCGATGCTCATGATCTGGGGCGCTGTCATGTCCTTCTTCAACCTCGGCGCCTGGGGCGTTCTCTATACCTATACGCCGGAACAGTATCCGACGGCCATCCGGGCCCTCGGAAGCGGCTGGGCTGCCGGCTTTGGACGCTTCGGCGGCATGGCGGCACCGATCATGGTCGGCGTCCTGTTGGGACAGCGCTTTGATTTCGGCGGCGTCTTCTATATGTTTGCCTTCGTCTTCATCGCCATTGCCGTCGTCGTCATGGGCATGGGGATGGAAAGCAAGCAAAAGAACTTAGAGAGCATGACCGAACACTTCGCCGATGCCAAGTAATGTAATTTTTGTAAAAAAGCTGTCAAAATCGTCTTGACAGCTTTTTTTTTTCAATGATAAAATTATCTATGTCGCACGGCTTGAACCGATTTGATTCGAGCATAGGCGACCGAAGCTGAACGAGGGATGACGCTTTAAAAGACTTCAGAAAAGTCCTTGACAAGCTGACCTGAGTTTGGTAAAATAAACAAGTCGCCACTGAGGCGGCACGATGACCTTTGAAAACTGAACAATGATTGAATGAACGCCAGTAAATAAATCTTTGGATTTGTTTATACCGAGTTTTACTCGGGAGTGCAGGTCATTTTCGTAAGAAAATAACCGAATCAATTCAAACGTCCGGCGTAAACCGGACACCAAAAACAATAAGTCGAGCTAGTAAGCTCTTCCATACTATCATGGAGAGTTTGATCCTGGCTCAGGACGAACGCTGGCGGCGTGCTTAACACATGCAAGTCGAACGAGAAGCGATGAGAAGCTTGCTTCTTATCAATTCGAGTGGCAAACGGGTGAGTAACGCGTAAGCAACCTGCCCTTCAGATGGGGACAACAGCTGGAAACGGCTGCTAATACCGAATACGTTCTTTCCGCCGCAT
>ENA-OQIW01000055-OQIW01000055.1-human-gut-metagenome-genome-assembly--contig:-NODE-55-length-26415-cov-2.040741_pt1 | contig 26415 bp, 35 predicted proteins | sample MGYA00242586_ERZ504751 | MGnify/ENA primary metagenome ERZ504751 (study PRJEB26092, sample SAMD00036349) | human gut metagenome | host: Homo sapiens | study: EMG produced TPA metagenomics assembly of...
ATTCAATCTTACAATTCCTTTACTTACCTATTCTCTTTTAGTTTCTCATAATCAACCATACATCTTTCAATTTTCAACAACTTGCTATACATAGATAGTCAACGTCAAACCTATACCAAAAAAATCCTAAATAATTGTATAATGTGTTTACTTGTTAAATGGGGACACAAAGGGAAGGACTCAGTATTATGTTTATGTTATCTTTAATGCAGCCATCGGGCTATATGAATTGGAAAAAGATAGCTTAGAAGCTATCAGTGCCCAGCTCCTGCAGATGATTCGCATGAAAAGCTACGAGCTATATACACACTCCATTAATGTAGCGAATCACTCTGTCAGCATTGCCGCAAAACTAGGCTACCGGCCAACGAAATAGAACAAATCAGACATGGCGCATTATTGCACGACTTGGGTCTTATTATGATGCCCTCTGCGGTTTTAAAAAAAGCGCCATTCTTTAATCGTCAGGAATTATCTAAATATCGTCAGCATCCGGCAAACGGGGCAAACATGATTGAAAACTATCCATGTTGTCAATCGATTATCCCCTACATCCGATACCATCACGAGCGTTGGGACGGTTCCGGATTTCCTAAACACTTATGCGGCAGTAATATTCCACTAGGTGCTCGCATCATCGCCATTGCCGATTACTATGATTCCGCTATTAATCCGTCAACGGAATCCTGGTCTAAGAGTAAAAAAACGGCTAAACAGGAATTATTCAGTGGTTCCGGTATTTATTTCGATCCTGATTTAGTCAAAGCCTTTATTGAAATTATCGCTAATACAATTAAACGCCATTATATTCGTTCATATAATATAAGCCCAATGACAAGAAACAGTTCTCGCTAAAGCGGGAGCTGTTTTTTTAATATTTACTCTTACATCACTGTAGAAATCTTGTATAATAATAACATCAATAATAATGTTATCTTAGGGAGATATATCAATGAACTATTATAATGATATAGAAGAAAGATTGGCTCAACAATATCTTACACTAGGCGTTGGCACCAATAAAATATGCACTGATTGTCACCAAGATTCAAATTTATCCATGCCTATTGGTTGCTGGTGTGTTGGGTCTAATTTTAATAACCACCAAAAGCGTATTTTATTCGTAGGAAAAAACGCCAGAGGTAATCCTGGCGCAATTGAAAATAATTTTCGTAATACCTTTCAATATGCCCGTGACAAGCTATGGAACAAACGCTGGGCATATTGGAGCTATACCCGCGCTATTTCGCAAAAAATATTCAAGAATGATTCTATTGAGAACATTGCTTTTACCAATATAGTAAAATGTAACAGTTCAGGAGGAGTAGATACTACTTCTGATTCTATAAAAAATAATTGTATATTAAAGTTAAAAGTGCTTCAAAACGAATTACAAATCATCAACCCTACACATATAATTTATTATACTTCCTATTTTTATGACAATTATATTCCTAATGTCTTTAACAGCTTTACTATTAATTACAATGGTATTAGGTCTATCGGAAAAAGAACAATGCCTTGGCAAGAAGCAATTGCGACTCTAGGCAAACAAACCTTTTATGTGCTTCGTGTCGGACATCCTCAATATAAGGAAAAAAGTAGCTTTGTTGACGAAATCTCTAATTGGATTGAAAATACTTGATATTAAACTACATAAATTTCTAATGGCCCCCAGCAATGTAACCCCTACTATATTTTTAACCTTATACGTCTCTTTCAATACTTCCGCTGCCGATTCCAAGGTGGCTCCGGTTGTAAAAATATCATCTCAAAGGTGTCTGTATTTGATACAATCGAACGATAGCAGGGATTTTGAACACCCCCGTGTTCACTTCAATCGTTGTTGTACTGATTGGCTATCTTCTTGAGCAGAAGTGCTTTTTCCATGAACCAGTCAAAGTAAGTTTTATATTCTTTTCTATCAAACGCCGCATCAAGCTCCTTGGTCAAAAGCATACGTCCATCTTTTTCACCTTCTGACCACTCAATGGAAGCGCCTAATTCCTTTTCTATCGTATCTTGATTATCTTTCAGCTGCCTATACCAATCCTTCCCCTTGGCAACATACAAGCCCGCTGTCGCCCGATGGCGGGATGTGTTGATTGTAAATTCTACCACCACAGATGATACGCCGGTACTTAGGTTGTACCAATTGGTCGCGAAAGCCTTTCTGCATGAGAAGCTCTTGCTGAACTTACTGTCTTTATCGAAGGCATAATCACAGAACTGCTGCCAAAAGTTCAATTGGAATTTCCGCAGTGGCGTCAAGGTTTCTGCAGCTTTTACCGTTTTTGCCCATTCGTTGGGACGTTCTACAACATTAAACCGTGGTGCCGGCAATGAATCCCCAATGCGCCAGAGTTCAATTTCAATCAGGAAAAAACCAATATTTTCATCCGTATGCTGATTCAGCCATCCGATAGCCTGTTCATGCTCATCACGAGCCCTTTTGACAATCCAGACTATAATTTCAGCGTCTTTCCCTGCCGCATACATAATGATTTTTCCCAAATGATCATGGTCGGTATCTTCCAGCTGATTCTCGATGATAATCCCACGGGAACTCCCGCTTTCGCGGGCGTAGATGTCTACACTGAAACTTCCTACTGGAGATTCCGTTTTCTCAAGCTCCAGGTCAATTTCAATGGCATCACTCAGCTGTTCCAGATTTTCTTTTTGGGCAAGCCATTTTGAAAAATCCTGTTCCTCATGCGGCCAGATAGACCGCAAGTCATCAATCCGTTTCATGCACCCTAGTTTTTCCATATATGTCACTTTGCTTCCCGATGCTTTAGAAATGCTTCTCCTCTGCCGCCTTGAAATTATAGACTGGTTTCATCACGTCGATAACGTCCACGGTGTCACCGATGACATCCAAGATATCATCAAGGGATTTATAGGCCATAGGAGCTTCGTCGATGGTGCCTTCGTTTACCGATGTCGTATATATGCCTGCCATCTCCTGCTGGTATTCCTTGAGGGAAAGCTCTTTGATTGCCTGTGTACGGGACATGATGCGGCCTGCGCCGTGCGGGGCAGAGTAATTCCATTCAGCATTGCCTTTGCCAATGGCCAGGATGCTTCCGTCACGCATGTTGATGGGAATAAGGACCTTTTCACCCTTATGTGCGGCGATGGCTCCTTTTCTGAGGATCATCTCATCGACATCGATGTAGTTGTGGATGGTATGGAAGGCTTCGCCGGGCTGAAGGCCAGCTCTTTCCAGCAGTTTTTTGGCAATCTGCTCCCGGTTCAGTCTAGCAAACTGCTGGCAAAGAGCCACATCATGCAGATACTGCCTCAGGTATTTTCCGGAGACAAAGCAAAGATCTTCCGGCAGCTTTTCCCTGCGTTGTTCTGACTTCGCCTGCTGGATGGCCTCCTGGATCTCTTTTTGCCGTCCTGCCGCCTTGTATTCTGCTATGATATGCTAGAGCCGTTCTTCCAGTGTTTCATCATGGGCATTCAGCTCAACGGCCATGCGCTGATAAATCTCCGCCACCTGTTTTCCCAGGTTCCGGCTTCCTGTATGGATGACGAGATAATGTCGGCCATCATGGGTTTTATCGACCTCGATGAAATGATTCCCGCCGCCCAGAGTGCCGATACTGCAGGCAATCCAGGACAGATTCTTCAGCTTGTCATAGCAGTAGAGTTGCTGCAAATCAAAGTCAGCCTGCTTCTCGAGCCAGACATTCATCCCGGAAGGCACGATGTAAGCCGCTTCATCGAGTCTGGCAAAATCAATCGGCTGCTTGTCAAGAGCAATCGTATACATGCCACAGCCGATGTCCACGCCGACGATGTTCGGTACTGCCTTGTCTGTGATTGTCATCGTCGTACCAATCGTACAGCCTTTCCCGGCATGGACGTCCGGCATAATCCGCACCCGGCTCCCCTTCGTCAGCTCATAGCTGCACATGCGGCGGATTTGTTCCCTCGCTTTCTCATCGATACTCTTGGCATACGATATTGCCGTTGTAACTGTTCCTTCAATCCGTTCCATTGTCGCTTCACCTGCCGTCCCTGAGTTCCATAATTTTCTACTATTATACAACAGTTTACAGCTTTTAAGCCGCTTGCTCATCGCCCCAAGCCAATGCTTGCAAAGCCTTGAGCAATGTGCTTGAATTTATGCTACTTTGGGCTTTGGACACCAAAGTGGCGAAAAATACTTCCTTGTGGATCTGCTGGCTTAGCGCGTGCCGCAGCTCTTGCGGGCTCTTGTCCCGGTAGGTGTTCAGCCGCTCGTCCTCATACGGCAGGATCTTCATGAGAGCGTGCCCGGAATTCGTTAGGTTCAGCAGATGCTCAATCGCAGTCTTTGTGCGAACTTTGTAGCTGCCGAGCTCCCAGAACATCTTCTGCTCGTAGTAGTTCGTCTCAATGCCCCAGCGGAGCTTGTAGAGCTTGAGCGGGTAAATCGCCATATGCTTGGAGCTGGTGTTGCGGAGCCCTTTGTTCTCCTGCCAAGCAATGCTCATGTGCAGCGCCATCGGATCTATGGTGCTGAAAAAGAGACGGTACGAGCCACTCTTGCTCAGCGTCACATAGGCATGGACGGTATGGTCGCCAAAGATGCGCGTTTTCACCAGACGGTGAGCAACAAAATAGTTGTCCATCCGGCAAAGGTAATTCGTGAAATCATTGGCAATCTCGTCCAGCATCAAGCGTTTACCGTACTTTGGTGGACGGCCGCGACGGCCTGCCGTCGAATCCGGCAACTCGAACATGGCCGTATCGTGGCGTGCATTGCAGGTCACATTGAGATTCGGATAGCTGAGAGCATGTGCGAGCAACTCGCGCTTGGCGTACCAGCTATCGAAGAGCAGGATGACCTGGCGTTTTTCAAGGATTGGCATGACTTCATCGAGAAGCTGGCAGGCAAGTGTCAGCTTCGAGGCTTCGCCGTTGCTCATGACGTAGCCAATCGGCACCGCGATATAACGGATCTGCTGCTTGCCTGCGGTCTCATGGAGGACCGGCACGCTCATCGTCAGGCTGACGAAGGCATGCCCATTGAAATAGGACTTGCCATCGTGTTTGGCGTGGTCGTACAGGATGCCTACACCGTCGAAGTGCTTGCCCCACTTGGCAATGGACGTGTCGTCCACGCTGAGCAGGATAGGCTCCTGCCGCAGTGCCTCTGGCACTATGGCAAGCGCCTGCAGCGCCAAGGCCTGGCGAATGGATGCATCCGTGACGAGGCCGTTGCCAAGGGCGCGGTAATAGCTGTTGAGCGATGCGTCCGTCTGCTTCGATAGGAACTGCCGGAACAGGCAGCGCACCGACGGCGCCGACTCCAGAGCCAGTTGAGCAATGAGTAACCACGCCAGCAGATGGCGCGTCCGTCTCGTCGCAGATGGGAACAAGGAAGAAAAAGTCGTCAGGAGTCTGTTAACTGTCGGCTGACTGGTGTATAATTGAGACATCACGTAGCACCTCTCGTGTTTGGTTTGTGGTGAATCTTGAAGTGGTAAACTAAAATTGGACACGGAGGGGGTAATTTTTGGACATACGGTGTATACTGTACGGATAGTACGAAATTAATTATCGGACAGAAATTCTCCCTCACAGGACAGGAGGTTTGCCGTGAAGTACACAAAAGAACAGAGATTGGACATTGGCCGCCGCATTTACGACGGCGAAATCAGCCGGTATGAAGCTGCAGAGGAATACGTTATCAATGAGCAGACGGCACGGAATTACATGAGAATGTACCGGGATGCCAACCAGTTGCCGCCCAAGCAGGGACGAAGAAGCATCTGTGCGCCCTCGTTCAAGAAAGCTCCGGCAGAGCTGGATGAACTGAAGGCGATGACAAAGGAAGAACTTATCCAGGAACTAATCAAGGCCAAGATAACCGAGGCACGGCTAAAAAAAGGCTACGAGGTGAAGGGGGATGTATAATGTACCCATAGTCATAGACAGTTTGAGAGAGAGTATAGAAAGTGATATGGACATGAAAAGAGTATATTCTATATGAATAGATTTTATATTTGTAAAATTACTATTTTGGGACATTTAGCAAGAAAAAAACAAGTATTGGACAGCTTTCTCTTGGTAAATCCTAAAAAATGGACATTTTTTTCTTTTTGATTGTCTAAAATCGTTTTTGAGCAACTTTTTTCCAAACTGAATGTTATACTATGAATACCAAGCGGAGGTGCTCAAAATGACTGTTAAGCGCTTTACGGAACAGGAGAAACTATTGTTGCGTAAAAACCCCTATACATACAGGGTCACTGATAATATGATATTGTTGACGGTAGAGTTTAAGGAGACATTTTGGAAACTATATATTCAGGGCTTTTCACCAGTGTCTATTTTTAGGGAGTTAGGGTATGATCCTGATCTTTTGGGACAATACAGAATTAATAATTTTGCTTTTAAGCTAAAAAAAGCGATAGAATCCGGAAAGTCTCTTACTCAAGGTGTTGGTGGAGAGATAAAAACTCCGCCGAAGAATAAAGATTACAGCGAGTTACCAATAGAGGCAACAATAGCATCCATGCAGTATGAATTGTCTTATCTTAGACAGGAGGTTGAATTACTTAAAAAAATGTGTTGCTTGGACAAATCAGATTAGCGCGTGAAATAGCTTTGGGGCTAGCAAATAGAAAGTTTCAATTAATTCATAATTTGGTATCTAGCCAGATAATCGATTGAAAATAGTCCATTTATGTAAACTTGCTCATGTTACTAGATCTGGATACTATAATTGGTTAAGCAACATGGAATTTCGTAATGCCAAGGAGCAAAAAGATAGGGAAGACTTTAGTATTATTCTAGAGGCATATAAATTTAAGGGGTATGATAAGTGCATCCGGGGCATACATATGAGGCTATTGCATTTAGAGAAGCCGGTACTTATGAACCTAAAAAAGATAAGACGATTAATGGTGAAATATAATCTGAGATGCCCTATTAGAAAGCCTAATCCCTATCGGCAAATAGCAAGAGCTTGAGGACCAACAAGGTAGCACCTAATCTTTTGAACCGGGAATTTAAAGCACATGGACCTAGAAAAGTATTGTTAACAGATATAACTTACATACCATTGAATGATAAATACTGTTATTTATCTACAATTCTAGACTCCTATACGATGCAAGTACTTGGATATTGTCTTAGTGATTCATTGGCAATAGATTTCGTGTTGGAAAGTGTTAATATGGTGCTTGCTAGGCATGGAAGCGAACTTTCTAGTGAGACTATTATTCATTCGGACCAGAGTTCACACTATACGAGTTATAAATTTATACAGTTTGTTAACGATGCTAATTTAAGGCAATCTATGTCGAGAAGAGGTAATTGTTGGGATAATGCACCTCAGGAGAGCTTTTACGGGCACATGAAGGATGAAATCCATATATCTGAGTGCAAAGATTTTGAGTCTCTGCGTTTAGAAATAGATAGGTGGATGGATTATTACAACAACTACAGATACCAATGGAAGTTAGCAAAGCTATCCCCAAACGAGTATTATGAGTATATAAAAACGGGTATTTACCCATTGAAGATAATTTAATAAAAAATAAGAAGCAGCGATTCCAAAAGGGGTCGCTGCTTCTCTCTTTCTTTTGAAAATGTCCTTGACAAAGGGTACGGTTTAATGGTACTGTAATTCTGTACGGCAACAAGATTATCAAGTAATCATGGAACTATCCGGAGAAATTCCGGTGAAGCTTCTTTGCAAGACAATGGGCATCCAGAGGAGCAGTTTCTACGCTTGGAAAAAACATCTTTCTCAGCCGTCGGGCAAAGAAAAGCGCCTTTTGAGCAACGTCCTGCTGTTCCAGGAGTACCATTGGAAGTATCCATCGCACGGCTATCGCTGGCTGAACGCCAAGATACGGTTGGACAAAGAGATTGTCCTGTCCGATCCCTATGCCCACAAATGCTGTAGGATTGCGGGAATCAAGAGCAAATCCAAGCACTACAGGTACAAGAAGGCTGGCGATCCAGCGCGGATATTTCCCAACCTGCTCATGTCTGAAATGCAGATCGATGGGCCAATGCAGTGCATCGTGAGTGATATGACCGCTTTTTATGTGAAAGGCATCTACCATGAACTGACTCTTTATATGGATCTATGGAACAATGAGATTGTCAGTCATTCCCTCTCTGCAAAACGCGGTGATCGCATGACTTACATCAGCGGACTGGAAAATCTGATTGAGTGGCAAAAACGGCATCCGGAGCACCAAATGGTTCTCCATTCTGACCAGGGATCGGTCTACGCCTCCAAAGCCTACAACGAGCTATTGCCCATGTACGGCATCACCCGATCCATGTCACGTGCCGGGACCCCCACAGACAATGCCGCTATGGAGTCCATCAATGGATGGATCAAGGCGGAGCTGTTCATGGACTTGCATGTGACCGGCGAGAAACCGGTCAAGGAGGAGGTGGATGACTACATTCTTTTCTTCAATGAACAGAGGCCAGCCTATTCCTTAGGCTACCTGACGCCGAAGCAGTATCGGGAACGTCACACGCCCATCTGCTGATCTCGTCTGCATTATCGATGGCATGGTTTGTCTAACAAGCTTGAAGGATGTCAGAAAAGTTGATGAATCTTGTACATCGATTCGTTTTTTATGCCTGATTTTTTAGTTTTGTGTCCAATTTTTGTTGACAAGTGCAAGTGACTGCATCTTTGATTGTATGAAGTGATGTATTAGTAATGGCAATAAGAGTGCTAATTGCTGATGATCACGCTCTATTGAGCCAATACGACCCGTTGAATTTGGCGGGTCGTTCAACAGATAGTAGGAGGTTATTATGAAGAAATTTGTTTTGTTTTGATAATCTGTGGCTTGATGGTTTTCTGCTTCAGGATTGTCAAGCGCGGCAGAAATTAAATCTTGCTGATCTGGAAAATAAATATAACGCCGTGATTGGTGTTTACGCCGTTGACATGGAGAATGGAAAAAAAATTTGCTACAAACCTGATACGCGTTTTTCCTACTGCTCGACACACAAAGTTTTTACGGCTGCAGAATTGCTAAGACAAAAAAATACCTCCGATTTGAATGAAATTCGTAAGTTTTCGGCGGAAGATATTTTGTCCTACGCGCCAATCACCAAAGACCATGTTGCTGATGGCATGACGCTGGCGGAAATTTGTTCGGCATCGCTCAGGTGGAGTGACAACACGGCGGCAAATTTAATTTTGCAGGAGATCGGCGGCGTGGAAAATTTCAAGGTGGCACTTAAAAATATTGGCGACAAAACTACCAAACCTGCGCGAAATGAACCTGAACTTAATCTTTTCAATCCAAAAGATAATCGTGATACTAGCACGCCGAGACAGATGGTAAAAAATTTGCAAGTCTATATATTCGGCGATATTTTGAGCGACGACAAGAAAAAACTGCTGATTGATTGGATGAGCGACAATTCCATAACCGACACGCTTATCAAGGCAGAAACTCCGCAAGGTTGGAAAGTTATCGACAAGAGCGGTTCAGGCGATTATGGGGCGCGGAATGATATTGCCGTGATTTATCCGCCCAATCGCAAACCCATTGTCATGGCGATAATGTCGCGCCGCACGGAAAAAAATGCAAAATCTGACGACGCTATGATTGCGGAGGCGGCAAAACGAATTTTTGATAATTTAGTATTTTAAAGGGGCTTGATAGCATCGGTATTGCCGATGGGCAGAGAGGGCCATCACGCAAAAATATTTCGCCAAACATTTATATCTCACTCAAACTTCGCACACCTGAAACCCTTACTATTATATCATATTCCGATTTTCTTCATCAAAAATACGGCAGAGAATCCTGCGTTTCCTCTTGGATTCTCTGCGTAATCCTTTTTCCTGCTTATGCTCTGATTTCCGTCCCGTCCTTGAAGGTCACCCGGATATCGTCTTTGCTGTACACTGTGATGAAATCCACCAGGCTGCCCCACAGCCGGGCATCGAACTCCTTAATGAGATCCTGATTCCTAAGCTCCTTGATGAAGCTGTCCATCTGACGGCTCCGGGCCTTGCGATACTGGATGGCTTCACAGGTCTTGTCGTACTGCGTCTTCGCTGCTTCATACCGACTGACCAGTTCGTTGTAGTTCCGGTCATAATCATCCTGGTTCTGCGCGACCCTGGCGTTCTCGGCTATGAGCTGCTGTATCTTGTCGGCCAGCAGGTTCAAGTCTGTACTGAGCTTATCCCGTTCCTCTTCCAGGGCTTCTGTATCGGTAAGCCGTTCTTTCAGCAAGGTAACGTTATCTATGATTTCCGCTTTGTTTTCAATGAGTCGATTGGCAGCCCGGACGAAGGCTTCCTTGATATCATCTTCTGTCAGGTGCGGCGTCTGGCAGTGTCTCTTAAATTTATCGTTGCAGCGGTATATAGTTCTCCGGTACTTGTCAGTCGAATGCCAGACCTTGGCCCCATACCAGCCGCCGCACTGGCCGCACTTGATTTTACTGGAGAAGATGGATACGCCGCTGTAACGTTTTTTCCCTTTACGCCGCCTCTTGATTTCCTCCTGTACCCAATCGAATACCTGCGGCTGATGATAGCTTCATGGTTATGTTCCATCATAATACTGTGGCACTTCCCCTTCATTTTTCTTTGTCTTCTTTTGTCAGAAAATCAACCGTGATTTTTTTCTGAAGCAGGGCATCCCCTTTATACTTTTCATTCATGAGAATACTTCGGATCGTGTTAGCTCTCCAGATTTTGCAGCCAGCTGGAGTGGGAATCTTACGTTCCGTCAGTTCTTTTGCAATAGAATGAAACGTGTATCCGCTAAGATACAAACGGTAAATCAACTTTACGATTTCTGCCTGCTTTTTATTCACTATCAGGTTTCCGTCCATTCCCCTATCATAGCCAAGAAAATGACTAAATGCCAGACTGACCTTCCCATCAGCAAACCGTTTCCGGTGTCCCCAGGTTACATTCTCAGAGATGCTGCGGCTCTCTTCCTGTGCCAGGGAACTCATAATGGTAATCAGGAGTTCTCCTTTGGCGTCCAGTGTCCAAATATTTTCTTTTTCAAAATAGATTTCGATTCCTTTATCTTTCAGCTTTCGCACGGTGGTCAGGCTGTCGACCGTATTCCTGGCAAACCGGCTGACAGATTTTGTGATGATAAGGTCAATTTTGCCGTCCATGGCATCATCAATCATCCGTTTAAATCCTTTCCGGTGTTTGGTATTCGTAGCTGAAATGCCTTCATCCGTATACATCCCGACAAATTCCCAATCATTTCTGCTCTGGATATAACGCGTATAATAATCCACCTGTGCTTCATAGCTGGTAAGTTGCTCATCGTGATCCGTTGAAACCCGTGCATAGCCTGCCACCCTTCTCTTTTTTTGACTGTCCATCAGCTTTTTCGTATAACTCCGCAGTGTAGCTGGAATTACCTGCACTTTTTTCATGGCAACTTCACCTCCTTCGTATGACCATCGTTAAATTGAAACAGCAATGTTTCGTTATCCTGTACTTCAATACGCTGCACTTGTGCTCTAAATGCTGTATCATCAAATTCCAATTTTCCCATTGTTTCTGCTGCCATACGCTGCAGCCATTCTTCTTTGATGCTTCTTACATGGATGCATCTATGTTCTCCCCGGCACCGCAATAAGCCACTTTTCCATTCATACGTTTCTCTAGACAACGTATGAATTTCGTCTGGCACGCAGGACATACAATGCATTCCGAAAAAGCGGTATAACGGCCGGACGTATCACGCTGATGATACGTTTCCATCCATTGCCTCTGCTTTTTCTTCTGCTCATCCGTCCACATATCCTTTAAGGCTGTCGATTTCCATTCCTGTGTGATAACGTTTCCATCTTTGAAATGAAATACCAGCGTGTGATAAGAAGGAACAACAATCTTCTTTACCCGCTGAACAAACAGTTCTTCATCAAATTCATCTGTACCCAGAACGGCTGCGCATGCTTTTTTCAAAGCGGGCTGCGGGATGGAGCCATAGGCTCCGCAGTTTGTCCCCTTGCCCTTATGCGAATCACAGGTCCAGTATTCCCGTATCCTTCCCTTGTATTTCCGAACAACATGGACATAGCTTTTCCCGCAGATGCCACATTTGATGATCCCCGTAAAGCAAGAGGTGTTCAAAAAATCCCTGGCATATCCGCCCCGCTGCATTCCCATTTCCTTGCGATTTTTTAATTCCTGCTGAACCCATTCAAACATATCAGAAGAATTATGGCTTCATGATGCCATTCCACTACATACCTATTCCTTTCTCCATGATTAACGGCCTGGCGTTTGGTAATAGGGTCCGTCACAAAGGTTTTCTGCATCTCAAGAACGCCCGTATAAATCCGATTCGTAAGAATCTGCCTGATACTGGCATCTTTGAAATAGTTCCCATACATGGTGCGGATCTCCCGCCGCTTTAGTTCCCGTAATATATCTTTTCTGGTTCTGCCCTGCAGATAGGCATCAAAAATTTCTCTGACAATCGCGGCTTCTTCTGGTTGGATGACCAGATTATCTTTCTCCCAGCAATAGCCGTAAACGAAGAACTTTGCATGAGGAATCCCCTGTTCAAACTTTTTACGAAACCGCCACTTGATATTATCACTGATGGATCGGCTTTCTTCCTGGGCAAAAGAGGCAAGGATGGTCAGCATCAACTCTCCATCTCCGCTCATGGTATGGATATTTTCTTTCTCAAACCAGACTTCAATACCCAGTTCTTTCAGGTGACGTACCGTCTGCAGAAGGTCAACCGTGTTTCGGGCAAACCGCTGGATGGATTTGGTCAGGATGATGTCTATTTTCCCGGCCTCGGCATCTTCCAGCATCCGCCGGAATTCCTGCCTCTTCTTTATCCCCGTCCCAGAGATGCCGTAGTCCGCATAGACCCCGGCGTATTCCCAATTCGGATTTTTCTGTATCAGCTTGCTATAATAACTGACCTGTGCCGAAAGGGAATGGTGCATCCGCTCCGATTCCATGGAGACACGGGCATAGGCTGCCACTTTCTTTCGTTGTTTCAGTCCGGATATTTTTTGTTCGATTTTACGGATAGTCCGCATAGAATCAGCTCCTTTCAACACTATATATCCCTCTTTTTTAACCAATTAGCAAGTATATAAATCGCCAGAAAAGGTCTGATATTTTCGTAGCATCTCCTGCTCGAAAGCCCGGTACTCCTTCTTGGTGATAAGCTTTTCCGCCAGCATCACTCTCGCCAGATACATCGTCACCTGGAAGGTTGCTTCATTACGAAATAACCTTTTATCCATGGCGGACACCCCCGAACCTATAGGAAATATAACAGGCATGGGAGCAGAACTTCCGATGGCTGTTGCCATAGACGCTGAACTTCTTGCCGCAGTTCGGGCAGGTAAAGGTATAGACAGTCTTCCGCTTCACCAGCTCCAGATGTGTGTTCCACCACTTGTTCCGGCAGCCATCGCAGCAGAACCGTTTCCGCTTGCGTCCCGGATTCTGGACTACGGGTTTCCCGCACTGCTCGCATACTGCCCCATCTGTTCTGGCCGCCAGACTGTGCCGCCGGCAGAACGACTTCACCGTATTGATGGAAATCTGGAGCTGCATCGCTATCCTACCATACCCTGCCCCAGCTCGGCGCAGAGCAATAATCTGTTGTTTCTGTTCGTCCGTCATGATGGATACCTCCTGAATTTTTGGTCTTCAGGAGTAACAGGACAGAACGGCTATTACTAAGTACTATAAAAACAAAAAAAGCCGATACGGAACATCCTTCCCGATGTTCCGTATCGGCTTTTCTCATGCAATCTTCTGCTTTGCATCAGCCACAATAGCCTTGACCGCTTGCTGCAGCAAAGTAATATACAGCCTGTTCCGAATCTTCACCCACCAGCTGGTGGTGGTCTGGATTTCTGCTTCCAACGGATCTGTGAGGTTCTTCATCTGCGCTTCCACCAGCTTCTGGATGTCCTCCAGGTCGATGGACTTGATGGCCGCTTCGGCTTCGCTTCTGGCAAAGTCTACGACGGCATTGGCGACGGCTTTCTTGATTTCTTCACGGTTCATAGTCATTTACCTCCTAGAATCAGTTGTTCATAATCTGTCACTCCCCTGGCAACTGCTCTGGCCATGGCATCCTGGCGTTTGCAAGGATTTCTTCATCGCCAGGATTGGTGATAAAGGCCAGCTCGACCAGGACGGCGGGCATATCCGTGTTTGTGAGAACATACAGGCCGTTGACGCCGGGCGTAGCGATTTTCACGCCACGGTCGGTGATATCAAGGGCATCTACCAACTGGCTCTGGATGCAGCTGGCCAGCACGCTGCCACGGTAACTGCCGGCACAGGCCCAGGTTTCTGTGCCGTTGGCTTCTTCGGCTTCAGCGGCATTGCAGTGGATGGATACGAAGATGTCGGCGTCACTGCTGTTCGCCGCTTCGCAGATATCGTACAGGCTGTCGGACTGGAGCAGTTCGGTTTCAACACCAGCGGCATTCAGATAGCTTTCCGCAGATTCACCTACAGCCAGTGCCACATCACATTCGCGCAGCCCCGTTTCTCCGTTCACGGCACCGGGGTCAGGATTGCCGTTCAGCGCATGGCCGGGATTCAGGAATACTTTCATGATTTATCTTCTCCTTTCTGGTTGGCGGCGGACTTTACGGTACCGCCGATATAGCCAAGCAGGCCGGATGCGATGGACATGGCCAGCTCGTTGAGATTATAAAAAATGGCCATGATCAGGGCTGTGACCAGCCCAATGATGACCAAACAATCGGGGATATTCACTTTTTCAAACAAACTCATCCCACCACCTTAATGGTTAATACCACTTCTGCCTTTGTTGCTGAGGCTTCTGCCAGATAGGAATACAAAGCATCCGATATTTCCCCAATCATTATGACCCCACGATCATCATCTTTCTCATAGAACAATTCTGTGGTATCCGATATTCCTGTCCCTGTCGTAAGTTCAACTTTGCAACCTGCATATCGTTTTTCTTCATCCAACAGGAACAGCAGCCCTTTACGGCTTCCATTTTCCAGAGCCCCCACGCCGACTATCTTAGGGCTTTCCGGGGATTGCTTCGTCGTCATAAGCATATGGCCAGTCAGCACTGCGTGCCCTGTCCCGTCATCGTAAGGCTTACATCTGTAAAAGGAACAGTGGGAATCGGGGCGGCGTCGGTTGCACTGACAATCATGCCATTACTGATGGGTGCCGATATATAAGCAAGTTGAGGATTGGTACTGCTGCTTTCCTGCTCTTCCCGTTGATAGTGATTTTCCCCGCATAATAATCGGTATCTGCTTTCAAGTTGATGCTCAAGGTATCCTGATACGTTGTAGCATATACGGTATTTCCATCTGAGTCTGTTTGTGAGGATAACTCCGGATGGTTGCAGGTAAGCGTAATGGTCTGATGCTCTTTTGAATCAGGGTTATCGTCTTTCGTGCATCTGCCTGTGACAGGTCAGCCGTCCCCGTCACCAGTTCACCCTCTGAGGTATAAAACTTTTTCCCCTTAGCCACATCGGCGGCTTTCGCCGTTGTGTCAGACACTTCGCAGAACCGTGCCCTGCCGCCGTTTTTTAGGGGAATCAGGATGGATGGCACTTCGCTGTAACTGGCTCCGGCTATCGTCACATTTACCTTCATGGCCTTCCCTCCTTACTCGACAGTCAGGATTTTCGTCAGGCTGTCCTGGGAAACGGAAACGGTCGTCAGACTGCCCGTCACCTTGGTACCATTGATGTAGGCCGTCTTACCGCTGACAATCGTCCCCGCGGCGGCGGTGGCATCACTGGTATCGACTACGCTGGACTTGCCGCTGATGCCGAGGACCGTCACCCCGGACTTGATGTTGCCGCTGACGAGCTTGGCCTGTTCTTCTTTGCTGATACGCACAGAGCCGCTGCCATTATGAAAGCCGGCCGGGATGGTATAGGCGCCATCAGCTTTGGCAATGCTGCCGCTGACCGCACCGTTGTCAGTCATCGTCCCGATAACAGACCCGCTGCCCAGGAAAACTGACTTGCCGTTCAGGATATCGCCGGAAGAGGCCGTAGCGCCAGAGGTATCATAAAAGACCGCGCTGCCCTCCCCTTCTGCCAGGGGAATCGATACCTGCGGCACTTCTGCATAGATAACGGAATTGATTTTTACGTTCTTCGCCATGTTGATTGCTCCTTTACTCGACTTTTAATTCATAGCCATTGAAACTGATCCTGCCATAATTCGACGGAATGGCAGCCACCGTCACTTTGGAAAGAGCAGTATACCCGCCGTCTGCGGTGATGACCTGCTCCTGAGCCGTTGGAGTGACTCGCTTTCCCTGGTACGCTTCGGACGGCGCCTGCGGCATAGAAAGAATGCCGACCAGAGAATTTCTTTTAAGAGGTAGGGAAACAAAGCCTGCTAAATTACTTTCATTCTGTGCCACGCTCCATCACGCTCCTTTCCAGGAAAAAATCCCTGGCCGGGATGATGGTATCGGTATAGCCAGTTCCCCGCACGAGCTTCACTTCATAGATATACCGGCCACAGGATAAATGCCGTGTATCTTCCGGCAGGAATACCAGAACACAGCTGTCCTGCTCCTGACGGATGCCCTGGCCCAGCGTTTTCGTGAGGACAGGGTCCTTATCCGTAATGAAGCGTTTCAGTGTAAAGGTCAGGCGGTCGCCGTCCCCCGGGATAAAGACACTGCCCGTTACCCGGTCGCGGATGGTCAGGTCGAATTCTGCTGAATCGCCCCGCGTCAGATGGATCCGGTTCTTCACTACAAAAAAGCTCATCTCCCTCACCCCTGTTCATGCTGGCGCTGTTCCATCACATCCAGGCGGTGATGGGCATGCTCTGTCGATTCTTCCACCCGGGACAGCCGCTCGGCCATCTGCTGCCGTTTGGCTTCCGTATCCGTCAGCTGCCGGCGCAGTTCGACGACACAGTCCCGAAGGCTCCGCACCGATTCATTCAGCGGCTTAATGACGCTGAAGTTGAAGATGACGCCGCAGAGCATCAGGACCGATACCAGAGACGCGGCCATCTGTAACCATTCAGCCATATTCCTCACCCCCTATCCTGTCCGCTGGAACATATACACGACAATGGACGGCTGCATATTGTTGTGCGGCTGGCCGCCGCCCGTCCGGGAAAGGCTGTGGGAATGATTTCCATCCCAGGACGTATGCCCGTCTACCTGATTGCCATGCCAGCAGCCGTCGCCATAGCCTACGGCCACAGGTGCATCATTGCCTTCACAGGCATCCCACTGGAAGTTGCGCGGCAATGCCCCGCAGGACCAATGACGATGATTTCCGCTGTCTCCAACCGTATGGCCATGAGCCGGAGTTTCTGGAATCGTAAGGTTGTGCTTTTCTTCGCCCAGTTTGTCCCCGGCCTTGTACATGGTTCCGCTGTCTGCCGCCCCGGCCCCAATCAGGCAACGGCCCATGGCAAAGGCACCCAGGTCGTCCCCGGCCAGTACGTTGCCGGATTCTTCCCGTCCGCAGAAATGTAGATGGCATTGACAGGGAACGGGCATGCCTGGATCTTGGCCACGGCTTCCTCGTCCATATCGGCATACGGTGACCTTGCCCAGCTGCCATTGCTGTGCAGGACGGTATTCAGCTTCCCTGCAGAAGGTGACGGGACCATGCCGCTCGTGCCTGCTGTCTTTTCGCCGCAGCCGCTGAAATCCGGCAGGGTGATATCCCTCGTGCCGTCAAACAGCACCCGGTGAATCTTCCGTCCCGTCTGCAGCTTCGACGCACTGGCCGCATTGCCGCTGATGCCGCTGGCATGGGCCTTGGCATCGGTCAGGTGGGCATTAATGTCAGCGGCCGTAGCAGAAATCCGCTCATAGAGCCGGGCATCATTACTGACCAGCTGGGACACGGTCCTGTTCTGCTGATTGAAGACGACCGGGTCTTCCGAAAGATACTGAGGGAAAAGCACATCATAATCCAGCGTATTCTCCACAGCTTCTGTGGGCCGGACTTCCTGCCCGGCCCGGTCCGGAAAATCCGCCGACCATTTCTCTTTGCTGTAATCATCCATTTGTCATCACTCCTTTCTTGGATACGATGGTCGCCGTCGAGAAGGTGGCTTCTCCGTTCCAGTGAATCTTGCCATTCCAGGAATAACCCAAGTAGATGGCATAGCCCAGATGGGCCGGCTTGTAGATGTCGAGCTGGGCAATCAGCTTCGAAAGCGTTCCGGTATCCTTGTCGTTCATAATGCAGTACACCTTGAAATAATATTCTTCATTCACTTCCTCGATGTGGCCAACACTGTACAGGTTCACGATGGAGTTCATGAAATCCACCGTAGACACATCCACATGCTGCAGCTTAAAGAGGATCCGCTGCCTGCGGAATTCGTCGGTATCCCCGTCGCCGGGCTTGATGCCAAGGAACGATTCATAAAGAGACAGCGCCCAGGTGGCTGTGTTCACGAAGAAGTTGTCCGCCAGGTCCTGCAGAGCCAGGCGCAGGCGGTCATGCTCCTCATTGCAGGTTTCTGCGCCCGGCGGAACATCGGGGCCTTCGATAAAAAATGCGGCAAATACTTCAGGATATCCATCCGCCTCTGCCGCATCCAGTTATTGGCTGACAAGGTTCAGCACCACCTTTCCGGCTACCGGAATCTGCTCGTTCGTCAGTTCCACATTGGCCGCGTTTCCATTAAGCTTCAAATTCTTATAATCCGTAATGCCGCTGATGGAAAGGAGGAGTTTCCCCATCTGGGCCAGGCTGACATAGGAAAGCGTAAAACCCGTCTGCTTGAGATAGGCTGTCATGGCTGCCTTTACGGCATCGGGACTCGCGGTTCCGTAGATATCTGCCGTCAGGTCAATGGTCAAAGGAGCTGGTGAAACGACGGTCACGGTCGCTCCAATGGGCCGCTGGCTTTCGATGTAGTCGTAGACTTCCTGTATCAGTTCCGCCGATGCCGATTCGTTCTCTGCCGTGACGATAATGACCTTCACTGTACCATTGCCCTGCCAGAGCGGGATGACTTTGCAATTCCCGACGCCATCGACGGACATGGCCCAGTCACGATAATGATTGGCATTGCCCGAAGTAATGGGCTGGCGAACCCGGAAAAGTAACCGGGCAAGGAGTGCGGCATCCGTTTCTTCATCCGCCCCATCGGTGCATTTCTTATGGTTAACGACCGCCGAGATATTCGGGATGGAATAGGGGATTTCCGTAATCGTTCCTTCGGCCACATTGCCAGTCGCTCCGGCATCGGCGGCTTCCACAGGAATCGTAACCTCAGCGGCATCGGCAGGAATGGTGGCCGACTCCAGGGTGTAAAAGCGTCGGCCGTCTTTTGTCTGGAAGAGACTGCTGCGAATGATGTAGGCTCCTGCCATCCCCGTCACCGTGACTTCTCCTTTGGCCTTGACGGCTTTCTTGCGATCGACGCCAAATTCCGCTGCCCGCAGCGTCAGGTAATCTCCCCAGGACGTTTTGGCAAAGGCCGCGTCGCGCAGCATGGCCATCTCGGCATAGCTGCTCTCAAATTCCACAGCATTGGCGTCGATCAGGTCGCGGGCAAAGGTACCTTCCATGGTACTTTGCTCTTTTTCCGTGATGGTGTGCAGGGTCTGGGTCATGCGGCTTTCAATCACATCTTTAGTCTGTGCATCAAATAAATTGCTCATGCCTTGCTCCTTCCTGTCGTCACGGTCAATGATTCGTCACTGTAAATAGAAGTGACGTCAACCGTAATGACCAAATCATCCCGTTCCCGCTTCTCCACCTCGACATGGTTAATGCGGGCAATGTACGGATTCACCATCAATCCCTCGCGGATATTCCGGCAGATCTGGTCTGCCGTATACCGGCTGTTTGACGTTCTCCCCTGATACGGCTCGATGGTAATGCCATAGCTGTCATCATAGGCCAAGTAGCGATACCGCTCGGTGAGGATTGCCTTATAAATCCAGACCTTGAGGCTTCATTTTCCGTCACCATCAGGTTCTGGCCTTTTTCATCGTAGCGGAAGCACTGCTTATCAAAGTCATAGCCGTATTCTACAAAAAGAGGCAGCGACTCATTCCGGTTCGCTGCCTGGATGCTGTTCATTGCTACAAAAGGATCAGCCATGGCCATCAATCCTCACAATCTCGTCCAAAATGATGTACTGCTGGATCCGGCCATTGATGAGCATGGGCATGATGGCCACGTACATGCCGGGCTTTAGTGTATCCGTATAGATGACGGAATCGGTGTAGTCATTATCGATATCATGATTATGGGACTGGTAAGCCGCATCACCGCTGCGCCGGCACGATTCTGTGTCGCCGATACCAGATGCCCTTTAGCTGTGCGGCCATAACCTGCCAGGAGATAATGGGAAATCCACAGCTCCTCTTTGGTCAAAATGATGCCATTGTAGCGGACCTTGATATCTGGCGGCGAAGCAAGGATCTGCCCGATTTGAATGTCCGGGCTGTTGCTGCTACGGCTGACCTGCTCCATCAGATTCAGCAGGCTGATATACGGATTTTTCTGCACACGCTCACCCCCTTGAGGTCTTGATAATCGTTGCCGGATAATAGTCGCTTCCCATATCGATGCTGCCTTCGTAGTGATGAAAACAGCCATAGACATGGGAACTGTTGCCCCAGCAGCCGCCGTTTCCGTCATAGACCACGACATGCCAGTTCGGATCCGGCTTGCTGTAGCGGTTGTACATGATGATGTCGCCTTTCTCCAGCTGTGCCGGGTCGTAGGGGATCGCCAGTCCCTGGGCTTCGGCATCGGCCCGGAGCTGGTCGCAGCCTTTCACGCCATTGTTATATTCCTGCGCTGCAAAAGGGGAATAGCCCGCCGCGGCGATGGTCGCCCGGTCGACACAGCCTTCTGAGCCATAGGGAGACACAGTACCGTCGAAGTTGGCCATGCACGCATCGACCACACTGCTGCCAGCCATAGCGCCACCTGCAGGAACAGAAGATGTCGATTCCGTTTCCGCTGGCGGCACATAATCCGGGTTAGCATTGTACGATGCGCTGTCCAGTTCCTGTTTCTGCTCATCCAGCAGTTTGTGGAATACCAGATGCAGCTCCATCAGGTGCTTGTTCCCTTCAATTTTATGGCTGTCTGACTTGATGAAGAACTGGCCCTTGAGCTGTTCTTCCTGGACTGAGACAGAAAACCCGGCGATACACTGGATATGACCGATGGCCCGGATGGACATGTCATGGGCGACGGTCTTCAGCATGGCCCTTGCCTGCGAGGCATCGTCCTGCTTGGGGTCGGCCTTGCAAATGGCTGGATGAGACCGAATCGGTCGATATCCGTCTGATTGGGCAGTTCGCCTTTCGTCTGCCCGGCACTGTCGACGACGATGACCTTAGAAACCATGTCTTCGACCGACTCCGACACGGAAGCGCCGGTCAGATTTGTCACATCGCTGATCAGGAAATCTTCCGCCACCTGGTCGTTCATGCAGACCACGTTGAGCTTCCCTTCGGTCATGTAGATATGGTATCCCTTGCCATCTTGTGCGGATTGATAGGATAATGCCTGCTTGATAGCCTCCGTAGCCGAGATATCATCGGCAATGAAATTGCAGGTGACGGACAGGTCGGGAATAGTCCCGGCCGGAATAGAAAAGTCATTGATGGTCTGGCGGATGGCGTCGGCCACTGTGACGTTCGTGTACTTCTTGGTTATGCGGGACTTGGCAGATAGACGATATTGTCAAAGGCTGTAAAACGCATCACGGAAGAGCCGCTCTCCCGGCTGCGGCCAAAAATACGTCCCTGGAACAGGTGGACAGTCTGCTGCGTCTTATCGTCAATGTGGATAAACAGCACCTCGTCCCCCAGTTCCAGTTCCGGATTCTGCCAAGATTTATCCCGCGTCGTATAGGACAGGTCGAATTCCAGCCTGCGTCCGGCCTGCTCGACGTCCCCGGACCAAGTTGCACAAATCAGCCAGCCCGTAAGGTCTGCGTTCTCGGGCTTTTTCTGGCCTTCCGTCTGAGCATCCTCGGTATTGGTTTTCTTATTGATTCTTTGCAACTGGAACATTTTCATCATTCCTCTTGAGGTTCATCGTCGTCAGGCGGATGATATCCCCGGGCGAAAGACCGCCGTTACGGACGATACTGCGATAGATCTGGAACTTCGAGAACTGCTCATTGTTGAGCGTCACCGATTTCCCCACGGCCCGGCCGATGACGTTGCCGATGCTGTCCCCGGGATAATAGGTGATGTTCTTCTTCATCTTCGACCAGAACGACTCCGGCCGCTTCTTCAGCCCTGTCGCAGCATCGGTCTTTCCCGTCTCCGGTGCTGTGACGTAGCGGTACTCTGTCAGGCCCAGCTCGTAATAGACATCGCCGCTGCCGTCCTTTTCACCAAACTTGAAGGACGAAATCAGGCAGGGCATGGAAAGCGGCGTATCTGACACGGTCAGCTGACAGACGCTGTCACCGGTACGTATCGTTTCCAGTTGGGCGATGTATGTATAAGGCGCAAGGCCCATCATGGCAAAGGGATAATCCTGGGCCGGGAAAAAGCCGGAAAGGGTCAGTGTCTTGAGTCCCGTCTTTCCCATCATAAGGTAGTCGCCGAAGTTATTGATGTTCACCGTACCATGATTCGTATTGACAGATACCATCAGCTCCGAAGCAGGACGGGAAAGACCACCGCTGCCGATTCAGAAGAGAGAGAAATCGTGAGGGAAGATGGAGCCTGACCGATGGCGTTCAACAGGGATGCTAAGAAAGAACTCATCAGAGGGTCGCTCCTTTCATGCGGTTCATGCCGTACAGCCGGATTTTTTCGACGAGCCTTTCAGCGACGGCGTCGATGTCCTGCTCGCTGCGGACGTTCATGGTATCGATGCGGATGGTGATGCCGCCGCTGCCTGCGTTCATGGCCTGGCGGAGACTTTCATCATGGGGTACGACCGTACTGCCGTTGGGCAGGTGTACCAGTTCGCCCCGGCGATCTTCATTGATGACGGCAAAGCCGCCACGAAAGTTCTCGACGCCGCTTTCAAAGTGGCTGATGCTTGGGATATCAAATCCCACATGGGTCGGCGCCCCGCCCGTCAGGGACGGAATGTCGATGGACAGGCCGTTGACGCTGGCAATGAGTCCGTTCACCTGGTCGATGACCCAGTTCACACCGCTCCGGAAGGTATCCTTGATGCTCTCCCAGATACTGGAAGCCGTCTCGCTGATACCGTTCATGGCCCCGTCCCAGGCAGAACTGATCCAGTTCATCCCCGCACCGACGGCGTCCGATACAGCCTGTATAGCCTGTTCGATATAATGCGACACGGTATCCCAGTTCCTCCACAGAAGGTACAAGGCAGCAATAATCGCAGCAATGACGATAATGATGGGATTGGCCATGGCTGCGGCGCCTACGGCACGGATAATGGTGATCATCATGCGTCCGGCAGTCAGAAAGGTACTGCCCATGCCCCTGGCCACGATGGCAATGCCCCGGCAGACCGGAATGAGTCCTTTGAACTGGGTCGAGAGGTATTTCGAGACACTGCCGGCTTTGCTGATGCCGGTAGCGATAGAGTTAAAAGTACCAAAGGCCCTGCCGCCGACCGTCAGGATACGGCCCAAAGTCGAGCCGAAGAGCTGGAAGGTCACGATGCCGAAAGCCACCTGGCCAATCAGCGTTTTCTGTTCCGGTGTAAGCGCACGGAACCAGGCCGCCAGTTCCTTGACGCGCATCGACATGGCCTTGAAGTACGGCGTAAACGACACCGCTAAATCCATGCCGGCATTCTTCAGCTGGTTCATGGCAATCTGCATCTGCTCCGACGGGGTCAGCATCTTCTCATAAGCTTCCCGGGTCATGCCGGCAGACTGGGCCATCTGATTCATGACCTTGTCGAAATCCCCGGCTCCCTTGCCTGTCAGGACCAGGATGCTGTTCAATCCTTCGACGGAGCCAAAGAGCTGGGCCATCTGCTGGGCATCACCGCCCGTGGCCCGCTTCACTTCGCCCAGGAACTTCACCCAGCCTACGCTCTGCAGATGGGCCGCATTGAATTCAAGACCAAGGGACTGAGCCAGTTTCGCCGCTTCAGAAGACGGCTTCAGAATGTTGCTGTAGGCCGCCTTGAGTCCTGTGATGGCTTCACTGGTCCGGATACCGTTCTTGGTCAGGACGGCAATGGAACCAAACAGTTCCTGCGTGCTGACATTAAGCTGTGCCGCAATGGGGATGACGTTGCCCATGGACTGGGCCATCTCGCCAAAGGATGTCTTGCCGAAGTTCTGTGCCAGGAGCATCTGGTCCGTCACCGCCGTGGCTTCCTCTGCCGATTTCCCATAGGCATTGAGGACGGTCGTGACGCCGTTTACGGCAGTCGTCGTATCCGTGAACCCGGCCTTGGCGGCGATGGTCATATCCTTGACAAAGCTACGGCATGGCCGGCATCGACACCTGCGAGATGGCCTGGTAGACCGATTCCGAAAGGTCGGCGACGCCTGCCCCGGTCTCATCGCTGACAGCACGGATCTCATCACTGACCTTCTGCATGGAAACGACTGTCGTATCCACCAGGGTCGAAATCTTGGCGATGCCGCCCGCAAAGTCGCTGTGCAACTTGAAGCCTGCTGTCGCAGCCGCCAGGATGGGTGCCGACAGCAGGGCCATCTTGTCTGACAGGCCGGAAATCCTGCTTCCCGTCTGCTCGATGCTCTTTGCTGTCCGTTTTTGGATGCGCTCATGCTCCGTCAGCTTGTCCGACAGACCACTGACCGATTGTTTCGCCGCCCCCATCTGGGTCTTCATGGTCCCCAGGCTGGCATTGACGCTACGCACCGTCGGCGTGAACAAATCCCGCAGCCGGATGGCGGCATCGATGACATTATTGGCCATGCGGTTTCACCTCTCTTTCCATCATCTGCCTTATTTATCTGCCTCATTCTCTTGCTATCTGCCACATTTCATGCTAAAATGTTGCAGATAATAGAAAGATGAGGGAGATTTTTATGCGGATATTTAACTACTCGCAGGAAATACAAAATTTACTGACACCTGAAATCGTCCAGCTTCTCACCTGTATCCATGAACACAAGGGACGACAGGATTTATTTCTGGAGGCGAATACAGACGAACTGAAAACACTGGTAGACGTTGCCATGATCCAGAGTACAGGGGCTTCCAACCGTATCGAGGGAATCTTCACCAGTGACAAACGATTAGAAGCGCTGGTCAGCAAAAAAGCTGAACCGCACAATCGGTCTGAACAGGAAATTGCCGGATATCGTGAAGTACTCGCCTTGATTCATGAAAATCACGACTATATTTCCCCTGCCCCTAATGTCATCAGGCAGCTCCACCGAGACCTGTACTCTTACTCAACAGGAGCCATAGGCGGAGATTACAAAAACGCAGATAACGTCATTGCAGAAACGGACGCACAAGGGCATCAAAAGGCAAGATTCATCCCCGTTCCTGCTTTTCAGACAGCTGACGCTATGGATTCTTTATGTCAATCGTTCCAGAATGCCTGGCAGGAAAACGTAATGGATAAATTGCTGCTGACTCCCATGTTCATCCTGGATTTTCTCTGCATTCATCCATTCAATGACGGAAATGGACGGATGAGCCGGCTTCTGACACTCCTTCTTTTATATCGTGCCGGCTACATCGTCGGGAAATACATCAGCCTGGAAATGCTGATTGAAAAAACGAAAACCACTTACTATGAAGCTCTTCAGGCCAGTTCTTTCGGCTGGCACGAAAATCAAAACACCTATGCTCCTTTTGTGAAATATTATTTGGGCATCATCATAAAAGCATATGATGAATTCGAAGACCGGATTCAATACTTGGTAACCAAAAAGATTTCCAAGCCAGACCGTATCAAAACCATCATCTCCCAAACACTAGGGAAAATCAGCAAAAAGGATCTTATGGAACGCTGCCCGGATATCAGCCAGGGAACTATAGAACGCACTTTGTCCAGTCTGGTAAAAGAGGGCTATATCATCAAAGTTGGCTCTGGTCCGGCCACAGCATATATCCGCAAGCGATAAAAAGACAAGCAGCCTACACTATTTTGTGGCCTGCTTTTTCTTTTCCCTTTCTTCCATTTCATAGCGGATGAAGCATACAGCACCTGCCGTTCACCGTATCCCAGTTTCATGACCGCTGACGGCAGCAGGTGATGCTCCGGAACAGGAGATACATCGCCTGCACTTCGCCATCGGTCCGGATCAGTTTTTTACGGCTTTGTCCGCCTTTTCCTGGGTCGTATAGCCGTTAAGTTCTGTGATCTGTGCCGTAAGGTCGCAATCTCGCCTGCCAGGAAGAGCTTGCGGATGATGTCACCCGGGAGTACGGCCCCGAATTTTTCCAGCCAGCTCCTTGTTCTTGAGGTCCGGGTCGGCAATCCCCGCCAGGAGCGTCTGGGTCTGCATCGTGAATAAATGTCGATGTTGTCGGCGTCTACC
>ENA-OQIW01000056-OQIW01000056.1-human-gut-metagenome-genome-assembly--contig:-NODE-56-length-26331-cov-1.398947_pt1 | contig 26331 bp, 35 predicted proteins | sample MGYA00242586_ERZ504751 | MGnify/ENA primary metagenome ERZ504751 (study PRJEB26092, sample SAMD00036349) | human gut metagenome | host: Homo sapiens | study: EMG produced TPA metagenomics assembly of...
CCCGGTCTTGTAAGTGGTGGAGAGCCGAAAGGCGCTCTTCCCACTCTCCAGCACACTGGTCATCCGCGCCGCCGGTAAACAGTTTGTCCTTGCCAATCAGGTGTACGGACATCCCGATTAAGCACGTCCTCCTCTGTAATCTCTGTGTTGCGGGTGTAGGCAGGTTGATGTACAACACCGTCCCCTCCGCATCGGTAATCATGATGCTGTCATCCAGCCCGTCCACCACGGCGGGATGCCGCCTTCCGCGGGCAGAAGCACCGGCTCGTCTGTCCGGATGTCCTCTTCTTCGTCCCAGGCAGGCTCGTCCTCTATTTCCTCGTCCCATGTCTGGTCCGGCACGCTGTCCGTCCGCTCCGGCCCTTCGGCAAATGCGGGCAGCAGACAGCCGCACAGCAGCACCAGCACGATGCACAGTGCTGCGGCGCGCAGTGTCAGCCGCCTCCGTTCCAGTCGATTCCGCATACAACAGCCCTCCTTCATTCTCGCTCCCGGCGGGGATGCCGCCCTTTGCGTTATCAGGATACCGTTTACCGGACACGAAGGATGTCATTGCGTGCCAGCGCAAAAAAATTTACGCATAAAAAAACCGCCGCCGGGGTCTTTCGACTCCGGCAGCGGTCTGCTGTCTCCGAATTTTCGGTTTTCAGGTGCGGGTGGTGGCTTCCATGCAGTGCTCTGAGGGGGCGTAATATTCCATCAGCGCAATGTAATTCTCGCAGTGGTGGCAGAACGCCGCCCGGATGGCGTCGTCAGGCGCGCTCCTCATCGACACGAACATCAGGATGTACTTTGCAATGAGGCTCACAGCCTCGCTCTCGAGGCCATAGCAGAGGCCCACGGCCAGGATCGGCACGACGATCTGCTGCGCACGGATGGGGATATTCTCCGCATCGACCCGCTTGAGCACGGCACGGCTCATGGTGGATGCCGCCCAGACGGCACGGGAGATCTTCCAGTAATCCATATTCTTCAGATGGGTGAGGGTGCGCAGCCGCTGGATGACCTCGCCATCGTCCAGAACTTTGTTCTGCGTGACCTCCTTCTCCGAGCGGATGAAGGCGCACTGTATCATGTCCATCAGGGCGGCTTCGTACTTCTCATGGTAGTTCTCGCGGGAGATGAAGTACTCCTCCATCCGGAGCATGACTTCGTTCGTCTCTTTGTCGGTGGCCAGCCAGCTGAAGTCCAGCGGCGTCGGGCCGAAATCATTCTTGCCCATCTCGTTCAGGTCTTCCAGCTCTTCCTCGTTCCGGTGGAGGGAAGGAAGCGGTCGTTGCCGTTCCGGTGGAAGCCCCACTCTTCGGGCAGAAGATGCGGCACGATGTCGCCGCTGGAGATGATGTTGAAGATGTTGCTCTCGCCCCAGCTCTCTTTCAGGCTGCCGTCGGCGTTGTGGTTGTTGTCGTAGTCCTGCTGCAAGTCGGGGTAGTCCTGCGGGCCGAGGGCCACCGGCGTCGCAAAGGTGTAGACAAAGACATTCTCCCGTTCCAGTCCGGACAGCTCCTTGTTGACCCGGGCGGCCAGAAGGTTCGCCACCACCGCACCGCGGCTGTAGCCGCCCATCCAGAGCTTGACGACGCCCAGCTCTCCCTTTTGCTGAGCTGCCGCCAGATAGTTCTTCAAATCGGCAAACACCTCATGCACCGGATGATGAAGCCGCTGTGGGCGTGGCCCGTGCCGGTGTGCAGATTGCTCACCCACTCGCCGCCGTAGCCGCCGCCGCGCAGGATGAGCGCCACGATGGTGGTGCGCTTCCCGTTCAGGTAATGGTCTTGCGGGCCGTGGACCAGCCCACGAAGTCGCCCGCCCTGCCCACATCGACATCATAATAGCGGTATTTCACGTCGCCGAAGCCCAGCTTGGCATAGGCTGCGTCGAGGCTGTTCTCGCGGCCCACGTCCCCGTTGGCCCAGTATTTCGCATCGCTGGCCCATGTATTGAAAGCAGCCGTCACCATGCCCAGCGTCGCCAGCGCCAGCTGGTGGTCGTACTGGATGGAGCTGTGCGCAAAAAAACTGTCGCTGTAGTAATATTCGTGCTCGATGTCCATCTGGCTCAGCTCGCTGCGGAAGGACATTGTATAATTGCCTGCCGGGACTGCCCGGCCCACCGTCTGGCTTTTTGCCGCTGCCTCAGCCCGGGGCAGTGCCAGCCCGGGCGCAAGAGCTGCACTGCAAACCAGCGCTTTACAGAAATCACGTCGTTTCATGGTCTTTCCCCCTTGCTGCTTTCCATAAACCTCTGACATTTCTATCGTATAGGTGGTTTGCTATAGTATACCGTATTTTTCCAGCGGATTCAATCATCAACTCTGCCGATCGGGTATATAAAAACCGGGCCGCATCGATGCGGCCCGGTCATTTTCGTATTCTCAGAGAAGCTGCGGGTCCGTCTGGCGGCAGAAGTCCACGATGGTGGTGGAACATCTGCTCGACCGCCGGAGCATCGCCGTGGGGCGCTGGACAGCCAGACCCACCACCCGGTACTCTTCCGGCTCGATGGGGTAGATCTTGACCGCCGCCGTGCAGCTGCGCAGCAGCATCCGGGGCATGATGGAGATGCCGAGGCCCGCTTCCACCATGGCGATATTGGACTGGTCGTCGATGACGTGGCAGCGGCGCTCGGTGGAGATGGAGTATTTCTTGAGGAACTGGCGCATCTCGGCGTCGGTGGCGTCGCACTGGACGACAAAGCTCTGGCCGTTCATCAGCTCCGGCGTCATAATGCCGTTTGGCGGTTCGGGCCAGTCCTGCGGCACGATGCAGAGCAGCGGCTCACGGAACAGCTCGGTCAGGTTGAACTCTTCGCGGCAGGTGGTGGACAGGAAGGCCAGGTCCACCTGACCGGTGCGCAGCCACTCCTTCACGTCGTCGTAAGTACCCTGATAGACCTCGACTTCGATCTGGGGGTAGCTTGCCATAAAGCTCTTGAGGATTCTGGGGCAGCAGGCCGGCGCAGACCGAGTTGAATGCACCCAGCTTCACCTTGCCCTTTTCCAGGCCGTTGAGGCGGGCGATGCTCTGCTGCAGGGCCTCGTCGCTGTTGAGCACCGCCCGGATGGACGGGTAGAGCGAAGCGCCATAGCTGGTCATGGTCACGCCGTTTTTGCCGCGGTTGAATAAGGTAAAGCCAAGCTCAGCCTCCATCACCGCGATGGCATGGCTGATGGCAGAGGGGGTCAGATGCAACTGCTGGGCCGCTTTGTTAAAGCTGCCCTGACGCGCGACTGCATCAAAAATCTCGTAAGAAAACAGCGTCATGTCCCTAGCCTCCTTCCGTTTTCAGTTCGGAGACGCCCGTTCTTCTGTGAATCTTTTTCACCTTGAGGATGCTATGCATCAATTTTCTTTTTGAGTGTACTATCCTATCTCCGCTTTGTCAAGCATCCTAACCTTAATTTTGGACGTTGAGCCAAATTTCCGCTTTTGAAACGCCATTTATAAGGGATATTGCGCCCTTTTTCATTCCAGTATTTTCCTGTTTTGAACAAAAAGACCGACCGCCCTCCATCCCGGAAAGCCGTCGGTCTTCTGCGTTCTACAGATGTTTTTACTCGAGCACCAGCAGCAGGCTCATCTTGAAGCGGCCCTGCGCCGTGACGCCGTGGAGACCGTTCTTGTCGAGGCGGAAGCTCTCGCCTGCGTTCAGCTCATAATTCTTCTGGATCTTCTTCATTTTTGTACCTCTGACCTCTAAAATTTTTGAAAAAATCACAGGCACAAGCCCAAAAAGCCTATATAAAACAAAAAAGACGGCAAACCGTTTATCTCAACGATTTATCGTCCTTTTGGTGCGCTCGAGGGAACTCGAATCCCTGGCCCTCTGATTAAAAGTCATTGAACGGATAGATTTTTGTGCCTTTAATTACAAAGAAATATACGGCAATTAGTGCATTTTGCGCTGCCATATGATTGATGGAACGCCCGTGGATTCTTGAGTTGTCGCATTTTTGTCGCACATTTTTGCGAGACGATAAATGGGACTTTTATAATTAGAGAAGGGGTGGAAGAGGTTATACTTTGAGATGGAGGATTGATGAGGCATTCGCTGAGAGGTCAGTTGTGACAACGGGGAAGTGGGGGCGATTTTTCTTCGAGCAGCACCATTTTAGGAACATTAAAATTTGCCCGGAGTGATTTTGGAGACATGTGTAGGAAGATGCAGGAATTGTGGATCTCCGCCGGGAAGGGGGATACAAGGATGTGATGGGGATAGGTATGGATACCATCACATCCTTATATAACGGCCTCTAAAAATAGCCGTATGAACTCCTGAAGTCTGGTGTCCACACAGCATTGCGTTAAAACTTGATTACCTTCTGTTCGTGGGTGAAAGCAGAGATGGTTGCCACACCGTTCTTGAAATAGAACACCTCAGTGTTACCATCGTCTGCAGCATACATTTTCTTCAGCCCCGGATAAGCATCCAGCATGGCTGGCGTGCTTCAATGCGGTCATCTTCTGCCAACTCACCAGCGACACGAATCCACTCGCCACCTTTGAATGCACACAGCTCCGCCTTCGGGTTGGCATGAAGCTGCTTGGAAACATCCTTTTTCTTTCCAGTCTGGATGTACAGCTTCCCTTTAAAAATATGTGCTGTGCCAGACGGACGAACTCTCGGCTGGTCGCCTTCCACAGTTGCCAGATAATAAGTTTCAGCTTCTTTTAAGAACTTGACGATTTCTTCCATTGATGTGGTTCCTATCTCTCCCCCTTTTTTCACAGAGTCTTCTTTAAATTATTTCACTTTCTCAAGAACCTCATCAGCACTCATGCCGTCAGCCAGAAATTTCTTGACCACAGCTTCGGCTTCTGACTTTTTTGCTTCTTCGGATGCCTTCTGATTTGTTTTGGCTTTCTTGGCTCTAGCTTGGCTACCTCTTTCTCGGCGGACTTCAGTTCGGATTTCTTAGCTTTCAGTCGGCTTCAGATGAATCGATATTGGCAGTGATAGAAGAAATCTCATCGTTGAGAGAGACGATTGCAGACTGTTTCTCGGCAATCTGAGATGCAGAGTCGGATCGGTTCTTGCCGCCTTTGGTTCTGGCCATAGGATGATGCCTCCCGAAAGAATATGTAAGATTTGATGTTAGTATAACAGCGGCATCCACTCGATGTCTATCATAAAGAAGATTCGCTCTTAACTATTTTTGATCACAGAGTACTTGTCCGCCAGTTGTTGAATAGCATTGCTTTGTTCTGCTGTTGCCAGCGGATTCAAAATGATGTTCTCAACGAACAAGTTAAACTTAAACGGAACTTCCAGCCCTGCCTCCTTCTCACGCTTATAAATTATAGCTCTAATTTCGTTTTCCTTTTCAAATTCGTGCTTTTTCAAAGCATGGAAAACTCTCATCGCATGTGGGAGATCAAACTGCTTTCGCTCTTCGTCATTTGGGATATAGAATGGGATATCTCCCGTCCCCAGATTTCCATCCTCATTCAGATAATGAATTTGATAAACACGCCCACCTCTAGCTGCTGCACATATCACTAATTGACGCACAGTCATTACAATGCAGACACCGTCTTATTTTCATCTTCACCTGCATACTCTGCTCACATTTTTTATTTCCCGGTTGGTAAGGAGTACCAGCATGAAACATATGGCACATAGACTTTGTTCTTTAGAATGTTGAACTGCCGATAGTTCTCCTCAGATTCTTTGCTCCATCCTTCAAAAAACGATGAAGGAATCTCACCTTCATATTTGTCTTCAAAATTGAACGCATTACAAAAGAACAATGTATTGGAAGAAAGCATTGACTCCAATTTATTGCAGCTAATATATCTCGCAATTTTCAAGTCCAGTTTTGGCTCATGCTCACTGTTAATGCGTTCCATTTCCTACGCCGTATAAATAGCCATACAGTATTCTCCCTTTTTGAAAAAAAGCCTCTGCCTCTTAGCCACAATCTCTTGTGTTGTCTACCGCTCACCGCGTAGGGGTGTGCAAAGTTTCGAGCGGCAAAGCTGTGGGAAGTCTCCCGCAGCCTTATATTATACTAAAAACCGGTGTTTTTCAAGAATTGCAAGCAAATATACAACACCGCCGTCAAATAATCATCTATGCTTAAATGCAGAGGTGATTACAACGAAAACACAGCTCAGAAAATTTGCAGTTCTTAAAACTATTTCCTCGAAAATAGGCGCTTACCTTCATAAAATCGATGCTGTTCCACAAGAAGATGATTTGGATTTTGACGATGAGGAATGGATGGACTATCCAGTAAAACCAACTCTTGCCCACGTCATCCTTGATCTGCTGCTCTCCCCTACATACCGTCTACCCAAAACTGTAACCGTAGTACGCATCTATCGAGATAAAAACATATTCTCCGTCTGTCCAAGGTGCGATGTCTGCATAGAGCGAGAATACCAAGGGTACTGCCATCGATGTGGACAGTATCTCGACTGGTCAAAACTGGATGATGCAGAGGAAATCTTCATAGGATGGGACGGTGTGGAAGATGATGATCAACCATCTTGCTACGCCACATCATTATGATGTATGCCACCAAAATGCCAATCCACCCGCCCATCGTATTACCGAACACATCATCGAACTCTGCGATGCCAAGTCCCGTAATATACTGGGTGGTTTCAATTGCCACAGACATCACGAAGGGAATCAACAGCACCCACTTTTTCTGAAACCACCTATACAGCCCCGTTCCAAGTGGAATAAGCAGCCAGATGTTATTGATGTCCCCCACTCTCACAGATTGCTCTTTCAAAAACTTCCCAGCATAGGAAAAGAGGACAAAGTTCGTTCTTGCATCCCCTGACTCCCGAAACATCAGTTTTCATAAAGAATAAAAGCTATATAAACAACCGTCCGTACCACGCTCAAACTCTTTGGAAGAGCAATCATCAGCAAGCAGACAACGCAACCCAAAACAACTACTATACACGGGAAGCCATTCAGAAGGTTGTCCACACACGGCATAACGTTACCGTTTCTGTCAAGCAGAATGTTTGCCTTGCCACTACGTTTGATGCCGTACTGCCTTTTAGACAATGCCTTTGGATTGCCATCTGTATCGAAATACTGTTTCCCGACAACGTTACCATTCATATCACGCTGATATGTCATAATCGCATATCCAGATGAAGTACATACCGCATGACCGTCTTTATCGAGGAAGGCAAGGCTAATGTTCTGACCTTCAGCATTATACCCACGACGAAGCCCATAGTATCCGCCGGAGCACTGTACCTGCTGTCCATTCAAATCATAGAAGAAATCGTCATAAGCCCTGCCGTCAACCTGCGTTCTGACAATAGTAGAATATCCGTCACTACGTATTATTGGATTACCTTCGACATCAAGATATGTGATCACCGTACTCGTTTCATCGTATTCATACGATAATCCATGAAAATTTTCATACCTTGCCACAGGGTATCCGTTTGCATCAAGATAACGTTCCTCTACAACTCGACCGTCATCATCCTGCATTCTGCACACGGTTGCATAGCCCATATCAATGGCATCTGTGATTACCCCATCAGGATTCACATGGCTTGTGCTGATCACACTTCCATCTACGGTTTCTCGGATACTCAATTCTGAGGCAGTGTATCCTGCATCGTGGTCTACATCGGCATCTGGCAACAGTGCCAAGATGGAAAGAAGGATAATAGATACAATCAGCAGCATTCCACATTCTCGTTTTAGGCTTGCACTCAAACTCCATAACCCCGACTCTTGATAGTCCCCACAACCTGTGTCACATACTTCTGGCAGGTGTCATGGTCAGGTGCTTCCACCATCACACGCACGACAGGCTCCGTGCCGGATTCACGGACAAGGATACGGCCAGTGTCACCCAGTGCCTCGGCTACGGTCTTGACTGCTGCCTGCACTGCTTCGTCGTCCTGTGCGGCTTTCTTATCGGTCACGCGAACATTCTCCAGAACCTGCGGGTAGATCTTCAGCGGCTCAGCCAGCTTGCTCATGGGCAGTTTCTTGGCAAGCATGACTTCCATCATCTTCAGACTGGTCAGAATACCGTCACCGGTGCTAGCGTACTTAGAGAAGATGATATGACCACTCTGCTCACCGCCAATACGGCAGCCGTTCTTGGCCATGTACTCGTAGACATACTTGTCACCCACTGCGGTCTTGGCGTAGCCGATGCCCTTCTCATCAAAAGCCTTGTACAGACCGAAGTTGGACATAACCGTGGTAACGACGGTATTGGTCAGCAGCTTGCCACGTTCCTTCATGTAGCAGCCGTAGATGTACAGGATATGATCACCAGTGATGACATTACCCTTTTCATCCACACACAGGCAACGGTCAGCATCGCCGTCATAGGCGAAACCAATATCCAGACCCTTCTCTACCACGAACTTCTGCAGACCCTCAATATGGGTAGAGCCGGCATTGTTGTTGATGTTCAGACCGTTCGGCTGTGCATTGATGACATAGGTATCGGCACCCAGCGCATCAAACACAGACTTAGCAATACTCCAGCTTGCACCGTTGGCGCAGTCCAGACCAACCTTGACACCCTTGAAAGAGTAGATACCGAGCTGATCAGGTAGCCCATATAGCGGTTACGGCCTGCCACATAGTCCACCGTGCAGCCGATATGCTCACGGTGAGCAAAAGGCAGTTCCGGCCACTCCTTATCGAAAACATTGAGCTTGCCGTCGATGTAATCCTCGACTAACAGCAAGATCTCCTCCGGCATCTTCTCACCATAGCAGTCGATCAGCTTGATGCCGTTATCGTAGTAGGGATTATGGCTGGCAGAAATCATGATGCCACAGTCGAAATCATCCACCCGGCGATATAAGCCACAGACGGCGTAGTTGTGACATGGAGCAGGTAGGCGTCTGCACCGGAGGCGGTCAGACCTGCGACCAGGCTGTACTCGAACATATAAGAGCTGCGGCGGGTATCCTTGCCAATGACGATGCGGGCAGGCTCGTTGTTGCCGTTGCGCTCGCGCAGGGCGTTGTAGTACCAGCCAGAAAACGGCCGACCTTGTAGGCATGGTCAGCAGTCAGCGTGATCCCAGCTTCGCCACGGAAGCCATCGGTTCCAAAATACTTTCCCATTATAGTTTTTCCTCATCCAAAGATTGAATTAACGAATATATGCTTTAGCCGAGATAGACTCTCGTTGCCTGCTGCTCACCACGGAGAGGCAGCATATTGGGATGGCGTAGCCATGCTATTGCACGGCCAGATACTTACATTAACGCGAATGTATGCTCCTCAAAGTCGCTTGACTTTTGGTCTTATAGTATTCTTCTGCGGCATCACAAATCTTTTCTGTTAGATATTTGATATCAATTTGGGCGGTGTTCTTCACTAAACCATCTGGCTGTTTTTCAATTCCGTACTTATATCCAAAGGATGCTTTACCTTCTACAGCACCTAATCCATCTGACTAAAAGGGATAACCAGATTATTTAAAAATCCCATCTTCTAGCAATCCGTATTTTCTTGCCGCTTGATCGTATATGTTTCCTTTAGGCCCTGGCATACCGTATAGAGCGGTATCCAACCCAGGGCTTTCAGTTTAGTTGTATCCATTAAGGCAAATGTAGCTTCGACACCGCTAAGTTATTTTCGATTTCAAATTTCACTTTCTGATTCGAAAGGGTCGCAAGATACTCAGCATATCCTCGAAGTGTTCTCCCATCATCATCATCGGATATATTGTAGGCCTCACCGTCTACTCCATCCAGAAGAATCTTGATTAGAGCACTTACTGCATCTGCAATATAAACATAAGAGTAGCGTTGTTTGCCATAGCTTTTCACCACTATCTCATCGCCTAAAACCGCTTTGTCCATGAATTGGCTCATTGCTTTTGTATCTTTTTTCTTGTCTGGGCCAAAAACTCTTGCAAGTCTTACAATGACAGCATCAATTCCGAACCGTTGACGATAAGATTGTGTCAATGCTTCACAGGTACGCTTTGCTTCGTTATAGCCAGCTCTTGCTTGATTGCAATCTATATATCCGCAATAGTGTTCGTCCATTGGTTTCTCGGTGCCCTGACCGTATATTTCAACACTCGATGCAAGTAAAAAACGAGCCTTCTTCTCAACTGCCAGTCTCAGCAGGTTGTTACATCCATCTATATTGGTCAGAATCGTTCCGATCGGATCTTCTGCATACTGTTTCGGATGCGTGTTAGATGCAAGATGAAGAACAAAATCCACATCTCCTGTATAATCTATCGGATTGCAGACATCGACCGCCAAATTCTCCAGATAATCATCGGACACTCCTCCTCTTCGTGAGAGTGAAACAACCTTAATTGTGTTTCCGAAACAATTTGTGCGATAGCGCAAAACTTCTATCAAGAATGACCCTATAAAACCGGTGCCCCCGGAAATCAGTAGAACCTTATTATTAAATCTACTCCAATCATATGGTAGTGATGCAACTCGTTTCACCGCTTCCATTTCAAGATTATTCATTTTATCCATCCCTCATTCTTAGCGCTCAAAAGAGCCTTGAAAATCTCAATATCCTCAACTGTCGTGATTTTAAGGTTTTTCTCTGAACCCTTAGAAAAATACGTTTTCTTTCCCAGAGCCTCCATCAACGAACATGAAGCCGCCGTGTTCGTAATGCCAAGTTCTTTTGCCCTCATGTGAGCATCCCACAAATCGCTCAATTTATAAGAATGCGGTGTCTGCGTTCTCTGAAGATTTTCGCGTGGAATAGATTTGTCCGAATCTATCTTATTTTCAGAAACAAAAACAACCTCAGTGCATGGAATTGTTGCTACAGCTGAGCCATATTGTTTTTGTTTAACGAGATTATCAGTGATAATATCCTGACTAATCATCGGACGATTACCATCATGGACAATCACAACATCGTCGTCCTTATGATTTTCTCGAATAGCTTTCAAACCATTAAAAATCGATTCCTGACCGGTGGCACCACCTGTTACAACATACTTCAGTTTCGTTATATTAAATTGCTTTGCATACGCCCAGAGGATTTGATTCCATCCTTCCAAAATAGCAACACAAATCTCATCAATATTAGGGTGCTGCTGGAAGCTTCCAACGTATAGATAATGATTGGTTTATTATCAACATTTAGAAACTGCTTTGGAATATCCTGATGAGTGCGTGAACCAATACCACCCGCGGTCAAAATTGCAACGTTCATTTTTTTCCTTTCTTTTGTCTTTAATAGATTAACAGAAAATCCGCATCACTTCTTCAAATAGCTTTTAAAAAACAGCAATTCTTTCTTGAAAAACAGTAGCTTATCACTAGATAAAGGAGGCCCAAAATGATACTATAATCAATTGCATGGATTAACCATTGCTTAATTGTATAGGAAGAAATAGGGAATATTTTGTGACACAGGAACACGCCAAACACAGATACACTTGCGAACAAAGCAAGCTTCTTGTAAAAAATCTTCTGTGGACGATTTTTGACGATTGTACTTGTAAAGTATACATGAAAACCCATTCGATAAATCATTGCAAGTGTCGTACCGATTGCAATACCAACCAATCCAAGTTTTCCGACAAGTGCAACCGATACAACGATATTAATGAGAGTTTCCACAAATGCCGGCTTGGTAATCTCTTTGAATTTATTGGCATCGTAGGACAGATTGAGGTGCGGGTATTTGACGATGTACAGTGCTTCCGAAATCAACAGTAGAATTCCAAACAGCGGCTGGTTATAATCTGCGTCATAGATGCCGCTTGTATAGAGCATCACAAATGGTGTGATGAGCAATGCTCCAACTGTAAATAAAAATGATACCAATAAAAAAACGATATACTCATAGAGATCCATTTTCTGGTTCAGTTCATCCCAGTCCTCTCTAGCATAGGCATGACCAATGGTCGCACTGATTCCAGATGTGAGCGCTTGAACAAGGCTCTTTAAGCCGACAGCCACTAAGGAGTAAATGTTGTAAATGGAAACCGTTGCAAGATTCGTAAAAAAGGTAAGAATGGAAATGTCCGTACTGTTATGAATAAACGCTGCAAGATTGATGGCAAAACCGTTCCAGCGTTCTTTCAACAACTGATTATCCGCCTCCGCCGACCAATCAATGGAGTAATACTTCCTTACATACCGGCCATATATAACTGGTTGGGCAAAAAAGAGCAGACCACTAATCAGCTTCAAAAGGTGAATACTTGGGTATATTTTAACGGAAACATACGCCAAAAATGGTGTTCAAGATAGTACTTATGATTTGCGTAAACGAAACAATGTATAGTTTCTTGTCTGCATTCAAAAGTGTCCTCAATGTGATAGAGAACATATACTGAACCAGCAAATTCATTGAAAGAATCACTGTGAGGAAAAACACATACCAAAAATCCATTTTAAAGACAAGGGGGTATACAATTGCCAGGCAAAAAGTATATGCGACAAATATTGCTCCCACCTTGTTGAAGAACTTCTTCGATGTAACAACAACAGCAGACAGTTTTTATTATCGCCATTGACAAGCGGCTTGTATAAATTTGCGGCTACGACACCGGTAACTCCGCCCTCAAGGAGAGATATATAACTCAAAAACTGATTCAAAGACGAAATCAGGCCATTTGTATCAGAGCCGAAGTATGACAAGATAATCTTCGGGATGATAAATCCGCTAATAATCGTGCAAATCTGTAGAGCCAAACTTGAGATCATGTTGACCAAAGTCACTTTGTTTTTCATTTTCATTAATACCGCCGTTCACTTCAGCCAAACTTCCATGTTATGATTAACCCTTTTATCTTCCGGTGGAAGTGTCATATAATCGCCGTAGATTTGAGAAAGATATTTATCCCATTCCTTGGGTGCCCAAAATTCGTGTCCTTCAAACGCCAGCTTCACGCGCTGCGAGAACCATTCTTTTGGTACTCTCTCACGTATGCCATAGCAGGCCCAAACAAAATTGCCGACCCACTCGCTTGACTCATAATCATATTTCTGGGCAAGTTCGTTCATTCTTCTTGCAATATTTTTTCTGCCAATCAATCGAGCGCCAAGAGCCATTGGCAGTTTCAAAATTGCACGAACTTTTGTAGTGCCCTCGCCCATCTTTACCTGTGCGTAAACTGAAAGCCAGTGCCACCGATTCCATTTCTTCATATCTTTTTTACTCTGCTGTTCATCAAAGGCCCATCCATCAAACGGAAATATGTCCACCCACAAATTTGAAGTTTCCGATTCAGCAGTATAAAGCTGCCTTACAAAAGTCTTTTTATCAATGATTTTCATAAATGGCAGATCAGATGTGTTATTTTCAAATGCAACGGAACTCTATCTTTTTATTTTTACTTTGTAATTCTAATAAATTCTTTCATAATCTGGGCGAGGCATGCAAACGTCAATATCATCATCCTAGGGAATAAAGCCCTTGTGCCTTACCGCCCCCAGCAATGTACCGCCCAGCAGGTAATATCTTAAATTATTTGTATCACAGTAGTCCGCAAATTCAACTAACAAATTCAATATACGGAGTTACATTCCTCTGGCGTTAATTTTTTCATCTTTTACCTCATCCAGCATATTTTTTAACAATCAGGATTCCTTTTAACCTTTCATTTTCTTTGCACTTACTAAAGAAAAGACTGTGCTTATAACAAGCTGCAGCATACATAAATCATACTTTACCGAAAACAGAATAAACTTTTCATACATCCTAAGATGGCTGCGCATTCTTATATTTTTGATATATTTTTTATAAAATTCGTCTTTTTTTTAGCTCAGCAAGATAATTGCGTTTTGCGTCAAAATCATCATTACTTTTTAACACATTCTTGCTGTTCTGTAGCATTCATTTCCAGCATACTCACACGCCTTATCCTTTAACGGAATTTCATATTTTTCTTCCCACTTTTGGCTATATACAATTAATCTTTCACATACAATTTTTAATGATTCAAATTGTGCTAGCTTGTAGCAATGTGTCGCACTTTCTGCATGTTGACGATAATAGTACAATGGAACTTGAATAACACAAATTGATCTTGCACGATCAACCAGTGGAATAGACTGAAAAAGATCTTCGCCATATCTAACTTCTATAGCATTATCACAATCATGTGAGTCAATTATTGACTTATGAACACACTTGAGGCACATGCTATTGAACATATGTGTTCCACAAAATGCATTCAGAAAATCTCTTTTTTTCTCTCCTTCCAATACGCTGTCGCTCGGAAAGGATAGTTATTGGATTTTGTTTCAAAATCGTCTTGAAATGATGCGTTAAAAATCACCATTTGGACAGAATGCGCTCTTATGCAATTATAGAGTGTTTCCATAGCAGTGCTACAAAAGCTATCATCCGCATCTAAAACAAGATAGTATGCTCCCTTTGCGTTTCCAATGCCTGCCCGTCGTGCGAAAAGAGGGCCTTGATTTTTCTGGTGGATAACCGTTATAAGACGCGGATGTTCCTGGGCATATTGATCACAAAGTATTCCGCTTGAATCTGTCGAGCCATCATCAATCAAAATGAGTTCAAAGTCTTTAAATGTCTGGTTTAAAACAGACTCTATGCATTCAGGCAGGTATTTTTCCTGATTATACACTGGAACCAGAACGGAAAAAAAAGGGGTTGAATCTATATTATTAACTTCCATCTGTTTTGCCTCTCACATTCAAGTAATCAATCATTTCTTTTGCAACAGTATCATAACGGAAAGTCTGTATATACTTATCACTCAACTCTGCTGCGACTGGAGATTTCCCTAATCTCTCGATACCATTCGCTACTGCATCTGGAGAGGCTTCATCAACGAATGCAACAGTATCTTTGTAATCCATTAGATATTCAACCTGACCGCCTGTACACGGGCATACAATTTTGCATCGTGCTAATAGAGCCTCCGGGAAAACAATGCCATATGGTTCACTCGGATTCAGCGAAACAAATATCTCCGCCTTTGAGTAGTAAGTCACTAAATCCTTCTGCGAAACCCGTCCAAGAAAATGTACATCCAAGTTATTTTTGGCAACATTACTTTTCTAATTTTTCTTTGTCTGGTCCATCTCCGGCTATATAGGCTTTATACGGCATACCCCCATCTTTGAGAACTTTCATCGCCCCGAGCAGATTTCCAATACCTTTTGCTGATACGAGCCGACCTGTATATAGAATCGCACCTTTTTCTTTGGGTACCTCGGTGTTTAAAATAGCGCTATAATACTCCGATGTTACTCCGAGATGAAAAACTTCATTCGTTTGAATCCCAAAAAATTGGTCATTTACCATTTAGTGAAATAGCTATTTGCAAATACGTAATGAGATTGTTTGGCAATTAATCGCTGATAAAGAGATGCCGCCTCAGATTTTAATTTTCCATAATAGCTTTGATTAAAGAAACCGTGTAAAAAGTAAATTCTGATGGCATTTTCCTTACAAAATCTCCAATACTTTGCATATTGCAACGATGCCAAAATTATATCTGGGCTTTCTTCTTTAATGATTTTTCTTGCAGAGATAGCATTTATCATCCGAACTGGTACACCATTTTTTTCTGAATCAGCGTTTTTTTGATTTGTAATAAGTACAACTTCCCATTCGTTATGCTTAAAGCCAGCAGCAAGTTCCTCATCAAATACCGCAACTCCGCCAAAATAGGTCTTTGTTGTTACTGGGCCTAATATTGCAATTTTCATTTCGTCGTATCCTTCATGATTTCTTCAAGCAGTGTCATATATTTTTTCGCAGCAACGTTCCAATCAAATGGATTCAACACACTCTTATCAACTCTCATCTTATTTTCGTCACACGCATAGTCAACAAGTTTCTGTGCCATTCGCTTGTAATCCCTTTTAGGAAGGTATAGCCAGTTTCATCCTTTTTCACAACTTCTGGAAGCCCACCAATATTAAAGCAGAATACAGGAATGTCAGATTTAATAGCTTCGCAAACAGAAATTGAAAGATTCTCGATTTCGGACACATTGATTAATCCACAATAGGAGCCGTATGGAATTATACTATGCTGCCCCATAAGACGAACGTTTGGCATCTTTTCCAGTCGCTTAGCAACGCTCTTATCTATAGCCTTCCCGTATATGTTAATTCGCACTTGTGGATCAATATCATAGATATACTTAGCAAGTCTGATGGCGTTTTTGTATTTTCTTGTATCTATATTACCGACCATCACATATGTTTTTGGATAACATCTGTCAGCCTCACACGGCTTAAAATCCATTCCGTTCCGTATAAGGTTAGATTTGCTGTTATATCTTTTTGTGAAGTTCTCCATATATATGGAGACATTAGCCACTGCCTCCGCGTTTCTGATTGTTCTTTTATACAGTGGCATAAAATAAAAGCTTTTAATAAAAAATTCCGCATTCACCCAGCGGGCATCAGGCCAATTTCCATGATATGTGTGAATATACGGAATATTTGCTTTTTTTAACAAATAGCCAAGATGATCATCCGAATAGCCCACAATACTGCTATCGCATCGATTCTCTTCTTCTTTTAGTGCAAGTAGAAGCTCCTGCTCACTCTTGCATTTCAGAACGGAAATATTCCGCTTCGTATTATCATAGTTTCCTATTTCTAATGTAAAGACTACAACTCTGTCAAATCGAGAGGCCCATCTATCTACAAAGTATTGCGTAGCCAGCGTAGCACCTGTATAGTTTCTCCCCCACTTTTTTGTTAGTACAACCAATGTTTTTTTCTTCACTGTTTTATCACCTCATTGCATAGCTTTTCCTTTTGAGGGTAGCATAATCAGTGCAAGCAGTAAAAACAGCACTCTATAATTACCAAGTCCAACAATAACATTGGAAGTATTACGCATGATATTGTTGCACCAAATCGCTTATTTGAAAATAACGGCCCAAAAGTATAAAGATATGCCGTTAACACAAAAGCCCCTCCGTCAAGCAATAGAGAAACAATAGTATTGTGTGTCGGATATGGCAGTAACGATTGATATGCAAGCCATCCATTTCCCCAAAATGGCTTTTGACTGATAAATTGTATTGCTTTTCCCCAAACATAAACTCTATTGTCATCCTTCATCGTGGCATTGATTTCGAGTGTGTGCTCTCGACCAAGAACCCGTGCGGCAAGAGTATACAGTTCATTTATAATGCTATTAATTATATCCGGGGTCGCCAACAGTAGGATGCAGACAACGCTAAATGTAATAATGCAGCACCCAAAAAGCACAGGAGATTTTTCTTTCAATTTCAATAAGAGCTTAACAAAGAAATAAAGTCCTAAACACAATAATGCGGTTCTAGACATTGATAACACAGTTGCTATACTCAGAATTAAAATTCCGTTTCTTTTGTATGTTGGATTCTCTACAAATACATCTATTATAAAAAGCAGCGCAAGGCAAAATGTCATATATTTATTGGGGTCGCTAAAGAATCCATTAAGACGTACTTCGTCAGAATAAATATAGACATTGGTGGAGATAAAGGAGCTCATATAGTTATGAACTCTTCCAAGTTGTATCATGGCAAATACAATTATTGCATTGTACAACGTCACTTTGCATATTCGAATTATTGATTCCGAAATCAAATTCATATCGGGTTTTGTGTTTAGGACTACAACAATCAAAAGTATTGAAACAAAGTATCGTACAACTTCCAGGATTTCATTGGTCTTCATCCCATGAAAAAGAAAAACCAGAAAGACTGATGTAATAAAGATTAGTAATCTAACCGGAATCGCGACATGACCTCTTTTATTTATAAAAACATATGCAAATGAGAAAAAAATTATCCAATCATAAAATCGCAAACCAGCAAACGAAACACTTGAATAGACAAATCCATTAAGAAGCAAAACCACAAACAGTTCGGAAAAACGGTAGCCGTGAAGCGTTTGCAAAACGAGTTGAGCAGTAACACATACAACAAACAACAGAGGATTAGCCATAAACGCAAAGGGTGTCAGCAAATACAGTATTGCCGATATGAGTCTATCTCCTTTTCTATTCTTATATAAAACACTCTCTTTGCTCATCAAATCTCTCCTCAAATTTCCTGACTCCACAGCCATTTACTTCCTCAGCACTTTCTCAAACATAAACTTCCGCAGCCAATTCGGAGCCAACGCCGACCCACTACGAATCACACAGCTCTTTATGTACTGCCCTTCTCCAATAAAGCCTTGTCCCTTCATAAATTTGAACAGCCTTGCCTGTGTCCTGGCGTACTTCCAACCGGCTCTTCTTAAATACATATCCGAGCCTGCCCGCATATGGAGCAACGGCTCTTGAACGTTATAGCCCTGATACCCTGTCATCAGCATCCTTAGCCAGAGGTAATAGTCCTCCAGTAAGTAGAAATCTTGATAGGAGCCAACTGCTTCGACTGCGGACTTCTTATACATCACACAGGGGTGATTAAACGGATTGCGCTTCTTTGCAAACTCTACAATTTCTGCATTCGTCTCCGGCGGCACCCGTTTCGTATCAACGGTGTTCGGATCAGTGGTAAACTCCTCCACAATGCCGGAGCAAATGCTCACTTCCGAATGTGTGTTAAACACAGCAATCTGTTTTTCACAGCGATCCGGGTACGCAATGTCATCACTGTCCATTCGGGCGACCAACTCATTTTTGCAATACTTGATTCCCTCATTCAGCGCATTGCCAAGCCCACCGTTTTTCGCAAGTCGGACAACATTTAATGTGTCACCCATCTCCTGCTGCTTTGTAGCAATCACGCCATCTAGCTGTTCGTTCAGCGGTCCATCACATACCAGCACAAAATCATTTGTGGAGATCGTCTGCGTTTGTATGCTCTCTATCCGCCTTGCGTTCAGATACTCCGGCTTCTCTTTGTGATAAACAGACATAAGAACGGAGTATTCTCTGTATTCCACAACACTCATCGTCCCTCTCCACATATCAAAGATTACAGCCCAGACTCATCTCCAAGAGTCTGAGCCGTTTATTCCTTATAAAGCTCTACTAATCGTCCTCAGCAGTGTGAGCCACACTGCTGCTATGTCTCTTGTACCGCTGCATTGGGTCCCCACTACGCTCTAAATTGCACCATTTTTGACGCTATGGTAGCCCCCGTCTTAGTCCTGATAGTACTATCACCCGCCACGGTAGCTCATGTGTTTATTCCGGGTTCCACTCATCCACGCCATCGTAGCTTCCTTGTTTATGCCGGATTACCCCAGACGAATGAGCATAAGATCATCAGTACCAACCTGTTATCTCCAAGACCGGGATAAAATCTCAGATGATGTTATCATCACCAAGCCCCGAAACCGCTATGTAAAAGTCACCGCAATCTCGGTACATCCCCTCACAGTGCCATCTGGCATAAACCCACGAGCTACGGTCGCATCCATAAAAGTGCTTTTTCAGGGCGTAAAAGCTCAATTCAACCTCATTTTGCCCGCTCTCACGCTCAATCTCTCGGCATTTTGCACTACTAGAAGCAGTATTTCAGCTTTATACCGGTCAATTTACCAACTTTCTAACGCCACGCCACCGTAAGAGGTGTATTTATGCCTGACTCCACTCTGGAATTTTTTCAATTTTTAGCAATTCAAAATGTACAAAAGTGTCGATATTTAGTGGTTTTCTCCACTCATTGCGGTGGTCTGGCCCTCGAAAACTCCCTCGGTACTTTCAGGCATAAACAGGATCTTCACGGTTGCCAGCATGATCTTCAGGTCCTCCACAAGGCTTGGGTGGGCGATGTACATCAGGTCCATCTGCAGCTTATCATACGGTGTCGTGTTATATTTTCCGTACACCTGTGCATAACCGGTCAGACCGGCCTTGGCCTGCAAGCGCAGGGCGAATTCCGGCATCTCCTCGCAGTACTGGGCGGCAATTTCCGGGCGTTCCGGGCGGGGGCCGACGATGGATAAATCACCCCGGAGGATATTCAGCAGCTGGGGCAGCTCGTCCAACCGGCAGGCACGGATGATATGGCCGACTTTTGTGATGCGGTCGTCCTTGTCGCCGGTGGAGAGGCGGGCGACACCATCCTTTTCGGCATCCACCCGCATGGAGCGGAACTTCAGGATCTCAAACTGCCCGCCATCCTTAGTCAGACGCACCTGCTTGTAGAATGCCGGGCCGCCATCCGATTTGACCGCAATGGCAGTGATGAGGAACAGCGGACTGAGAACGACCAAGCCGATCAGAGAAATAATGATATCCACGGCCCGCTTGATGAACAGATATTCCGGGCTGGCCATATAGCGGCCGACACGCAGCATGGGCAGATGGAACATGTGCATCGGCCATGCGCCGCTCATGATGACATCGCCACGCGGGGATGACGAACATGTTGATGCCCTGACCGACACAATATTTCAGGATAATATTTCGCTCGTGGCTGTGGACACCGCTGACAAAAACAGTCTCCATACCATCCAGAACACTTAGATCAGCAAGACAGTCTTCGGCACTCATGGTCAGCTGCACATTATATTTGTGGTTCAGACCATATTCGTTGATGAGCTTTTCCATGCCATGACGCTCATCGTAAATGATGGCTGTCCGCTGTGGCGGGAACGTCTGGTAATACCATTTGTGCGCACAGGACGCCCAGACAGCCGCCATCACAAGCTGCCCTGCAATGGCTGCGATGCCGGGCCAGAGGTTGCAGAGCTTCGCCGCCATCAGGCAGATGACGATATAAAGAATGCCATCCGTTGCCATGGCCGCAAGGAGCTGTCCATAGACCAGCTCGGAGATCCGCTGCATCGACATCCAGAACGCATCGTAGACTTTGCCCAGCGTGATATACAGCACAAAAAAAAGTGCAAGGATGGCCAGATTGCCCTTCCATGAAAACTTCGTGTACACCTGCTCGGAATAATACAGGAACCAGCATGCCGCAAACGGCAGCTCAATCATCAGGACGTCCAGAATCTTTACGACCCGCAACATCACATCATGTTGAAATTTCGACATAACTTCCTCCCGATTTTCCACTCTTGACTTTTGCAGAATTGTAACCTTCATTCTCCCCACCGATGGTTCACGGAGAGCCGCCGATGAGGAGAGTGCAGCCTACAATTGCTGATGACGGGCAGAGGCCCTGCCCGGGAGAAAGTCACTTAACCGCAAGCGGCTTGTCTCCCGAGGCATCGACCGAATTAGGCCTTATGGGTCAGCAGGATGATGGTGCCGGACTTGGGCATCTTAAAGGTCAGCTTGCCGTTGACGACAACAGCCTTGATGGCGACCAGTTACCGTTTGCGTCCTGATACAGAACAACAGCGGTATCGCCGTCCTCCATGCCGGTGACAGTCACGGCAACCTCGCCGGTCTTGGAATCGACATTGACGTCGCCGACAGCGCGGATGCTCAGATCCTCGACGGTCTCGACGCCGGCAACAGCAGCAGCCTGTGCGAGTCTCCTCGCCGACGACAGCGGCCAGCTTCTCCTCGGTGTTGCCCTCGGTAGAAACGATGGTCTTGTAGACCACCTTAGTGGTCTCGCTGGCATCGTCGGAAGAAGGAGCAACAATGGTAGAAGCGGTGTCGGAACCGCCAGTGATGCTGGGAACAGTAACGCCCGTTGCAGCGAAAGCAGAGACGCCGACGACCGTAGCCATCGCCACTGCGGCGACTGCCATTACGAATTTCTTTTTCATACAGTTAACCTCCATTTTATTTTTGAGCATTGCCCGATTTCTCGTGGCTGTGCTCTTTATAATAGTAGCCGGACTTGTAGTAGCGGTTATAATACATGCTCGACTTACTATTCACCTCGGCACGGTTCAGCACGACGCCCAGCAGCGGCACTTCCGTGCGCTGCAGGAGCTGGACCGAGTTGCCCACGAGCTTACGGGGCGTTTCGCCGCTGCGGACGACCAACACGGTGCCGTCGCAGTGGGTGGCGATATTCAAAGCGTCGGCCACGCTGCCAAGCGGCGGCGTGTCAACGAGGATGACTCCGAATTTTTCGCAGCACTGCTCCATCATCTGTCCAAAGCGCTCGCTTTCCAGCAGGATGGTGGGGTTGGTCACGTTTTTTGCCACCGGCAGGATATAGCCGTTGGGGATGTTGGTCTCGTAGATGACATCGTCCAGCTCGGCCTTGCCTGCCAGATAATGCACACCGCCCAGCAGATGGCCGGAGGTGGACAGGCCGTATTTCCGGCGGATCTCCGACTTGCGGAAATCGCAGTCGATGAGTAACGTGGGCGTGCCCAGCTCCGCGATCATCCGCCAGAGCTGCATGGTCACAAAGCTCTTGCCCTCGTTGGGGGTGCTGCTGGTGACCATGATGGTCTTGACGTTACTGCCGCAGAAGCTCAGGTTGACGCGCAGCTGGTTGATGGCCTCGCTCATCTCAAAGGGGAGCTGCGGCATCTTGCCGATCGTGATCTTTTTCATCTTCTTCTCCCCCTTGTCATTTACCTGCCCAATGGAAGGGCTTTTTCTTGTCGTCGTCCCTGTCATCGCTGAAGCTGCCCAGACTCACTTCGGGGATGGTCGTCAACGGCTGGATGCCAAGATACTTGGCGACATCATCCGGCGTCTCCAATGTGTCGTTCATCAGGTACTGCACCAGCAGGACGCCGCAGCAGAGCACGGCACCCAGCAGAGCGCCCAGAGTCGTGTTCTTTGCGTAGCTGGGGCTGTATTTCTGGGAGGGCACCACGGCATCCTCCACCAGATTGGGTGTTTCGGTCTCCATGATCTTGGGCAGATAGATGCGGGCCTGCTTGACCAGCTCGTTCGCGATGTCCGCCGCCCGCTGAGGTCGGTGTCCGTGACCGTGACGGTCAGGATGCGGGTGCTGCTGGCGTTGCCGATGCCGATCTGCTTTTCCAGCTGGCGATATGTAACGTCAAGGTCGAGGTTCTTGATGACGTCCTGCAGCAGCGGGCGGCTGAGCATCAGCTCCTGATAGTCTGCCGTCAACTGGGAGCCGATCTGCAGGTCGGTCAGGTTGACGATAGAATTGTTGGAGGCCGACACCACATAGATGCTGGACGATGCCTGATACTTCGGCGTCACAAAGAAGAAGGTGAAGCCGAAGGCTAGAACAGCGCCCACCAGAAAACACGCGATGATCTGCACGATATGGCCCCAGAGCAGGTAAAATACCTCCACGAGGTCGATCTCTTCCTCCGACTTGTCATTCTGCACCAGCGTCGCGGGCGAAGCGGCCGTGGTCGGATTGAGTTCCTGTTGTTCTTTTGTCACGAATCAATAACATCCTTTCCTATTTTGTAATTCAGGTATCACTTTTTTCATAGAACAGCTGCAAAACGGTCTCCTGGCGGCTGGTCTCGTCCAGATGATAAGCCCAGAAGCCGTTTTCCACGACATTCTCACCGGCGATGGTGAGGGTGTCCAGCCGCTTATACTGTTTCAGCTTTTCCCCGATCTTTGCCGCCGTGCCGCTGGCGATGTCCGTGACCATGTAGTCGCTCAGGGCATCGTAGGCTTTGGCTGCAAATTCGGTATCCTGCTGCTTCAGTTTTTCTTCCAGGGCCGTCAGGAACTGCTGCTGGCGGCGCATGCGGGCGATGTTGGTTTGGTCGTCGATGTGATGGCGGCTGCGCACATAAGTCAGCGCCTTCTGCCCGTCCAGCGTCATCGTGTCGCCCTGTACAAGGGACGGGTCAATCTCCGAGAAGTCCGAGGTGATCGTCAGGGTCACGCCGCCCACAAGGTCGGTGACGATGCCCACGGCATCCATGTTGAGCGCCAGATAGCCGTTGATGGGCTGGTCGTCCAGCAGCATGGAGACGGCGAGCTCGGTGTTCTCGCAGCTGTTTTTGCCGCCGTTGCCGTAGTAGTGGGCCAGTGCGATCTGCTCGTCCGCGTAGGCGGATACCCCACCCATAACATCCAGAACGGGGACTTTTGTAATGGTGTCACGGTTGATCTGGAGCATCTGCCAGGTCTGGTTGGCGTTATCCACTACCAGCACGATCTGGACATCTGCCTGACCGCCGCCCTCATAGCTGTCCACGGCCACGGCCTTGCCCTCTTTGTCGATGCCCATCAGCAGGTAAGTTTCCAGCTCCGGGCGCTGCTGCCAGGTCTGGCCGTTATAGGCAACTTCCTTCAGTTCGTCGGAAGTAGCGATGACTTCGCGGCCAACTTCGTCAGAGCCGGTGGAGTACTGCCCGTTTTCCCAGAGGTGGAGGGCCAGACCGCCGCAGACCAGCAGGCACACCAGCACCACCAGCACCACCACGGCCTTCACGGCATCTTTTTTGTCAAAGCGCTTTTCTGACGGTATTTCACTCTGTCACGAGATGAGGCACTGTCAGCATCCGGGCGTTCTCGTCCATCCGGTCAAGGAATTTTTCGCCCAGCTTGCGCAGTACCATCTCTCTTCCTCCTTTCAGATTCGGCGGGCGGCTCGTCGTATTGTGGCAGTCGCTTCCCAGCAGGGGAGTCGAGGTCAGCTCCAGAAGCTCCAGCCCCTGCTTCCGGGACCGCCAGTGCAGCAGCGTGTCCGCGTTGACCTGCAAAGCAATGGGGAGGGAGGCCAGCTCTTTCAGCCTGCGGCGGTTGTTGCTGCTGAAGCAGAACCGCTCCGGGTGGACGAGCACCACGTTGAAGTGTAGATCCAGCGCAAGCACCGTCACGGCCTCGGTCTGCTGGTCCGTCCACTCCGAAAAAGGCATCTCCAGCATCAGGGTCCGGGTGTTCTCGATGCAGAGCCGCTCCGGGTGATGCTCTTCCACGCCCCGGAAGTAGGCGACCTCGGCAGCTGGGAGGATACAGGCAGATCATCCTGCGCCCCGACAGCTTCCCGCAGCTGTTCCAGCGCCATGGCCCGCCGCTCCAGATACATGGTCACGCTGTTCTGCCCGGCGTAGTAGTGCGAGGTCGCGCAGACCTCTACCACGCCCATCTCCGCCAGCCTGTGCAGCATCTCGATGGACATCTCCACGCTCCTTGCTGCCATCGTCCATCCCCGGCAGGATGTGGGCGTGCATCTCTACAAGGCCGCCTGCATTCATTTTCCGCATCCCCTCCTTCGTGTCGTTCTGATAAGGCCAGAAACGGTATCTTCCATTGAGGTAATGGAGGGCATACGCAATTTTTCTTTGATGCTATGCGGTTTGTTCTTTTTGACTGCCCTGAGTGACTCTTTATATATCCTGTCCGACAGGGCGTAGACACGCTGTAACGCTTTTCGCTTCCGATTCAAATCGGAATGGACATAGCGCTGTAAGGTGACATTTGCGTTGGCATGGCCCAGTAGCTCACTCAGCGTTTTGATGTCGCAGCCCGCCTGCAAGCAGGTGGTGGCAAAGGTGTGTCGGAGCACATGGGGGTGGATCGTGCGCAGAGCAGACCGTTTCAGATAGCAGCGGATGCTTTTGCGGTAACAGCGTGGCTCGACCGGACGGCTTTCGGTTCCTGAGAGGAACCATGTGTCAGGCGTGACGTCTTTGCTCAACTTGCGAAGGATGGCGACAAGCCCGGTGGAGAGAGGAATTTCCCGGGTGGATTTTCTTGTCTTTGGCGTCTGCACGATGAGTTTTGTGTGGCCGTCTCCACGGGGAATGCGGCAGACAGTACGCTGGATCGTCAGAATGCCGTTCTTGAGATCGAAATCACTCCACTTCAGCCCGCATACTTCCCCGATACGCAAGCCAAGTTCCATTTGCAGGAGCACCCCGATTTTTCTGGGTGTGGGCGGGTCCAGAAGGAATGACCGGAGAGCGGCTTGCTCTGCCAGACTCAGAGGCCGTGGTTCTGCTTTTTTCTGTCGTGGAAGCTTCACACAGAGTTCCAGAGGCGGCATCAGATGGAGGCGTGCCGCATATTTGCAGATACGCTTCAACATCCCGAAGCATTCTTGCGCAGAGGATGTTCCCAACGGCTTGTGGCTGTTGTCACTGGGTGACAAAATTTGCAGGAAGAGCCGCTCCAAGGTCGATTCATTCAGTTCAGAAACCGGCAGATCGCCCAAAACCGGCAGCAGATATTTGTGCAGAGTATACTGATAGTGCGTCAGTGTGGATTCTTTCACACCCTGTGCAAAGGAAGCAAGCCACAGTTCGGCCAGCTCCGAAAAGCGCATGGATGCCCCGGACAGCTGATAAAAACCGGACATGGCTTCCGGCGTGTCAGCTCAGTCTTTACCTCCGAATAGGAATAGCCGTAAAGATACCCCCAGATGGCTTTTCCATCGGCCCGTCCTTTGATATATCGACCCTCCCACCGTCCATCGCTGCGCTTTCGGATGTTTTCACCGCGTTCTGCCATATAAAGCCTCCTGCTGACACCTTATTGACCACTAATGATTTGAAAATTGAAGTTGTGGCTGATTATCTGAACAAATTGGACAACAAATCACAAAAAGATTGACTATATCGCTGAAAATTCTGACCGGGGGGGGGGGTGGACAAAATGA
>ENA-OQIW01000057-OQIW01000057.1-human-gut-metagenome-genome-assembly--contig:-NODE-57-length-26047-cov-1.650386_pt1 | contig 26047 bp, 29 predicted proteins | sample MGYA00242586_ERZ504751 | MGnify/ENA primary metagenome ERZ504751 (study PRJEB26092, sample SAMD00036349) | human gut metagenome | host: Homo sapiens | study: EMG produced TPA metagenomics assembly of...
GCAACGCATACCGCGGCAGTAGCTAAATTCGCAGCCAGCGGCAAGCGTACGAAAGAAAAAAGACCTCGGCATGATTGCCATGTCTTACGGCTATGTATATGTGGCTCAGGTGGCTATGGGGGCCGATAAAAATCAGCTCCTCAAAGCGATTACGGAAGCGGAAGCCTACCCTGGTCCATCCCTCATTATTGCCTATGCACCATGTATCAACCACGGTATTAAATCCGGCATGGGCACGACGCAGGAAGAATCACGTCGCGCCGTAGCGGCCGGCTATTGGGATCTCTATCGCTACAACCCTGCTTTACGCGGCACTGATAAAAATCCGTTCAGCCTCGATTCGAAAGAACCGACTGAAAGCTTTAGAGATTTCTTGATGGGCGAAGTGCGTTATGCCTCGCTTAAACAGACATTCCCTGAAGTGGCGGAAGAACTCTTTGCCAAAACAGAAGAGGATGCCAAAGAACGTCGTTTATCCTACGTACGTATGCAAGAAAGTTTGGCACCGACTAAATAGGCTTGAATCGAATGGAGTTTGAATCAAATAAGGTTTAAATTAAATGAGATTCTGACTCTAATAAGATTTGATTTTAATAATCTAAATAAGGTTTGACACTCATAATGTAGCTATATAATTTATTTATATAGAATGTAGTAAAACCTCCAAGGAAACTGCACGAATGGGCATTGGGCCCCATATTCGTGCAGTTTCTGTTTTATGCATTAATGTAGTTGCTGTATAATTGAAAGCATTTTCTTAATCTGTTTCATTTTCTGAGGCGATAGATACTTGTAGTTTGAAAAATTTGGTTGTCTTATACCAAAGGCAGCTATGATATATTTATATATGAGAGTATAGAGTTATATTTATGATTAAGAGTATAATTATATCAGTAGAGAATCTAGATGAAATATACCGCTGTAGGAAGGAGTGAAAGTATGGCACTTTCGGTCTATGTAGGACGGGCCGGCACGGGCAAAACACAGGCCTGCTTTGAGCATGTGAAGCAAGTTATCGAGTCAAATCCGGGCGAGCTATTTTATACATCGTACCGGATTCGGCGACCTATACGATAGAACGAAGCTTGGCAGAATTCATGCCACAAGGCGGTTTTACCACCGTTCGCGTAGTGGGTTTTAGCCGTTTGGCGTACCAGATATTTCAATCGGTAGGGATGGTGCGCGAATCAGGTCTGTCGGACATTGGGCAAAAGTTATTGCTTCGTTTAATCATGAAACGGGAGCAGGGCAAACTGGAATTATTGGGGCAGTCGGCTAAGCAACCTCATTTGCCGATGTATTGCAGGGACTCATCAGCGAATGCGATTCATTCCGCGTGGATGCAGCCGATTTGAAAAAAGGGCTGAGCAGGTCGAATCTATGGTATTGCAGCGTAAGCTCAGGAACTTGCTCATATCATGGAAGCGTACCAAGAAACATTGGCCACCACCGGTGTTAATACGGCTAATCGTTTGGAAGAGCTCATGGAGGTATTACCAAAAAGCCCGTTAATCCATAATTCCCATGTGATTGTGGACGGCTTTCATTGGTTTACACCGATTCAAATGGAACTTTTATATGAGCTGTTTACATTGGCAAAAGACAGCATTTTGACCATCACCTTACCGCCGGACCTGGCGAAATTACAGGTGCCGCCGCAAAAATTACGACTGTTCGGGCGCCCTCATTCCGTATTTGCAGATGTGATGAAATGGCATGCTTCGCAAAAAGATGCGATAGAGCTCGTGGTGCGGACTTTTGATAAAAATTATCGCTTTAAAAAGCCTGTCTTAGAGAGTTTGGCAACGCGTTATTTTAACTCACCAATCAAAGATAATAATCAAGAGGCCGTATTGCCTGTTACGGTGGCATACAATCGAGCTCGTGAAGCCGATGCCGTATGTCGGCAGATTTTGGAAGCGATGGAACAACCGAATCGGCGCTGGCGGGATATTACCATCATGCTTCGTGAGTCGGAGACCTATGGCGATATTTTGGAAAAAACGCTGAAACGTTACGAAATTCCTTACTTCTCGGATCGCCGCCGACCTATGGTGAGCCATCCTCTAGGTGAGTTTTTACAGGCTTATTGGAAGTGGTACGTCGGAATTTCGATCATGATGCGGTGTTCCGTTTGTTAAAAACCGACTTCTGGCCGCTCACTCGTTCCGCTGTGGATGAATTGGAAAATTATTGCCTCGAGTTTGGTATTCGGGACTTCATGTGGCTCAAAGACAGCTGGCCGTATGAACGGAAAAACCGTTTTGACAGCAGTGACGATGATGATACGTATGATGAAAAAATCGCAGAGGAAATCGGAGCGAGTGCAACAGCTGATGCTACTGCAAAAGAGGATCCTGAAGTTGATGCAGCAGTAACGGATGTTAATCCTGTATCGACCGGCGATAGGTTAAATAGCACGATTTCTGATGAACTCATGCAGGGAAATACGGAATCTGCGCGCCGTATGCGTGTCAATGCGGCTCATAATCTAATTATGGCCGAGCTACGTCCTTTCTGGGAATTTGCCAAAGAGGAACACACCGGTTATGAATGGTGTGAAGAGCTTTTCTTGTTGATGAGTAATGTGGGCGTGCCTGCTCGCTTGGCACAGTGGGCTACTGATGCGGAAGCGGCCGGTGATGCGGAAAGTGCGGCCGCTCATGAGCAGATGTATAAACGGGTTATTGCTCTTTTTGATCGAGATTATGAGTTTGGAATTGCCCGATACGATGACGACGGCGGAAGTGGCGCTGCTTTTGGAAGAAGGGTTAGAAGAAGTATCCTACTCGTTAGTCGCCCCAAGCCTTGACCATGTTATGGTGACCACTGTGGAACGCGGTTATACGCATGAAAGCGATATCGTCTTTTTAATGGGCCTCAATGACGGCGTATTCCCGCAACGTATGGGCGATGAAGGCCTTCTGAAAGATACGGAGCGACGAAGCCTTGAAGGCCGCCGGCGTTACCTTAGCGGAAGGGGCTTTAGTGCGCGCTTTTAATGAAAACTTCTTGCTCTACTTGGCTTGTACGCGTAGTCGTGAGGAACTTCATATTTCCTATGCCGGTTCCGATGAAGAAGGGGCCGCCTTGGAAAGCAGCCTGGCTATTAAACGTTGGCAGCAGTTGGGTTATACGGCCGGTTCCAAGGGAGCGCCGCTTACCATTCCGGAGGGCCAAGAGCCGGACTATATTTGGCGGCCGTTACAGAGTTTATCCTTATTGGCCGGCCAGATGGGGACCGTGGCGCAAGACGGCGATTTAGCGCCGATTTGGCGTAGCGTTTACGATTGGAGCTTGACGGTCAGTACCGCGAAGCTTTACGGATGGCCACCCGTGGCGTTATGGACTCTAACGATGTGCCCGTAGTGGACCGTGAGGTGGTGCAGGCTTATTATTCCAAAACGAAGCGTTAAGCGGCTCCGTCACGCGTTTGGAAAAATATCAGCAATGCCCGTTCGCTTTTTATGCCCGTTACGGTTTAAGTTTGGAAGAACGGCCGATTAAGCAGTTCGGCGCCCCGGAAATCGGGATTTTTCTCCATGAAAGCTTGCGCTCCTTGGGTATGACACTTTTAAAAGAAAAACGTCAATGGCGTGATATAAAACCGGATGAAGAAGCGGCGCTTTGCGAAGCGGTAGTGGCTGAAATCAGTAAGGAATTGCAGCTCGGCGAAGAAGGCGATGTGTATGAAACGGTACTCCAACAGCGTTTGGAATCGACCTCAAACGGACGGTAAATCGTCTTACCGATTGGTCGCAAAAGAGCAAATTCAACACGCGCTATTTGGAAAAGAGCTTTAGCAGTTACGGCGGTGCCGGTCACTGGCCGGCGGTGAAAATATCGTTGGGTGACGAGTCGTATATTCAACTTATCGGTCAGCTCGACCGCGTCGATGAGTGGCAGGATGAGGCCGGTAAAACCTACGGTCTCGTAGTGGACTATAAGTCGGGCTATGCGGAAGTGACGGCATCGGATGTGTATTATGGCCTCAAATTGCAGCTCGTAACCTATCTCTTAGCCCTCGAACGGGCACAGCGAAGCGATCAAATTGAACCGGCTGCTTGGTATATACGTATGTAAAAAATCCACGAATCAGCAAGAGTAGTGTCCTAACCGAAGAAATGGCATCTGAATTGGTGAAAACCGATACAGGCCTTAAAAATGACGGTTATTTTACAGATAATGTGGAGTTATTGGCGAATATTGACGAAACGGTGGTGGCTGGTAAATCAACGCCATATGTACCGATTCGTATTAGCGGCAATGGCACATCGATTCATGGTCAAGATAAACGAAAGACCAAGTCGCCACAAGACTTTAAGGCGCTTACCGATTATGCGGCACGTGTGATAGGTAAGGCAGGGCAGCATATTTTGGCCGGGCATTTCCCGGTGAGTCCGTACAATTTGGATAATAAGTACATTCCTTGCTCCTATTGTCAATATAAGGCGTTATGCCGTTTTGAAAATACCCGTAATAATTATCGTTATATCAACAAAATAGACGAAGATGTAGTGTTGGCTAAAATGGCGAAAGGAGACGATGTATATGAAGTGGACCGACGCTCAACAAGCGGCGATTGATGCACCAAAGCCGGGCTCGCTCGCTTCACAGACCTTGCTCGTAGCGGCGGCTGCCGGCTCCGGGAAAACCGCCGTTTTGGTGGAACGCATCATTCAGCGCTTGAAATCTAAAGATAATCCCTTATCCATTCAGGAGCTTATGGTAGTAACCTTTACCAAGGCGGCGGCTGCTGAAATGAGTGCTCGTATTGGTGCTAAATTAGCGGAAGAATTCAATAAAACCGGAGATTCTTACTTGGAAGAACAGCTCAGCTTGTTGCCATCCGCTCATATTTCGACGCTCCATTCCTTCTGTCAGTGGGTTATCAGCAGTTATTTTTATCGTCTCGACATCGATCCGTCCTATCGCATCGGTAATGAAGGGGAATTGATGCTTCTGAAAACCGATGTGTTGGAAAAGCTGTTGATAAAAGCCTACGAGGAAAATCAATTTCACATTTTTGAAATTGCCGACATGTTTGGCAGTGAACGGTCCGACCAAGGCATTATGGATCAGATTTTGAACCTTCATGAGTTTGCGTTGGCCCAGTCTGATCCTGAAACTGGCTTCAAGAGGCTAAGGCACGTTATGAAAATGCCCTTACCCAGCCTATAATGGACACCGTTTGGGGTAAATATTTTATGGACGAGCAACATCTTCTGATTGACGACATTGCTAATCGTCTGGCAAAATTTGCAGACATCCTCAACCAACCGGGTGGGCCTACCAAGGGTGCCGAATTTATTGATGAGCTCGCCTATATGATGTCCGCCCTGACCGAGGCGCAAACCTGGATGAAATGGTGGCCGCCGTCGCTCTCATTGGCAATCATTCGTTCAAGCGGCTCAATATGAATCCTTTGAAAAAAGATTTGGATAAGGTTGATCCCGGCTTGTTATCTCAGGCTAAGGAACTGATAAAAGGTGTTCGTGAGAGTTTAAAAGAGCTTTCCAGTGGTCCTTTTGCCATTACCGAGGCGGAGTTTAAAACGCAGATTGAGCAAAGCTTACCGTATGTGACGGGCCTCATCGATTTAACGTTGGCCTTTAAGGATGAGTTTGCGAAGGCCAAACAAGAACTGGGCATGCTCGATTTTTCAGACTTGGAACATCTTTGTTTAGCCTCTTGCGGGACAAACAGGACGATGGCCGTTGGGCGCCGTCCGAAGTGGCCATTGAGCTTCAAAACACCTTCAAAGAAGTTATGGTGGATGAATATCAGGATACGAATGGCGTACAAGAAGCTATCGTGAACCTCGTGTCGCGCACCGATAATCGATTCTATGTAGGCGACGTGAAGCAGAGTATCTACCGCTTCCGTATGGCGAACCCCATGCTTTTCATGGAAAAATATCACAGATTCCAGCAGTCCGTTGATGCCGTAGAGCGCCGTATAGACTTATCCCAAAACTTCCGTTCCGATGCGAATATTTTGGAGTTTACCAACTTCCTCTTCCGTCAAATCATGACTGCTGACGGGGCGGAACTGGACTACGGTGATGCGGAAGCCTTAAATCCGGGCCGCAACACCATGATGCGCCGGAAAACTGGGTCGGTGGCCCCGTAGAACTCCATCTCATCGATGTGGGTAATGAAAAAACATCGACGTTTAGTAAAGGCGCAGCGTCAAGTGAAGCCGGTGCATTAGCTGATGACGATGATGCAGCAGATTTAGAAAATGACGAAAAAGAGACTGCTTTTATCATTGAAAAAATCAAAGAGTTAAAAGCTGCCGACAAGGTTGTACAAAATATGGATGGCAGTTTCCGACCTTTGGAATGGCGCGATATAGTGATTCTCTTGCGTTCGCCAAAAGTCAAAGCAGGCCGTATGGTAGAAGCCATGCGTCAGGCGGGCATTCCTGCTTATGCGGAAGAGAACACGGGCTACTTCAGTGCCATTGAAGTAAAGCTATTGCTGTCGCTACTGCAGGTTATCGACAATCCGGAACAGGATTTGCCGATGGCGGTAGTGCTCAATTCGCCGTTTGTCGGTCTCGATGCGAACGAATTGGGACGATTGCGCATGAGCGGCCAAGGTTCGATTTGGTCATTGTTGGCCGAATATGGCAAAAACACACAAAATGAAGCTGTTCAGGCTTTTGTAGGTCGTTTTGAAAAATGGCGCACCTATTCACGGCATCACAGTGTAAGCGATTTGCTGTGGACCATCTACGAGGATATGAATTATTTGGAATACGTCAGCGCCATGCCGAACGGACTCGTGCGCCGCGCCAATGTAATGGCACTTTACGAACGAGCCAAGCAGTACGAAGCCGGTAGCTTCCGCGGCATTTTTCGCTTTTTACGCTTCTTGGAAGCTTGCAGGCCGCGGGCCAGGATTTGGGCATCGGCAAAACGGTAAGCGAAGCGGATAATGTGGTGCGCATCATGAGTATTCATAAAAGTAAGGGCCTTGAGTTCCCGGTCGTATTCGTAAGCTCCGTGCAAAAAGAGTTTAATCTGATTGACTTGAAAAAATCCATGTTACTTCACGGCGATAGCGGCGTAGGTATTAAAGGCTATTATGAAAACTATCGCGTCTTATATGGCTCACTGCCATGGCTTTATGTGCGGGACAAGATTGAACTGGCTACCAAGGCTGAAGAAGAACGTATTTTATATGTTGCCTTAACTCGTGCGCGCGATAAATTGTTTATTACCGGTTTTGTAAAAAAATTTGAAGATCTCTGCAGCAAGCAGGCCGCACCGGCCCTCTTGACCGATACGCAGATGCTAAGCAAAAACCTGATTACGGGCGCAAAATCTTATTTGGATTGGTTTATCATGGCTTAAGCCGCCATTTAAACGGGGGGAATTTGATACGCCAATTCAGTGGCGTAGAAGACGTGGCCTCTATGGATCTCAAGGATAAACAGTGTCGTATACAAGTTGAACTTCATGACGGTAGTCTATACACGGATTTGCAGCGTAGTAAAACAGAAAAATCCGCTATTTTGGCGGCTGTTGAAAAATTGGCTCCAATTGATGCGGAACCGCTTGAAGCCGACTTGGTAGCTCGTTTTAACTTCAGCTATCCATACATGGGTGCTGTCAGTCGTGCCGCTAAAATTTCTGTGAGTGAATTAAAACGACGCTTTGCCGAAGCCGAGGAAGAAGCTGAAACTTTGGTAGAGCCGGCCGGCGGTAATGTGGCTGAGGCGAATGAAGCTGAAGCAATTGATGCATCAATTGCTGAACAGACAGCTGCTGCATCGGTAGCAAATGCATCAGTAGCAAATGCACCGGCAGCAACTGAGCCTACAACCATTCAAGAGACTTCAAAAGGCCTATTACATTCGGAGCTGGGTCCGTTTGATGTCAAACCGAGAGCTTTGGAAGCCGCTGAAGAAGTGAGTACCGGCGCTCGTTGGGGTACTTTGATGCATGAAGCTATGCAGTGGTTGCCGATGGAAAAATATACGCAAAAAAGCTTGAGTGCCAAACTCGATCAATTGGTTTTGGGAGGATATTTTACGCTGGAAGAGCGACAAGTATTGAGTGATAGAGCGCTATACCGATTCTTTACTTCCGATTTGGGGAGTCGTTTGTTAAAAGCCGCTAAAGCTTCGGCGGATACGTCGAACTCGTCAGCTTTAAATCAGTCCAACTCGCCGGGAACGTCGAATTTATCGGATTCAAGTCAGTCGACTTCAAGCCGGTCATATTCACAGGTCGCCAAAGAATGGCCGTTCAGCATGCTCATTGAAGCTCATGATGTGTACCCGGAAGTAGAACCGGGTGAAAAATTATTCCTGCAAGGGATCGTTGATACAGCATTTTTAGAAGATGGCGAGTGGGTTTTGGTAGATTATAAAACGGACCGCGTTAAAACCGGTGATGAATTGATTCGTCGTTACGGTATTCAGTTGCGTATCTATAGTCAAGCCTTAGAGCGCTTGACCGGTAAACCGGTAAAAGAACGTTATATCTATTCATTCCGCTTAAATGATGCGATTGCCGTACCGGCAGAGTAAGTTATATTTAGTACCGTAGCTGCAGAGTAAGTCGTATCTGGTGCCGTGCGTGCAGAGTCAGTTGTATCGGGTAGTAAGTCATATCTGGTTGTTTTGCCATAAGGGACTAGTTTTATGCTATAGTTCCGGGTTATCAATCGTTCAACTTTATAATGAAAGAAAGAGAAGGCGTTATCCCCTCAGCTTTTGCTCAAGGGATAACGCCTTCGTTTTGGTAACGTTATTTGATATTTTCAGCTTCCGTCATTCAAAGTGAATGAGGAGCTATGATTCATTTGTTAAAAACTAGCTTATTTTAAGCTTATTTTTTAGCAGGACCGAACCATTTTTCATAGATTTTGTCGTAAGTGCCGTCAGCTTTCAAATCAGCCAAAGCTTTGTCAGCTTGTTCTTTCAACTGTTTGTCATCTTTACGGAATGCCCATACGAATGGTTCCGGATCTACAGGTTCGCCGATGATTTTGGTATCAGCATCAGCACCTTGTTTTAAGTAGTAAAGCGCAACAGCATTGTCCAATACGATGGCATCAGCTGTGCCGGCTTTTAATTCATTGAATAACTGGGAGTTGCTGTCAACGGATTTAACTTGTGCGTTAGGAATCTTTTCAGCTACGTCTAAAGCAACGCTACCGATTTGAACAACGATACGTTTACCGGCTAAATCGTTCATGCTTGTAGCAGTGTCATCTTTTTTTACAATCGCTACGAAACCGCCTTTTTCAAAATAAGGATTACTGAAAAGAACAGCTTTTTCACGTTCAGGGGTAGCACTGAGGCCGGATGCAATCATGTCGATATCTTTACTCTGCAACGCAGGAATCAAAGCATCAAAGCCCATGCTTTTGAACTGCATTTTGTAACCCATTTTCTTGGCAACAGCGTCGGCAAGGTCAATATCAAAGCCTACATATTTGTCGCCTTCGGTGAATTCAAATGGAGGGAACGTAGTTTCGGCCCCTACCTTAATAACTTTTTCTTGATTGTCACCGCCGGTGCTGCCGCAACCTGCGATTAAACCGGCTGTCAATAAAGCCGCTGTCAAAGTGAGCACAACCTTTTTGCTCGCGAATTTTTTGAGTGAACTAAACATAATTACTTCCCCCTACACTAAAACTTTAAGGACTCTTAAAAACTCAAAATTAATTATATGCATATTATAGCCCTTTTCTGTATAAATATCAATCATAAAATTATAAATATTCTCAGGGCGCCATTTTGGTTCTAGGAAAACCATGTGCTTTGTAGTGGGCGAAAAGAAGTCATGTCCTATTTCCTCCCCAACGAAACAAGTTCTGAGGTTCGTTCAATAGGACATGACTTCTTTTTCTCTCACATATCTCCAGAGTACGTATGGTTTTCCTAGAAGCCTTCAGGCGCGCCTCGAATATTTACGGGGGAGGAAAGGTGATGCACAACATAAGGTTAGTTATATGTGATTACTTAAGAAAGGAAAGGCAGGCCTATTTCCTCCCCAACGAAACAAGTTCTGAGGTTCGTTCAATAGGCCTGCCTTTCTTTTCTCTATCACAGAGTACATATCGCTGTATAACTAATCTTATCTTGCGCATCAAAGGGGGAAAGAGAAAATGATTTTGATTTTATATGTCCTTCGCCCCTCTCCCCGGCGTAAGACGCACAACATAAGACGTTAGTAAAGATATACGTGCTATGCCGTGAAATTGAAAGAAAAAGAGTGACAGTCCTGTTGAACGACCTTTCGAGCTTGACTCGCAGGGAGGAGACAGGACTGTCACTCTTTTGAAATTAAAGTTTTATAGCATGCACGCTACCTTTACTAGTCTTTATGCTGTGCGTCCTTATGCCACCACACTATCCCATCTTGATTAGGGAGTACGCTTCTATCAAATGTAGGCTCTACAATGCCGGCTTTTTTCTGTTTGAAATAGTCGAGCATAGCGGCTTTACATTGTTTCCACAAGAGGAGAATGGCGGTTAAGTTCGTGAGTACCATGAAGCCATGAATAAGTCGGCCAGGTTCCATACAAGGTTAAGGGAAGCGACGGAACCGAAGTAAACCATGATAACTACGAACACGCGGAAAATATTTAAGTAGAGTGTGTTTTTAGTTAAATGAGCGATGTTGATTTCGCCATAGTAATAGTTGCCCACGATGGAAGAAAAGGCAAACATGAAATGAAGATAGCCATTACAGGGCAGCCCAGCTACCGAGTTGCGCAGCAAGGTCATGCTGAATCAAGGCGATGCCGGTGAGACCGGAGCTGCATAGTTACCGGAGATTAATACGATGAATGCTGAAGCGGAACATACGAGGAAGGTATCCACGAATACGCCGAAAGATTGGATAAGACCCTGTTTAACCGGATGGCTTGCGTCAGCCGTAGCAGCGGCGTTTGGTACGGAACCTTCACCGGCTTCATTGGAGAACAAGCCACGTTTAATACCGTTCATTACGGCAGCACCGAAGAAACCGCCGGCAGCTGCGTCAAAGTTGAAGGCATTGGAGAAAATAGCGTAGATTACGTTTGGTAATTCCGTGATGTTAACCAATACGATGTAAACGGCGGTTAAAATGTATAAACCGGCCATAACAGGTACGAGCCATTCGCTCAAACGAGCAACACGGGCGATACCGCCGAAGATAACGAGGGCTGTTAAAATAGCAACGCCGATGGCGGTTATTTGAGGATCAAGGTTAACGATAAGTAAGGCATTGGCCAATGTGTTGGCTTGTACAGAGTTGTAAATCAAACCGTAGGTCACACTGATGAGCACCGCAAAGAGAAATGCGAAGGCCGGATTTTTCAAACCCATTTTAATGTAGTAAGCCGGACCACCGTGGAAACCGCCCTTACTGGAAGGTACTTTGTAAATCTGAGCCAAAGTACTTTCTACAAAACCGGTGGCAGCGCCGAGTAAGGCGATAAACCACATCCAGAAGATGGCACCCGGGCCACCGAGTACAACGGCGATGGCGATACCGGCGATGTTGCCCACACCAACGCGAGAGGCGGAGCTTACGCAGAATGCCTGGAAGGAGGAAATGCGGTTGCCTTCCGTTTTTTTACCAACACCTTCGCCCAGAAGACGAATCATTTCCTTGAGTTCGCGCACCTGAATAAATCCGGTGCTGAAGGTAAACCAGAAGCCGGCGAGTACTAAATAAATAATAATAATGTAGTCCCAGAGAAAGCCGGTTATGGTTCCGAATGAAAGAAGTTAAAAGCGTCCATAATACTAATCCTTTCTTAGCTCTTTTGAAAAAAATAATACATCTCTATATGAATTTATCTAGCCTCATTATACTCTATTTAAAGTGTAACGTATACATTTTATTAGGAAATTTATACAAAATGTATGTTGTATTTTGTATAATTTGATTAGCCGGGGGCGACTTTGTTTTTTTGCCTTTAGTAGTATATAATAATATAGCTAGCCGTAATGCAGGACTGGATTATGGCAGTCTTGTGGGGCTCGTGCAATGGAAGCCTGTGAATCGTGTCAGGATCGAGAGATAGCAGCACTAAGCGGTTACTTTCATGTGCCACGAGGGAACCTATAAGGCTGTCATAATCGAGTGTTGTGACGGCTTTTTTGTTTATAAGAAAGGAGGGAATCCTATGAGTTATGTAGCGTTGTATCGGAAATGGCGCCCTCAGACGTTTACCGATGTGGTCGGGCAAAAGCAAGTGAGCGAGACGTTGATGCGTGCCATTCGCGAAGACAAGGTGGCGCACGCCTATTTGTTCTCCGGACCGCGTGGGACGGGCAAAACCAGTGTGGCCAAGATTTTTGCGAGAGCCATTAACTGTGAAAAAGGCCCAACCGATCATCCTTGTAACGAATGTACCTCTTGTAAACAAATTTTAAACGGCCAATCCATGGACGTTTTGGAAATAGATGCGGCGTCGAACCGCGGTATTGATGAAATCCGTTCTTTGCGGGAAAGTGTGAAGTTTTTACCCGTTGAAGGTCGTAAAAAAATCTTTATTATCGACGAAGCCCACATGCTGACGAATGAAGCGTGGAATGCCCTTTTGAAGACGATTGAAGAACCGCCGCCTCATATTATGTTTATTTTTGCCACCACGGAAGTGGATAAATTGCCGGTAACGATTTTATCGCGTTGTCAGCGTTATACCTTCCGACGGATTACGGCCGAAGATATTGCGGAACATTTGCTGCATGTGGCCGAAGAAAGTGATATCAAGCTTTCACCTGATGCGGCGCAACTCATTGCCATTCACGCGGATGGCGGTTTGCGTGATGCTCTCAGTATTTTGGACCAGTGCTCCGGCATGACGACGGATGTGATTACGGCGCAGACCGTGGAATCTATGATTGGCCTGGTGGGCAAAGAATGGATTATGACCTTCCTTGATTATTTGCGCAAGGGCGATGGGGCAGCTGTTTTGGTGGCTTCTAAAAAAGCTCTCAGCGAAGGTCGCGACAGCAAACAGATTATTGAAGCTCTCATTCAACATGTAAGGGCCTTACTGATTGAAAAAGTTTTGCCTACCGCAGAAGAATTAGCTTTATATACGCCGTTTAAAGAGGCTTTTGCCGCTCAGGCACAGTCTTTATCGGTGGATGAACTCAATTATTTTGTCAAAGAATTGCAACAGATTTTGAATGATGCGAAACGGGTGGATAATCCGCGCATCGTCATCGAAATGGGCTTGTTGGGGATTTGCGCCCGTGCGCAAGTCAGCGAAGAAGATGTATTACAACGGTTGGCCGCCGTTGAACATCGTTTGGATGAATCGGATAATCAGTTCGGTGCCAGACTGGCTCAATTGGAGCAGCAGCCACCGATGATGAACCCGAATATGATGCATCAAGGTATGATGTCTGACGCGGGTGCCATGAATCAGGCAATGTCAGGCGCGCAAAGTGCCGTGATGCCGGGTTCAGCAGTTCCCGGTACAGTGCCGCCAAGCGGCATATCATCTGCAGTGCCGGGTACGATGCCACCGGGGGTTATGCCGCCCGGTTTGGATATGTCTACGTCGGTAGGCATGGCCCCGCCAACCTCAATGGCGCCGCCTACGCCAAGTAGGAGCAAGGCGCCTGCGAAGCGCAAAGCAACCGGCCAAAAATGCCGCGCCGGTCATGGTCAATCGCCTAAAAAGGGTCGCGCATTCGCTCAATTATAGGTGATACGGCACTTATTTTAGGTCAGCACATCGAAAATCCTAGGAATTATGATAAAATAAGAAGGATACCTTACGGTATGCCAATAGTCGGTCTTGGAATTTTACAGCTAGCTTTTTTAACCAGGCTTTCTTGACCTATATCGATGAATCGCGTGTTGTTTTCGTATTCGGCAATCCGATGTTGGTTAATATGTGTAATACGGAAGATCGAATTTTCGAATTGGAGCAGAGTTTACATCAGGCTCTGGGGCGCGAAGTGATGGTGCAAGTGCTTTGCCAAGACGATAGTGCCGCTAAAGGATATTTAGATGCCGCTAAAGCCGTAATTAACGGCGGCGGTGGGCATACGGGCGGCAGGTGCTAATAGAGCAACGCACCAGGCCGGGCAACAGCGTCAGTCACAACCGATGGCTGGAACAAGTGACATACCGCCGGTTTCGCAACCAACTGCACAGCCAACAGTACAGCATACTGTGTCGCAGCCAAGTGGAGCATCCCAACCTGTTGATGACTTTGGTGCTTCGAATGCCGGTGGTGCTAATCCGACAGTGGATGACTTCGGTGCGTCGAATGTCGGGGATGCGGCACCTGTTGATGATTTTGGCGCCTCAAGTGCTTCAAATCGCGGGAATACCACTGTGACAGTTGACGATTTCGGTGCATCCGGGGCCACGCCGGTCGGTACACCAACAGTGGATGATTTTGGCGCTTCGAATGTCGGTGACGCTAATCCAACAGTCGACGACTTTGGTGCAGCCGATTTTGAAACAGCGCCACCCCCTGACGATGAGTACAGTGATGGTGAGATGATGCCTTCCGCGGCGGATTCTACAGCTCAAAAAAAACGGAAGTTCCCGATGAGTTAAAAGGCATGACTAAATGGGATCCCAGTAAGCTACGCCGGAAGAACGGTCCAATTCCGTTTTGATGGGTGCGCTTATTAATGCACAAGCTGAAGGCAATGACGTGTATGTAGAAATTATCAACGATGAAGAACCATCTAAAGATGCTGATTAGTAATGTGAAGCAGCGTTAACATAATTCACGTTTAACCGCTGAATCATAGAAGTATAGTAAGCTGACGTTCATATAATGAGCGAGCAAGCTTTTATTATAGAAATATATTAATTTTTTAAAATAATGGTTTTTAAAAGGAGGAACAATAATGTTCGGTAAAGGTATGCCAAATATGGGCAATATGCAGGGTATGATGAAAAAAGTGCAGAAAATGCAGGACGGATATGCAGAAGATGCAGGAAGAATTGAAAACTAAAATCGTTGACGCTTCTGTAGGCGGCGGTGCCGTAACTATCGTGATGAACGGTGAAAAAATTGTTCAATCCGTTAAAATCGATCCTTCCGTAGTAGACACTGACGATATGGAAATGTTGGAAGATTTAGTATTGTCTGCCGTAAATGCAGCCGGTCAAAAAGTTGACGACATGATGGCTCAGGAAATGAGCAAAGTAACAGGCGGCATGAAATTACCGGGTATGTTCTAAGATGGCAAATCCCTTAGAACGCTTAGTGGAAGAGTTGCGCCGCTTGCCGGGCATCGGCGCTAAATCGGCCCGGCGTTTGGCGTATTACTTGGTAGAATTGCCGGCTGATGAAGTGGCCACTTTGATTGAAACGATTGAGCAAGCTAAGGAAGCGACCAAACGCTGCTCTATTTGCTTTAATTTGTCGGCGCAAGATCCTTGCGAATTTTGTGCCAACGAAATGCGCGACCATAGCATTATCTGCGTGGTGGAAACATCCCGCGATGTGGTAGCCATTGAACGAAGCGGCGATTATAAAGGTGTCTATCATGTGCTGGAAGGGGCTTTGTCACCGTTGGAAGGCATCGGGGTGGAAGATATTCGTATTAAGGAACTGTTGAATCGCTTGCGCGATGAGACGGTGAAGGAAGTCATTCTGGCCACCGATCCGGATCCGGAAGGGGAAGCGACAGCCCTTTATTTGGCGCGTTTATTAAAACCAATCGGTATTAAGGTAACCCGTATTGCGCGCGGCGTACCGGTTGGCGGTGATATTGAATATGCCGATGAATTGACTATCGGCGGGGCGGTTATGAACCGCCGGGAAATGTGAGGCTTTTCGAATGGATTTAGTGGTAACTGCTGCTGTGGCAGTTGTTGTTATTTATACAATTTTTAAAGTAGCATTTTATACAATCAAACGGGTCGGTTTCAACCTAATTTTGGGCTATGCAGCGTATTATGTGAGTGTAAATTTCTTGCATATTCCGGTGGATATGACCGTACTCATGTGGTTTTTGACAGCTGTGTTGGGCCCGATTCCGGTAATCGTAGTGGCTCTCATGCACAGCATGTAGCATAAAGGAGGCAGTCAGTATGGCTCAGTTAAATGAAGCTCAGCAGCGTGTGGTGAATACGTTGACGAATAACATACTGTTACTGGCCTCGGCAGGTACGGGAAAAACAAATACGCTGGCTCACCGCGTGGCGCACATTATTCAAAGTGGCGCGGCTAAGGGCGAGGAAATTCTTTGCATGACATTTACCAATAAGGCATGTCGTGAAATGAAGGATCGCATTCTGTCTATGGCGGGGCCGGCAGCTAAAGCTGTGGAGGTAAGCACCTTTCACAGCTTTTGTTATAAAGTCCTGCAAGAGGAGAGTAAACTGGATGACAGTCTGTATTTTGACATGGCTATTTATGATGAAGTAGACTGTCAGGAACTGTTGGCTACTTGGTTGCCGGCGGGCATGAAGGACGCGGTGTTCTTCAACCTTATAAGCCATGTGAAGGAATATCGGTCCATTTGGGGCTATTACAGTGAAAACACGGCGAGTGATTATGAAACGACCATCGACCGCCTTTTTATAGAGCAACGCGCTACGATGGAACGTTTTTTTGAAAAACTCAATCCATCCGATTTGGCTGAATTCCGTGAAAAAGGGTATGAGTCTTTAGTGGGCTACGAACAGTCCTTGGCCGGTGTTCACGGCGTCGATTTTACCGACTTGATTACCTTGGTGCATCGTCTATTTCAGGATGAAACGGTGCGCGAACGTTGGCGCAGTCGCTATCGGTATATCAATGTGGATGAAATGCAGGATACCAGCGATTTGGAAGGTACGGTCATGAAATATTTGTGGCAGGGCAATCATGTGCTCCTTTGCGGCGATTATTTTCAGACTATTTATGAATGGCGCGGCTCCAATCCGGAACGACTGTTGGATGAGTATAAGGCGGAGTTTTCACCGGACGTGATTGTCTTTTATGAAAACTATCGTGCCAATAAGTATCTGTTTGATGCATCGTTTGCCGTGTTAGAGCGCATGTTCCCGCGGTTAATCGGTGACTTTTATCAGGAAAAACCGTTTGCCGCCAGTAAGACGCCGGGTGAGCCTATCGTGGTGCACAAGGCGCCCACGGAATGGAAAGAAGGGGCGTATATCTTTGATACCATTCAGACTTTGCCAAAAGATGCCAAATCGGTATCTTGGTGCGCCAAAACTCACAGCTCAGTACTTGAGCGCGCTGTTTGAGCGTTTTAATGAGCATGTAGCCCCTGAAGAACAGCGTCAATTTATGATTATTGATGAATATAAATTCTTCCGCCGTCAAGAAATTAAAGATGTAATGGCTTATTTCAAACTGTTACTGAATCCGCATGATGCAGTGAGTGCCAAACGCATTATTATGCGCTATGTGAAGGGCATCGGTGAGGCTCGTATTCAGCAAATTGAAAGCGAAGACGTGCGGACTATGGGCCTTCGTCTTACGGATTTCATGGATATGCAGATTTTTGAAAAAGAACCTTATGACGGACTTCTGCAAGGGCTTACAGCCGGTAAGATTGTGGTCTATGATGTGGAAAGTACGGGGACGGACACAACCCGTGATGAAATTATTCAAATTGCGGCGTGCAAGCTCAATCCGGATGGTTCGGAAGGTGAGATTTTTGAACGATTTATTCGTCCGTCGAAATCAGTCGGTGATTCAGCCGCCGTACACGGGTTTACCGATGAAAAACTGGCTGAAGTCGGCGAAGATGCGACTACAGTATTGGCTGACTTTAAGGAGTTTTCCAAAGGAGCCGTCATTGTCGGTCATAATGTAAATTATGATATCAGCATTTTCACTAACGAATTGGCCCGTCATAATTTGGGGACACCGGAATTTGCCGACGTGTATGATACCTTGGATTTTTTCCGTCGTTTTTATCCCCGTTTGCCGAACCATAAGTTGGGCTTTTTGAGTGAATATTTCCCGATTCATCATAAACCGACTCATAATGCGATGGATGATATTCGGGCAACGGCCTTGTTATTACTCTATGCCATTGAGCATAATATTCGACCGACGGCGGATCAGCGCCGAGCGCTAATCAGTAATTTTAAGAACTCGTTTGCCACTATGGCATCTCAGATGGCAACCTTACGCCGTAAGATTTTGACGGATAAACCATCGGCGTTGTTGGCCTATATTATGAATGATATGGGCGTGCTTTCCTATTATGCGGAACGTAAAGAAAATGACCGCGTAGAGTATATTCGTGATTTGTATCGACTCATGGTAGATTTGGAAGGTCAGGCTAAGGACTTGTCAGGGCGAGCCTGTTTGCAACAGATGCTGGAACAGGCAGCGCTTACGGCGGGTGAGCCGGACCAACGTCTTAAAAATAATGATAGAATTCCGATTATTACGGTGCATCAGCCAAGGGCAGTGAGTTTGAATATGTGTTTTTGGCCGGCCTTCGGGAAGGATTATTCCCAAGTTGGTTATCTTTGAAAGAAGGAAAACTGTCGGAAGAACAGCGACTCTTCTACGTGCGATTACCAGAGCTAAAGAGCGGCTCTTTATATCGTATGCCATGACGGATAATCGCGGCCGCAGCGTGAAGCCAAGTGAGTTTTTAAAATACTTACCGGCTGATGTAATCAGAGAATAAGGAGGTGCCTATGTCACGAAAAACATATCGCAGCGATGATGTGTGCTTTTTATTGCGACCGGACGATGTAATGGCCGGTATTGAGACGGTGGGCGCTTGGCTTGATGCCAAGCATATGGCGCGTTCAGTTATGAAACGCTGTTTCAAGAAAAACTGGTTCTCTTAAATGGAAAAAAAACAAATCCAAAGGAATCGGTGGAGCTTAATGATGAATTGCGATTGCAGATGCCGAAGGAAAAAATAGATCATGATCCGGTGCCTATGGAGCTCGTTATTCTCTATGAAGATGAAGACTTGCTTATCTTGGATAAACCGGTGGGGATTACGGTGAATTCTAAGGGGCAGGTATCGTTAGCTAATGGTGTGGCTCAGTATTTTAAAGATAATGGCATTAAGCGCAAAGTTCGCTTTTTAAATCGTCTGGATAGGGATACATCAGGTTGCATTGTGATTGCCAAAAGTGCCTTGGCACAGAGTTTTTACCAACAACAAATTGAAGATCAACGCTTCGAGAAGTGGTATGCTACGGTTGTGCAAGGGGTGCTTTTGGATACGAATATTGTGGACCTGCCCATGAAACGTGGGGAAGACGGGATTCACTATGAAGTGCGCGAAGACGGCAAACCGACACGCACCGTGTATAACGGCACCGGCGTATTTGAAGAGGTCGAGGGTGTTCAGCTCGGTGATGCTTCCGGTAATCAACCGAGCGATGTGACAGATGGTCAATTCGGCGATGTAGTGGCTACCTCTTATCGCGAAGTAAGTGCCGATGAATTGGCGACCATGACCGAAGCGGACAAAGCTAAGTTGGTCTCTACCGTAGATATCAGACTCTATACGGGGAAAACACATCAAATCCGTGTAGCTATGGCTCATTTGGGCCATCCTTTGGTAGGCGATGCTTTGTATGGTAATGAACGAGCGGCAGAACCTATGAATTACGGGCGCGGCGCGTGGTTTTCACATCGCTTCGGACCGGTCAAATAGTAACAGTTAGTGCCGATTAACGTCGTCGATTAAGGTGCATAATTAACGGTGACTTGTGACGTACAGATTGGAATATACGCTTTAGGATAGAATTGTTTTAGCGTAATAAAATTACATCAATTTATGTGATTTTAAGATAGATTCTCAAAGTTTCTTGATGTATAATAGATATAGAAAGTTCAATATAGTTACATTGTATATTATAGAATTCATATATTATTATCTTGAGAAAACAGGAGGTATCCTATGAAAACCGTAGTTTTATTGTTCCATCCTAATTTTGAAGCATCCCGCATTAATAAAGCTTTTGAACAAGCTATCGGCGGTGATTATACTGTTCGCCATATGTATGTTTTATATCCGGATAACAAAATTGATGTGGCCAAAGAACAGGCTGTATTGACTGAAGCTGATCGCATCGTGTTGCAGTTCCCGATGTATTGGTACAGCTCACCTTCCTTGTTAAAAGAATGGCAGGATCAGGTGCTCCTTTATGGTTGGGCTTACGGCAGCAGCGGTAAAGCTTTACATGGCAAAGAGTTGCTATTGGCTGAATTCTGCGGCATGACTTACTTGACGCCGTTTGTGGTAAAAGGCACCCTCACTATGAGTGATGAAGATTTGGCTAAACATGCTAAAGAATATGCTGAATACTTGAAACAGGCAAGCATCCCTGCGTTGGGTAAGTTTGACTGAGTAAAAAGTTTGGTATAAAAGATTCGTGTGAATAGCTAACGTAGTCTAATAATAGAATAAAATAAGTAAGCCTCCGAGCGTTTTCGTTTCGTTAGTGAAGACGTCGGAGGCTTTTTTGTAATCTTATTTTGAAAAAAGTTTAGCTTTAATAGTAGCTTCCCGTTATGCGATAGCAAAAAGTGTTAAAAAAAACAAGTTTTTGCTATTGGTAGCATAAACTTGTAAAAATAAAAAGTTTTTGCTATTATACGAGTAAGAGGAGGTGGTTTTATGATGTCCGTGCGAGCCCTGAAACCACGAGATTTTTACTTAAATAAATTGATTGCTTTTAAAGATACAGAACCGGTTAAAGTTGTAACCGGTATTCGGCGCTGTGGTAAGTCCAGCTTACTTAAACTGATGATAGCTTGGTTGAAGGAGCAAGGGATATCTGACGATGCTATCGTTGAAATGAATTTTGAATCATTTGCCTATAAAGATATGAGCGCTGATGATGTATATGCTTATGTGAAAGAGCGTATTTCCAAAACAGGTATTACCTATTTGTTCTTTGATGAAATTCAGCGTGTACCCGGTTGGAAGAAGCGATTAATGCGTTTCGTGTTGATTTTAACTGTGATATATATGTGACAGGTTCAAATGCGTATTTATTATCATCGGAATATGCTACCTATCTGTCCGGGCGCAGCGTCGAAATAAAGATGTTGCCCTTATCGTTTAAGGAGTTTATTGAATTTAACTCGTTGGAGTTAAGAGAAATAACAACTCCACTGGGAACTAGAGAGAAGCGCGTTTATGATGATAATGGTCAAGTCTACTTGTTGTCAGATATATTTAATCTGTATTTACGCTTTGGCGGTATGCCGGGGATTGCCGATGTGGGCTTTGATCAAGATAGAGCTATGACTTTGCTTGATGGTATTTATAATACAGTTGTTGTACGCGATATTTTAGAACGGGAGCAACGTCGTAACCAAAGACAAGTGACAGACTCTGATTTGCTGCAGAAGATTGTAAGGTTCTTGGCCGATAATGTGGGAAGTAACATTTCGGCGTCGTCTATAGGTAATACTCTAGTTAATGAAGGTTTGCTTGATGCGGGTAAACGAAGCGGTGGTCGCAATGGGACGCCTAGTGCTCACACTGTTCAAGCGTATATAGCAACTTTATTAGAAGCTTATTTCTTCTATGAAATTAAACGCTTTGATATTAAAGGACGTGAATTTTTACGCACTTTAGGTAAGTATTATATTGTAGATATTGGGCTACGCAACTATTTACTCGGTTTTCGTGATCGTGATACGGGCCATGTATTGGAAAATGTGGTGTATTTGGAACTTTTGCGCCGTGGGTATGATGTGGCTATCGGTAAGATAGATCGTTTTGAGGTGGACTTCATAGCTACTAAAGCTGACGAAAAGCTATATATCCAAGTTACGGAGTCGATGCGTGATGAAATGGTGCGTGAACGTGAGCTCCGGCCATTGCAAAAAATACAGGATAATTATAAGAAATTAGTTCTGACTTTGGAACCGGGGATTGAAAGAGAATTTGGCGGAATTCAGGTTGTGAATGTGGTGGATTGGTTGATAGAGATTTAAGAATAAAATGGCGACCTTCTAATTTAGAGTTTTCCAAAATTAGAAGGTCGCTATAATTTTATGTTTAAGGAAGTATAAGGATATTATTTAAATGATAAAAGATAATATGAAACTTACGCCAATACCAACTAATAATGCAGGGCGTTCCCATTTATTTGCTAGTTTTTGGTTAGTACCAGGAACTACACCGGCAACTACCGGTAAAGCAGTTAAGGCACCACCTGTTAAGAATAACTGCATAATAGCTGCGCCCATAATAGCAGCGAAGCTGATTGCCATTGGATCTAAATTCATACCCATAAGAATTTGAACAAACGGTAGAATAATAGCAGCTGAAGCCGCATTAGATTGTGTAATCAAACCGGCAATTGTAGAAATTATAAATAGTATTTGAATTGGCGCAATAGCTAAGAATGGTTTTAAGTATTCGGATAATACGCTTACAAGCCCAATTTTGTTAATTACAACAGACATGAACATAAGACTGATTATCGCAACAATTGGAATAGCAATCTGGGTAACCCCGGAAATCATTGCCTTTTCGCCATCTGCTAAGGTGTATTTAGCCATGATGATAACGAGAATACTGCAAATAAAACCGACAATAAATACAGGTACGCCCATAAAGAATGCGATACATAATGCGAGGAATGGGAATACGGCTTTAGTGAAGCTTGGAGCATCATCAGGTAAAACAAAATCTTCAGTGTCAGAGTTGTTAGCGTTATCACAAACATAATGACCTTCTGCTATCATTTCACGTTTAGCACGCCAATAAGCAAAGACATAAATACCTATACTACCAACAAAACCCCATACATTAATTAGGCCAAAAGAAACCCCAGTTAGTCCTAATATGGCGAGCATTGTTGGATGAGTAAAACCACATGAGTTAGCAACTGTATTAGCCATGGAGATTATAGCGGATGTTTTATTAGGATGTAAGCCAAGACGAGTTGCTGCAGGACCTGCAATCGTAGCAGTAATTACAGGTTGAGTGAATGCTGTTAAGGCGCCTAATAATGCTGCGGCTAAACCGGCTGCTGTTGCAATCCCCGGTGCCCCGCCTTTTTGTTTGCCAACTTCCATAATTTTATAAATAATAACGTTTAAAAAAACCTGTTTTTTTGCATAATCCCAATAAAGAGTAATACACCTAGCATATCAATAATTACAGGATTCATTGCAGATACTAATAATTTACCTATAGAGTTTGGATCTTTGCCTATAAGTGGAAAACCTGCAGCAATAGCCGCTAAGGTACTGCCGATTGTAGCGGTGATATAAAGAGGAGCACGTCCAAGTATCATTACCAATAATGTAAGTAACATTATAATTTGGGCTGTAAGCATATAAACCTCCTTTTTGTACAAGTAGAAGACTATTAAGGAAAGGATTAGTGTTCGTTAATTACTTGAATATTGTATTGTAGGCCGATTGAACGATTTAATTTTTCGTCAACGATTTGGCATTCGAAGGATTCGCCATATTGGAATCCGTTTTCTAAAGGCACTGTTCCTGTATAAATAAGGCTATTATTAACATTAACTTCTTCTTTTAATTTCTCGATAATAGTTTCTAGTGAGAGTAAATCGGAAGTAAGACCATGTTGATAGGATATTTTTTCACCATTAAGTATTTGGGAAGATTCAAGTTTTATGGAATCAAAATGTTCTTTTATTTCGTCATATGGCCAGAAGGTAGTAGCATATGGTTTTAAACAAAGTTGTTTTGATTTATGAATACTAACAGCTTCTAATTCTCTATCAGTATGATCACTACCAACACCAATGTAATATTTGTTGTCATGTACTAAAATGAGATATTCAACTTCGCCACTTGTTTTTTGTCCAATGACTTCGATAACTTTGCTAGTTGTTAGTATTTCTTTGGAGCATTGATATAATACTGGAACAGATTTTGGACATTTGATACCTTCTTCCTCTAATTCCCGAATATGTTCCATTGTTTTTTCAATATCTTTACCGGCAAAGCAACTACTAATAATTGTTCTAAGTCAAAAAATAATTCAGTTTTTCCTTTTAAGCTTTCAATTGTTACGTTCATGATAGTGCTCCTTTATAGTTCATATAATGATGGTTTACGGTCACGGAAAACATTGATGGATTCACGTATATCCTTGATAATACTTAGGTCAACAGTTCCGAATTGAACTTCTTCTGCTTCGTCGAGATGACAGATTTCTTCGCCCCATGGATTTATCAATAGTGAATTACCACCAAAAATGGTATCGCCTGCTTTACTACAAGCGTTGACTGCACATACATACATCTGATTTTCGATGGCACGCGTTGTGCTAAATTAATCCAGTGATTCTTACGAATTAAAGGCCAATGCGCAGGAATAAATAGCAATTCTATCCCTTTTAATGCCAATGACCGTACTAATTCACAAAAACGAATGTCATAACAGATGATGATGCCACATTTCATACCAGCTAAGTTAAAGGTAACTAGTTTATTACCACCCTGGTAATAATTATGTTCGCCTGAAGGGGTGAAGCCATGAATTTTATCATATTCAGCAACTAGCTTGCCGTGCTTATCAAAAATATAAGCTGTGTTAAATACTTTATTATTTTTTAAAGTAGTAACTGATCCAGCTACAATATTTACGGAATGTTTTTTTGCATATTCGGAGAATAGTTTTTTAGTTGTTTGTCCTTCTTTATCAGCTAGTTCTTCGAGGTTATCTGTCGGGAAAAAGCCGGTATTAAATGTTTCAGGCAAAACTAGAATATCTTGGTTTTTGAGCCATAGCTTCATCCATTAACTCTATGGCGTGAGAAAAAGTTTTTTTCTGGTTCAGCAAAGATGGAACTCATTTGTATTAACGCGATTTTCGGATTCATAATAGCCTCCTTATAATTTGGTATACCACTTAATGAAATTGTATACCATTGTTGCGAAATCGTCAATACTATTAGAATTAAAAGTAATAATAGAATAAAAAATTGTTATTTTTTTGATGCTATAATATAGTTATAGTAGTTTAGAAAAGTAGGTGGAGATATGAATATAGAGGAGCGTCAGTCATTACAGCAGAAAGTGTATATTCATTTAAAAGAGGCCATTAATGAACAAATATATAAGCCGGGGGATATTTTAAATGAACGTAAAATTTCGGCAGAATTAGAGGTAAGTCGTACACCGGTTCGAGAGGCATTTAAAGCTCTTGAAGCGGAAGATGTAGTTGAATATATTCCATATCGAGGCGTTATGGTAAAATCGCTATCTGTAGATGATTTGAAACATATTTTTCAAATACGTGAAGCTTTAGAGATTTTGGTTATTAAACTAGCAATTGATAAGATAAATAATGAAACCATTAGGCGCTTGCAACAATGTGTACAGTCACAGGAAGATTTAAAAGACAATGCAGGTAATCGTATTCAAGAATTTATTAAATTGGATATGGAATTTCATAATATTCTAGCGGATACATCAGATAATCCATTTTTAAAACAGTTGATTTTGGATATGAGAGATAAAGTTGCGCGTTTAGGTATAACAGCTTTGTATAGTGGGCCTCAAAGATTTTATGAAACCATTGATGAACATCGTGCTATAGTGAGTGCGTTAAAAGCTGATGACTCAAAATTGTCTTTGCAAGCAATGGAGCAACATATTCGTAATACCTATGACAATGCGATGCGGTATATTGAGACTTTATCTAAATAAACTTTGGATAATGAAGGAGTAAAGAAATCTTGAATGTTAATTTATAGTGATTAAGAGATATTTGGCGTAGAATAAAGATATTTAAGATTATATAGGTGAATTTAAAGATAAAAATTATATAGGTATTAGGAGTAAACATGTTTGCATATATAGGTTGCCGCACAACAAAACATCGAAATGCTCGTGGCAAAGGAATTTCCGTCTATGAAATTACGCCGGAAGGATGGCATTTATTAGGCATCACGCCTATTTTAGAAAACCCGTCCTATTTGGCTTTCGATAAGAATAAGTATTTTTTGTATACCGTTCACGGTGATTATGAAGAAGTGAGTGCATTCAAAGTGGAAGTAGATGGATCGCTAACTTTTTTAAATACAGTGAGCAGCGAAGGTAAAAACCCGGTATATATTGAAATATCTCCGGATAATCGATTCATTATATGTGGCCAACCTTGCAAGG
>ENA-OQIW01000058-OQIW01000058.1-human-gut-metagenome-genome-assembly--contig:-NODE-58-length-25794-cov-1.724354_pt1 | contig 25794 bp, 29 predicted proteins | sample MGYA00242586_ERZ504751 | MGnify/ENA primary metagenome ERZ504751 (study PRJEB26092, sample SAMD00036349) | human gut metagenome | host: Homo sapiens | study: EMG produced TPA metagenomics assembly of...
TAACCGCCTCATGGCCACCGCCACTGCGAATGCCGATGCAAGTGTCCATATTGCCGGCAAAATCTAAATATCCGATAGCCCCCGCATACACGCCGCGCGGTGCTTTCTCAAGTGTTTGCAAAATCTCTACGGCCCGAATCTTCGGTGCCCCCGATAAGGTGCCGGCCGGTAAGGTAGCACTTAATGCATCCAATGCATCCTTATCTTTTTGAAGTGTTCCCGATACGGCGGAACAAATATGCATCACATGAGAGAATCGTTGAATTTCTCTAAGCGCTGTTACCTTCACACTACCGAATTCACAAACACGACCTAAATCATTACGGCCTAAATCGACCAACATATTATGTTCGGCCAATTCCTTTTCGTCATTTCTCAACCGCTCTTCATACGCCATATCTTCCGCTTTATTCTTACCTCGCGGCATCGTTCCGGCGATTGGGAAGGTTTCCACCTGACCATCACGAACCTTCACCAAAGTTTCCGGTGAGGCTCCGGTCAATTCCATATGCGGGCTGCTGAGATAAAACATATACGGCGATGGATTTGTAGTACGCAAGATACGATAAGCATTGAGTAAACTGCCTTTAAACCGTGCGCGACGTCCGATGGATAACACGCCTTGGAAAATATCCCCTTTTCTAATATGCTCCTGTAAGGTTTCAATCTTTGCCATGAATTCTTCTTTGGTAAACTCGTCTTCAAATTCCGTTAAGAGGTTACCGGCCGGTTCATTCACTTCTTCCCCTGTCGCCACCAATTTGGCTAAACTTTCCAGCTCCAGTTGAGCCTTGTTATAATTCGTTTCCAACTCATCGGTGCGAATATTGGTAATTAAAATAATCTTTTTCTTATAATGATCAAACACAATAACTTTATCAAACAACAAAAGCTCCACATCGTTGAAAATGAGTATATCGTAAGGACCGGTGGACATCAACTTCATCCGTTGTGCTTGAAACCCGTGATCCAAATGCGGTTCTTGGTAGGTCATGTATTCATAGCCGAAGTAACCTACAAGACCACCTGTAAAGGTGGGTAAAAAATCGAATTGCGGACTACGGTATTCTTTCATTACCCGGCGAATTTCTTCATTCGGCTTGGTCGTCCGATAGGTTTGTGTCGTAGCGCCCTTAATCGTCATCGTGCCGGCCTTACAGGTGATTTCAAGGAGAGGATTATAGCCTAGGAATGAATAGCGACCCCAGTTCTCTTTGTTATCCGCACTTTCCAATAAAAAGGCGGTTTTGCTTACACGTTTTAACGCTTTAAGCACACTCACTACGGTACGCGTATCCGAAAAGATTTCTTTGTATACGGGCACAATCGGATAATCTGCAGCGTATTTTTTTAATGTTTCCAATGGTAACTGATTCATAATGGCAGCTCCTTTTTCTCAATCATTTGGGCCAACGCTTATAACATTTAATACTTTCCATGCCAAGCTTTTTATGCTAACTCTCTTTTGGTAACAAAAAAAGTCCTTGGCAAATATATGCCAAGGACGGGTAATTATACTCGCGGTACCACCTTGTTTGACGTTCTACATACAATAAAACGCCCCCTCATTCGCAGGTACTAACATACCCTCATTGCTAACGCCAATGTCGCGTCGCTGTATACTAAAGCTATTAACATAACTCTTTCCCAGCGCCCTCAACGGTCCATTTAATAAGCTGCGTTCTGTGAAAATCTCAGCTAACTCCACTCTCTGTAAGTGCACGTCTTATTTTATCTTCCGTTCTCAACGGTTTATAGGTTCGCTATAAAGTTATATACGAGCCACCACCCCGGCGGCCGTTAAAATCAAATGTCTCTCACTCCATATTGCCCGGCAATCCCTATGCCGAACAAATCCTTCTCTCTGCTCCCTCAAGCTACCTTCGTGTTATCTCGTGATGTACAATTTTTATCAGTTTGTTCTTTTAACAAGAAACTCTGTCCACTTAGGTTGTATTTATAATATACACAATGACGTCAAATGTCAAGATTTTTTTTGTAAGGTTTTCATAAAATTTAAAACTAAGCTTTACCAATACCTTAATAACAAGCATTAATTGGGATTTAAAGCGTCATATATTTTTTTGAATTCTCACATCACAATCAATCTTGGTGGTATAATATACATATAGTGTATTTATTTTAGGATCCTTATATTTCGCAGTTTATTTTGGAGGGAAGTCCCATGGCCAACACCGACACCACAATTAATGCAGTTACCAATCCTGAACCGAATTACACAGCTATTAACATAGAAACAACCATTAAAAATCTGACACGCAATAACTTTGTTGTGCATTATTTTGAGACCGGCGCCGAAGCCACGGCTTACTTAAAAGAACGCATTCAAAATAAACGGGTTGGCTTGGGCGACTCCCGCACCTTACAAGCCCTTAAAGTCTATGAAGCCTTAGAGCCTACCAATAAGGAAATAACGGATATTCACCGCCCCTTAGAAGGGGAAAATTTCCGTCAGACAGCCCTTCGTACTATGCAGCGTGATGTTTTCCTTACGTCCGTAAATGCCTTGGCTCAAACAGGAGAACTCGTTAATATCGACGGCACCGGCAATCGCGTAGCCTGCTCCCTATTCGGTTCCGAAGAAGTATTCTTCGTCCTCGGCGTAAATAAGATTACCCCCGATTTGGCATCCGCCATTTATCGAGCTCGTAATGTAGCGGCACCTCGTAATAGTTGTAAAACAAAAAACAATCTCCAAGACTCCATGTGCCATTAAACAGGATCATTGTTATGATTGCGCCTCTCCGGATCGAATCTGCAACGCCCTTACCATTTACTACAAGAAAATGCGCAATATGGACATTATGGAGGTCATCATTGTCAACGAAGAACTTGGTTTCTAATAACTTGGCCGCTAAAACCAACACGCTTCGTCCTATAAGCCTGACTTGGCTTCTAATAACCAAACGAAAGCCCCACCCGTTGCCGGGTGGGGCTTTCTTCATAGGCACAAGCTATCAATCAAATGCCTGTATTAGTTTGTTTAGCTTATTATGCACCTACAAAACGGTTCAAAGCAGCTGTGCTTGTCATATGACGTTTAGTCATGCCAAGTTCAGCAGGCTGATACCCAATGCTAAGCCGATTAACTGGCTCATATGGATAATAGGCATATCTTTGTCGCTAGGAACATATTGTTTAGCTTCTTTTTGGAACATATCAAGCTGCATCTGGCAAAGTGGGCAAGGTGTAACAACACAATCAGCGCCTTCTTTAGCAGCATCAGCATTGATGGAACCGGTCATCTGCATAACGGAATCATGTGCAGGGTATACAGCATGGAAACCACAGCAATCGAGTTTACGGGAGAAATCGATTGGTGTAGCGCCGATAGCTTTGATTACATCAGCCAAGCTGGTTGGAATCTGGAAGTCTTCAAAGCCGGTTTCTTCTTGCGGACGAAGAAGATGGCAACCATAGTATTCAGCAACACGAAGACCGCTTAAAGGTTTAACAACTTTAGCTTTAAGGTTGTTCAAACCATAGTCGCGAATCAATACCCATAAGAAATGAGTTACATCGCTGGTACCTTTATAACGTAAGCCTGCTTGGCCCAAAATGTTGTTTACGCGAGCGCGTTGAGTTTCATCGCGGTCGAGTTCATTTTTAGCTTCGCGAAGCATTAAAGTACAAGTGTTACAAACTGTCATTAACTGAACGCCTTGTGCTTCAGCTAAGGCAATGTTACGAGCATTGGTAGAAAGAATTGCCAATGGATCAACGTCCTGAACGTGGGACGCACCGCAGCAAGTCCAACCTTCCAATTCTTCGATTTGAATGCCTAATTTTTTAGCAACCGCAACAGTGGCGATAAAATCTTCTTTGGCTGCACCTTCAAGTACACAACCAGGGAAAAATGCGTATTTCATTATCTTTCTGCCTCCTCTGCTGCCTTAATAATGGTGCGCACATCCTTAATACCTTGAACAGGTTTGTGTGGAACTACGAGTTCAAGAGGATTAATCTTACCATGTGCCCAGAGACGCAATGCGTAGAGACCTTGTTTAGCGGAATCTACAAGACCGTCAGTTTTAAGACTCATCGTTACTTCGTTCAAGCGACCGGTCTGCATGAGGTCTTGTTTGAAGGCGATAGCATGGCGAGTACCTTTATTGGATAAGCGGCTTTCGTAGCTACTGCACGAAGTTCGGAAATATCTTTTGCAGGTTTTAAGTGTTTTGGACAACGGGAGATACAGTTCATGCAATGAACGCATTTCCAAAGACCATGTTCAAAAGCAGGGTTTACGTGAGCCATAGGTGCAGCATCACGGGAATCCTGAACAAAGCGATTAGCTTTAGTGTAAACATATGGATCCAAGAAGTCTTCGCGATTAGCGGACAATTTGTTACATTCGGAAGCACAGCAACCGCAAAGGATACATTCTGTGTTAGTAACAAATTTTTTGAAATCTTCCGGAGTTTGGCGAGAGCCCATGTCGCGGTTGAATTCAGGTTTCATGAAAATCCATGGAGCAACTGTTTTAAGACGGTTAACTTTAGCTTCCCAGTCAACTGCCAAGTCGCGGATTACGTCGAAGTTACCGATTGGAGCGATTTCGATAGTGTCGCTGCCAAAACGTTCGGTAATGTCGTCGATTTTGCTTTCACAACCAAGCATAGCCTGACCATTAACTTTAATGGAGCAAGCACCACAAACAGCACTACGGCAAGCAGCGATGAATGTTAAGGTTGGATCGATAGTATCTTTAATTTTTTGAAGGCCCCAGAGAATTGTACGGTCCGGTTCATAATCAAAGGAATAGGTCTGTACATAGGAGCGACCTTCATTATAACGATGAATCTTATAAGTAATCTGTCTCATCTTAGTACGTCCTTTCTTTTGGTTCGAAGCGAGTAATTACAACTTCACTCTGACCTACTTCGTATTCGCCATCTTCTTTAAGTGTAATAACTGTGTGATTCAAGAAGTTAGCATCATCACGTTTTGCATAGTCTTCGCGAAGGTGACTACCGCGGCTTTCTTTACGACGCATAGCGCCCAAAGTAACAGCTTTAGCAATAGTTAAGAGGCTGCCTACTTCAACGTAGTTTACGAAAGCCATATTGAACGTACGGTTAGTATCGCCAACGTAGCAAGTTTTATATTCTTCAAGCAAACGATTCAAGATCGCCAATTCTTCTTCCATTTTCTTTTCTTCGCGGAAAATACCTACGTTGTTCCACATAGTAAGAGCCATTTCGTCACGAATTTCAGAAATAGGACGACCGGTTGTACGGCCGGTTACTTCACGGAAGCGTTGTTCCCAACCGTTAGCTGCTTCGTTAAGAGCTTTAGCAGCGTCTTTAGCTTGGTTTTCTTTAACGTAAGCTACAGCGCCTTCACCGGCTACTTTACCGAATACAACAGCGTCAGCCAAGGAGTTACCGCCAAGACGGTTAGCACCGTGAATGGATACGCAAGCAGCTTCGCCGGCTGCAAATAAACCAGGGACTACAGTACCGCAAGTTTTGAAATCTTTTACATCAATACCGCCCATGGAATAGTGACAAGTTGGACGAATTGGAATAGGTTGAACTAATGGATCGGCATGTTCGAATGTGATAGCGAGGTCGCGGATACCATGAAGTTTTTCAAGAATAACTTCTTTTGGTAAGTGACGAACGTCAGCTACTACATATGCGTCAAGACCGGTACCCCAGCCGCGACCTTCAGCGATTTCAGTTTCGATAGCTTTAGCTACAACGTCACGAGGTGCAAGTTCCATTTTGCTAGGAGCATAATCCTTCATGAAACGTTCCCCTTTGTTATTCAAGAGGTAACCACCTTCACCACGAACAGCTTCGGACATCAAGATACCGCTTTTACCGAGACCGGTTGGATGGAACTGAACCATTTCAGGGTCTTTCAAAGCACAACCTGCACGGAAACATGCGGCCATACCGTCACCTGTGGAAAGGTAAGGGTTGGAAGTACGAGTCCAATACATACGACCGGCACCACCGGTTGCAATTACTAATGCAGTAGTTGCGATTTTTTCAACACGGCCTTCTTTCATGTTCCAAGCAACAACGCCGCCTACGGAACCGTCGTCGGCTTTAACGATGTCTAATAAGTACCAATCTTGAAGGAAATGTACGTTTTCCTTTAAGCATTGTTCATACAACGTATGCAAAATTACATGACCGGTTTTATCGGCACTGTAGCATGTACGAGGGTATGCCTGGCCACCGAAGTTACGTTGTGCGATTTATTTTCTTTAGTACGGGAGAATGGGGTACCGAAATAATCAAGTTCTTTGATTAATTCAGGACAACGGTTGATAAAGAATTCAACAGCATCCTGGTCGGCAAGATAGTCACTACCTTTAACGGTATCGAAGATGTGGTCTTCAATAGTGTCTTCTTTTGCCACATTGTTTAATACGCCATTAATACCGCCTTGAGCCATAGCCGTTGCAGAACGACTTGGGAAAATCTTGGTAATAAGTGCTACGCGCAAACCTTCTTGATGAGCTGCTTCTAAAGCTGCTCGTTGGCCGGCTCCGCCGCTACCTACTACTAGAACATCATACTGTTCCATAATAACCTCCTAAACTTGTACCTACTTCCTACAGACTTATCCGGCACGCCGTACCTGGGCATGCCTTTCCTATAGCTTGTTCTTTAATTATAGCGGTTTACAAAGCCTTTTGTCCAAAATCAAATACGCATACTTGAAAACAGCCCTCATAAATGATAATTTTTATCATTTGCTAAATCCCCCTATTTTTAGTGTGTATTTAAACCGACATTTATCATAAACTAATGTATTTTCTAGACAAACGCTAATATATTCTGTTTATTTATATGGCCGGATAGAAAAACGGAATATCTAATCGAAAATCATTTTCACACATTTTTTTTGATTTTTTCAAGAACGTCCGAAAAACGTCCAATCTATGCATAAAACACAAAGGTACACAATTTAGTTATCATAAATTTAATGCCTTAACGTTATCCCTTCACAATGGTTCATACCCTTACGCTATACTGACTTCAACTTAAGGCTATTATTATTATGCCTATGAAGTGTTATAATAAATTTAGACGTTCTTTAAATTGATTTATAGTTTTATTTTATAGTCTGTTACACCGACGGAGGTTGTGAAACAGGCTTATTTCTGTAAGACAGGAGTGATTGTATGAAAGTTTTACTTGTTGAAGACGAAGAAATGCTAAATAATATTATCGCCAAACGCTTGCGCGTTGAATCTATGACGGTTGACTGCTGCTTTGACGGCGAAACCGCTTTGGATCACATTAATACATCCAGCTACGACGTAGTCGTTATGGACGTAATGATTCCTAAAATGGACGGTTTTACCGTTGTGCAACACTTGCGCCAGGAAGGCAACAAAACGCCGGTATTGTTCTTAACCGCCAAAGATACTTTGCAAGATAAAGTAAAAGGCCTGAACCACGGTGGCGACGATTATCTCGTCAAACCTTTTGAATTTGAAGAGTTGATTGCTCGTATCTATGCCTTATCCCGCCGCAGCTACAATCATGCGCACAATGATTTGGAAGCCGGTCCTTTGACAATCAACAGCCAAAGCCGTACCGCTACCTTACACGGCCAGGAATTAGTACTTACCGCTAAAGAATTTGACTTATTATATTATTTAGCCAGCAATGTAAACATCGTATTATCCCGTCAACAGATTCTCGACCACGTATGGGAATACGACTACGAAAGTTATTCCAACTTAATAGATGTATATATTAAGGATTTACGTAAAAAATTGGATGTAGCCAACGAAGCCAAATTAATTCACACAGTTCGAGGTGTGGGCTATGTTTCAAAGTGGAAGAATAGCTAAGTTCCGGTGGTCGTTCGCTTAACCCTTTCAGCCGTTTACCGCTAACGCTTAAGATTACCGGCTGGTATTCTATATTTCTCTTATTAATGTTACTCATGCTCTCCGTGTTCATTCTGCAGTTCACGCAACTGTGGGAAGCCTCGGAAATGCGCAGTACCTTACAATCAAGGGTTATTAATACAGCCGACAATCTGACCCGGTTCCGTCCGTTCCAAGAAGGTGTTTTTACCGTTCTCTATACGGATAACGGCGTGGCTGTCAAAGGGGTCATTCCTGACGGTTTCCCACCGGAAAGTATGATTTCTCCCCATCACATCCAAGAAGTAACTGTCAAAAACACTACCTTCTATTATTATGACGCACCTGTAGCCGACCCGGCTTTCCACGGTTGGGTTCGCGGCGTAATGCCCGCTACCACAGCCAGTCGTGCGGCCAACATTATGTTGCTTTCTTTGATTCTCGGCGGGGTTATATTCCTCGTTATCGGCACCAGTGGCGGTTATTGGATTATCAAGCGTGGTCTCGGACCGATTCGTAATATGACCCAAACAGCCGCTGACATTGGTCAAAAACGCGACTTATCTCAACGTATCGAACAACTGGTAGACAGCCAACGACGAAATTCCGCACTGTCTAAAACATTCAATACAATGCTTGACAGTTTAGAAAGCTCTTCGCAGCGTGAAAAGCAGTTCAGTTCCGACGTATCCCATGAGCTTCGCACGCCGATAGCCGTTATTCAGGCAGAAAGCGATTACGGTCGTGCCTATATCGACAATATCGACGAAGCTAAAGAAAGCTTTGAACATATTTTCCAACAAAGTCGTTTCATGACCGCCATGGTTACCCAATTATTGGATATTGCCCGCTTGGACAATATGGACAGCATCAAGAAGGATCCGCTCAGCATCAGTCAAATGATGCAAGAAGTAGCCGACAGTTATCAACGAATTTGTAAAGAGAGAAATATTACCTTAACCGCAACCATCCAACCGGATTTATCCATGGTCGGCAATCTGCCGTTTTTAAAACGCGCGGTGGGCAACTTGATTGACAACGCTATAAAATTTACCAAAGATGCTATATCCATTCAGGTCGTAAAACTAAACAATACCATTCGTATTACCATTAAAGATAATGGCGAAGGTATTAATCAAGACGACCTCGATAAGATTTGGAATCGCATGTATCAAGTCGATCAGGCCCGTACCAAAAAAGCTAATCAAGGGTTGGGACTAGGTCTTTATTTTGTAAAAAATGTCATTAATTTGCATCAAGCCAAAGCCTATGCAATTAGTGAGCCTCATGTATCAACAAGTTTTATTTTAGAATTTCCTATCATGACCGATGAGGTCTTTAGAGAGGATACACCATGAAACCATTATTGCGACAGTTCACAGTAGAATCCAACGATGCAGAGCCGCCTCGACGAGCTTTACACCGTATAATACTGCTATTTGTTGCCGCTTTTGCAATCGGCGGTGGTATCTATGCAGTCCATGATTATATGGCACAACAGGAAGCGATGCGTGTCAGTGCAGCCCGCACCGAAATGATCAAAGCCCAGGCCAAAGCCAATAAATTGACCCTCTTGAGCGAAGATACCATTAAAGAGTTGACGGCCATTAATACCGGGGTGCCCCTGAATGAGCTGACATTTAAGGAAATTGCCTTAATCACCTTTGATGATCTGCCCTTTCCACCGGGACCGCCTATCGGCCAAGGAATGATGCCTAATGATAAAAATGCAGATTCTTCGACAAATAAGCCCATGAACGGACAAGCTGCCGATTCGTCTGATAGCCATGAGAACTTAAACTTGCCGGCTACAGCCGAAAACAGTAATGTGGCCTCATTGCCGCCTCTTCGTGTGCCGCCGCCAATAGCTGCAGCCGGGCAAAAACCGCCGCTGGAAAGCGAAAGAACGCTTATCAAACCGAATGAGAGTAATACCGATCGTGAGCATCCCCCAATTGACGAATTAGCCAAGGGCGTACAAATTAATGATTTCACGCGGACTCCGCCTAAAGAATTATTAAAGCATCCGTTGTATAAAATTACAGCCAAACGCTCCAGTTTGACCTATGATTTAATTATCGACGGGGTTAATGGACATATTATAAAATCTATTTTCCACTAAGATTCTAGGATAATTTAAAGTCACATAGTACATGTGTTTTACTACTAATTATCACTATTAATTTAATCTGAAAATTTTATCAAAAAAAGTCATTAAACTCAAAAACGTTCATTTTGCGTTCATTTTGATGACGTATAGTTATATCATCAAATGAATGGTAATTTCGATACCCCATTCGAATTACCTCCATCATTGATTACAGGGAACTATATTGATACTGAACCCTCCCTGTTCAGCCAATATAGGTGATCAAGATTTCATTTGATTAACACTAACACTCCCCTTACAAGAAAACAGAATCCCTCCCCGGATTCCTGTTTTTCTTTATTTTCAAATATTTATACACTACTATTAGCCCTTATTGACAAAGTCTTTACAGGCCATTATTTGCAGAGGGGCTTCATATATAGTAAAATGTTACTATTAAATTTATAAATTTCTATATAATGTAGTTTTTATAAATTTTAATTCAGTTGTACCCAAGCTTCAAGGAGGTTCACCATGGCTCTAATCAACGAAAATTATGCCAACCTACAAAGTTCCTATTTATTTGCTAACATTGCCGCAAAGTGGCAGAATTTCAGAAAAATAATCCGGATGCCGACATCATTCGCTTAGGCATCGGGGATGTAACACGACCATTAGCACCTGCCGTGATTGAAGCCATGCATAAAGCAGTTGACGAAATGGGTCAAGCCGAAACGTTTCGCGGTTACGGCCCGGAACAAGGTTACGAATTCTTACGTCAAGCCGTTGTCGATCACGATTATAAACCACTCGGAATCAACCTCGATATTGACGAAGTCTTTATCTCCGACGGAGCCAAATCCGACGTGGGCAACATCCAGGAGCTCTTCAGTGCCAACAACGTAGTTGCCATTACCGACCCGGTGTATCCGGTGTATCTCGACAGCAATGTCATGGGCGGACGTTCCGGTCAGTTCAAAGACGGCCGTTTTGAAAACATCGTCTACTTACCAACCAATGCGGAAAATAACTTTTCGCCGGAATTTCCGAATCAACATGTAGACATTGTCTACCTCTGCTGCCCGAATAACCCGACCGGTACCGTTTTGAGCCGCAAACGCCTTAAAGAATGGGTTGACTGGTGTAAAGCCAATGATACGGTGCTCATGTTTGACTCCGCCTACGAAGCCTTCATCAGCAGTGAAGACACAGTTCACAGCATTTACGAAATCGAAGGGGCTCGCGAAGTAGCCATTGAATTCCGTTCCTTCTCCAAAACAGCCGGCTTCACCGGCACACGCTGTGCCTATACAGTGGTTCCGAAGGAATTAACGGTCAATACGGCAGACGGTCAAAAACAGGCCTTAAACCCTATGTGGAATCGTCGACAATGCACTAAATTCAACGGTGTTCCTTATATTATTCAACGTGCCGCCGAAGCCGTTTATTCTGAAGCAGGCCATCGTCAAACACGTGAAGCCATTGCGTACTACAAAGAAAATGCCCGCATCATCCGCGAAGGCCTTACTGCCATCGGACTCACCGTATTCGGCGGTGTTGATGCGCCTTACATTTGGCTTAAAGTTCCGGCCGGCATGACAAGCTGGGAGTTTTTCGACCTTTTATTGGGAAAAGTACATATCGTAAGCACCCCGGGTGCCGGTTTCGGCCCTTGCGGCGAAGGATACTTACGTCTCACCTCCTTCGGCAGTCGTGAAAACACATTGCGTGCCATTGAGCGAATTAAAACATTACAATTTTAAGCGAGGTATACATGTTTACAGTAGTAAAAAAACTAGAAATCAGCGCCTCTCATCAGCTGAAGTTGACCTACCCAAGTAAGTCGTCAAAAACCTACACGGTCATAACTGGATTGTGCACATTCACGCACGCGCCGCCGAGCTTGATGAGAACGGTATGGTCATTGACTTCGGTCATATCAAAGAAGCGATTCACGGCCAACTTGATCACAAACACGTGAACGATGTTATGGGCGACATCAATCCGACTGCCGAAAATATGGCGAAATGGATTGCCGATCAGTTGGGCGAAAAATGCTTCAAAGTTGTTGTTCAGGAATCGGAAGGGAATGTGGCGATTTATGAACGTGATTGAGCGTTTCAGCTCCATCGAAGGTGAAGGTACCCGCCAAGTCCCTTTGCTCCTTTCTAAGACTCTACGACTGCAACTTACGTTGTGTCTATTGCGACACAACGTACAGCTACGGCGACGAAGTAGACTATGAAGTACAATCCGTGGAAGACGTAGCGGATGCGTTGCGCCAAATGGGGAATCGCTACATTACCATTACCGGCGGCGAACCCTTGTTGCAAGCCGACGAAGTAGAACAGCTCATCGATGTATTGAGCCGTGAAACAACGCCGTTTGGTCCCTATGAGTTCAACATCGAAACGAACGGCAGCATTATTGCTCCCTTCCAGCGAGATAATGTATTCTATACTTACGATTACAAATGTCCCGATTCGAGTGCCGAAGAGTCCATGCACCCTAAATTATGTGAAGCCATGACGGATAAAGATGTATTGAATTCGTAGTCAGCTCCTACGGCGATTTACAGCGCATGAAAGAAATCGTGCTCACTAAAAAGCCGAAAGGACATATCTTCGTATCCCCCGTTTTTGGCAAAATCGACCCGCAAGAAATCGTAGCGTATTTACTGAAAAATAATCTGCAGCAGATTCGCTTGCAATTACAAATCCACAAATTCATTTGGGATCCCGATGCTAAAGGCGTCTAAAAACTAAAAACACCAGACGGCAATAGCTTAATTGCTAAGCAATTTAATCCTAAAAGAGTTAATAAAATTTACAACTATTATTTACAAAATCTTGACAAGTGCCTTCTACTAATGATATGATATTTAGTAATTAGATATGGAGGATTACTCAAGAGGCTGAAGAGGACGGTTTGCTAAATCGTTAGGGCGGGTTACCGTCGCTAGGGTTCGAATCCCTAATCCTCCGCCAGTTAGATTACACCCTACAAACTAGTTGTAGGCTTTTTATTTAAAACAATCATAGTAAAAACTTTAGTCAAAGAGCTAAATATGATATACTAATAAAAGGAATTTTCCACTTACAGTTTACGGGCCTTTAAGGATAACGACTGTGCAGTTTTTTGCTGCCATCGTTATACTTTTTTTCATATAAGGAGCTATTATGTATCTCATCGTCGATAATCATGATTCATTTACCTATAACCTGGCCAACTTGGTGGCCGAAACGGGACGCCAAGTCGAGGTGCGCCCCTGCGACACCATTACGGTGGATGAAATTACTTCTATGAAACCTACCGGCATCATCATCTCGCCCGGCCCCAAGGGGCTGCCGATGCCAAAGAATCCTTGGATATTGTACGTGAATTTAAAAATACGATGCCTATTCTCGGCGTCTGCTTGGGCATGCAAATCCTGGCTCATAACGCCGGGGCTTCCGTGGTACGCGGCGAAAAGCGATGCACGGCAAAATTACGGCCATTCATCATGAAGGAACCGGCTTATTCAAAGGTCTGCCCACAACATTTGACGTGACCCGCTATCATTCGCTGGTTGTCCAAAAAAGCACCTTGCCGCCCGTTTATCACGTAGATGCATCAGCGACGATGGGCCGTTATGGCCATGTCACACCAACTATTACCGCTCTTCGGACTGCAGTTTCACCCGGAAGCCTTATTGTCAGAATATGGCTCTGAATTAATCCAAGCCTTTTGCCGTCGTGCCGAAGAAGGAGGTCACCCCCATGCCTGAAGCCATGATAAAAAACGTCACTAAAACAATGACGGAATCTATTGGCGACACCATGATTGAAACAGAGGCTGAAGCCTGTATTTGCCGTTCAACTTTGCCCTATAGCGCCGGTGATATTTTCACCCTCTTTGCCGACGAAAAGAACGCCGCCTTTCTCGACTCATCCTTAGAAAACAACCTCGGTCAATATTCCATCATCGGTCTCGTACCTTATCACGAGGTAAAAGTTGAAAACGGGTGCCTTTATGTGGACGGCAAAGCCCATCCGGGAAGCGCCGAAGACTATCTCAAGACCTACTTGCAAAATCATTACCGTAAAAACGATACCGACCTACCTTTGACAGACGGTGCCATCGGCTATGTTACCTATGATTACGGCATGAAAGAAATGGGACTTACCTCGCAACACGAAACGAAGGTCACCATGGCCGATATGAAATGGGGCTTTTACGACTTTTTTATCATAGAAGATTTAAAAGATCACTCCCTTTGGTTCATCGCTAACGGTCATACCGAACCGGCTCCCGTTCTTTTGAAAAAGATGGAGGATCTTATCGCCGCGAAGATGGCTAACTTCAAGTCACAATCACTGGCAGAAACTTATCCCCTAGCAATTCATCCGGACAGCACATCGGATGAATATGCTCAGGCCCTTCATAAATTGATGGACTACCTTATAGCCGGTGACGTTTATGTTACCAATTTTACCGGTACGTTGACCGTCGATTGTCAGTGCCCGCCGTACACCTTCTTTAGCCGGCTGCGCCGAGATAATCCGTCGCCTTTCGGAGCCTACCTGCAATACGACTCCTATCAGATAATCAGTGCTTCCATGGAACGATTGCTTCGCATCAACGGCAAAAAAATTGAAACCCGTCCGATCAAAGGAACTCGCCGACGCGGCAAAACAGCCGAGGAAGATGCGGCGCTTCGTAAAGAACTGGCCGAATCGCAAAAAGACCAAAGCGAACTCTTGATGATTGTGGATCTGGAGCGAAATGACCTCAATAAAATCTGTGAGCCCGGCAGTGTTATCGTACCCGACCTCTTTGCGGTAGAAGAGTATGCCACAGTCTTCCATTTAATCGCCAACGTGATTGGCACGCTCAAACCGAATCAGACCGCCATCGATGCCCTCTCGGCACTTTTCCCAGGTGGCTCCATTACAGGCGCGCCAAAAAGACGGGCCATGGAAATCATCGACGAACTGGAATCGAGCCGTCGCCAACTCTACACCGGCACCATCGGTTACTTATCCCTCGACGGCAACTGCGACCTCAACATCGTCATCCGCACGGCCGTCCACCAAGGCGATTCGTACTATATCGGTGTCGGTGGCGGTATTACCGCCGAATCGGAACGTGGCTTTGAATATGAAGAAATCTGGCAAAAGGCAAAGGCCTTACTCAGTGCTTGAAAGGAGAAACTTTTGATTATGAACCTTACCTTTGATGACGGCTATCAGTTTGGCTTGGTGCCTTCGAAACCATAGCCTCGTAAACAATCAGCCAATTTGGTTAGAAGCCCACGAAGCGCGCCTACGCCGCACACTCGACTGGCTTGGCATCACCCTACCTGACGATTGGCAACAGCAGCTTCAAATTTATTTAAACAAAAATGGTGACGGCATGGGCGTTGTTAAAATCATGGTGTCAGCTAACAATCTAAGCTTCACAGTAAGAGCTAACCCCTATGAGAATTTACCGTCTCGTCCGGGTTTTGTCCTCGCCATGTCCGACATTCGCCGTAACGAATCATCCCCTTTTGTCTACCACAAAACCTTTAATTACGGTGAATCCATCTTAGCCAAGCGACAAGCTGCTAAGGCAGGCATCGACGAGCCGATTTTCTGTAACAGTCGCGGCGAACTTACGGAAGGATCCGTAAGCAATCTCTTTTTTATAAAAACGAACCGACTTTATACACCACCCATCGAGGCCGGCTCTTGCCGGGCATCGTCCGGGCCTACCTTTGTCAGCGCTATGAAGTAGTTGAAAAGACCATCATTCCTCATGAAATCGGCTCCTTCGATGAGTGTTTTATTACCAATTCCCTCATGGGCATCATGCCGGTACGTCAGTTTGGGACTCACGAATTCCCGGCCTCAGCACAGACAATGACGGGAACCTTATACCAAAATTATCTGCAAGATAGATTGCGAACTTTTCCTAACTACAATTAAATTTAACTCAATTAAATTAAACACCCCTGCAAACCTAAATCTGCAGGGGTGTTTAGTTTCTCGCCTATTTTTTATTAATTTGTAAGCTACTCGACGTTTACAAAATTCTTAATTTTAAATTCTTTTCGCGCCTGCTCGGCAACCCTTGCCAATACATAATATAAAAAGTAAGGATCATACTCATTAAAAAAGTCTAGCCACTTATCCCTTTCTACAATATCCTCAATACTACCGATAGAAAGGAGCATAACATTACTGCGCATCTCGCCATGAGGAATCCGAATCAACGTCGTCAGCGTCTTGGCGCCCTCCTTATTTTTTAAAATTACATCAATAGAAATATCCTTAAAGCCCAATACATAACTTTCTTCCTGTGTCTTGGACTCATAGGTATCTCCAATCTCTATTTCATAGGGAACGTAGATTAAAATATCCTCGAGCCTGGTTATATCCAAAATCTGCATAACCCGTTCCAATGATTCCATATTAATATCTCGGAACTTATTGCTTACCAAGTTTTCAATAAAAGTTTTGGGGAAACCATTGTCCAAAGCAAATGACGTCTTTTTCAGATTCCGCTCTTTTAAAATTTTGCTTAGCTTGCATATAAACATTTATTAATCTCCCTATCTCCAAAAATCTATTTCAAATTACTTTTTATGTAAAATCAATTCTAAATCGACAATTAACATAAAGTATGTTATAATCCAATTATAGCCGAAATGATTATAGAAAGGCTATTATAACTAGTTACATTTTAAAGGATTTTCTAATTTTAAGAAAGAAGGAGATGATATTAGAGCAAACGTATTTAAAAGAATGTCAGTAATACATGAGGGATTTTTTTAAAAAGGAGGTCTCATATATACAATTGACTGCACTAAGAAAAAGAAAAAACCGTCTAGTATTGGCGTACTAAACGGCTAAAAACAAAGTTTTTAATTGAATTAACTACCTTTATTCTAACATACTATAGGTTTTTATAAAAGAGGCGTCTTAATGTTCATATCAATTGCCCAGATATAAACAAATAGGCGCCTTTAAACCTATCAAGAAAAAGTCTTAGCTACTACGAACAATGTTAATATGTGTTCTTTATATTCAAATCATGCAGAAAGCAGGAATACCCCATTAACACAAAATCCCTTATAGAACTACTATTTAGCTCTATAAGGGATTTATATTTTCTTATGGCGGAGAGGGTGGGATTCGAACCCACGGCCCCTTGCGGAGTCACTGGTTTTCAAGACCAGCTCCTTAAACCACTCGGACACCTCTCCAAATTAAACTATTACCTTAATATATTACCGTGTTTTGTCCAACAAATCAAGCCCTTACCGCAACTTTCCGCTGAAACGTACCGTAAATCCTGTAATCCTCCTATTTACTTCATCAAAGTTTTCTTTGTACTCTCAGCTAAAACAGGCTATAATTAACATATCGAAATTTATAATTATTATGTGAAATTTACTCGAGTTTAATAAACGAATTAAACACATCTGAGGAGCTCCATGAAATACACAAATAAAAATCAAACAAATACAAACTCATCAAATACCGCCAATACTTCCGGCACTGCCCGTAAAAATCATAAACGCAAAGCTATTGCCGCTATAATGACGATTGCCTTAGCCATGTCCGCATCAGCCTATCCGCTCAATTCCGTACATGCAGTAGATCCGGTTAACGCCTATATCGCCGCCAAAATCATCCCCTCTTTCTCGTTACCGTCACTTAATCCGATTAAAGCGGCCGGCAAATTACTGGGTCTCGTAAGCGATTCCGATGATGCCGTGAAAAAAGGCAAAAAAGTGGACAACAACTACAAGTTTAAAGCCACTAAAGTAGCGAACGGCTCAAAGACTTTTAAAAATTCTCTCAACAATAACCAGAATAATCAAAATGTAATTTTAGTACAGAAAACCGGCAAGGCGAAAGTGAAAAAAGCGGAACTCATTAAAACCGGTCATAGCGACAGCGAAGGTCACAGCCTGTGGCGCGGTCAAAACGCCGCTCTTCTAGTTGCGCCATATAGTCAGGCCACGATTGAAAACAGCACTATCACTACCAACGGCGACGGCGCTTCCGGCATCGTTGGTAGCGGTAAGAAAGTAAAAATTACCGCTAAGGATTTAACGATTCGCACGAATAACCGCGTATCCCAAGGCATCGGTGCTGCCTATGGTGCCGAAATTTCCTTAAAGCAGAGTAATATCAGCACCTACGGTTCTCAAAGTCCGGCCCTCGCCACCGCAACGAAAGTCGACAGTACCTCACTGCTGATGGCGTCACCCTTCGTACTTCACGGCCCAAAACAGCCCCCTACATCCAGCTCAACCGGCACGATGAAGTTGAATGCTATTAACGGTGAAGCATCGAATGGCACATTCGGACTTTTGGAAGGCAATACGGACGTGACATTTACCAATTCACAGCTAAAAGGAGCCAATGGTTTTTACCTATATCAAACCGATTTAGGCACCGCTGAAAAAGGGACGACCAAGCTCACCATTAACCAAAGCCGACTCACCGAAACGGGCTCTACGCCGCTTTTTACCATTCTCGGTGCTAAAGCCCAAATAAAACTCCAAGGCAATACTATCAGCCAACCGAGCCGTGCTCCATTCTTGCAGGTACTATCCGGCACGGGCGATACATCCGACCTAAATCGTGCAGCGGCGGCTATCAACAGCACCGGCAACACTAACAGCCAAGTACGTTTACAAGCCAATCAACAGGCCATTAACGGCGATATACTAGCCGACCGCGGTAGCAAGCTGGACATTAAGCTTTCGCAAAACTCCACATTTACCGGTGCCATCAATCCGAACAACAGCGCTAAACAGGCTTCTTTAAGCCTTAGCAAGGATTCTGTGTGGAATGTAACCGGTGATTCCTATCTGACGGAACTTAACAACGACGATTCAACCAACAGCAATATCCATACTAACGGTCATACGGTAAAAATTGTAAAATAATTACCCAAAGGAACGATTTATATGAAATTTATCACAACTTATTTAAGCCCCGTAAAATGGGCTTTTTTAAGCGCCTGCCTGCTCTCCTTAATTCATGTAGTCAGTGCGCTTACTGTGCCGACTTTAACGGCCAGCATCATTAATGAAGGCGTTTTGCAAGGCGACTTGGACGCCATCAGTCGCCTCAGCGTTGCCATGCTCGCCGCCTCTTTGGTAACCGTCATCGGCTCACTCAGCGCCGTATACTTGGCCGCCCATATTGCGTCACGCGTCAGCCTCAACCTGCGGCAGCAACTCGTGCAGGCGTTGCAGGACTTCTCTTTGTCGGATTTTTCAAATTAACGGCACCGGCACCTTGCTCATGCGTGCCACCCGTGATGTGGAAAAAATCCAGTCCGTCCTCGCCAAAGGCATCAATATGATTCTCCCCATGCCGCTCATGATTATAGTCGGTTTAGGACTCACTTTTTACAAAAGCTTCGAAATGGGGCTCATCATTTTAAGCCTCATGGTCATCATGGTAGTGCTCATGATAAGCATTCAAAAACGGGCCCTCCCTATCGTCATGGCCGTTCAGCAGCAATTAGATAAACTGACCGACCTCGTGCGCGACCATATTATCGGCATGTCCGTGATTCGAGCTTTTAATCGCACGGACGATGAAAAAGCTGCTGAAATTGGCATGTTCACGGAATTATCCAACAAGGAAACTCGTCTGGCCCGCACCTACGCCATCGGACTGCCCAGTATCCTCATTATTTTCAACATGAGCACCGTGGTTATCCTCTGGCTTGGCGGCTATCAGATTGACTCCGGTGTGCTCCAAATCGGTGATATTATGGCCATCATCGAGTACGCCACCCTCATTTTGATGAACCTCATTATGGCTGTATTCGTGCTTCTCGACGTGCCGGAAGCCATTATTTGCTATCGACGTATTAGAGAGTTATTAGTTCATTCTGAAAACCCGACAGTTAGTTCTAAGCAAAATACAGTAACTGATAACGTTTATTTACATGCAACGGAAAGTATCTCCGGCCAAGTACCACTGTTAGAATTTCGCAATGTTACCTTCCGCTATGACGATGCGGAAGAAGCGGCCTTAAAAGATATTTCCTTCACCCTCAACGCCGGCGAAACGCTGGCTATCATGGGTGACATCGGTTCCGGCAAAAGTACCTTGGCCAAGCTCATTTTAGGCTGTATCCTATCGAGTGTGGCGACATTCTCTTTAACGGTCAGTCAATTTTTAGCCAACCCATTGAAGATGTGCGCTCACAAATCGGCTATGTGCCGCAAAAAGCCTATCTTTTCACCGGTACCATTGCATGAATTTAGAATTTGGCAAAAGCCAAGCCTCGAATGCACCGCTGACACGTGAAGATATTGAAGAAGCGGCAAAATTAGCAGGCGCCCATGAATTTATCAGCCGTTTCGAAGACGGTTATGAGCACGAACTTGCTCAAGGCGGTACCAACCTATCCGGCGGTCAGCGCCAACGCCTCGCCATGGCTCGTGCCTTAGTTCGTAAACCTCGTCTTTTAATTTTTGACGACAGTTTCTCTGCCTTGGACGGCATCACCGAACAGCAAGTGCGTAAAGCCGTAGCCGAGGAGATTAGCAATAGCAACGGCAATAGAAACAGCGATGGCATTACCTCCGGCAGGGCATTCATATCTATTGAACAGAAGGTCAGCGCCGCCCGAAAAGCCGATAAAATCCTGGTCATCAACCAGGGTGAATCGATGGGCGTAGGCACGCACGAAGAACTCTTGGCTCATTGCCCAATCTATCAGCAGATTGTAACATCACAGGAGGTGGCACTATGAAACTGGTCAAACGATTCCTCCTGGACTCACGCAGTCAGTGGTGGCGCCTCGGTTTTCTAACCATAGCCTTAATCTTGGCCGCGAGCTTTGAAATTATCGCCCCGCGCCTCTTAGGTGACATTGTCGATGCCATCGTTCAGGGCCTCGAACAGCACCGTGAAATCAACGCCATTTTAGACGGTACAATCGATACAGTCCTTCTACTCATCATTTTTACAGCTGCCACGCCGTATTCACATACGTTAGTGAATTTATCATCGCCGGCAGTGCACAACGCATGGTATTAGCTTTGCGCAGCCGCGTAAGCCATCAGATTCATCATTTACCGATGTCCTATTTCAATCAACACAACCGTGGCGATATGTTAAGTCGCCTTACGAGTGACTTAGACTCCGTCGGCGAAACGCTCCGTGAAGGCATTCCGGGCCTCATCTCATCGTTTATCGGCATCGTCGGTGCGTCGCCATGATGATTTGGATTAGTCCGCTCCTGGCTGCGATTATTCTCGGCGTTATCATCGTCGGCGTTCTCGGCTTAACCTTTACGTCTAAAAAAGCGCGCACTATCTACCTGCGCAATCAAGAGGCTTTAGGTGCTGTGAACGGCGGCATTGAAGAATTAATTTCAGGCAAGCAAATCATACAGTCTTTTGGTCTTGAAAAAGTCTCCACCGACCACATGACGGATTTAAATACACGTCTCTTTACGCGTGAACGACAATCCGGTTTTATGGGGCAGCTCATCATGCCGTTGGTTAACTTCATCAACCAAATAGGCTACGTCCTCGTTGCCATCCAAGGCGGTCTCTTCGTGTTGCGCGGCTATATCACCCTTGGTGACATCCAAGCCTTTTTCCTCTACGTAACACAAGTATCCGACCCGATTTCGCGCAGTTCCTACATCTTAACCCGATTTCAAGAAACACACGCCGCCTTAGGTCGTATTTACGAGATTCTGGACGCTCCGATGGAGGATGACTCAGGAACCTTACAAGACGTGCCTAACTCTGTTGCGGGCGCCGCATCAAGTACTAATGCCATTGAATTTAGTCATGTGAACTTCGGTTACAGCGACGATAAACCGCTTATGACGGATGTAAACTTTGAAATCCCCAGCGGCCACGTCGTAGCTATTGTAGCCTACGGGGGCCGGCAAACCACAATCATTAACCTGCTCATGCGTTTTATGAAATATCCGGCGGTACCTTACTATTCACGGTACGGACATTCGCAAATTAAGCCGCGAAGCCTTGCATCGTCAAATCGGATGGTATTGCAAGACACGTGGATTTTTACAGGCACCATTGCTGAAAACATCGCTTACGGTAAGCCGGATGCAACGCGGGAAGAAATTATCCATGTTGCGAAACTGGCCATGGCGGATCATTTTATCCGCACCTTGCCACAAGGCTATGATACGATCTTAAAAAATGGTGCCGATGACCTCTCGCAAGGGCAGCGCCAATTACTGACGATCGCTCGTGCCTTTTTGGTTAACCCAAGCATTCTCGTACTTGACGAAGCCACCGCCAACGTTGATACGCGTACAGAAGTGGAAGTGCAAAAAGCGATGAATCAACTCTTAAAAGGCCGTACCGGTATCGTCATCGCCCATCGATTATCCACCATTCGTGACGCCGATTTATTGCTCGTTGTGAATAACGGTCAAATCGTTGAGCAGGGTACTCACCAAGAACTCTTGCTAAGGGTGGTTATTATACGGAATTGTATGAAAACTACGCCAAGGGGATGACGGTGTAAACATGCATTCTAAATGCAATTGAATAAAAGATTCTATATACGGACAAGCCTTATCGGCGGTAGGACGTATAGACTTATAAAGTAAAACGGATTGTTCCAAGGTTATTACCTCGGAACAATCCCGTTTTTATTTAATTAAAGAGAAGCCAATTTAACTATCTCACACAGCTACCATATTAGAAATTGATAGCAGCGGTTTAGTTCAACTATTTATTAGCCAACTGGCGCATAATTTCCTGAACTTGCGTACGTAATTCCGCATTTTCCTGAGCCTGCTGTTGAACCTGAGCCCGTAATTCTTCAATCGTAGAATTCTGGTTTGCTAATTGCTTAGACTGTTCAGATACAACTTCGGCTAAGGCAGATTTCGAGTAATTCGAATACTCGTTACTGCTACCGAACTTAACACTTACGCCGGCATTAAACATGTTTTCACCGCCGCCCATGCTGGTGCCGATGGAGAATAACAAGTCATTCGTCGGACGATAGAACGCACCAATTGCTACAGCATTAGCCGATTTGTAGTTACCGTAACCGGCGGCAAAATCCCATTTAGCAGTCGGATCGTAATCTTGCGGATGCAATGCTGCTAAAGCGGCCGCACCGGCACCGACACGATTAATACGATTGTCCAGTTTGTTAACCTGACTGTTCAAGCTGGTTACGTTATTGGTAATATTGCTTACTTCGTTGGAAATGGAAGTAATATTATTGGTGTTCTGCGTAATCTGAGTCGTATTAGCAGCTACTTGGCTATCTAAAGCACTCAGGTTTTGGCCGGCTGACTTTAGATTTTTTCACGTAAGTACCGTTCTACAGCAACGTCGTGTTTACATTATAAACATGTAACCGCCGGTAACAATTCCTTTATTGTCTGCAACTACCTTGCCATCGGTGTTCACTTTGATTTTGTAATTAGTTCCGCCGATACTATTCTTTTCTGTGCTGTCGATAGTAATTGTGCTATCACCATCAGCATTGGCAATGGTATTTCTCGTATCAACGGCAGCTGCAATTGTAGACAAGTTAACGCTTCCGGAATGATTTCTTTTCCATCGGAATTCTTAATAGATAGACCTAATTTATTATCTTTAAAGCTCAAAGCATCCGTACTTTCCTGTAGCCCTGTACCCGCAGCATCCAAAGCCGCTTTAAGCTGCGCCACGTTGACCGCATCGGTATCATTGGTACCGGCTGCAACATTGGTAATTTGACGAGTTAAACCTGTTTCACTATCACCAACGGAAACAGCCGCCGCACCGGATTGCCAAGCGGATGTAATCTGAGTTTTTTCCGATACATGCGTGCCGTATAGGCTTATTGGCATCATTCACGGCTGTTTCTGCCGTATCCATAGCGGCTCTTGCTTCATCATTGGCAGTCTTAGCAGCATCCATCCGTTCTTTAATTTTTTTACCTTGATTCGAATCATGGTCAATACTGTTATAAGCATTTACAGCCTGAACATAATCGGCATTTTTGGCCAGATAATCAGAAACCTTGGTTTCATAATCAGCTTTAGCTGTCGAAAGAGCGGATTCCAAATCAGGGATACTGCTATTTAATTCGGCAAATCGATCTTCTTTGCCGGCATAAGCAACAATAGCCACTTCATTTTCAAAATCTTTACCTGTAATCGGATTATAGCCAAATAACCCTTTGTCAACAGCCGATACAGAATTACTGCCGATAGCCACGCCACCATCATGTTGTACGTCCGTATTATAGCCGAGCATAACAGCGTTGCTGATATTTTCCGTATGTTCACGTAACGGTTTTTGCACCTTCACCGCATAGTGCAGCGTATCTCCTGTCCACTGTAAATTTCCGGTCACATGTTCAAACTCTTAGGCGTATGAGATTGTTCTTCATAGCCTACTTTCGTTCCCATAGTTCCAAGAATTACGTTATTTTTGCTACCCGATAAGGTATGGTAATCACCGATGACAACATCCGTAGTTGCGTCGCTAAGCGTATTGCCGCTCCCCATGACAGAGACATGATTCACATTAGTGGCTTTATTTTGATAACCGGTAACCATATTATAATCACTGACTGCAGCTTCGGTGCCGCTTAAAGTATTGCCCGTTCCAAAGATGGAAGATCGTCTTGCATAATCCGACACATTGCCGTTCCCAAGTGCAAATACGGAACCCCCATTTAAAGTTGCAAACTCACCCATCACCTCGGAAGAACGATCTGTATAACCAAAATCGATCCCCTGCATGATAATAGAGCTCGCCCCAACGGCCCGTCATAAAACCGCCTTCAATACCTTCAGTCATATTACCGGCTGCATTGGTCACACGGTTACCGGTACCGAAAACCATGGAACTCAAAGACGAATCAACTTTATTCAAAGTCCCAAAAGTTCCGGTTGCAATCGAAACACCCATTCCATTCTCGGAACTAAGCTTATTATCCACGCCATAAAGAGAGGAATAAACAGTCATTCCCTCAATGGTTGAACGAGTGCCAACAGCTGTACTGAGAGGCCCTAAGCTCTGAACTCTATGCCCGATTGCTGTAGTGCCATCGGCTCCCAATGCATGGTAACCAATAACAACCATTTTCCGATTACCAACTCCGATAGTCTTCTTTTCTTCAGGTGATAAAGAGCCTATGATAATAGAATCCAGAATATTACTGCCTTTTTGATTATCACCGATAATAATACCTGCTGCCGCACCGTCAATATCATTATTATTACCGATAACCGTTAAGGAGTCCCATTCATTGCGATACGTATGATTACCGGTAAGGACATTACCGCGACCAATGGTTAAGTCGGAAATATTAGGTTCACGGCCTTCCGGATGACCATAGTCAGTAACGGTACCAACATCTCGACCGATTATTTTATTATTATCACCGATAACGTTTTGTTTACGACTCCCCCGTACTTCGTTGTTATTACCTAGAACACGAGTATCAACGCTGGCTTCATATCTTGTTCCACCCTGCCATGGGTAGCTCTTTGTTACCTTATTATCATTACCTACAATATTAACGCCATTGGTGTCTTCAACGGTATTGGTATCCCCAATAACATTGGCATCTTCACTGCCGGTCACTGAATTTTCCGTCCCCACGACACGAGCCGTTTTGTCATCAGTTACGGTATTCGTTGTCCCCGTAGCGTACCACTGTCTACAACGATGTTTTCTGCTGCTAACACTTGCCCGCCTAATAACAGACTCAATAATACGGCACTGCTCAAAGAAGCTTTGACTATGCGACGACGATTTGATTGTCTTTGTTCCATCCATAAACTCCTACTCATACCCTATACCATATAACACTTTTACCCATGCGATGAACCTTCAAAA
>ENA-OQIW01000059-OQIW01000059.1-human-gut-metagenome-genome-assembly--contig:-NODE-59-length-25660-cov-1.582031_pt1 | contig 25660 bp, 27 predicted proteins | sample MGYA00242586_ERZ504751 | MGnify/ENA primary metagenome ERZ504751 (study PRJEB26092, sample SAMD00036349) | human gut metagenome | host: Homo sapiens | study: EMG produced TPA metagenomics assembly of...
TTCAATCAGGTTCAAAACCGCTTTACACATCACTCATTGTCGATTCTACTCAGTAGCCGCCGGGATGTCCATTACTGCTGTTCATCTCATTGTTAAATTCCTCCTTTAAAAATTATTTATGTTCATTCACTAAATAGTATGTATTGTCATTCTGTAAATGTTATTTATCTTCATTTACACAATGTTAGTTATCTTCATTCACCAAATGTTGTACCAAATCATGAGCCTGACGCACACCATCCGGCATGCCCACGCCATCAAACGGCGTACCGATCATGTGAAGGCCGGGATACGCTTTAGCGGCGTAGTCCTTAAGGCGCGCTACCAAATCGCGATGACCCACTTTATACTGCGGCATGCTCTTATCGAGACGAGTCAGTTCAACCCATAATGGTTTGGCGCTAAATTTCATGATACGCTGAATTTCCTTAACAGCCAATTCTTTTAAAGCCTCACCATCGAATTGCTGCACCGTATTATCCCCCGGTTTGCCCATGAACACGCGCAATACGACTTTGTCCTGCGGTGTCGTCTGAGGCCACTTAGCGGTGATATAAGTGCAAGCCGTAAGCGGTGTATCCGTCTTACGGGTAATTACAAAACCGGTCCCATCCAGCGGCGCATCAAAAGTCGCGCGGTCAAAACCCATTACGGCGATGGCACAAGTAGATAAGTCCATATTCATTAATTCGCCAAAATGAGCATCATCCGCAAACCACTTTTTGTAACTCTGCGGTGGGGTGGTATAACTACTTCTTCGTAAGGGGTCTTCACCGTACCGCCTAAGACATAACCGTCTTTTACTTTTTCAATAGACGTTACAGGCGTACTCTTATGAAGCGTTACATTGGCCGGCATTTGCGCCACCAATTCATCAATAATCGATTCCAAACCACCGGTAAGCTGACGGAATTGACCGCTCGGTTTTACATTCGTTGCGGCTCGTTGCTTGCGCGCTGCCAACATACCTTTAACCATATTGCCATGTTTGCGCTCCAAACTGTGGAATTCCGGGAATGTCGCATCGAGGCTCAACTCATAAATATCAGCCGCCGTAAATCCCCGACAACAATGGTCGATAAGTTTATCCATCATTTCATTTCCCAAGTGATATTTGAAAAAATCGCCTATGGACACATCCCCATCCGTCGGATAAGGCTTTTGAAAATATCCTGCATAGCGCGGATTTTACCGGACCATGACAACAAAGTAGATTTGGCAAAAGGCACAAACTCTGTAGGAATCCCTACAATGGAGCCCCCCGGTATAGGAACATACTGCCTCTGTCATAGATGAAAGCCTGACCGGTAGCATTGGTAACCAGCGTATCGCCCAGCCCCAATTCATTGATTAAATCCGTCATAGCCTGCTTACGGGCTAAATAGGAATCAGGCCCCACTTCCACTACATAACCGTCCACACGTTTCGTTTTAATTTTACCGCCAAATCGCTGTTCTTCTTCGAACACATCAATCTGCCAGTCCGGCTTAGCTCGGCCCAAATAGTAGGCCGTCGAAAGGCCCGTCAGACCACCGCCAATCACCGCTACTCGACTCATTCTGTCACCTCATCTTCTAAAGGTAAATGTCGTACCGCCTGCGCCATGGCTTTTACAAAAAGCGCATCCGTATTCGGCATCGGTACGCGCTTGTAGGCAACCCCAAGCTCATCGCAAAGAGCTCTACAAGCAATATCATTATCATATAATATTTCCAAATGGTCACATACGAACCCGATAGGTACATACACAACCGCTTTCACATTATCTCTCGCCACGACTTTGCGAGTCACCGTTGCCACATCCGGCGTCAACCAGTCACCGCGTACACCGGCACTTTGCCAAGCCATTTCATAAGTCCTAAGACCTACGGATGCAGCAATGCGCTTAGCCGTAGCTTGAACAGCTTCCGGATAGGTGTCACCCATGTGAATTACGTGGTACGGCAAACTGTGGGCCGTAAAGATTACGCCGACCTCAGCCGGATTTGTTGTTTCCGCCGGAATGGCTGTTTCAACCGAATTCGTTATGTCCGACGAATTTGATGAATCTGTCCGACGCAATAGGCCTACGGTTTCCGCCAGCGTCGTTTCCAACGCCTGATGCCAATAGGCCAGGAACTCCGGTTCTTCATTCCAGGCCGCCACTTCCCGAATTTCCATTTGATAACGAGCCGCCCGTCGTTTGGCTCGTTCAAAATAGGAAGCCGTCGCAAAGAGTGAAAAATACGGCGCCATCACAATAGCCACCGCCTTCGTGATACCCGCTTCACCCATGGCCGTCACCGCATCTTCAATAAATGGCGGCATATGCTTATGGCCGATATATAATTCATAGCTTACATCATCGCTATGCTCGTTAAGCTGCTTAGCTAATAATTCCGCTTGCCCTTCGGTTAAAGCCCCCAGGGGCGACAAACCGCCGATGGCTTCATAGCGTTTTTTCAAAACCGCTACTTCCGCCTCCGTCGGTGCATAACCGCGGCGAATGCTTGTATAATAAGGCATCAAATCGGCTTCAGCGGTTGGTGTGCCGTAATCCATCACCAATAACCCGATTCGCTCTTTCATTCCGTCCCTCATCGCGCCGTCACTTCATGCACATAGGACACGATGCGCTTCAATACATCCGGATTAGCTTCCGGCACAACCCCATGGCCCAGGTTAAAAATATGACGACCATGTTCCTTACCTTCCGCCAAGATGCGATCGATTTCGCCCTGAATCACCGGCCAATCCGCAAATAAATAGGCCGGATCCAAATTGCCCTGCACCGCCTGCGTAATCCCCATAGCTTTCGCATCGGCAATCGGCGAACGCCAATCAAGGCCGATTACATCAACCGGCAATTGGCGCCACAGCGGCAATAAGTGATACGTCCCTACGCCGAACATGGTGATTGGCGTAGTCGGGAACTTAGTCTTTAAGGCCGTAATTAACTCTTTCATAAACGGATAAATGCGGGCTTCGTATTCGCGCGCACTCACGGCACCTACCCAAGAATCAAAAATCTGGATGGCGGCGGCACCTGCTTCGATTTGCGCACCTAAATAGACAATGCTCATGGCTGTCAATTTTTCCATCAACGCATCCCACAAATCAGGACGCGTCACGAGCATTTGCCGCGTTTCTGATACGTCTTCGAAGGGCCCCCTTCCAGCATGTAACTGGCTAAAGTAAACGGGCCCCGCCAAAACCGATGAGCGGCACCTTAAGTTGCTCTTTCGTCAGAATACGAATTGTTTCCAACACATGAGGCAAGGACTCCGCCATATCGAGAGCGCCGATAGCGGCAATATCTTCCGCCGTGCGAATCGGATTGCCGATAACCGGACCAATGCCGGACTTGAGCTCTACCTCCACCCCGATAGGCACCAAAGGAGTCATAATATCTTTATACAAGATAGCAGCATCTACATTATATTCTTCAACGGGCAAGCGCGTAATATAAGCGCAAAGCTCCGGTTGTTGTGTTATTTCGAACAAGGAATATTTTTCCTTAATACGGCGATATTCGGCTTGGCTGCGGCCTGCTTGCCGCATAAACCATACGGGGCAATGAGACGTTTCTTCCCCGCGTATCATTTGTAAGTATGTCGAATTCATAAGGTATCTTCTTTCCTTTGTTATACGCAATTTTATCGTTTGGTAAAGGCACTATCTACACTGTAGCGGCCCGGACCTGCGATAAAGAGCATAATGGCGCCGAACATCATCTGTGAAGGATAATCCCATCTAAAAAATCCGGCGTCCCATGCGGCTGCAGTCGCAATGAATAAAGTGAATGCAATCAATAGCGCGCCGAGACGTGTCAAAAAGCCCAAAATAAGAAGAAATCCGCCTAAAAGTTCTGCCCCGGCCGCGGCCATACCGAGCAACAAAAAACCGTCCGGTACACCGAATTGAGCCGTCGTATGACCGATGGCATATAAATTTTGCTCACCACCGGCAAATTTGAAATATCCGTGAACCATCATGGATAAACCGAATACGATGCGATAAAACAACAATCCGAAATCATGATAGCGAAATAAATTATGAAATAGCATATTCATTCTGCTTCGTTATTCTCCTTATTTGCTGACTTTATTTGATTACTTTGGCGTAGCCGTTAACAATCGGCCACAAGGTATCATCATCGGCACTGTTAAGAGCGATGACGCGAACACTCGGTCCGAAATATAAATTATCGTACAAAACTACATGAAGGGTTTCACCGTAAATTACAGTGCTTACCATATTGTCAAAACGCAAAGTACCGGTATAGGTACCGTTTTTCTGCAAAGTTAACGGTTCGATGACACGATACTGTTGGAATACATTTTGGCCGCCTTCATTGATTAATTCGGCCAATTCCGGCAATACGGAATCTTCTTGTTTGTCTTTATTTTTCGTACTGAAAGAAAAGACCGGCATTTCACTTTCAATGCCCAAAGTACGAAGGCCCTGTTCACCAAGACGAATATCCGCTACGATGCCGTAGCTGAACACATTGTCTTTTTTATAACGCAATTGGTACACATCGGCACTCAATACGCCGCGATTCAACAAGTACTGCTGAATATCCTCACTGTTCGTAAATAAAGCTTTTTCCGAACCGGCCGACAAGGTAACATTCGTCGGTGCCTTAATATCTTTAATAACTGTAGTGGCCGGTGTGGCCGCCTGCACAGCACTCCCCACACTAAAGGTAAGCGCCAACACAGCCGCTGCACACCAAGTAGTTAGTTTCATGCACAACTCCTTTTTGCTGACTGACTATTCTGACTCTTCTGCTTAACTGCTAACAGTCCGGCAACAAGGCCGGACCGACTAGCATATTACTGTAAATTAATCTCAATAACTACCGGCTAACGATGAGCTTACTCCTGCTAACGGTTAGCTTATTCCTGCTAACAGTTAACTTATTCCGGCTAACATTAACCTTTTTTCTGTGCTTTCGCCCAGCTGTCACGCAGGCCCACAATACGGTTCATCACGATATGTTCAGGGGTGCTGTCCAAATCGGTTACGAAATACCCCTGACGCAAGAACTGGAAGTGGTCGCCCGGTTTCGTCGTTTTGAAAGCCGGTTCCCCTTTACCCTGCATTACTACCAAGGAATTTGGATTAAGCTGTTCTAAGAAATCTTTGCTTTCCCATTCTTCTTCAGGTTTTAAGAGATAATCGTACAAGCGAATTTCCATGTCCACCGCCGTGGAGGCTTCCACCAGTGCAAGGTGCCTTTTACTTTACGCTGGCAACCGCTGCCGCTGCGGCTTTCCGGATCATAGGTACAATGAATTTCTTTAATAGAGCCGTCTTCGTTTTTAATGACTTCATCGCACATAACGATGTAAGCACCTTTGAGACGAACTTCTTTGCCCGGGGTCATGCGGAAGAATTTTTTCACCGGAACTTCCATGAAATCGTCCTGTTCAATGTAGATTTCACGACCGAACGGAACTTCACGAGTACCCATAGCTTCATTTTCCGGATTGTTTTCAATGGTCATCATTTCCGTCTGACCTTCCGGATAGTTAGTAATAACCACTTTTACCGGGTTAATAACCGCCATCTGACGCGGTGCTTTCATCTTCAAATCTTCACGAATACAGAATTCGAGAAGCGCAATATCTACCACACTATCCGCTTTAGCTACACCGATGCGCTGACAGAAATCGCGAATCGAAGCCGGTGTATAACCGCGACGACGCAAACCGGAAATGGTAGGCATACGCGGATCATCCCAGCCGCTTACGAGATTCTTTTCAACAAGCTGACGCAATTTACGTTTACTCATGACCATGTTGGTAACATTTAAGCGAGCAAATTCAATCTGCTGAGGTTTTTCCGTATCCGGCCAATCTTCAAGAACCCAATTGTAAAGCGGACGATGCACTTCAAATTCCAAAGTACATACGGAATGGGTGATACGTTCAATCGCATCTTCTACAGGGTGAGCAAAGTCATACATCGGATAAATGCACCATTTGTCGCCCGTGCGATGATGTTCCGCATGCATAATACGATACAATACTGGGTCACGCATTACGATGTTTGGCGAAGCCATATCAATTTTGGCACGAAGCACTTTTTCACCGTCTTTATACTTGCCTTCCTTCATTTCTTCAAAAAGACGCAAGTTTTCTTCTACCGGACGGTCACGATATGGCTGTTGGTGCCCGGCGTACCGAAATCGCCGCGAGTTTCTTTAATCTGTTCCGGCGTCTGATCATCCACATAGCTTTGCCTTTTTTAATCAATTCTTTCGCATATTCATACATGGTGTCAAAGTAGTCGGACGCAAAATATTCGCGGTCGTCCCAATCAAAACCGAGCCATTTTACATCGGCTTCAATGGATTTCACATATTCCACTTCTTCTTTGGACGGATTGGTGTCGTCAAAACGAAGGTTCGTAAGACCGTTATAGTCATTGCCCAAGCCGAAGTTTAAGCAAATCGACTTAGCATGGCCGATGTGAAGATAGCCATTCGGTTCCGGTGGGAAACGAGTATGCACACGTTTGCCGTACTTACCGGATTCGTTATCTTTATTTATAATCGCCTCTATAAAATTAACTGTTTCATTATTTGGAGTTTCCAACAACAATCATCCTCTCTGCGACTTAATGTCCGTTTATTTACATCTCTTTATTTTATCATAAATAGAGACTTATTGATAGCTAAAGTCCGACCGCAACGGACTTCGTATCGAAGCGGCCAAACAATAGTATCGAAGCGGTCAAACACTAATTACCCCTTATAGTTTACTTCCTTATTTACGCATGTTTTAAGCGGTTTTCCCTGCAAGCCCAGAATAATGTTATCGGCCGTAAGCATAGCCATGTCACGACGGGTACGGTCTGTGAAGGAGCCAATGTGCGGTACCACCAGCACTTTACCGGTCTGCAAAAGCGGATGATCAGCCGGTAACGGTTCCGGATCCGTTACATCCAAAGCGGCATAGTCGATTTCCCCTTCATTAAGAGCCCACACGAGCGCATCGGTGTCCACGATTTTACCGCGGCCCACATTGACAAACAGCGCATCATTTTTCATCTTTTTGAACGCCTCTTTGTCAAACATGTGATACGTTTCCGGCGTTAACGGAGCCATAACGAGGACCACATCGCTTTCGGCCAAGAGTGTATCGCGATCACGGTATTCAACCATGTATAAATGCTCATCCGCACGTTTATGACGATTGTTGTAAATAACGGTCATACCGAACGCCCGGGCACGGCGCGAAATGGAAATCCCGATGGCGCCAAGTCCGATAATCCCCAAAGTCGAACGACTTAAATCTTTACCTTTAATATTGGACGGACGTTGTGCCCACATACCGCTTTTGACAAAATCCGCATTTTCCACAATGCGACGGCTCGCCGCTGCCACAAGCGTAAAGGCCAATTCGGCTACCGATTCGGTCAAAACGTCAGGTGTATTGCCGTAAGGAATCTGACGGGCCGTCAAATCATCCACCGTCACATTATCGTAGCCCACCGAAGCTTGCGCGATAACTTTTAAATTCGGTGCATCGGCGATTAAATCGGCATCTACTTTGACAGTATTAATACTCCAGAGAGCATCGGCCTCCTTGAGCCATTCTTTCAAAGTTTCACGGGGCATTGGCGTCTTTTCCGTCCATTGCTTAATCGTCACATGTTCACCTAAATAGGCAAGCGCATCTTTACGAACCAAACCTGGTACAACTACAACTGGTTTACTCATTTGTGTCAACCTCCCGGACATATATAAAATCATTTGTATGTAAAAAATCTAAAACTTCGAAGAGTTATAAAAACTCTAAAAGCTGTTGCAACATATCTGAAAAAAACAGCCGAATTGTCAATCAAGTAAATTGATATCATCTCTCTCTTATTATATACAATTTGAGGCCATAGATAAAACAAAATCATAGATATTTTTAAATAAATAAATCTTTTGGTACTTTAGAATATTTTAATTGCTTTTTCATGGTAAAAAAATATCTCCTTTGTGCTCATGTTTTTCAGGAATATTACAACTATTTACTTTATCTATTCATCAATCTATGTTATAGTTAACTTATCGATAAATACAAACAATTAATCATTCTCCCAAGCTCGTCAATTACGTATTGTGAATTTATTTGAAAAGAGGAACTTCCTATGGCATATATCGACGCATTAACTGAACAAGAAGTTACACTACGTGATTTTAAATCTGTATTAAATCGACTCATGACCAATTACAATCCAAAGAAACCGGTTACGATTACCATCGAAGAAGACGGTGAATCACGTACATTTTCATTAGTACCGAAACGTACGCGCCGGCGCTCAAACGGTGAGGCATTTGCCATTAAGGAAATCCCGTTTGAAACGTTGGAAGAACCAAAAGAACCGGGTACTTACATGGCCATTGATACGTTTAATATTGCTGAAAACACACCGATTCCGTTTGTATACGGCTTGTATGTAGATTTTGACGGCATTCGGATTTACGCTTTTTTAACGACCGTGCCAGTTGTCAAAAATGGCTTAACAAGAAGATCAAATTACTTGAAAAATAGGCGATGTATATAAAACTGTTTGATAAATATTCTAATGGATTCACCCGGCTTGAAATCCATTAAATTATGTTTAAGCACATCGTATTTATTTAATATAAGCTCTTTTATATCGAAAAAAATATATTTATAATATTTACATGATTGTATAAAAACCGGCTTAGGTCGGTCATGAATCAGCATTACACTTGGGAGGACTTATGAAAATCGCAACCTTTACAACGCCATCCGGCTTCCGCCAATGGGGCGTTATCGACGACGAATCACAAACTATTCTCGCAGTGCCGATTTGGAAGAAGCATACTTCTCCTTCCTACCGGAAACGATTGAAGAGCTCATCAGCTTAGGTGACGAAGGCGTGTTATTATTAGCTACAGCTTTGGAAAAACACAATGAATCACCTGTAGCCGTGCCTTACAATCTCAGCGATGTAACCATCGATACACCGTTCAGCCCACATCGCAACATTATCTGCGTGGGCAAAAACTACCGCGAACACATCGTTGAATTCGACAAAACGGCCGACGAACCGGAGTTCCCTATTTTCTTCAGTAAATTACCGACAGCCGTAACCGGCCCTAACCGCGTAATTCCGTTGCATCCGAATGCAACTTCACAAGTGGATTACGAAGCGAACTGGCCATCATCATCGGCAAACGAGCCAGCAACATTCCGGAAGATGAAGTATATGATCACATCTTCGGTTACACCATTGTAAACGATGTAACGGCACGCGATTTACAGCGTCGTCACAATCAGTGGTTCTTAGGTAAAAGCCTGGACGGCTTCTGCCCAATGGGCCCTGCCATTTTAATCGGCAACAAACAACCGCGCGACTTTGAAATTCGCACCTATGTTAACGACGAACTTCGCCAATCGGGCTCCACAGAAGATTTAATCTTTTCCATCCCGACCTTGGTTAGCACCTTAAGCCGCGGCATCACCTTGGAACCGGGCGACATCATCGCCACCGGTACGCCATCGGGTGTAGGCGTCGGTTTCGAACCACCTCGCTTCTTGCAGGAAGACGATCTCGTATCCATCACCGTACCGGGCATCGGTACCTTATCTAACACCGTAAAACGATCCGCACCGATTACGGAAATCGAAGATTACGAAGATTTCTAAGACAAGAACTAAACAAAAGGGCTGCAACGAAATATCCCCCTAAGTCATTAACTTGACGCTTATAGCTTATTGCGTTAAGATATACATAAGACGAGCCGTCATAGTGATTAGTACCGCTAGGCTCATCTCTGGTGAAAATAGGAAATTGAGAAATAGCCTAGTCGTTACTTAACGATTAGGTCATTTTTCATGCAGAATTAAGACCACTAAGGTAGATAACTAAAAAATAAATTAAACAAGGTACTGTAACGAATTGATTTTTTATTCAATTCGTTACAGTACCTTTTCTTTATCCATTATAGTTTTTATCAAATCACATATATCATCAAATATTATATGCTGTGCATAGCTATACTCATATTGATATATCTCCCAACGTTTTTGCATTTCTTTACTATGTTTAACAGAATCCAAAATGTTAGGATAATCAGAAAAAATAAACACCGAATTTCTTCTCGTTGCCGTTTTATGTATTGCCTCAAATAATACTGAAAAATCAATCCGTTCCTCAAAGAGTTTTAAAAGTAAAAAGACATCGTAATAATCTCTCGGTCTTGTGCTCTGATCACCTCTGGATAATATGGTTTCAATTTTTTCTGCCAATACAGTAACAAAGCTATACGCCAAAATTGAGATACTTCTATTCTCAAATAATAATGGATATGAGTATTTAATCTCCTTCGGGCTGATACTATCACCGGTTGTAATATCTATTTTAAATCTACAGCTAATTTCGAATTAGCATATTCTCCTTTTAAGGCTGCTCTATAACCAGCATAATCATCCGTTTCCCGTATTTCCTTAATTGAACTCAACACAAATGCAACTTCATCATTAAGCTGTATATCAATTATCTCTGATATCATAGATTCTATACTTTTTTGAGTAACTGGATATCCTTTAATTGTTGCATCCATATCCATTGTTGATCGTGCTGATAAACCGGCAATAGAAGCAATCAAAAATCCGCCCTTAAGAATAAACTTATCTTTATAAGATGATAAAGACATTCGTTCTAAAAATCGTTCTAACATAAAGTTTTGTAAAATAGATTGAGCTGTTATCTGTTTTTCCTTCGCAACTTTTTTGATTAATGCTTTAAATTTCATAACATTACTCATTGCAATACCTCTAAATAAGGTCTAATTCTCTTATCCACTTTTAGTATTTTGGCATAAAATGACAATAAGGGAATATTTTTAGACTTACTACTCATATATTGTTTGAAGGCATCTGTTATCACTTGAATTTCAACTCTATTAGTGACTTTCACAATATCACAAAGTGTTCTCTCAATATTATACGCTCTGACCAAATTACCTGATGGACTAGTCACCTCTTCAACACCTAACTCAAATACATCTTTCTTTACTTTATTGCATCTAAACCCACTTCTAATGGGGGCCGATGTATTATAACCTTCAGGAAATGTAAACTGTAATTGCATTGGTGTTCTATCTGTAAAACCATGTAAATACAAAGCTGTCCCTAATGAAAAAATTCCTCTTTTATAGCTAACTTGTGCGTTTAAAAACTCATCTTCCCATGCTTCCGGCAACGTATATACACCACGAGATACTTTCTCTAATTTATTATCCTTAACAAGTTGCGATAAATAATTTCTCGATAAATTGGCTTCTGAAACCATAGAGGAAGTAACAATACCATTATTTTCATAGGCCATTTTTATTACAGCACTTTTACTCATATAGCTCCCCCCTTAAAACAAAATAACTTTCTTGCTCTAATTATATAAATTTAGAGCAAGAAAGTCAAACCATGCCCGTATTTAATTTTAAATAAAGCCATCTTAACCGAGTTCTTTCGCCATCGCATCAATACGTCCTAATAAAGTCTGAATCAACCCGGGCACTTTTCGCTCGAGCACTACCACGACTTCCCTACTCGTATCAACCGCCTCAAAGCGTGCCATCACTTCAATTAATCTTTTTTCAAAAATATCCGGCACTGCCGCTTTCAATGCAGCATAATCGATATCATGAACCCCTGTTACATAAGTAAGTTCACGGTCATGAGTACCGTTTTCAGCAAACGCTTTAGACAAATTATATGGTGCCGGCTGTGCTTCATAATCACCACTAAAAGAGTTATATGCAAAGGTTCGGCCATTATCAAAAATAGGCGCCAGACCTATAAACTCAAGTGTCTCACTGTTCCGTAAGATACCGAAATTCCCCCAATGACGATCATCGTTCATTGTCAGATAATCAATAATAATCATTTCTTCCAGCTGCTTACGAATTTCATCCGTTACGGCACAACCATTTTGTCGTAGAAATTCCAAATAATTATCTAACCCGTTTAAATGATTGGTTCTGGATTTTTCCAATTGCCAAGCCGGTATAAACTCGATGGACGCCGTCGTGAACGCATCACAAGCGGATACGACCGAGCCACCGAATGTTCCCAAACGATACAACACATGGTTAAAACCCAGTACATCTAATAAATCGGAAACCACCGCTTCATTAAAAGGCTCCTGCATAAACGGCTGATTACCTGTTTTATATAGAACCGGCGATTCATCTGTATGCAACCACATCTGCGGTAAAGTACCGTTATTCGAAGTATTCGGCGTATGACTATGAAACGAAATCAGCGTTCTATCGCCAATCTGTTTTTTCAACGTCGTCAAAGATGAGATAAATATCGAATCATCTTCAAATGAATTATCATAGAAGTTTACATCAGCCCAAGTTACTTTACTGTCGGCCGGTTTAATCCAATAATGATCGGACACGCTAAGCATATAGGAGCGCAAGGATAGTTCCAGCGAGGAATCACTGTCAAAGTAATCCTTAATGGCACTGATATTGGGCCGTTCTTTAGGAATAACTCGATGATCCAAAAATTTATTCAAATTATATTCGTAGCCACGGAAGTTATCAATCATATATGGTGGCAAATGAGCAATACTTAACACTTCATTAACCTGTGCCCAAAGCATCATATTATCAAAAGAAAATAAAATACAGGGCACATCCTTATGCATTAATAAACATGTGCTATCCATAAATTTATTATGCTTCATGATGTGCCCCTTTCGTGCAAGTTTTATTCAATTCAAACGAAGCCTAAAATATCTAATAAGAGCATTCGTGTAACGACAAACTTAACCCACCAAAAATTTTATTTCCCTTCCAATTCAGCTTCCCATTCGGTATGGAAAATACCGTCTTGGTCAACACGTTCATACGTATGTGCACCGAAGAAGTCGCGCTGCGCCTGAATCATGTTAGCGGACAAATTGGCACGACGATAGCTGTCGTAGTAATCAAGGGATGCGGAGAACGCCGGAGTCGGAATGCCGAAACGTTTGGCTTCGATAATCGCTTCACGCCATTTAGCCTGATGCTGTTCGATGGCTTCAATGAAGAACGGATCGAGAAGCAAGTTGGTAAGTTCCGGATTGCGTTCGAACGCTTTTTTAATATCTTCCAAGAATACGGCACGAATGATACAACCACCACGCCATAAGAGCGCCATATCACCAAAGTTGATATTCCAGTTGTATTCTTTGGCTGCTGCTTTAATCAACGCAAAGCCCTGTGCGTAAGAACAGATTTTGGATGCATACAATGCGGAATGAATAGCATCAATAAAGGCTTTTTTGTCGCCTTTGTATTCCCCTTCAGGACCTTTGAGCATCTTAGCCGCTTCCACGCGTTCCGTTTTGTAAGCCGACATGCCGCGCGCAAATACAGCTTCCGCGATAGTCGGATTGGTACTCCTAAATCAAGGGCTTCCTGGCTCGTCCATTTACCGGTACCCTTTTGGCCCGCTTTGTCGAGGATTTTTTCCAATAAAGGCTCGCCCGTTTCTTTGTCACGTACGCGCAACATTTTAGACGTGATTTCGATTAAATAAGAATCGAGTACGCCTTTATTCCATTCGGTGAACACTTCGGCCATTTCTTCGGCACTCATGTGGAGCAACTCTTTCATCATGAAATACGCTTCGGAGATGAGCTGCATATCGCCGTATTCGATACCGTTGTGCACCATTTTTACATAGTGACCGGCACCGTCATCACCAACATAGCTGCAGCAAGGACCGTCAGCCACCTGAGCGGCGATGGACGTGAAAATTTTTTCCACTTCTTTATAGGACGTTTCGTTACCGCCCGGCATGAGGCTTGGACCGTTAAGAGCCCCTTCTTCCCCGCCGGATACGCCAACGCCTAATAAGCGGAAGCCTTTAGCTTCGAGTTCCTGCTGCGGCGACGCGTATCTTTGAAATACGAGTTACCGCCATCGATTAAGATGTCGCCTTTATCCAAATATGGCAAGAAGCTTCAATCATGTCATCTACCGGTTGGCCAGCTTTTACGAGGAACATGATTCTGCGAGGTTTAGCGAGCATGTTAACGAGTTCTTCAGGGCTGTGAGCGCCGCCGATGTTGCCTTCGTGACCGAATTTTTGCAAAACTCATCCGTTTTCTGCGGCGTACGGTTATAAACAGCAATGCTAAAACCTTTGTGTGCCACATTACGCGCTAAGTTTTGACCCATAACGGCCAAACCGACTAAACCGAATTCATATGTCTTATTTTCCATATTTCGTCTCCTCTGCCACAGCCAGCCAGGCGTCCTGTTGTTGCGCCAGCTGCTGTGCTTTTTTTATAACTCTTACAAACGCAGGGGGAATATCCTCCCGCTCTTTTATATTATACGCAATACACTTGCCGATAGTAATTCCTTTTTGAAAAAACAGCCAACTGAAGTAATACACTTCCAATAGGTGTTCTTCCCCGATTCGGAATCGAATTTAATTTGCGTTCGTGAAACGCCCGGTTCACCAGACCTTGAGCTGACTCATTTTGCGACTTGGCGTACTTAATCAGCTTATCCACCCCTTGGGTGATGGCTTTTTTGGACACCAGCTGTGAACCGCCTTCAAGACTGACTACCATGCGCACAATATTATCCAAAACGGACCGTTGCGCCGGCGAATCAAGTGACTGACCAAATCATATTCATAGCAAATTGTATCCGTGAAATATACTTGCTTTTTACCCGCCCGTACGTCGGTACGCACATCCCTATCATATAGGGCAATGACGGGAATGTCAAAACGATTAAATAATTCAGCCAATCGGCTGATAGACCCTTGACCGCGGGCATTGATAAGCCCGATGCCGTAAAAGTCGAGCGGAATACCGAGCGTTTTGGCAAACTGCCGAAAACTACTGTACTCTGTTTCGCCTCTACTATCATAACACAACGTGTATAGAGGGCCTCTTTGACCGCTGAAAAATAAGCAATCAAATGTTCTTCCGCCTCCGACGACACTTCAAAGGTCACCCCGCAGGCAATCTTCAACGACCCCGACGGCTGGCGATAAAAGCGAATAATCTGCCGATAATCATCGGACAAAACTTCCGCCGAATGGGTAACGATAAAGACCTGGCCTAAAATACCGTCAATGCCGAACACATCTTTTAAGATGCGCAAAAAACCGATAATTCTCATTGGCCATCATTTCTTTAAAATAATCTACCATGGCCCGCTGCATGAGCGGGTTCAAATGGGTTTCTACTTCATCGAGCTGATAGCCAGCGGTAAATACCGTTTTCCCTTCATCACGACAATACGCGACTCGAGGCGATTTTGTTTTTTCAAACGAAAAATCTTCTGCACCAAGCGAAATACCACCATGGCCACGAGGCGTAGCGCATCAGGCGTATAAAAGCCGGCATAACGCTCGCTCTTATCAATTTTCGTATGCGTCATGGATCCTCGTTCCATAAGCGGCCATTGCGTCAACTGAGCCAATACAATAATCATGTAAATCGGCAAATGAGGCATGACCATTTGAAACTGCCGAATGCGCAGCGCAATGAGCGACATAGACTTCGTGACGGGCGAATCTTTTTACAAATCGCCACATCGAGGGCCTCGCCCAACAAATCGCGGAGCTCTTCGTAAAAGGACTCCTCCTTCGTGTCGAAAGAATAAATGCCAATATCCTTCAAGGCAAAATAGGCCATGTAAGTGAGCGTTTTAAGCGGTACCGACCGCCGTGCCGTCGTAGTCAACACCTCATAAAGACGCGGCTTCGTCGCTACATTCACCTGCTCCCACTCGAGCAGAATACGACCGTTTTTAACCGCCTTAATCAATAAGGGAGGCAACTCTTCGTGCGGCGTCACCACGATTTCAAGGCGAACCTTGACGGGTTTTACGATATCAAAAAAATCCCCTTCCACCAGCCTTCTGCCGGATGTCATGATCTGAATCAAGGCCAACAAATTAGACTTCCCAATCGAGTTTCACCAATCAGATAATTACAATGCTCGTGAAAACTCAACTTCGTTTGATTCAAGTTACGAAAATTCTCAATTTCCAAAGTTGCTAAGTACATATCGGCACCTACCTTTGTTAGGGCTTATACTTTGACGTGTTGCTCTTTTAAACGAGCAATCATAACCGATGCGACAAACATCATAATACCGGCCAAGACCGTCAGCCACGATAAGGTTTCGTCAAAAATCACAAAGCCCCACATGGCGTTGAAGAATACGCCGATATATTGTAAAAATTGTGCCACAACTGCATTGGTGGCCACAAATGCACCGGTTAGGAAGAATTGGGCAAATACGGAAATCCCGCCGATAATCCCAAGGATTACCCATTGCCGCAAATCAGGCCATACAAAATCAGGTCCCATCAAGATACCACCGACAATCATGGTGGTCACTAAGAAATAAAACATAATCTCATAATTACTGTGATGTCCCACTTGGCTGAGCTTGCGAATCGTAGTGTAGGCAGCGGCCGCAAAGGCAGCACCGGCGATGGCGTAGAGCGAATACCAATGGAACTCACTAAACGACCAAGGCTTAATCATAAGGCAAACAGCCGCCAAAATCAAAAGAAGCCATTTACCGGCCCCTTTCGGAACTGACTCTTTCAAATAGAGTGTGCTAAAATAAACACGAAATGACCGGACAACTGAAATAAATCGCCGCAGTCGGCCAACTTCATGTACGCCAAAGCAATAAAGTTACACAAGTTGCCTAAACCGCCGAAAATCCCGCGAACCGTAAGCATCCCGCGATTTTCCGTGGAAAAGGCAATGCCCTTGACCCGCATATAGATAAGGACTGCCACCGTGCCGATGAGGCCGCGGAAAAAGGTAATCTCCGCCGCCGGCATGGCTTGCCCCAGCATTTTTACAAATAAATTCATGATACTAAACGCCAAAGCGGATGCAATGGCATAGAAAAAAGCTTGTCTCACGTTGTCACTACTTTCTTAATGTATTACTACTATTTTGATTGCTATATAGTATCAACCAACAACTTATATCGTTAATAAGTAGGATGCGTCTGACTCAATATAGCTTATTTTTTAAAAGTATCGACAAAAGCAAGTTATTTCCTTTCCCATTGATTCTTTATCAATGACTTTGGTAAAACGCAATTCCTTCGCCTGCAAAGCAGCCAGTTGTTTCGGGAACGCCACGCCCGTCACCGCACTGATGTGCTCAAGCTTTCATATGGCGTATCGCCGGTCTGAATTTCCAAGGCTTCGCAAATCGGATTCGGGAACTTGAACGGATGGGCCGTCGCCGCAATCACCGTATGACGGCCACCATCTTCCGGATGCGCCTGCAATTCCTTCATGTAGGCCCCCATGGCCACCGCCGTGTGCGGATCCAACAAATAACCGTAGGAGTTATAAACCTGCGCAATGACAGCTTTCGTTTCTTCGTCGGAAACAAATTGACCGCTGAAATCCTTCTGAATGCGCTGTAACTCTTCGGCCGTTACCGACAAGGAACCGTTTTGTTTTAAATCCTTCATGCGGCTGTTGGTGCTTCGTAATCCTCGCCGCTCACATAATATAAGAAGCGTTCAAAGTTGGAACTTTCCAAAATATCCATGGACGGTGAAATGGTCGTGTAGAATTCACGCTTCATATCATAGGTGCCCGTTTTGAAAAAGTCCGTCAACACATTATTACGATTGGAAGCACAAATCAACTTACCGATTGGCACACCCATCTTTTTCGCATAATAAGCGGCCAAAATATTGCCGAAGTTGCCGGTAGGGACCACCACATTAAACACTTCATCGCGATGAATAGCACCCTGGTTTACAAGTTCTGCATAGGCTGCCACATAGTAAACCACCTGCGGTGCCAAACGACCGACATTAATGGAGTTGGCACTGGAGAAACGAACTCCCTTAGCCGCCACTTTTTCAGCCATCGATTCGTCCACAAAGAGGCGTTTTAAAAAATGCTGCGCATCGTCAAAGTTACCGCGAATAGCCGTTACATTAACATTATCGCCCTCTTGTTTCTGCATCTGTTCTTGCTGCATCGGACTCACGCCATCGGTCGGATAAAAAACCTGAATGTGAGTGCCCGGCACATCTTTAAAACCTTCCAGCGCCGCTTTACCGGTGTCACCGGAAGTGGCCGTCAAAATAAGCACCTCATCCGTTTCTTTTTCCGCTTCTTTGGCGGCTACCAACAAATACGGGAACAAGGACAATGCCATATCCTTAAACGCCTGCGTACGTCCGTGGAACAATTCGAGCACCGATAAACGTTCCAAAATAGAATGCAACGGTGCAATTTCAGGCGTACTGAAATTTGCTTTGCTGTAAGCCGACGCAATCATGGAACGTAATTCCGCTTCATCAAAAGTTGTGAAAAGATTTTTTAATACGGTATACGCAATGTCCTCGTAGGATTTCTCCGCCACCATGTCATAAGTCAGACAGCGTTCCGGAAATAAGGCCGGCACATATAGACCCCCGTCCACTTGCCAAGCATGGAGCAATGCATACGTTTCACTTACCGTTTCTTCACTTCGTGTACTTCGATACTTCATCTCTCTACCCTCATACTTCTACTAATCTAAAATAATAATAGAAAATTTCTCTATTACTTCTTTCAATTAATTATACCGAAAATACACATTTTTTTCTACCTACCAACAGCGACGCTTTCCCCCTTAATTACGGCACCGTTATAAGTTATTACATTATTTTTACAAAATGTTGTAAAAAATAAAAATCTCCCGGCCCCTAAAAATAAACGAATATCGGAAACTTTTAAAAGCTTATGTTTTCTTTAAATTTTACATAATTTTTAAACTTTACTGCTATAAGGGTTTACATTTCGAAACAATAAGTATATAATAGCTATGTTGTTATGGACCACTAGCTCAGCTGGCAGAGCACCTGACTCTTAATCAGGGTGTCCAGGGTTCGAACCCCTGGTGGTCCACCATTTTTATGTCCAAAATTTGATATATTGCACTTAAAATCAAATAAAGAGCGATAGTAATACTAATCCCGGTGATCCGGCTATAGTTAGTACTATCGCTCTTTTTAATTATTCAGTTGTAAGCTCTATGCAGTTATAATGCAACATTTAACCTCTACACACTATTTAGCTGCAAATGTTCTCTACTCTTATTTGTTAACCAACGAATTTACGAGCTGAGTCAACTCTTCTATACGTTGTTTCTGTTCTTCCAATTGAGCGCTTTGCGTATCCAATTTTTGATTTTGCGACTGAATCATGGACTGCTGATCGTTAACTACACTACGGAGACTATCGATTTCCTGAGCCATCGCTTGGCTAGATCCGTAGTTAGTTGTCTGACCGGCACCAACACGCCAAGTTACACCGGCGTTAACCATGTTTTCACCGCCACCAAAGGAACTGCCGAGGCTGAACATCATGTCGCTATGTGGACGATAGAACGCACCAACTGCTACTGCATTCGCACCTTTGTAGTTACCCACACCGGCTGCAAATTCCCATCTTGTCGTCGGATTGTAATCTAACGGATGTAAAGCTGCAAGAGCTGCTGCACCGGCACCGACACGGTTCACACGGTTATCCAGTTTGTTAATCTGATTACCTAAATAGTTCATATTGGAACCGATATTCGTTACCGCACTATTTAACTGACCAACATTGACCGCATCAGTTTCAGCTTCACCGGCTACTACATCATGAATCTGATTTTTACCCATGCTGATAGTATCACTAGTGAGCTTAATATCTGATTTAGCTGCATCAGTAGTCTTAATCGTTACACCATCCGTATTAACCGTAGTATTACCCGTTACAAGTTCCGTAGTCGTTACACTATCAGTACCGATAACAGTTGCTGTATCACCAGAACCTACAGTAACACGTTCTAAACCGGAAAGTTTGGATGATAATTTAACTTTAAAACCTTTAGTTCCGTCATTCACGACACCAATATTGCCCTCAGTCAGAGGTTCCATCGCTCCACCGGTGATACTTAAGGTTTCAGCATTACCGACTTCAATTTTTTCTTCGGTATCGCTGATAAACTCACGTTTAGCATTTTGAATGGCCTCAATATCGGTATTAATGTCACCGATTTGAGTTCCAATATTATTTACCGCATCACGCAATTGTCCTTCAGTTGCGGCACGGTTTTCCACGATACCGTTCGTTTCAGGCTTCCAAGTCGTATTGTCGAGACCTGTAATATAGTGACCTGTCTTATCCGGATTAATCAGATTGCCCTCTTTGTCTTTCGCCGTATCACCTTGCTTACCAATAGTGAGCTGACTACCTTGGGCACCAATTGTTACTTGCCCATTAGAGCCATTAACTACTACTTGATTATTGCCTGTACCGGCAGTAATATTCGATGTCGTACCATCAACTACTACTTGTTGCCCCGGTGCAGCTGCGTTATTCAATGTAATTTTATCATTCAAATCAATAGTATTTGTCTTAACTCCATTATCATCAGTTGTTGTGTTAATAGTAATATTTTTACCGGAAGATAATTTACTGTTGGTAGCCTCTTGAGTTAATTTAGAAGATAACTCTTTAAGCTGTGCCACGTTAACGGCATCATAATCATCAGCACCACCGGCCACATTCGTAATACGACGACGATTAGCTGCTACAGTATCATCACCGATTGTGTATTCAGCATTGCCTACGGAACCACACCATTTTCCGCTGCAAAAGCTTCGTTTGTTAAGTAGGCTTCCGTTTTCACACTATCAGGAATATATGCTAAAGAATTTTGCCCCAAAGCGACTGAATTATTAGAGGCAACACGCGCTTTCTGACCAATAGCAATACCATTATTTACCGTGCCTGTTCCATCCAAGGTATTAGTAATTGCATAGGATCCAATAGCAATTGCATTATCGCCGTACGCACGCGCCCAGTGCCCAAGTGCCGTTGCTTCATTACCATTAGCATACGCCTGTTTGCCTAATGCCGTTGCATAGTTACCTTTACCAATAGCCATTATGCCGACTGCCAAGCTATTCGTATCATGTGCTTCAGCTCCGGCACCTAAAGCAGTCGTCTGATAGCCAAATGCTTTAGCCGAGTTGCCAAGAGCAATTGAGTTCATTTGTTCTTTGCCTGCTTCAACCACAGTGTCATCATCTACAACTGATGTACTATTACCCGGCACACCTTGCACTGGGTCAGTAGAACGTATAGGACCCACATAAGCACTTACACCAATTGCTAAACCATTATTAGCACTACGTTCAGTAAGGGCTCCATAACCTAAAGCCATACTTTGATTGCCGTTAGCTTTTGTTTGAAGACCAATAGCTACCGTATTTAATTCATTTGCCTGCGTTTCACGCCCAATCGCTATCGAGTCATTTCTCGTTACTTTAGCCGAATAGCCGATTGCGACGGACTGATTAGCAGCCGCAGTAGCACCATACCCCATTGCTACTGCAACTGTGCCTGAAGCGTTGCTCCCAGCCCCTGCAGCAATACTCCAGCTGCCTGACGCACTCGATCCATTACCAATAGCTGTATCAGCTGACTTAGTAGCTTTAGCATTTACACCGGCAGCCAAAGCACCTGCCCCTGTAGCACCATCATTACCTCTATTTCCCGCATCAGTAGAATTTACCGAAAAATATCTTGTTTTATTAGTATCTAGTGCACTAGTTGATGCTAAACCACTTACTTTATAAGTCGTTCCATCATTACGAGTAAAGGTAATCGTATCGCCACTCAATGTAGCACTATCAGTTATTGTATCTTTTGCATTAACTTTGTACTGAGTATAACCCGCACTCGTATCTTTATCTATGCTGCTGATATTAGTGCCTGCAAGCACTTCAACTTTGGCAGCTTTAAGTTGGGCTATATTAACTGCGTCAGTATCAATTGTCCCGGCTGCCACATTAGTAATCTGACGGGTAAGACCTTCTTCACCATTACCAAGCGAGAGTGACCCCATGCCGGCCATCCACGGTGCAACCATCAATCGATACTTCATACCGGCATCCTTAGCCGCCTGTGCATTTTCCGGAGTTGGGTTCTGATAATATACAGCAGCCGCCGCATTCCATGCGTCTAACGCAGTCTGCATTTCAGGTGTAAAGTTAAAATTAGTTTCTGTAAGAGGATCATAACTAAGAATATTCATCTCTACGATCAGCAACAGAATAACTTCCCAAAGCAATGCCATTAGGAACTGTATTTCTCGTTTCTCGTCCAATACTTACACCGTTATCGGCCATCTCTGTTGCCGATGCCAAGTACCCAATTGCAATACTATCTATATTAGCAGCCTCAGTAAATCCACCAATTGCAATGCTCTGATAGTGCTTCGCCTTAGCTCCTCCACCTATGGCAATAGACTCTACACCGGTAGCACCATCATTATCTTTATTGCTTTCTGTTGAAGAATTTACAGAAAAATAAGAAATTTTATTAGCATCAACCTTACTATCTATCGCCTTCAACTGCGCTATGTTAACAGCATCCGTATCTTCGGTACCGGCTGCCACATTTGTAATTTGACGAGTTTCCTTACCTTTTATACCAACACTGACCGCACCACGATTACTGTTCCAAATAACAGAACCTGCGTTATCCGTCTGGAATTTAGTCAATTCATCACCGGTTAAGCCTGGTACATAGCCAAATAATTCACCGGCACCACGATCAGTTTTAGCATACGCACCTAGAGCAACAGCTGTATCTTTACTTGCATTGGCATAACTACCTAGACTCAGCGCATCTTCAGCAGACGCAATCGTACCTTCTTCAGCATTGCCTTTTGAGGTGCTTACAGACTGGTTAGCAATGTAGATGCCTTTACCATTTTCAGTTGTACCACCAATACGAACACTGTTGAGGTCTTGCAAGTTCTTTGGCTAATCTTACTTTTAAGCCACTGTCGCTTGCTACAACACCGATATTATCTTCCGTTGTAAGTTGATCTGCCTTAGTGATGCCACCGGTAATTGACAAGGTTTCATTAAGCTTCTTAGCAATGGTTACATTTTCTGTGTCACCTGTGAAATTTAAACCATCATCCATGGTTGCAATTTCATGATCTGTACCGTCTTCATCTTTGTAAACAATACGTGTGATTCCATCTGTACCATCAAGTCCATTTTTCCCGTCTTTAACGGTAATATTGGCACTTGTGTTCTTTCCATCAGCACCATCTTTACCAGGTTCACCAATAATAGTAATACTACCGGCTTCGCCGTTTTTACCATCTGCACCAGGCTTAGTACCAGCTACTAGGTCTTTACTCATCTTCAAGTCGTAAACCTTCTGGCCGTCAACATCTTGCACAGCATAGTAAGGTTGCTAGATCCGATGTACTCACCTAAAGCACCATTTGCACCTGCAGTCGGAGCATCGCCATTGAGGGTAACTTCAGTATGTTTTGCACCTTTAATAGCACTATTCAACTGACTTACGTTGACAGCATCTGTATCATCTGTACCCGCTACTACATTAGTAATCTTCTTGCTACCTGCATCAATGCCTGTTGTAGTAACAGATGGACCATTAGTGATTATCAAGCCTGTTGTACCAAGAGTTACCGCATTACCAACTTTAACACTATTTAAGCCTGTAAGGTCTTTAGCCAACTGTACTTTCAGTGCATTATCGCCGTCTTTTACAACGCCTATATTGTTATCAGTCAATAAGCTGTTGCCATCGGCATCAGTTGCTGTTGCACCACCGGTAATATTCAAGGTCTGACCATTGCCACGAGCAATAGTAGCTGTGGTATCATCACCTGTGAAGTTCAAAGTTGTCTTACCGGCATCTTCAGCAGCTTCAGCCACTTGTTTTAACTGTGCCACGTTAACGGCATCAGTATCAGCAGTACCAGCTGCCACATCAGTAATTTGACGGGTGATTCCTTTAGAAACATCGCCCACCGATACCGATCCGGCTGTGGACTGCCATGTATACAAAGCTTTACCTGCTTCAGCCAATGCACTTTGTTTGCTGTCCAAATCTGCCTGAGCTGTAGCTAACTGAGCCTGTGTTGATTCAAGAGATGCTTTTATTCCCTGATATCCCGCATCTTGTTCATACGAATTATCCGGATACATGGAAACAATCATATCAATATTAGCTTGATATTCAGCTGCCTTAGCGGTTAAATCATTTACCGTTGTTTGTGCATCAGTTACTTCCGTCTGTAAGCTCTGATACTGTGTATTACTACCTAAAATACTATCCGCATCGGTAATTCTACCGGATGGGTCATAACCTACAACACCCTTATCTGTACGAGCCACAGAGTTAGCACCAAGAGCTACGCCACCCTTAATAGTAACATTACCATTTCGACCAACAGCTACTGCATCACTAACAGTTGTTTCAAGTGCGGAATCTGCGGATCCAATAACAACATTATTATTGACACCGGTTAATGTACGATTATCACCAATTACAACAGCAGTCGTTGTATCTTTTACAGTATTATTAGAACCGGTCACAGTTACGTTATCTACATTAGTTGCTGTATTATGATAACCGGTCAACGCATTAAACTGACTAATGTTGCTACTTGTCCCCTTCAAGGTATTGTTCACACCAATGATAGAAGATGTACGGGTGTAATCAGCCGTGTTAGCACCGCCGATAGCTAAGGTCGCACCACCACTTTTAGAGTCTTTAATCACAGTTTGGAGCTTATCCACCATAGCATCTACGGAATCAGCGCCACTCGTTGGCATAGAAATAGAGGTAATAGAGTTTGTGATCTTATTCCCGGCACCAAATACTAATGAACCGTTAGTATTATCCGTAATATTGCCTAAGCCAACAATAGTATTTGCAATACCCTGATAAGACGAACCTATTGGTACACCAAAAAATTCAGGTAACTTTTCATTAGATCTAACACTATTTAAAGAGCCCAATACAGTAGCACCAAAGTTTTGTGCCCCATAAGCACCGGTATTCAACCTACCACTACCATCAAAACCACCCGTAGCAATAGAGTAAGAGCCCATCATAGTCGAAAACAAGCCTTTATTATAGGTATTCGTACCCAAGGTAGTCTGATTTACATGAAACTGGTGTTGTTATCAGTAATTTGTTTACCACCATGGTGCCTCGGTATACACGATCCCCAATATCAATCGAACCCGTACGGCCAAAAGCATTTGTGCCGATAACGATAGATGTAGCTACTCGGCTAGCATCAGTCGGATTATCATATCCACCGGAACCACGCTTAGGCCAATTCGTTGGATCCATTCCCAATAAGGCTTCTTGTTCACCGCCACCGGTGAAGGCTACGGCTCCTTTACCGATAACAATGCTACCATCCAAAGCAATATTTTCCGAAACTTTAGCATCACTACCGATGACAATACTGCCCTTGCCGCCGGAATAGACATTGGTCCCCAAAGCTATGCCATTTTCACGTTGAGCTACAGCATTCGGGCCAATAGCAATTGAGTTTGTGCCTTTAGCTCCGTCATTATTCTGGTTAGCTGCTAATTCAGATTTTACAGAGAAGTATTTAACTTTATTAGCCGCCAATTCAGCTGTTGTAGCAATACCGGTTACGGTAATAGGAGCCCCTTCATTTTACTGATGTGTGATAAAGAAGTAATAGAAGTGTAAAAAATTTTGCCGTTCCTATCCGGCACATGAGGTATGTCGGATAGGTCGGGCGGTTATTCGGGCAAGTCCACCTTGCCAACAAAAGAATAA
>ENA-OQIW01000060-OQIW01000060.1-human-gut-metagenome-genome-assembly--contig:-NODE-60-length-25619-cov-1.782677_pt1 | contig 25619 bp, 31 predicted proteins | sample MGYA00242586_ERZ504751 | MGnify/ENA primary metagenome ERZ504751 (study PRJEB26092, sample SAMD00036349) | human gut metagenome | host: Homo sapiens | study: EMG produced TPA metagenomics assembly of...
TTCCTCAAGGCTTTAGTTAATTTTATTTTTTAATAACCTACCTAGTACAAAGTAAAGGCGTATTCATTCTTAGCCGGATTTGTCGACTTAAACATGTTCCAAAGCTTGTGCCAAATCATCGATTAAGTCCTCCACGTTTTCAATGCCCACGGAGATACGGATCATGTCCGGTGTTACGCCGGCCGCTTTTTGTTCTTCTTCATTAAGCTGCGCATGAGTTGTGCTGGATGGATGGATTACGAGGGATTTAGCATCACCTACGTTGGCCAAATTGGAGAAGATTTCAAGAGCATCTACGAATTTAATGCCTTCATCTTTGCCGCCTTTAATACCGAAAGTGAAGATAGACCTACACCTTTTGGATAGTATTTATCAGCCAAGGCTTTGTATTTGCTGTCTTTCAATTCCGGATAGTTTACCCAAGCAACTTTTGGATGATTTACCAAGAAGTCGATGATTTTGCGCGTATTTTCAACATGACGTTCTACACGTAAGGATAAGGTTTCAACACCTTGTAAAATGAGCCATGCTGCAAGCGGTGTCAAAGCGGCACCGGTGTCGCGGAGCAACTGAGCACGTACTTTTACGGTGAACGGAATTGGAAGGTCTGCATATACGAGGCCATTGTAATGAACGTCACCGGCTACGAAATCAGGGTAACGACCGCTGGCTTTGTAGTCGAATTTACCGCTTTCAACGATAACACCGGCAATAGTTGTACCGTGACCGCCTAAGAATTTAGTGGCGGAGTGAACTACCACATCGGCACCATGCTCAATCGGACGAATGAGGTATGGGGTACCGAAAGTATTGTCTACGATAAGGATGATGCCGTGTTTATGGGCAATATCCGCCACTGCTTGAATATCGATAAGGTTGATGTTCGGATTGCCGATGGTTTCCACATAAATTGCTTTCGTGCGGTCATCGATGGCTTTTTCAAAACCGTCCAAATCATCAGGGTCTACAAATTTAGTAGTAATGCCAAAACGTGGCAAGGTAGAGCTGAATAAGTTATATGTGCCACCGTACAAAGTGGAGGCAGCGATGATGTTATCGCCGGTACCGGCCACGTTTTCAATAGCGTAAGTAATGGCTGCCGAACCGGAGCCTACGGATAAAGCACCGGCACCGCCTTCTAAAGCAGCTATACGTTTTTCAAGGACGTCGTTAGTCGGTGTACCGAGGCGGGAATAAATGGCACCCGGATCGCGAAGGGCAAAACGGTCAGCCGCTTGCTGTGCGTCTTTAAATACATAGCTTGTAGTTTGGTGAATCGGCACGGCACGGGCGCCTGTTTCGTCGATAACTTGACCTTCATGTAATTGGATTGTTTCGAATTTGTACTGTTTGCTCATAATAAAATCTCTCCTTTTCTCAACGTCGGTTTCTCACGCCGACAATCCCTTTATCTCTCTTTGTTTTATATATAGCAGCCGCTTGGGCTGTCGATACCATTTTTATTTCGACCAATTAAGCTTGGTCTTTACACTACTTTAAACAGCTTGTGTATGATTTTGATTGCGTTGCTGTTTCATTTTTTGAATCTGCTCAATTATGTACGGTGTTTCTTGGTATACATAATAGTTGAGCCAGTTTGTAAAAATCAGCGTTCCCGTCGACCGCCAACGCACGATGGGCGCCTTCGTCGGGTCATCATTAGGATAATAATTTTCAGGAACATCGATGTCGAGTCCCAAGTTTTTATCCCGTTCATATTCCCGCTGTAAGGTATCCCTATCGTATTCCGAATGGCCAAACACAAAAATGTGTTTGTTGTCCAGACTACGAACTATGGCGGCACCGGCTTTGTCAGAGGCTGCTAAAATCTCTAATTCCGGATTGGCTTTGATCTCATCAACCGGTACCGTCGTGTGCCTTGAATGGGGCATGTAGAAAACTTCATCCATACCGCGAAGCAACATCGGCCTTTTATTAAGGACCTCGTTTTCAAAAACCCCGAATAACTTCGTCGGCAACAGTTCTTTGTCAATTCCGAAATGATAATACAGTCCCGCTTGAGCACCCCAGCAGATGTAGAGTGTCGAATATACATGATCCTCGCGCCAGTCCATAATGGCTGTCAGCTCTTGCCAGTAATTTACTTCTTCAAACGGCATCAGTCAATGGGAGCGCCGGTTATAATCATACCGTCAAAATAGCGTTCTTTGATTTCATCGAAGGTTCGATAGAAGGAACTCAAATGATGTTCTGATGTATGGGCCGCTTTATGGCTTGCCATATGCAGCAAGGTAATGTCCAGTTGCAACGGCGTGTTACTTAATGCTCTTAGAATTTGCGTTTCCGTCACTTCTTTGGTCGGCATCAAGTTAACGATTAGAATTTGTAGTGGCCGAATATCTTGTGTTTCGGCTCTTGCCGTATCCATAACGAAGATGTTTTCTTCTGCCAATTTTTTTATGGCCGGTAAATCCTTCACTACCGTTATGGGCATTGTGCATCCCTCCTCCCTAAGTTCATCGTCTCTCATCTTTCTCAAACTTGTAAAACTCATTTCTCAGTGCCTAACAGATTCATTAACCAGCTACCCCTCCGAGCAACGGCCTCTCAACTCCGTTGTTCGTTTACAGCTGTTAAGACTATCAACATTTACCTAAGTTTACCGATATGCTTTACCGGTATGATGTTGGCTGATGTTTGGCGCGTATCGGTTACCTCTAAATTCGGTATAAAAAAACATCCTCCATTCACCGCTGTGAACAAGGACGTCTATAACGTGTTACCACCTTGATTTAGCAAAACCTCACGGCTCTGCCTCAGCCGGTACGTCTTACAGTTGTAAGATTATACCGTGGCATTATAACGGTTGCATCCGCCGAGACTAAAGCTTGCGCATTCCACCTCGGATACTCCAAGACCATTTTCTTCGCATTCTTTTGCATCCCCTTCCACCTTACGGGACTCTCTGTGCCAACGCCCTGCGTTTACTTATCTCTTCATCGTCGATACTGTATGTTGATGTAGGCTATCGATGACTCGTTGTCGTTTCGATGTGATAACTATACCAATCATTCAAAAAGCTGTCAACAAGAGTTTTACGTCATTCTTTTCACAGTGGACACTTTGTAAGCAGTTTTACGTCATATTTCAAAGTGTATACTTAGTGCAATTTATGGCAAAAGTCAGCAATATAACTGAATCAAAAATATATAGGCTTAAAATCACAGCCCGCTGTTGCTATAGCCCTAAACTATAGCAAACCAAAATTAACAACTATAAATCAGTACACTCCTATAGTACTTTTGGGAGTATCTTTTCATCTTTTTTTTCCTCCCCGGACCGCCAATTTACTTTTTTGACCCTCTATTTTAATTCATAATTAAGCAATACAAACTTTATACTACATCAAAAAAGGGACTGCCGAAGCAGTCCCTAAATTGTATTTGTTTTTTTGTACTTTACGCGTATGACTTATACTTTGTGCTTAACATCAATACGCAATAAGGAACGTTGTAGTGCGAGCTCAGCGCGATGGAAGTCTATGTCTGCATTTCTTGATTTCAAACGTTCTTCCGCACGTGCTTTAGCGCGTTTGGCACGGTCTTCGTCGATTTCGTCAGGCAATTCGCAATTCGGCGTTACAATGGTAATTACATTATTTTTAATTTCCATAAAACCGCCGAAATTAGCCATAAATTGGCGCGTACCGTCCGGTAAATCAATGCGAAGCGGTGCAATTTCAAGGGCTGCCACTAAATCGGCATGGCGCGGTAAAATACCGAGTTCGCCCAATTCAGTGCGCACTACCACAAATTTAACCTCACCCGAAAAGGCCTTTTTGTCAGGGGTAATTACATCGAGATGCATGGTCTTGCCTTCACTCATGAACTATTCCCCCTTCTCCGTCAATTCCTTTCCTTTAGCAATGGCTTCATCAATGGTGCCTACCATGTAGAATGCATTTTCCGGTAAATCATCATGTTTACCTTCCAAGATTTCTTTGAAGCCGCGCAAAGTTTCTTTAAGCGGTACATACTTACCTGGCGAACCGGTAAATACTTCGGCTACGAAGAATGGCTGGCTGAGGAAACGTTGAATTTTACGGGCACGGGCAACGGTCAATTTATCTTCTTCCGACAATTCTTCCATACCGAGGATTGCGATAATATCTTGTAAATCTTTATATTTCTGCAATACTTCCTGTACGCCGCGGGCAATTTTATAATGTTCTTCACCCAAAACTAACGGATCCAAGATACGGCTGGTGGAGTCGAGCGGATCCACAGCCGGATAAATCCCGATTTCAGCGATGGAACGGGACAATACGGTGGTCGCATCCAAATGCGCAAACGTAGCAGCCGGAGCCGGGTCAGTCAAGTCATCGGCAGGTACGTATACGGCCTGTACGGACGTGATGGAACCTTCTTTAGTGGAGGTAATACGTTCCTGAAGGCCCCTACGTCATTGGCCAAGGTTGGTTGGTAACCTACGGCCGACGGCATACGACCGAGCAACGCGGATACTTCCGAGCCGGCCTGAATGAAACGGAAAATGTTATCGATGAATAAGAGTACGTCCTGTTTCTGTACGTCACGGAAATATTCAGCCATGGTGAGGCCCGTTAAGCCTACACGCATACGCGCTCCCGGTGGTTCATTCATCTGGCCGTAAACCAATGCTGTTTTGGAAATAACGCCGGATTCCTTCATTTCGTTCCAAAGGTCATTACCTTCACGAGTACGTTCACCTACACCGGAGAATACGGAGTAACCGCCATGTTCCGTTGCGATATTATGGATTAATTCCATGATTAATACGGTTTTACCTACACCGGCACCGCCGAATAAACCGATTTTACCACCTTTTACATACGGCGCAATAAGGTCAACGACCTTAATACCTGTTTCTAAAATGGTGGTTTCCGGAGCTAAATCATCAAATTTAGGGGCCGGACGATGAATCGGCCACATTTCAGACGCCTTTACCGGCGTATCATCATGGTCAACCGTTTCACCAAGTACGTTAAAGATACGGCCAAGCACGCCATCACCAACCGGCACGGAAATAGGGGCTCCTGTGTCCACCGCTTCCATACCGCGAGTCAGGCCATCCGTAGAACTCATGGCAACGGCACGCACGGTGTCATCACCTAAGTGTTGCATTACTTCAACCACAATCACTTCGTCTTTGCCGGATTCGCTTGTTTTTTTAATATGAATTGCGTTGTAAATAGCCGGAAGCTCTCCCGCCGTAAAGAGAACGTCGACTACCGGTCCGATAACCTGTACAACTTTACCGATATTATTACTCATTTAAGAGGTCTCTCCTCCTTTGTAGTTATACCTATTGCAAGGCATTAGCACCACCGACAATTTCAGAAATTTCATTGGTAATGCCGGCTTGTCGTAATTTATTGTATTCCAAATTAAGTGAGCTGATTAAATCCCCTGCATTATCTGTTGCAGAAGTCATAGCCGTCATGCGAGCGCCAAGCTCACTGGCGGAAGCTTGCAATAAAGCGTTATACACAGTAATTTCCAAATATTTAGGCAACAATTGGTTCATAAATAGTTTTTTCGGAAGGTTTCATAAATATATAGCTCATTAAGCTCCCCTTCATGATGCGGCTCCGTGACAACCGGCAATAATTTCACGCTGGTCACGTTCTGCGTTAAAGAGTTTACGAAATGAGTATAAATCAAGATAACTTCGTCAACTTCGCCTTCTAAAAACAACTTAGATGCTTCATCTACAATTTGTTTAGCATGGCTGTATTCCGGTTTGTCGGAAAAACCTACATGAGAATTCGTTACCGGATACTGATGATACTTCAAGTAATCAGTCGGCTTACGACCAACCGTAATCGTCTCATACGTATCAGGTGCTTTTTCACGAGTTTCCTGTGCAAAATATTTAATCAAATTACTGGTATAAGCACCAGCTAAGCCTTTGTCGGCGCCAATCAGAATATATAAGGTTCGCGAAACCTCGCGTACCGCGGTTAACGGATAGGACGCCAACACCTCAGGTTCTAATGTAGCAGATACATTTGTGAGGATTTGACCTAACTTTTCTGCATATGGTTCCGTAGATTTTGCTTTGGCCTGTGCACGGCGCAATCGAGCAGACGCTACCATTTTCATGGCCTTCGTAATCTGCTGCGTATTCGTAACACTTTTAATGCGCTTACGTAAATCCTGTGCACTGCTCATCGCCTACGCCTCCTCAGAAGTAATCAAGTGATGGGAAGTACCAAAGGATTCAATGCATTCATTAATCGCTTTTATCAAAAGTTCTTCCGTATCTTTGTCTAAGATTCTGGATGTTTGAATATTCGTTAAAATTTCACTGTAGTTGCTGTGAACATAACGCAATAATTCATTCTGGAATGCAGGAACATCGGCTACTTCAATAGAGGCAAAGTAACCGTTAATGACCGGCATATAGACAAACTACCTGTTCTTCAACTTTAAGAGGTGAGTACTGAGGCTGTTTTAACATTTCTGTCAAACGTTCGCCGCGATCAAGCTGTGCTTTGGTCGATTTATCAAGGTCGGAGCCGAACTGAGCAAAGGCTGCCAACTCACGATATTGCGCCAAATCGAGACGCAATTTACCGGCAACTTGTTTCATCGCTTTAATCTGGCGCTACCGCCTACACGGGATACAGACAAACCTACGTCAACAGCCGGACGAATCCCGGAGTAGAACATATCGGTGCCAAGGAAAATCTGACCATCCGTAATGGAAATTACGTTCGTAGGAATATAAGCGGATACGTCACCGGCTTGCGTTTCAATAATCGGCAAGGCCGTAATGGAACCGCCGCCCAATTCATCAGATAATTTAGCAGCTCGTTCTAACAAACGAGAGTGTAAATAAAATACGTCCCCTGGATATGCTTCACGTCCCGGTGGACGACGAAGTAACAAACTCATGGCACGATAAGCCGCTGCCTGTTTGGATAAATCATCATATACACAAAGTACATGTTTGCCCTGGTACATGAAATGTTCACCCATGGCAACACCCGCATACGGAGCAATATACTGCATAGGAGCGCCTTCAGAGGCACCGGCCGATACTACGATAGTGTAATCCATAGCGCCGGCTTCCTGTAATTTCTGTACTACACGAGCTACGGTAGATTCTTTCTGACCGATAGCCACATAAATACAGATTACATCCTGACCTTTTTGATTCAAAATGGTATCGATGGCAATCGCCGATTTACCGGTACCGCGGTCACCGATAATAAGTTCACGCTGGCCACGACCGATAGGTACCATGGCGTCGATTGCTTTCAAACCGGTTTGCAACGGTTCAAATACGGATTTACGATCCGCAATGCCCGGTGCCGGTATTCAATTGGTCGATGATCTTCTGCCGTAATGGATCCCTTGCCGTCAATCGGCTGACCCAAGGCATTAACTACACGACCGATAAGTTGTTCACCTACAGGAACCTGCATGATACGACCTGTACGGCGTACCTGGTCCCCTTCTTTAATAAGGAAATCATTACCTAACAATACAGCCCCTACGTTATCTAATTCGAGGTTCTGTACCATCCCATAAACACCATGAGGTAATTCTAACAATTCACCTGCCATGGCCTTTTCAAGACCGTAAATATGCGCAATACCGTCACCTACTTCGAGTACGGTACCCACATCATCAACGTTAAGTTCCACATCATAGTCCTGAATCTGCTGTTTAATTATGGCAGTAATTTCTTCAGGCTTCATTTTCATACTTAACCATTCACCCCAATCTCTGTTGTATCGGACTTAAGCAAATATTTCTTTAAATCCTCCATACGACGCATCAAACTTGCATCAATACGCGTATCACCAATTTGGATAATAAAGCCGCCCAGAATGGTTGGGTCCACTTTGATTGTAAAAATATATTGCTTACCCGTAATCGCTTTTAATTTATCGGCCAACTGCGTATAAATCTCGTCCGGCATTGCTTCACTCACTGTAACAGTGGCGGAGAAAATGCCACGTGCTTCCCGTGCTTTGTTAATAAACTCAGCAATGGCAGACTGAATATACCGTATGCGTCCGCGTTTGACCATAACAAATAAGGTGTTAAGTGCCATCGTATTAATGGCTTCACCGAATATTTTGGCCAAAACATTGCATTTTGCCTCTGCATCGAGGGCCGGGTACAACAATAAGGTGCCTAATTCAGGCTGCGTATCCATAACTTCTTTTACGTAGGAAAGATCCGTTTCCATTTGTTCCAGAATTTGCTGTTCCTGCGCCAATTCAAAGATAGCGGTACTGTATTTATCTGTTACAATGTCTACGCTCATACCAATCACCCTAATGCTTTACTGTCAAGCTTTTCAATGGCTTCTTTAACAAGGTCCACATTGGCTTGACTATCCATATTCTTAGCAACAATTTTGCCGGCAATGGCCATAGAAAGTGAAATCATATCTTCACGCATTTTTTCCATAGCTTTTGCTTGTTCACGGGCAATTTCGTTACGAGCTTCTTCTTTTTCACGTACTAGCTGTTCTTTTAATTCCTTAATTTGAGCCTGCGTATTCCGTTCAGCCAATTGGGCTGCCTTTTCAACAATCGCTTGAGCTTCTTTACGAGCATTGGCTAATTGTGCTTCATACTCTTTTTTGGTAGCTTCCGCAGAATCCAAAGTAGCCTGTGCATTCGCCAAATCGCCTTCAATCTTCTTGCGACGGGCTTCCATCACACCGACTAAAGGTTTAAACGCAAATTTTGCTAAAATAGCAACTAAAATAAAGAAATTGATAAATTGAACCAGCAATGTACCGTTTATTTCTACCAACGGCGTAACCCCCTCTTAAACTTGGAATTATAACTTGCCTTCTTATGTCTGTTCAATTTAATAAAGAACCGAATTATAATTTACCAACGATAACATCAGTAAATACAAGTACGATGGCGATAACGGTAGCAATGATAGGAATAGATTCGATCAAACCGATGGAAATAAATAAATTAGTCATAATCTTACCGGCCATTTCAGGCTGACGAGTCATACCTTCAAATGCTTTACGAACTGCCAATGCATCACCAAAAGCTGCTGCGATCGCTGCCAAACCTGCCACTAAACAAGCACTGAATACACTTACTGACAACAAAATTGCTTTTTCCATAATAAAATCCTCCTAGAAAATGTTACGAATACAACCTGAGATACTCAAAATAATGGTTGGTAATACCGTGGTGATTAATGTTCCTCATCGTTGATTGCCATACCCAAGTATGACGTCACGAGAATTGTAAAAACGAAGGCCTGAATAACGCCGACAAATAAGCTGAATACGAGCCAAATAATCGGTGTCAAATACGGTGCCAAACCGTTTAACAACTCTAATACAATTTCACCTGCTACAATGTTGCCGAATAGACGAAAGCTGAGCGTCACCGGCTTAGAGATTTCTTCCATGATGTGGAAGATAACAAATACGGCAAAGGGCTGAAAGAAATGCTTAAAATAAGACGGTCCTTTCATCTTTGCCCCAATAACCCAAATACTCACTGAGCTGGCCAAGGCCAGACCTAAGGTCGTATTTAAATCGTTAGTAGGCGATGTCAAAATATGGGGACTCGGTATCAGCCCCAATTCATTACTTACTAAGATAAAAACAAAGAAAGTAAATAGTAGCGAACTTACCTTACTAAAGTGTTTACCTAAAGGACCTTTTAATTGACTTCCAATAGCTTCTAAAATAAACTCAACTACATTTTGTACGCCTGATGGAACCATATTGACCTGCCGTGTAGCAAAAAAGGCAACGACTATAATAATAGCAAACACTACCCAAGTCATATAGATAGTATCCATATTAAAAGCCATGCCCCACATGTGAACGACGTCATGAGTCCCGGTATGTAATTCCATAAGGTTCACCTCCTTTCGCCTATATTGCTACCCCATTACTCTATCGAAATTTTGATTAATACACATTAAATCACATTGGGACTATCCGCTTGGTTATACCGGATGCGTTCGTATATCGTCAACGGACGCCATAGCATCAAGCCCAACATATATGGTACAAACGGAAAATTCTCAAATAAATAAACGGCCAGCAAGGTGCCGATGGCGACCAGCGTAATACGAATTAAAGTACCCAGCTTAGTCGCTTTTTCAATAGTACGTAGTTCTTTATGGCGAAGTTTATAACCCCATAAACCTAAAATCAATAAATATAAATAAATTAATAGCACAACCCCAAACCCAGCCTAAAATGTATCTCTCGTAATCAAAGACTTCTAATAATAATGTAGATGCTACGGTTACCACGATAAGGTAACAAGTCATACGTTTTACAAAATCCAAGAATACCTCCACGATTAAGCCCCTCACGACACAACCCGAAGATACAAGGAGTACAGGCCTCCTAATCCTCCTACTAGCCCTCCTATCAGCGTAAACCATGGTGACGCATCAAACAGATAGTCTAAGCCACGGCCTATAGCCAGACAGCCCAGAATGCTGACCAACAGGGAGAAACCTGCCGATAAGGCCACATTCAGTGCTTTTAGTGTGGTTGGATCGAGTCGCTTCATTGGAATCACCTTCTTTGTGATGGTTAAAACGGGGAAACTATGAATACTACTAATCTCTAACTTCTTTATTATAACAAAATTCAACTTTCACTAAATTATAACATTTTGTCATACGTTTAGCCAATATACCTATAACAAGTATACTTTTATCCAATTTTCTTATTATAAAAATTATTAATGAATTCAATTTTTAAAACAATATAAGTTTCAAGCTGTTCATCGATTCTTTTTTCGTTTTTAATTATAATTCATCACTAATCTTTTTATTATATTTAAGAATGTTGTGTATACTTTTTACGAATACAAGGGCCGTTTTTTCAAAGTTTTTAGTAAAAAAACGGCCTTACGAGCGGTAGATACATTAGCTGATATATATAACTAAGGGCGTTAATAACATCAGCTATTTACTACCTAAATACTATAAATTAATAACCGAAACGGCTCGGTTTTTTACCGCTATGCAAAAATTCAAAGCGCAGTGCTTCAACAATACGATTGGACGCAACACCGTCACCATACGGATTTACGGAGTTGGCCATCACATCATAAGCATCTTTATCCGCCAATAATCGATGGGCTGTATCATAGACCGTATTTTCATCAGTCCCTACCAGGCGTACTGTTCCGGCCGTTACCGCTTCCGGACGTTCCGTTGTATTGCGAAGTACCAATACCGGTTTGCCCAAAGCCGGTGCTTCTTCTTGAATCCCGCCGGAATCGGTCATCAATAAGTAAGAACGAGCCATTAAATTGGCAAACGGTTCATATTCGAGCGGATCGATTAAGTGAACGCGTTCTACATCACCCAATACTTCTTTAACAATTTTACGAACTTTCGGATTTTTATGTACCGGGAATACGACTTCAATATCATCAAATTCATCGACCAAGCGGTGAATGGCTTGATATACATGACGCATCGGTTCACCGAGGTTTTCACGACGATGGGTCGTTACGAGCACAATACGACGATTTTTATAATCTAAATTATTAAGCAAATCTTCTTCAAATTGGTAGTTATCTTTAACCGTAGTCTGAAGGGCATCAATAACGGTATTGCCGGTCACATATAAATGAGCCGAACCGATATTTTCTTTCATCAATGTTCTTTTCCGCACTGGAAGTCGGCGCAAAGTGATAGGTTGCCAAAGACCCGGTCAATTTGCGGTTCATTTCTTCAGGGAACGGTGAGTAAATATTACCCGTTCTGAGGCCGGCTTCTACATGGCCTACCGGAATTTCCTGATAAAAAGCGGCTAACGCGCCGGCAAAAGTAGTTGTCGTATCACCATGAACGAGTACTACATCAGGTTTTGCTTCTTTTAACACATCCTTTAGCCCTTCTAAGGCTCTGGTTGTCACATCATATAAAGTTTGGCCCTGACTCATGATGTTCAAATCATAGTCCGGCGTAATCGCAAATAAATCCAAAACCTGATCGAGCATTTCACGATGCTGTGCCGTTACCGTCACAATCGCTTCCATATCCGGAGCAGCTTGTAAAGCCTTAACTACCGGCGCCATCTTAATCGCTTCGGGACGGGTCCCAAAAATTGTCATCACTTTCAACATGTAATAATACCTCCCATGATTAGCCAGCCTACATACCTGTATGCTACGAAGCGTTGTACAAGCGTACAAGCGCACCTATATTAATGTCTATTTGCTGCTCTATTTTCCTCGGCAATGACTTCATCTTTCGCAATCATCCCCAATTTAGTTGCAATAAACACGCAAACACACAAAATAGCCAACACTATAATAATGCCGACCAATATATTTACTTTTGCCAACAAAATAGCTACATAGCCCAACAATGCCGTAACGGCATACATCAACAATACAGCTTGTTTTTGCGACAAGCCGAGTGCCAACAGGCGATGATGCATATGGCCTTTATCCGGTTTAAATACCGGTCGGCCGTTAATCTTACGACGAATGATGGCAAAGGTAGTGTCTAAAATAGGCAGGCCTAATACAATTACCGGTACTACCAACGAAATGGTGGCGGCCGTTTTTACGGCACCCATAACGGAAATTGTGGCCATTGTATAGCCCAATAACATACTGCCCGTATCACCCATGAAGATTTTTGCAGGGTTGAAATTGTAACGCAAGAAACCGAGCGCCGCACCGGCCAAAGCCAACGCAACGCACGCTAAGTCAACCTGGCCCATTTGCCACAAAATTGTGAAAATAGTCAGGCTTGAAATCAATGAAATGCCGGCTGCCAAACCGTCAAGACCATCTATAAGGTTTACAATATTCGTAAAGCCTACAATCCAAAAGATGGTAAGCGGTATCGACAAAAAGCCCAAGTAGAACACATGACCCCAAGGATTGGTAATAAATTCAACCTGGTTACCAAAGGCCACGACTACAACCGCCGCTAAAATTTGACCTGTTAATTTTGTTTTTGGACCAATTTGCTTCACATCGTCCCAAATACCGACACCCACAAGCACAACGGAACCCAATAAGAGTCCCATTACGGCCTGCAAATCTTTTACGGTATAGAGGACCGAAACAATATAGCCTATAAAGATGGCCAAGCCACCTAAGCGAGGAATGGAACCGTGATGCACCTTACGCGCATCCGGCTTATCCATAGCCCCAATGTTAATCGCCAACCTTTTAATCAGCGGTGTAATCGCAAACGAGATGACCAACGCCACCACGAATGCCCACACGTACACCGTCATTACCGCACCTCCTCGTGCTCGTTCTTAGTTCGTAAGACTGCGTACAGGTGCCGGAATTCGTCCACCGCGCTGGATAAACTCTTCCGCCCCAAACGGACTTACTTCAATGATTGGGCAATAGCCCAATAAGCCGCCGAATTCAACCATTTCGCCCACAGTTTTACCCGGAACCGGAATCAAACGAACAGCTGTTGTTTTATTATTAATCATGCCAATAGCCGCTTCATCGGCAATAATTGCCGAAATAGTAGCTGCCGATGTGTCCCCCGGTACGGCGATCATATCAAGCCCTACAGAGCACACACAGGTCATGGCTTCTAATTTTTCTAAACTTAAACTGCCTACGGATACGGCATCAATCATGCCTTTATCTTCACTTACAGGGATAAACGCACCGCTGAGACCGCCTACATGAGACGATGCCATGAGCCCGCCTTTTTTAACCGCATCATTCAACAAAGCTAATGCCGCCGTAGTGCCATGAGCCCCACAAGAGGTAATGCCCATTTCTTCCAAAACATGCGCTACCGAATCACCTACAGCAGGCGTAGGCGCCAAGGATAAATCGATAATCCCGAACTGCTTACCCAAACGCCGCGACGCTTCCTGAGCCACCAATTGACCTACGCGCGTAATCTTGAAAGCCGTACGTTTAATCGTTTCCGCCACTTCGTCAAAAGGTCGTCCCCGTACTGCTTCTAAGGCATGCTTAACAACGCCCGGTCCGCTGACACCGACGCTAATCGTCGTATTGCCTTCCGTAACACCATGGAAGCACCGGCCATAAACGGGTTGTCTTCAACAGGATTACAAAAAATAACAAGCTTAGCACAACCGAAAGCATCACGGTCCGCTGTAAGTTCGGCTGTTTGTTTAACAATACGACCCATTTCTGCTACGGCATCCATATTGATGCCCGCTTTAGTGGAACCGATACCTACAGAACTGCATACTAAATCAGTCGTCGCCAAGGCTTCCGGAATGGACGCAATTAAACGACGGTCGCCATCGGTATAACCTTTACTTACCAAGCAGAAAAACCGCCGATAAAGTTAACACCCACAGCTTTGGCTGCTTTATCCAAGGCTTTGGCTACGGGCACATAATTGATTAAATCACTACCCGCCGCCACAAGTGAAATCGGCGTAACAGATACGCGCTTATTAATAATCGGCACACCGTATTCGCGCTCAATGGCTTCACCGGTGGCTACCAAGTGTTCCGCTTCTTTAGTAATATGATCATAAATACGATCACAAAGGGTATTGCCGTCTACGGCTGTACACCCCAATAAACTGATGCCCATCGTAATGGTACGAACATCCAATTTATTGTCATGAATCATCTGGTTGGTTTCGAGGATATTTTCAATACTTAACATATCATCACCTACCCTATACGATGCATGCTGAGGAAGATATCCGCATGTTGCGCCTGAATCTGAACGCCCAAAGCTTCCCCTTCAGCTTTCAAAGCTGCCTGCACTTTAGGTAAAGCTGTCTGATCCTTAGCTTCACACATCATAATCATGTTAAACATACCGTCTAAAATCGTCTGGTTAATCGATACAATATTTACATCGTTCTCAGCCAATACGGTAGCTACACGCGCAATAATACCTACTCGGTCTACCCCTACTACGGTTACAACTACTTTCATGCGATTCACCTTTCCCTTATACCTACATTATCAGTACTCTCTAATTTCAATGATGTTATATTATACCACAATTCGTGGCGCAATACCATATAGACTGCTAGCGGGACGTTACTTCATCAACCAATTCCTGACCGGCTTTCAAAAGTTGTGCCAACGCCTCATCACCTTGGAATGTTTCTGCATACACCTTATACAAGTCTTCCGTGCCGGACGGGCGGGCTACCAAAAAGCTATTGGCCGTCGTAATGCGCAATCCGCCGATAGCATAGTCACCATACAGCGAGGTAGTGCGAATATCTTCAATCGCTTCACCGGCAAGCTCCGTAGCCGTCACATCACTCGATTGTAATTGACTCAACCGTTCCTTCGCAGCCTTACTGCAAGGAGCATCAATGCGTTCAAACACGGGATCGCCGTAACGTTTCGTAAGGAATGTATAGAGAACATCCGGCGTCAGGCCATTGGTAACGGCAAACATTTCCATGGCCAAGAGGCCCATAATGATACCGTCTTTATCCGTGGATCCAACCGTACCATCTTTTTTGAGGAACGAAGCACCGGCACTTTCTTCGCCGCCGATACCGATGGTGCCGTCAAATAACAGCGAAGAAAAATACTTAAAGCCTACCGGCACTTCATACACTTTAATGCCGTTATCGCTACAGAATTTATCCACCATCTGAGTCACAACGGCGGTTTTCCCAAAACCTTTACCCTGCCAACTGCGATTCAAGAACAGATACGCGCCGGCTGCCACCAAGAAGTGATTTGGTGCCATAAGGCCATCTTGCGTAACAATACCGTAACGATCGTAGTCAGGATCATTTCCCACGGCCAAATCATAATCACCGATTTTGGCAATCACATCCGCCATGGCATATTCGGAGGAGCAATCCATACGCACAACCCCATCATGGTCATAAGGCATAAAGCTAAACGTCGGGTCGTACTCATTGTTAATAATATCTAAATCAAGGCCATACTCTTCGCTGATGGCTTCCCAATATTCCATGCCGCTGCCGCCGAGAGCATTGATGAGCACTTTAGGTTTTGCTTTACGAATGGCATCCATGTTAATCACATCAGCCAACTCTTTAACATAAAGACCTTTGTAATCATATTCCCATTGCAACGCCGAATCAATTTCATCGATGGCCACCCGACGAATACCTTCACCGCCGTTTTGCAAATATTCATTAGCCTTATTTTCAATCCACTTCGTCACCGTCGTATCAGCGGGGCCGCCGTTAATCGGATTGTATTTGATGCCGCCCTGGTCCGGCGGATTATGGGACGGTGTAATGATGATGCCGTCCGCTTTGCCGTGACCTACTTTTTCTTTTAAAAAGTCCGGCACAAAGGCAATTTTCTCTTGTTTATCAATAATTTCATTGTAACGAATGATGGCACGCGAAACACTCGGAGTCGGTACAAAGCCATTTTCACCGTCTACCGCCGCCACTACACCATTGGCAGCCAGTACTTCGAGAACCGTTTCCAACGCCGGTTCCGACAACGCATGCGTATCATGCCCGACGAAGCAAACGCCGGTGGCACCAAACTCCTTACGCCCGTCACAAATAGCCTGTGCAATGGCTGCCACATGAAGCTCATTAAAACTGCCCGCTAACGATTTACCGCGATGACCGGATGTACCGAAAGAAATGCGCTGTTCCGGTTTGTCATAATCCGGTTTTTGGTTATAATAGGCTTCAATTACCGCCTCTAAGTTAATCAAATCTTCCGGACGAACCAATTTACCTGCTAATTCATGTGCCATAGTGCAGCCTCCAATTGTATTGAATATACTGTAAAATTCCTTAAAATCAGGAACGACTATCTACTAAAATATAAACGTTTAACTTTCATGTATCGCCAAACTCATTTAATCATTCATTTCAACCTGAGCCCGAACACGCTCAATGGCTTGTTGCGTGGCTGCTGAAGATTTAATGGAAAAACCGCGGCCAATAACTTCAGCCACATCGGTAACCATGAGGAACGCCGTGGGGTCTTCTTTTTGCACCGCTTCTTTCAACTTCGCCACCTGCATGAGACTGACTACCACCAGAATCACTTGCTTATGCTGATGTGTGTAGGCCCCTTCACCATTTAGAATCGTAGCCCCGCGACCGAATTGATACAAAATCAAATCACAAATCTTGTATGGTTTATAGGAAATAATAAATACCGCTTTACGCTGACTGAAGCCGACTACTACACGGTTCGTAATCATGGCCGCAATATAAATGCATACCAACGTAATGGCCGCCGCTTCCACACTGATTATGAAGCTGGCCACAAAGAGAATCACACAGTTGATACCCAGTGATACACTCCCCATTTGTAGCCCGTAATACTTACGAATAATCAACGCAATGGGATCAAGGCCGCCCGCATTACCGCCGGACCGATAAATAGTCCCCATGCCGAGACCGGTAAAAATCCCGCCTAAAATAGCGCCTACCAACGGGTCCGTCGTCAAATGATACACGTTCATAAAACTAAACGCATTAATCATGAACGATGAAACAACCGTACCGAAGATGGTAATCATTAAATGCCAATGACCGAGCCAACGATAGGCCGCATACAAAATCGGAATATTTAAAATTAAGTTCAATGTACCGATTTGAATACCCGTTAAGTAATATAACATCAACGCAATGCCGCTGATACCGCCACTTACGAGCTTATGAGGTACAATAAACGAATTGACCCCGAAGGAAAACAGCATCGTCCCGAACGTCACCAAAATCATGACCTTTATCGTTGTACGCCAGTCTTTTTCCATGTTGCTCCCCCTATTCTCTGTTGTCAAAAATCTGACTCACTCATCTCTCAATTCCTAGTAAAACTACATCAAAACTATATTAAACCTCTGCAAAGTATCAGCCCGGCCTTTGCCATAGCGGACTTACGCTTTATGTTCGCCTGTTCCGCTCGGTTCTTCCGGCAACGCATCACTCATAGCACCGGTCTGCACGGACCGCTCAATGGCGGCATTCACCGTAGCCGGCGTAGCCAACGGAATGGTAAAACCTTGTCCGATAACTTCCGCCGCATCGGATAAAATCATGAAGGCCGACGGATCTTCTTTTTGCACGGCCGCTTTCAACTTTGCCACCTGCATAAGGCCTACAACTACCAAAATAACCTGTTTGTGCTGATGCGTGTAAGCGCCTTCACCGTTTAAAATCGTGGCGCCACGACCGATTTGGTGAATAATAACATCACAGATTTTATACGGACACGTGGAAATAATAAAAATAGCTTTGCGCTGATTAAAACCAACTACTACTTTGTTGGTAACCATAGCTTGTACATAAATGCTTACCAACGTAATCGCCGCCGCTTCCACACTGATTACTATAGCCGCTGCGACTAAAATAACAAAGTTGATGCCAAAAATAATACTGCCCATCTGAAGGCCGTAATATTTGCGAATAATCATGGCAATCGGATCAAGGCCGCCCGTATTACCGCCGGAGCGATACACGATGCCAAGACCGAGACCGCATAAAATACCACCGAGCAACGATCCAATCAAAGGATCCTGCGTCATATGATAATCGGCCATAAATTCAAAGACGTTGATTAAGAGGGAAATTACCGCCGTTCCGAAGATGGTAATCATCAAATGCAAACGGCCCAGCCAGCGATAGGCAGCCCAGAGTATCGGTAAGTTAAGCAAGAGATTCAAAGTACCGACCTGAATTCCCGTCAGATAATAAAGCATTAATGCGACACCGCTTAAGCTACCGGATACCAACTTGTGTGGTACAATAAAAGCATCAAGCCCTATGGCAAAAATTAATGAACCGATGGTCGTCATAACTATGGCGTTTACGGTTTGACCCCACTTGAACTGCATAGTTCCTCCTAGAAAAATTGAAATTTGTCCGTTAATAGCGTATAATTTATAGTTAAATATAGAAGCTATTAAGGTATAATATATCTATGTTCATCTTAACCTAACCAACTTATAATTTCAACTAGATAATTAACCGATAAAAGCGAGTAATCTATCCATTCATCACACAAAGGAGGATATCCATGGAGCAACTTAGCTTCAGCAAAATTAACATCGGTTTAGCTATTCTCAATAAGCGCGATGACGGGTATCACAATATCGATACTATTTTCCAATCCATTTATTTGGTGATTCTATTTATTTTGCCAAACATCATTCCGTCGTTTTCTCCGGTTCCGCACCGGAATTACCTCAATACATGAACGACATGATGGCCTATGACGAAACAAACTTGGCCATGAAAGCTTTGCGGGCCGTGCAAACCTATACGGGTTGCACTACCGGCGGCGCCATCCACTTATTAAAACGCGTACCACCTGCAGCGGGACTTGGCGGTGGCAGCTCCGATGCGGCCGCTATGCTCTTGGGGCTCAATAAATTCTGGGACCTGCGCCTTACCGACGACGAACTCATGACCCTCGCTAACGGCCTCGGTTCTGATGTACCGTTCCTCATGAAGGGCGGCACGGCGCGTGGTAAAGGACGCGGCGAAGAACTGAGCTACTTGCCGACCGGCAGACCTCATTGGCTCCTCGTGGTAAAACCGGAATTATCCATATCCACCGCGGCGGCTTATAGTCGTTTTAACAATGAATCGCAATTTAACAGCCAAACTATCGATGCCGTTGAAAAAGCCATTAACGACGGCGACATCAAAGAGGCTATGAAGGTCAGCGGCAATACCTTTGAAGAATTAATTTTCCCGCTTCATCCGGAACTCGAAAGTTGCAAGAAATTTTTCACTGACCGCGGTTATACCACTATCATGACCGGCAGCGGTCCTACCATGGTCGTTTATCTCGATGCGGCTCGCGAAGCACTGACGTTGCAAGAGGAAATTAAAGCGGCCGGCCACAATTGGCTTTCCTTAATTACTAAAACCCACGGCAAGGAGGCTTTAGCCTAATGAACAAAGATCTAGGACGTTTACAACCAATCGTATTAAACTCTTACAAACCGCTTCGTGAAGTTGTATGTGAAACCTTGCGTCAAGCCATTCGCGACGGTGTTTTCAAACCGGGCGAACGATTAATGGAAGTGCCTTTGGCCGAAGAATTAGGGGTAAGCCGTACACCGGTGCGCGAAGCCATCCGTAAGCTGGAATTGGAAGGCTTTGTTGTTATGATTCCCCATCGCGGCACCTATGTAGCCGACATTTCGTTAAAAGACGTAACACAAGTATTTGAAATCCGCTCCGCCCTTGAAGAATTGGCAGCCCAATTAGCGGCGGAACGCATCACACCGGATGAGATTGAGTTTTTAGAACGCATGCTCGTCGAAATCGGTACCTTTATGGAAGAAAAAAATATGGACAAAGTGGTGGAAGCGGACATTAACTTCCACGAAGTACTCTATAAAGCATCCCGTAACGAACGTCTCGTGGAAATCATCCACAATTTACGCGAACAAACCTTGCGCTTCCGTACCATGTCGATGAATCAACCGGGGCGTTTGGTAAAAACCTGGGAAGAGCATCGCCTGCTCGTTGAAGCCATTGCCGATCGCAATCCGGCGCAAGCCCGTGAAATTGCCCGCATCCACATGGAGCATTCCGAACAAGCCTTATTAAAAGGAATGAACATCGATAAGCAATAATTTTTTGACGAATCGTGTATTCATAATGAGATATGCAGTATGCAGGCCAATAAAACAATTAAGGGTTATCAACAACAGATTAGCCACTAATAATAGCCAATTAACTTTGAATTCTCTATTATTTAGCCATATTGTTTATAATCCATCATTAACTACTTATTTGCCAACAGCATGAATTCGTCAATTCTCTTTCATTAACAAAATACTATAATAAAAAACCTCCTGTTATAGGAGGTTTTTTACATTTCGTGTATTTTCGACTAAATTTAAACAGTTCGATGAAGGAATTCCCACTGTATTGTCAAAATCTTATAGTAACAACACAATGTGTATTTATTGAGTATCGTGTTGTTTTACAACAGAAAAAAGAGAGTTCTTAATTGCTCTAAATCCTTCGCAAAACATCCGACCGATTTGTTTTGCGACACTTATTTATGAGTAATTTGGCATTATTTTCGACTTTATTATTTTTCTTCATTAATGTTTATCGTCAGAGTTTATTATTAATATGAATAAACTCTTCCCAAAAGGAGATGATGAATCATGAGTACACAGACAACTCCGGCGGCAACACCACCAACTTCGAGTTATCCAAAAAGTAAATTAATCGGTCTTATTCTCAGTTTTGCTGTATTAATCGGTATTTTATTGCTACCGACGCCAAGCGACTTATCCACGGCCGGACACCGCATGATTGGCATCTTGTTCTTCGCCATCGTGCTTTGGATTAGCAGTGCCGTATCCTATCCGGTAAGCGCCACCATGTTAACAGCTTTGACAGCAGTTTTATTGGGGACGGCACCTAATATCGACGCACCGACCAAAATTCTCGGCACCAGCAATGCGCTAAAAATCGCCATTTCCGGTTATTCCACACCAGCTTGGGCTTTAGTGGCAGCAGCCATGTTCATTTCTGTGGCCATGACAAAAACAGGTCTTGACCGACGCATCGCCTTGAATGTATTATCTCGTATCGGTACTAAAACGAGTCACATTTACATCGGCGTTATTTTCACCGGTTTTATCTTGTCCTTCTTCGTACCGAGTGCGACAGCCCGTCTAGCCTGCTTGATTCCGATTATCCTTGGTATTTTGGACAGCTTAGGCATCAATCGGCAAAGTAAGCTCGCCGCTCTCCTCGTTATCGGGGCCACCCAGGCAGATACGCTCTGGAACATCATGGTACAGACTGCAGCCGCCCAAAACCTGGTTGCCGTCGGTTTCATTTCGTCCCAGCTCAACACTTCCGTTTCCTGGCTTGATTGGTTGCTCGCTGCGGCGCCTTACTCCTTGGTCATGATTGTAATCTACTACTTCTTGTCCATGTGGCTCTTAAAGCCGGATGAACACGATTTGGAAGGCTCTCAAAAAGAATTGCAGCAACATCTGCAAAATCTCGGACCGATGACTTTTAACGAAAAGAAATTACTTACGCTTTCCGTTATCTTGCTCGGCTTCTGGGCTACGGGCGGTCATTTACATAATTATGATACGACCACCACAACCATCGTAGCGATTGCCTTATTCTTAATGCCGGGCATCGGTATTATCGACTGGAAATATGCTCAAAGCCGTATCGATTGGGGTTCCATCGTTATGTTCGGCTCCGGCATCAGTCTTGGCAGTGCGCTTTTGAAAACAAAAGCCGCTACGTGGCTCGCCAACGCGTTCATTCACATGTTCGCCCTTGAAACATTGTCTATATTCGCTCTTTTGGCAACGATTACCCTCTTCTTGATTATGATTCACTTAGGTTTCGCTTCGGCCACTGCTTTATCTTCGGCTATGATTCCGATTGTAATCTCTATCGTAACCGCAGTTAACATGCCGGGCATCAACCCAATCGGCCTTACGGTCATCGCGCAGTTCTCCATCTGCTTCGGTTTCATCTTGCCGGTTAACTCACCGCAAGGCATGGTATCCTATAGTTCCGGCACTTATGAAGTAAAAACTTTCATGAAAACCGGTATTCCGATCACCATCATCGGCTACGTTATGTTACTCATTTACGCAGCCACTTACTGGCATTGGATTGGTTTCGTATAAAACCAGATATAGAAATCAAGCTCAATTAATCGCATAGTAAAAACAAAACCCCGCATCCGAAATTTCGAGCGGGGTTTTGCATTAGTATCAGGTATTATATCTATTTGAGCACTTGCATCTCAATCTTAGCTTTAAGGCTTAAGCTTATTTATGTGTCCACTTTAATTCGTTATATTCCGCATCAGAAACAGGTTCCATCCAGGTAACGGATACACCTTCTTTTTGTACGGTCATGGCCAAATGGGAGAAATAGCTGTCAGCCGTAGCACCATGCCAATGTTTAATTTCCGGTGCAATATATACCACATCGCCGGCCGCTAAAGCTTGTGCCGGTTTACCGGCTTCTTGGTACCAACCTTTACCGCCTACTACGACGAGAATCTGACCGGCCCCATGATGAACATGCCAATCATTACGACTGCCCGGTTCAAAGGTTACATTGTGGATGCCTACTTCTTCAATGTTTAGCGGTGCCAACCAGCTTTTGCCGCTAAAATATTGAGCATAGCCTTCATTAAAAGCACCGGCTGGGAACGGTGATACGTTGTTTTCATCATGAACAGCCTTGGAAATTGCTTTAAGCTGCGCATCAGTCACGCCATTATGTTTGGCAATGCCGCGATGGGCATTTAATTGCGAATCCACATCGGAAAGGGCTTCTAAAGCCGCTACTGTTACAATTTCACGTTCACGCCAGTTCAACACATCGGAGGCAAAAATATCGCCGAATAAGTGACTCTTCAAATACTGATCGGATGCCGGTGCAAAATCAAAGAGTGCACCTTTTACTTCACCGCCAACTAATTCAGTTTGTGTCTTAGTGCCTTCCGCCATGGCGTCAGCTCCTAAAATTGTTTTAGTAGCCGCCTTACCTTCTTCGGTTGCCACACCATTATCACGGCGTTCGTTCACTGTATTCATCAACACATTAAGTGCATTCAAGCTTCTTGGAAAACCGGTATAGGCATATAACTGTACCATAGCGTCCTTGACTTCATTAACTGTCACGCCTTTGTCCAACGCTTCATTTACGGCGTCTTTCAATTTTGCCTGATCACCGGTTGCCGTATATTTACTGATTGTTACTAATTGCATTTCTTTATTGGATAATTCTTGTGTATTTTCTGCCATTACGTTCATTCCTCCTACTTGTAAACTCATGCAAAGCAATCCCAAAACTGCCATTTTACTAATTCGCTTTATACGTTTCAAATGTTTTACCCCTCTCTCTAACAGCTCTTTTATTTGCCTAAATTATACGATTCGGACCACTGTTTCAATTCATCTTTTGATGTATGGACTGAAAAACGATGACCTTCTTTTAATACGGCGCCCACACAGGATGGGCTCAAAGCTTCATTGGTTTTGCCCATAGCACTGCCACCGGACGTAGCAAACGGAATAACCACCACATCGGTTAAATCAAAGCTTTCTAAGAATGTATTAATAATCGATGGTGCCCGATACCACCAGATTGGGAAACCTACATATAAAACATTATATTTCATATCAGGTAACGGCTTTTGAATGGCCGGACGAGATGACATATCCGCCATTTCTACCGATGAACGGCTCTGCTTATTCGTCCAATTCAAGTCGCTGTCGTATAAGCAACTTCCGGTTTAATTTCATATAAATCCGCGCCAATCGCTTCCGCTAAATTTTGTGCCACCTGTTTAGTCGTGCCGGTAACACTGAAATAAGCAACTAATGATTTACTCATAGTTAAACATCTCCTTTAGATACTATTATTTAATACGTTACATTTCGTACACTACATTTGGCACACTACATTTGATACACGCTTCTTAAAAATTTTCTTAAGCTCTCTTCTTGAGCTGTCTACATTGTAACCCCTTCTCAATTTTATGACTAGCAGTTATTAGTTCTTATTTACCATCGTTTTTAGGAATGGTAAAATAAAAGTACATATATTGAACGCTTTTTAAAAAGTATGAAAACTTCGCTGAAAGGAGACTATCATGATAGAAACGCGATTATTAGTATACTTCTTAACTATCGCTCAAGAAGAAACTATCAGTAAAGCGGCGGAAACGCTGCATATTACTCAGTCCACCTTATCCAAACAGATGAAGGACTTAGAAGATCAACTGGGCAAAGTGCTCTTTATTCGCGGTAAACGTAAAATAACACTCACCGAAGAGGGGCGTTACCTACAGCAACGGGCACGGGAAATCGTTGATTTAGTGAGCGCTACCGAAGGTGCTTTAAAAGAGGACACAGAGCTTTTAAACGGCAATATCTACTTTGGTTGCGGCGAAACCCATCACATGAAAGACATCACTCAGTGCTTCAAAAACTTACAAGAAATATATCCGCAAATTCACCTGCACTTATATTCCGGGGACCACACCGTTGTTATGGACCGACTCGACAAGGGCTTATTAGACATCGGCCTCGTAGTAGAGCCTAACTTCCGTGAAGGCTACGATTACTTTTACATTGGTCGCAGCGATAGAAGCGTCCTCCTTATGCGCCAGGACGATTCACTGACTCAAAAGACCGAACTTCAAAAAGAAGAACTGAAAGAGTTGCCCCTGATTCTATCCCGCCAACTTCGCCAATCCGGTCGATTATGAACTTTTTGGCACCAGCCGTTCCAATCTGAACATTGTGGCCACCTATAATTTAATCAATAATATGCTGTTCCTCGTTGATCAAGCTTGGGCTACGCGGTTACCTTGAGCGGCCTTTTACCACCCCATCATCCTACCCTTACCTATCGCCCCATCGTGCCGACCCTCGAGAATAAATGGTACCTCGTAACCCCGTCGCACAGACTCTTCTCACCAACAGTGACACGGTTTTTAGACGAGTTGAAAAAATTCTTTGGCACAAAATAAGCAAAAAGAAAGGGGCTGTAACGAAATACGCCCTTAAAAACAATAATGCGGTTTGAAGATAGGCTTATAGGACAAAAAGTGTGTGTGGCTTTTTTAAATTAATCCCAATAAATTGGAAATTCCGTGGACATATGGAACTCATTCCAGACAATGGCATCGCCCCATTGGGGTAAGATATTATCAGGACG
>ENA-OQIW01000061-OQIW01000061.1-human-gut-metagenome-genome-assembly--contig:-NODE-61-length-25619-cov-1.767770_pt1 | contig 25619 bp, 35 predicted proteins | sample MGYA00242586_ERZ504751 | MGnify/ENA primary metagenome ERZ504751 (study PRJEB26092, sample SAMD00036349) | human gut metagenome | host: Homo sapiens | study: EMG produced TPA metagenomics assembly of...
CGATTATACCGGTAACCATTCGCTACGATGAATTTGAAGAAAAATACATCGTTACCGCCCATCCGCCGTTCTATGCGGAGCATACGGATGACAAAAAACGAGACAACCGCAGTTACGTTGACTCGTTTAAATGAATGGATTGAAGACTATATCAGACGCTATCCGGAAGACTGGTTCTGGCTTCACAATCGTTGGAAGTGGACACGCCGTTATTATGCAGGTAAAATGGAAGTACCACCGGATCCAATGAAGGACTGAGACCATACTTGCCATGTCTTTTGAGAATAGTATATAATAAAAGACAGTGTATTGAAGAGTGACCTTTCGCAATGTATGTGCAATCGAATAGTAGGGTCACTCTTATCGTTCCCAGGTTATGACAAGGAAAGGAGGAGTCTGATGGTACTTAAGCAAAAGACCCTCGTTAAAGAAATTGCCTATGAAGGCACAGGACTCCATAGCGGTCTGCCGGTGACCATGACATTACGTCCGGCAACAGCTGATACAGGGATTGTGTTTGTGCGCACTGATTTACCGGGGAATCCTTCAGTTAAAGCAACTCCGGCCAATGTTACCAATACAAACCGGGCTACCACCTTGGAATCGGGTGAAGCCAAAGTATTTACGGTAGAACATTTATTGGCGGCTTTTTATGGATTGGGCATAGATAATTGCTATGTAGAATTGAATTCGCCGGAACCACCGATTGGTGACGGCAGTGCAGCTGTGTTTGTAGATTTGATGCAAACCGCAGGGGTTAAAGAATTGGCTGCGGAGCGTAAGGTATATGCAGTAAAACAGGCTCATACTGTATATGACGGCGATCGTTATATTTTAATCGTACCTTATGATGGTTTACGTGTAACTTTTACTTCGGTCAACAATCATCCGCTACTGGGGACACAACAGGTGGATATTGACATAAAGTCTGACGTGTTTGTCAGTGAAATCTCACCGGCGCGAACTATCGGTTTTATGAGTGAATTAAAACAGTTGCAAGCAATGGGACTCGCTAAGGGCGGCAATGTGATAATGTTTTGGTTTATGATGATACCAAATGTTTATCGGTGCCGCGTTTTGATGATGAATTGGTTCGACACAAAATATTGGACATTCTTGGGGATTTATTCCTCCTCGGACCGATTAAGGGACATATTATTGCGTTGAAGTCCAGTCATGAATTGAATTCCCGTTTGGCCCGTGAAATTTTGCAAGAAATGAAGGAGGATTAAGATGATTCTTACAGTTGAAGACATTATGGAAATTTTACCGCATCGATACCCACTATTATTGGTTGATCGTATTATTGAATTGGAACCTATGAAGCGTGCCGTAGGCATTAAAAATGCTACAATGAATGAATTGTTCTTCCAAGGTCATTTCCCGGGAAACCCGGTAATGCCCGGCGTATTGTTAACGGAAGCGATCGCTCAAGTTGGCGGCATTGCCCTTCTGTATCCGGAAGAAAACCGTGGTCTTACACCTATGTTTACAGGCATTGATAAAGTACGTTTCCGTCATCCTGTAAAACCGGGCGACCAAGTTCGCATGGAAGCGGATGTTGTAAAAATTAAAAGGCATGATGGGTAAGGTAGAAGGCAGAGCCTACGTTGGCGATAAATTGGTAGCCAGTGGCGAGTAACATGTTTGCACTTGTAAAGAAGTAAAACTTTAAAAACTCGAGATAAAATGTGATAAAAGCATATTTTCTCATAATTATTATAAAATTTCTCTGTTCCTGATTGTAAAACTATCTAAAATGAAAGTTCACTAATTTAAGTTTATTACGATTATGTTATTAATAAAGCAACATTTAGCGTAATAGTCGCAATCTCAACAGAGCAAGGAGTGACATAGATGATAGTAGTAGGCATGGAGAATGCTACCTCTAATATACATAGCACCGCGGTGGTACATCCGGACGCTAAGATTGGCCAAGGGGTAATTATCGGCCCGGTGCCGTAATCGGTGAAAATGTATCCATCGGAGACGGAACCAAAATCGGTGCCAATGTAGTCGTAGGCGGTTGGACTACCATTGGACAACGTTGTGAACTTTACCCGGGGTCGGCTGTAGGGTTAGAACCTCAAGATCTAAAGTTTAAAGGTGAAAAGAGCTTTTGCAATATTGGTGATGAAACAGTCATTCGTGAATGCGTTACCATCAGTCGTGCTACCGGTGAAGGTGAAGAAACTCGCATAGGCAATAACTGCCTATTCCAGGCATGCACTCATGTTGCCCATAACTGCATCGTAGGCAACAATGTAATTATGAGTAACTGTGCCGGTCTCGCCGGTCATGTTATCGTCGAAGATCGAGTAGTTATCGGCGGTATTGCGGGCATTCATCAGTTTGTAAAAATCGGTCGTAACGCCATGGTCGGCGGTATGGCTAAAGTAGTGCAGGATATTCCGCCTTACGTAATTGCCGACGGCCAGCCGGCTCGTGTAATCGGCCTTAATTCCGTAGGTTTATCCCGTGCCGGAATTTCTGAAGAAGTACGCCATGATTTGAAACAGGCATTCCGCATCATTTATCGCTCCGGTTTTAGCTTATCCAGAGCGATTGAAGAAATGGAAATGCAATTAAACTCTTCCGTAGAAATTGAGAACTTATTGCGTTTCTTGCGCAATGCAGACCGTGGCATTATGCGTCTTCGCCGCGATTAAAAAGTAAGAGTCTTGCCTTGACGGGTCAAAAGAGTGGTTTGACCCTGAAAGGGAAGGCTCTTTTTGTTCAAAAATGAGGTAAAATTTGATATAATATTATATATTATGTCTTTAAATACAAAGAACTGGGAGGAAACGATGGCAAAAGTCGGATTACTGGCCGGCGTAGGTAAATTGCCGGTGGAATTTTTACGAGCAGCGCAATCGGAAGGCTATGAAGTAGTCGTTATTGCTGTTATTCCCGACACGGAACCTGAGCTAAAAGCGGAAGCTGATGCATTCTATGAAATCAATGTGGCAAAGATAGATAAAATTTTTAAAACACTTCATAAAGAAGGCATCACGGAAGTGACCATGCTCGGCAAAGTAACCAAAGAGATTTTATTTAAAGGGTTGGTTATGCCTGATTTGCGGACCATTAAGTTACTCACTAAACTTCGCAATCGCAAGGATGACACGATTATGCTGACTATCGTGGAGGAACTGGCTAAAGAAGGTATTCAGGTGGTGGACCAAACCGTTTATATGAAACCTCTTATGCCTAAGGCGGGTGTCTTGACGAAGGCTAAACCGTCCAAAGAACAAATGGCCGATATCCTCTTCGGTTTTGATGTGGCCAAACAAATGGGCGGACTCGACATCGGTCAAACCGTTGTGGTCAAAGATATGGCTGTTATGGCCATTGAAGCGATTGAAGGGACCGATGCATGCATTAAGCGCGGCGGTGCTTTAGGGCGTGGCAATGCGGTTGTGGTTAAAACAGCCAAACCACGACAGGATGTGCGTTTTGACGTGCCCGCTGTGGGCCTTACAACGATTCAATCTATGCTGGATAGTGATTGCAAAATTCTTGCTATGGAAGCGGAGCGTACTATCTTTGTAGAGCAGGCCGAAGTTATTAAATTGGCTAACGAAAAAGGCCTTATTATCTGTGCCGTTGACGGTCCGGAAGAAGAATAATTCTGATAAAGAATGGGTTGCATTTCATAGGGCAAAAGCCTTTGAAGTGCATTTTGATAAAGCGTAATTACTATCTTGGAGGTTCTGATGAAAGTCATGTTTTCCGCCGGAGAAGCATCGGGCGATACGCATGCGGCCAGTGTTGCCGGCGCGTTAAAAACCTTATATCCCGAGGTAACCATGCTTGGCATGGGCGGTTCGCGCATGGCTGCTGCGGGCGTTAATATTGTGTACGATATTAAACAGCTCGGCTACATCGGCATCGTGGAAATTGTTAAGGCATTGCCTTCTTTTTTCAAACTGAGAGCCTATTTAAAAGATATTATGATGCGGGAAAAGCCGGATGTTTTGGTTTGTGTCGATTATCCCGGCTTTAATATGAAACTGGCTAAAGTCGCTCATGACCTGGGGATTCCCGTTGTCTATTATATTGCCCCTACTATATGGGCCTGGCATCGCAGTCGCGGCAAGGATATTGCCAAGACGGTGACCAAAGTGGCGTCCATATTTCCTTTTGAAGCGGCGGCGTATCGTGAATTCGGCGTAGATGTGGAATTTGTGGGCAATCCGTTGGTGGATATTGTGAAACCGACTATGACGAAGGCTGAAGCGATGACCTGTTTCCATATGGATCCTGACACTAAGCGGGTGTTGCTCATGCCCGGAAGCCGTAAGCAGGAAGTGTTGGGACTCCTCGACCGTATGCTTAAAGGGGCGGAAATTGTCATGCAAAAACATAGCAATTTGGCTTTTTACTTGCCGCGAGCGCATACGATTGATAAAGAAGAATTAGAAGCTATTGTTACTAACTATAAGGTGCCCGTTACAATTACAGAAGACCATACCTATGATTTAATGCAAAGCTGTGATGTGTGTCTCGCTGCATCAGGAACGGCCACGCTGGAGACTGCGTTGATGGGTTTACCCACAATTTTATTGTACCGTCTGTCGCCGGTTACCTTTATGTTAGGCAAACTATTGGTGAATTTAACCCATGTGGGCTTGCCGAATATTGTGGCGGGGCGCGAAGTGATTCCCGAATTATTGCAAGGCAGGTAACTCCTGTGAATATTGCTAAGGAATTGACCTCTTTATTGGAGGATTCAGTTAGACGAAATACCATGATTGATGATTTGCATGCCGTTAAAGAAGCCTTAGGCGGTGAAGGTGCGGTTAAGCGTGTAGCTCAAGTGGTAGCTAATGTGGCCGGCGCTGCTAACAGCTCAAATTACGGCGACACTGACAGTGCCAATATTAGCGCACCCGACGGCGATATTGACCATGCGAAGGTCAGTGTCGATGAGAGTACCCCTGGTGATGCAAATTAATGGTTCCGGAGGATATGAATGGGAAGTTATAAACGATTATTAGTATATATTAAACCGTATATCGGACGTTTGATTTTCGGTTTAATTTGTATGATTATAGCGGCAGCCGCTTATTTAGTGGTGCCTTGGCTCATCAAAAATGTAGTGGATGATGTGCTGCAGGCGAAAGATATGCAGATGTTAAATCTCATCGTGGTTGCCATTTTGTTGGTCTTTCTGGTGCGCGGTTTTGCCACTTACGGTCAGACCTATACCATGAGTTATGTAGACAACGAGTTATCATCGATATTCGTGAAGCCTTGTTTAAAAAGTTACAGCGCCTCGATCAGGCTTATTTTGATCGCCGTAAAACGGGCGTAGTCATGAGTAATTTAACCAATGACGTTGGTGCTTTGCAGACGGCCATCGTCGATAATTTGATTTCTTTCATCACGGAAGGGGTTACCTTAATCGGGTCCTTGGTTTCTATGATTCTTATAGATTGGAAGTTAACCTTGGTAACCTTCATTATCGTACCGGTCGTGCTTGGCCTTATCAATGTTTTCGGTAAGCGCCTTCGCTTGGCCGGTCATGATGTGCAGGGCCGTATTGCGGATATTACATCCCTTTTGCAGGAAGTCATTTCCGGTATTCGCGTAGTTCGCTCCTTTGCTCGTGAAGATTATGAAGTCGTGCGTTTTGAGAAGGAAATAAGCGTTAACTTTTTGGCCGCTATGAAAGCCACTAAGTTATCCGCCTTATTGAGCCCGCTCGTTGAATTTTCCGCTGCCATTGCGGTAACGGTCATTCTCTGGTATGGCGGTTATAATGTAGTAACAGGCGCTATTTCCGCCGGTTCGTTAATCGCTTTCTTAATCTACGCGATTAACTTGTCGAATCCGGTAAAACGTCTCAGCCAAGTATACGGCAATATTCAAAAAGCCATGGCTGCAGGCGACCGTGTTTTCGATATTTTGGACACCGAGCCACAGGTTAAGGAAAAGCCGAATGCGATTGCCTTACCGGAACTCGCCGGTCAAGTTGAATTTGACCACGTGTCATTCTCTTATGACGGTGAAAAACCGGCTTTAACGGATGTATCCATCACCGTACCGGCCGGTCGTGTTGTTGCCATTGTAGGCCCATCCGGCGCCGGCAAGACGACCATTGCCAATTTGTTGCCGCGTTTTTATGATGTAACCGCGGGGGCACTTCGCATTGACGGTGTGGATGTGCGCGACGTAACCTTTAACTCCTTGCGTGAACAGGTAGCTTGGTGCCGCAGGAAACGATGTTATTTAACGCCACAATTCGACGATAATATCTTATACGGTCGTTTAGACGGTACGGAAGAGGAAGTGTATGCCGCAGCGAAAGCGGCTAACGCCCTCGAATTTATCGAAAAATTACCGCACGGTTTTGACACTTTGGTAGGGGAGCGGGGCAGCTCCTTATCCGGCGGTCAGCGTCAACGAATTGCCATTGCCCGAGCTATTTTGAAAAATCCGAAAATCTTGATTTTGGACGAAGCTACATCTGCTCTTGATACGGAAAGTGAAAAAATCGTGCAGGAAGCGTTGGAACGATTGATGAAAGGCCGTACGGCGTTCGTTATTGCTCATCGTCTCAGCACCATCAAGAATGCGGATCAGATTATTGTATTGCGTCAGGGACATATTGAAGAAGTGGGAACCCATGAAGAGCTCCTCGCTCAAAATGGTCTCTATCAACATTTATATTCCGTGCAATTTGCAAGTAAAGGACAGTAAGGATGTATTGGGTATACAACGTATTACTAATTATATATTGGATTGGTTTGATACCGGTCATCCTCTATCGACTGGCTGTTTGAAGAAGGTTTCTATGAGCGTATTCGGCAGAGTGCCGGTTTTATGCCCGATTCATTGATGCGCAAAATCGAAGGCCGTCGTGCTATTTGGGTGCATGCCGCATCGGTAGGTGAAATTGTGGCAACCAGTCCCATTGTAAAAGATATTAAAATGAAATTTCCGGAAGCAGTCGTAGTCGTATCGGTGGTTACCGCCACCGGCCATGCTATGGCACATCGCATCATTCCGGAAGCGGAAGGGATTATTTTCTTTCCGCTGGATTTGCCGTTTTTGACGCGTCGTATTTTGGATATCATTAAACCGATTACGATTTTACTCGTAGAAACGGAAATCTGGCCGAACTTCTTGCGCATTGCGGAAGATGAAAAAATTCCGGTTATGATGGTAAACGGTCGCATCAGCGATCGCAGTATGAAGCGGTACTGGATGATTCGTTCCTTTACGAAAGAAATGCTGGCGTCCATTCAATACTTCTGCATGCAGTCTAAATTGGATGCGGAATATATCGAATATCTCGGCGCCGCCAAAGATCGCATTACCGTAACCGGTAATACGAAGTACGACCAGACATATGCTCAGGTGACAGACGAAGAGAAAAAGAACCTCCAAGATGAATTCGGCTTTGGCCGTAACCATCCGATTATCGTAGCCGGCAGTACGCATCGCGGTGAGGAAGATGCTGTTTTGACGGCCTTTAATGAGATTTTAAAGGTATATCCGGAAGCTCGTTTACTCATTGCGCCTCGTGAAATTATGCGCGGCAATGACGTCAAAAGTTTAGCTGAAAAGTATGGTCTCAAGGCGATTTGTCGCAGTGTCATGACCGGACCGGTTCATGAGAAAACGCCGGTGGTGGTACTCGATACAATCGGTGAATTGGGTAGGCTTTACAGCTTAGGTGATATTATATTTGTAGGCGGTTCCTTAGTTCGCACCGGGGGTCATAACATTTTAGAACCGGCGGCTCACGGCAAACCGATTTTGGTAGGGCCGCATATGTTTAACTTTAAAGAAATTTACTCACTCTTAAGCTCAAGAGATGCATGTCTTATGGTTAAAGATGGCAAAGAATTGACCGATACGATGCTCGAGCTTTGCCGCCATAAGGAACGTCGCGAAGCATGGGGCGGAACTGTTTGGAGATTGTTTATGAAAACCGCGGTGCCACCCAGCGCAATACGGAAGAGTTACGTAAATTATTTGAAAACTATCACATCATTCCGTAACTTGGACTAAATTGTAAAGTTACGGCAAAGGAGGTAAGAGCTCATGAAAGGGGAACAACTGTTTAAAAAGTTGGTGAGCGGTCGGGCAAAAGGGCCGTTGGCAGACGTTGCCAGAGGCGGCCTCGGTTTGTTAAGTATGGTATATGCGCAAGGGGCGACCTATCGCAATCAGAAATTTGATAAGCTCCAAGGCGTTACCAGGGCTAGCGTGCCGGTAATCAGCGTTGGCAATATTACGGCCGGCGGTACCGGTAAGACACCGATGGTGCGCTATATTTGCCAATATTTAGATCGCTTAATATGGCACCGGCTGTACTGAGTCGAGGCTATCGGGCCGAGGATAATCAGGATACAATCATTGTATCGCGCTGCGGTCGCTTGGAAGTTACCCCTGCCGTGAGTGGTGATGAAGCTTGGCTCTTAGGTAAAGGGCTGGGACATACCAGTGTGGTTATCGGTCGTGAGCGTGCAGCGTCTGCCCAAGTAGCGACAGCAACGCTCGGTAGTGATATACTTGTATTAGATGATGGTTTTCAGCATCGCAAGTTGGCTCGTGATTTAGATATCGTGCTCATTGATGCGGCTAATCCGTTCGGCTATGACCACGTATTACCGCGCGGTCTTTTACGGGAACCGTTGGACGGTTTGCGTCGTGCCGATGTATTCGTTTTGACTAAGACGGATCAGGTACCGGCAGATATTCTATTCGGTATTAAACATCGCCTCGGGCAGTTGGCACCGAACATTCCGATTGTTGAAACCATTCATAAGCCGTTGGGCATGCAAACTTTGGATTCTTGGGAGCGCAATGAAGAAGCGCAAGCTTCACTCGTAGTGTCTCACAAGTTTTTAACGGTGAGCGGTATCGGTCGGCCCGAATCATTTCAGCACACTGTAAACAGTCTTGGCTATGAAGTCATTGACAGTTTGGACTTTGGCGATCATCATGAATATACTACCGATGATGTGGTTAAAATGTGGTGTACCGCTTTTGCCAAAGGTGCTACAGCCATTGTGACGACCGAAAAAGATGCGGTTAAATTAAGTCAAATGCAAGCCGTACATGATTTGAAGATACCTGTATATGTAATCCCTATCGGTATTGAATTTATCAAAGGGGAAGAAGAGTTTAAGGCCTGTATTAAAGGCGTAGGAAAGAAGGATACTTTATGAAAATAGCTTGTGTCATTCCCGCACGATATGCGTCGACCCGTTTACCCGGTAAGCCATTGGCGGATATTGCGGGCAAACCGATGATTCAGCGCGTCTATGAGCAAGTATCGAAGGCTGCAGTGCCTGATGAAGTCATTGTGGCTACGGACGATCAGCGTGTATTTGATGCTGTTGCGGGCTTTGGCGGCACGGCTATTATGACGAAGGCCAATCATTTGACCGGTACCGATCGCTTGGCGGAAGTGCTGAAGCGAGACCGATATTGATGTAATTATCAATGTTCAGGGCGATGAACCTTTGATTGCGCCGGATTTAATCGATAGTTTGGGAGATTTATTCCGTCATGACGGTGAGTTTAAAATGGCGACCGTAGGCGCTCCTTTAGGGGAAGCAGAATATAATGAGCGTCAGCCGTAAAGGTTATTTGTAATTTAAAAGGCCAGGCTATGTATTTTCCCGCTCGTTGATTCCTTACCCGCGCAATGCGTTTGTGAATGCACCGTTAAAGCATATCGGCATTTATGCGTATACCCGAGATTTTCTCCTGGAATTCGCGAAGATGGAGCCAACGCCTGCAGAACTTACAGAGTCATTGGAGCAACTGCGTGCTTTAGAAAATGGCATTGCTATTCAAGTTATAAAAACCGAGGCTCGTTTTATCGGTGTCGATACGCCGGAAGATTTGGCTGCTGTTAATGAAATTTTTAAAAAACAGGGCTTGTAAGAGCAAATATATCGGTTTTTCCATAAAAATTTTAAATTTGAAGTGTATTATATAAGGAGATATTCATGAAAGAAGTTAAAGTAGGCAACTTAACCCTTGGTGGTGGTAAAGGTCTTTTCCTAATGGCCGGTCCTTGTGTAATTGAAGATCCGGAACGCACGCTCAATATTGGTCGTCGTGCCAAAGAAATCTGTGAACGCGTAGGCATTCCTTATATCTTTAAGGCTTCCTTCGATAAAGCCAATCGTTCCAGCTTTAATTCTTTCCGCGGACCCGGTCTTGTAGAAGGTCTTAAAATTTTAGCTCATATTAAAAAAGAATTACAGGTTCCGGTTATCAGCGATATCCATTCCATTGAACAGATTGAACCGGCCGCTGAAGTACTCGACGTATTGCAGATTCCGGCGTTCTTATGCCGTCAGACCGATCTCGTATACGGCGCGGCTAAAACCGGTAAAGCTATCAGCATCAAAAAAGGTCAGTTCTTGGCGCCTAAGGATATGAGCAATGTTGTTAAAAAAGTAGAAGAAGCAGGTAATCCTAACTTGTTCTTAACGGAACGCGGTGCCAGCTTTGGTTACAATAACTTGGTAGTGGATATGCGCTCCTTCCCAATCATGCGCAGCTTCGGTTATCCGGTAGTTTTCGATGCTACGCACAGCGTGCAGTTACCGGGCGGTGCGGGCACCAGTTCCTCCGGTCAGCGTGAGTTCGTGCCTAACTTGGCGAGAGCCGCTGCCGCGCCGGCGTTGACGGTTTCTTCATGGAAGTTCATGATAATCCGGAAGAGGCTTTGTCCGATGGCCCTAACATGGTTCGTTTGGACGATTTGGAAGCAATGTTACGTGATTTAGTAGCCATTGACAAAATTGTTAAAGGCTAATTGAAGAATACGAATAGAGGGGATGGAACATCCATGAACGTTTTGGAGCAAGCGGCTCAAGTGCTTCATGAAGAAGCTCAAGCCATTGAAAAATTAATCACAACTTTAGACGGTAATTTCATCGATGCGGTGAATATGATTTTAAATTCCCATGGTCGCGTGGTTTGTACGGGTATGGGTAAATCCGGTCACATTGCCCGTAAAGTAGCGGCTACTTTGGCCTCTACGGGCACGCCGGCGTTATTTTTACATCCCGGTGAAGGTGTGCACGGAGACCTTGGTATGGTTACGTCGGAAGACATCGTGCTGGCCTTTTCCAATAGCGGTGAAACCGGTGAAGTGATTAGTTTATTGCCTTCATTACGTCGTATCGGGGCGAAGTTAATCAGTGTAGTAGGGAAACATAATTCGACCTTAGCCAAGAATTCGGATATCGTATTGTTGGTTGAAGTAGAAAAAGAAGCTTGCCCTTTGGGGTTGGCACCGACTACCAGTACGACGGTAGCCCTCGCTTTAGGCGACGCCTTGGCGGTATGTTTGTTGGATCGTCATAAATTTACACCGGAAAACTTTGCCATTTTCCATCCGGGCGGATCTTTGGGACGCAAATTACTCTTAACGGTTGAAAATATTATGCACAGCGGTGAAGATAATCCGGTGGTTCATAAAGGGGCCAGTGTGCGCGATGCTTTATTCGTAATGACGGAAAAAGGTCTTGGCGCTACCAATGTGGTCGATGAAGAAGGTCACTTAATCGGTCTCGTTACGGACGGCGACATTCGACGTGGTCTCGATGCGGGCAGTAATTTCTTGGAATGGCCCGTAGAAGACATGATGACGGCCATGCCGCGCACGATTACGAAAGATAAACTGGCTGCCGAAGCACTCCATTTGATGGAAAAAAATCAACCGCGCCCAATCACGGTGTTGCCGGTAGTTAATGATAAGAAAGAATGTTTGGGAATTGTACATATTACAGACTTATTGCGTCGAGGTATTGTATAATGAAAGTGCGCTGTTTGATCTTAGATGTGGACGGCGTCATGACCGAAGGCGGTATCATTTATACCGCCACCGGTGATGAAATAAAAGTGTTCAATGCACAGGACGGACTGGGCCTTGCCTTAGCCCGTCGCGGCGGCTTGAAGTTGGCCGTTATTACGGGGCGCTACTCCAAGATGGTAGAGCGCCGCACTGAAGAATTAAAGTTCGATTTTGTTCGTATGGCCTGCCATAATAAGACGGCGGCCATTAAAGAACTGGCCGAAGGGTTAGGTATCTCTACGGCTGAAATGGCTATATGGGCGATGATTTAAATGATTTGGGAGCTCTTACCACGGTAGGGTATCCCATGGCACCGGCTAACGGTGTAGCGGAAGTAAAAGCGATTGCTAAGTTTACGGCTTCTAAAGCGGGCGGTCATGGGGCCATTCGTGAAGCCATTGAGCATATTTTTAAAGAATCAGGTCGTTGGGACGAATTGGTTGAAGATTATAAGAATGAATATATAGTCAAGGTCAATAGCGAAAGGAGGTACGTACGGTATGTCAAATGAATGGCAATATAAACTGTTAAAAGGCTTAAGCGCATTGACTTGTAAGTTGTCGTATCGCACGATACTTTGTATAGGGGCAGGCTTAGGCCCTTTATACTCGCTGTTTGCTAAAAAACAAATTAAACGTGGCATTTATAATGTCATGAAGGGCATGAATGTTTCAGAAAAAGAAGCGGAACAAATTCTCTGTGAATTATTTAAGAATTTGGGCCGTTCCGCACTGGAAATTTTATATATGCCAAACTTAACGAAGGAATTTATTGCCGAGCATGTAGAAATGCACGGTATGGAATATTTAGATAAAGCATTGGCCGAGAAACGAGGCGTTGTTATTTTGACGGCCCATGTAGGCAACTGGGAATGGATGGGCGCAGCGTTGGCTGCCAGCGGTTATCCGTCCACAACCATTGTTAAGAAACAGCCAAATGCACAAGTTACACGATTGCTTAATGAATATCGTGAAATGGTAGGGCTTGAAGTATTTGCTCGCGGCGGTTCCGAAATGATTCGTGCCGTAAAAGCGATGAAACAAAAGAAACTCTTAGGTTTCTTGGCGGACCAGGATGGTTATATTCAGGGATTACCGGTTGAATTTTTGGGACAGGAATCATCGGCTGTAACAGGTCCGGCAACCTTTGCCCAGAAATTTAAAGCCCCCGTAGTACCTGTATTTACGCACCGTAAGCCGGATGGGGTAGGCCATGTAGTGGAAATACTGCCGCCGCTTTACTATGAAGATACGGGGAATGAAGAAGAAGATATTTACCGCTTGACGGAAGCCACCGTACGGGTTACGGAAGATTTTATCAGACAGCATCCTACCGAATGGTTATGGTTCCAGCATCGTTGGAATACTAAACTAAATGAAATAGTGGATATTGAGGCAAAACTGAAGGTGAGGGACGCAGTTCATGCTAAAAAATAAGAAGACGATTTTAGTCATAGCCATCGTACTTGCACTGGTAGGGGTGTTTATCTGGATATTACTAAGCGGTGAGGCGGAAACGAAAACGGATCCGACGCAACCGACGGGGAATCTAGTGACATTTGACGGATCGACCATCACAGAAGAACAAAACGGTAAAACTGCTTGGTCCGTTTCGGCGGAACAGATTAAAGTGAATCCGAAGACTAAGGAGATTTACCTGACAAATATGAAGGGAACATTTTATGATGGTGATAAAACACTCGTTGTAACGGCACCGCGCGGTTACATGTCGGGGGACCATAATAAAATGCAATTGGCCGGTGGTGTAAAGGGTACTAATGGTGCCGATGTGGAACTTACTACCGAATCTATTTCCTTTGATAATAAAACGAAGAAATTGACTTCTGAAACACCGTTTACATTCTCTAACAGCGATGCTGTAGTGACCGGTGATCAATTGGAAGCCGATACGGTATTGAATAAAGTCATGGCCAAGGGTCATGCTAAATTAGTTAAGAAGTGATGGGAGGATTTGACAGATGAAATTGTCAAAAATAATGGCGGTTACTGCACTTGTGGCAGGCCTTGCGGTACCGGTTTGGGCGGCTCAGTCCAATTTGTCCATTACCGCCGATACCTTGGAATATGACGGTAACAGCGGTATTGCCAGAGCCAATGGCAATGTGGTAATTATCAATGAAGACAAGACGATGACCGGTAAAACCGGCTGGTATAATACAAAAACACAGGAAGCTGATTTGTCCGGCGGTGTCAGCATGATTGGTTCGGATACATCCTTATCCGCGCAGACGCTTCACAGTACCAATAATGAACAGCTTCAGGCAACCGGTAATGTTCGTTTGCAAAAAGAAAATAAACAAGTTTTCGGTGATACCGTAACATACAATACTAAAACGGAATACGGTACATCCCGCGGCAATGCTAAACTCGTTATGGATGATGCCGTATTGACCGGTGATTATGTACAAGGATGGCTCAATGAAATTCGTGCCACTGCACAAGGAAATGTAACCTTGCACAGTGCTAAGCACAATTTGGATGCCAGTGCAGATAATGCCGTGTACACCCAGACGCCCGGTCAGGATGATGGGGTAGCGTATTTAACCGGTAATGCTCACGCCGTACAAAACGGTAATGTGCTTAATGCGCCGGAATTAAAATTAGAAATGAAAGATAATTCGGTACAAACTGTAGGTGGACGTAGTACGTTGATCATCACGCCGCAGCAGTAAGGAGTAACTTGAATGTTTATTGAAACCCGAGATTTAGTAAAAACATATAAAGGGCGCAATGTTGTAGATGGTGTCAGTGTTCGTGTCGAAGAAGGCGAAGTGGTGGGCTTATTGGGGCCTAACGGGGCCGGTAAGACAACCACCTTCTACATGATTGTTGGCATTGAAAAACCAAATAGCGGTACAATTACTATCGGTGAGAAAGACATTACCAGAATGCCTATGTATAAAAGAGCCGATCAGGGCATCGGTTACTTGCCGCAGGAAGCTTCTGTATTTCGGTCACTCTCCGTGGAAGACAATATCCGCGCCATGTTGGAAACAACGACTAAATCGAAGGCGGAGATTGAGGAAACGTAGAAGCGTTATTGCAGGAATTCCATATTGAACATGTGCGCCAACGCACGGGGATGCAATTATCCGGGGGTGAACGACGCCGTGTGGAAATTGCCCGTTGTATCGCCTTGGCACCGCGGTTTATTTTGTTGGATGAACCGTTTGCCGGGGTCGATCCTATTGCCGTAGCCGACATTCAATCTATCATTCGCCATCTAAAAGCACGCGGTATCGGCGTCTTAATTACGGACCATAATGTGCGTGAAACTTTAGGTATCGTTGACCGTGCTTATATTTTGAGCAATGGTAAAATCCTCTTGGAAGGTTCCGCTGATGAAGTGGCCAACAGTCCGGTGGCTCGTAAGCATTATTTAGGCGATAGTTTTAATATGTAGGGGCTGGTGATATACAAACATGCGAATATTAGATAAATATATTTTAAAAAGTTTTATAGGCCCCTTTCTTTTCGGTATTTTTGCCTTTACCAGTATTTTCGTAGGGACCGGTACTTTATTCCGTATCGCTCAATATATTACGGAATACGGGGCGTCCTTATGGTCGGTAACCAGGGCCTTTATTTTAGCCTTGCCGAGCATTGTGGTACTTACATTCCCGATGGCCGTACTTTTGGCATCGCTGTTGGCTTTTGGCCGTTTGAGCGGTACCAGTGAGATTATCGTAATGCGTGCCGGCGGCATGAGTTTCTTGCGCTTGGCCATGCCGGTGTATATTGCGGCATTCTTCATTTCTATCGGCGCTATTGCGTTCAATGAATATGTAGTACCGGCCGCTAACCATGCGTATCAAAACATTATTCGTAATGAAATTAAGAAGCAGGCGGAGCCGCCGGCTCAGGAGCATATTGTTTTGAAAACTATGGAAGGGGACAATATCAGTACCTCATGTATGCGAAGCGTTATGATTCGACAACCAAACTCATTAACGGTGTTACGGCTCAGCTTTTTATCAATGGCGAAGTAACCCAGATTGAACATGCCGATACGGCAACCTGGAACGGTACGTATTGGGTAATGCACAACGGTGTTATCTATGACTTGGCGGCCGACGGCAATGGTGTAGAACGTACGATGCGATTTAAAGACCAGATATTGCCAATCGCTAAAGATCCGGATCAGATTTCACAGGAACAACGCGATCCTGACGAAATGACGATTAAAGAACTGCGTCAACAAATTAAGGCCTTAAATGCGAGCTATGTAACGGCTACCAAGTGGGAAATGGAAATGTATCAACGTTTTACCATTCCTATTGCCAGCTTCGTATTTGCTTGGTAGGGGCGCCGTTGGGCCTTCAAAAACAGCGTTCCAGCTCGTCCATCGGGTTTGGTCTCAGCGTCATCATTATCTTCGTGTATTACGGGGTAATGACCTTTACCGGTGCGCTTGGTAAAGGGGGAGCGCTTCCACCGCTTGTAGCGGCTGCTATCCCTGATACTTTGGGGATTATCGCCGGTTTGTGGTTGAACTGGAAAGTATCTAAATAAAAGAAAAACGAAAACAGAAGGCATCTATTACAATAGATTCAGAAAGTTTTCCAATAAAATGTTGGATATAGATATAATGACCTTGGTATTTGTTTTGCCAAGGTCATTTTTTTCATGAAGTTTACTTTTTCTTTTCTTGAAAATAGAGTACAATAGAAACGGAAACTATATATTTCAGTTTTCAATTAGCAGAGTTAATAAGACGATAAAAAACCTCGCGCCTTGGCATAAAGGTTTATTATAAGTCTCTCGCATAAATGTTTTAGTGATAAATTGGTAAATTTGATTATAAGAGGAAAGGAGTGCGCTCGACATGTTGGTCGGTTTAAATATTTTTTTAATTATTGCTATCATGGGCGGCGCCATTGCTTTCATTGGCGATAAATTAGGTACTAAAATCGGTTAAGCGACGTATGTCCATTTTTGGCCTCAGGCCTAAACATACATCCATTATTATGACAATTGTTACGGGGATTTTAATTTCCGCCTTTACCTTAGGGGTGCTGGCCATTGCGTCGGAAAATGTTCGTATCGCTCTTTTTGGTATGGAGCAGTTGCGAGCTGAAATGGATCAGTTGAATAGCGATGTAGCGGCTAAGAATCAAGAGTTGGAAGCGGGCAAAAAAGAATTAAGCGAAAAGACTGTCGCTTTAAATACGATGCGTAAAGATGTGCAAGCAACACAGGAGGAATTGGAGGAAGCTCGCGCTGCTCGTAATGCTATGAGTGAAGAGCTTGTTTCCGTTCAAGAAGCGTACCGTCAGGCTGATGCACGCTTGGCTCAATCGGCCAAAGATATTCAAACATTGGAAAATACCAGAACCGAATTGGAACAACATATTGAAGATTTACGGGTAACTACGAAACGGTTGGAAGAAGGGATTACCCATGTTCGTGAAGGCACCGTGCTTTTCCGTGTCGGTGAAGTATTAAGTGGGGCCTTGGTTCGTCCGGGCTTAACCGAAGATGAAAGCGCCAAGGCGATTACGAGCATTTTGAATGACACCAACGGTTTGATTTTACGCCGTCTCGGAATTGATGAAAACCGTGCCGTTATTTATGTAAGTCGCAACAATTTGGAAGAAGTAGCTAAACAGGTGGCCAGCGCTACGGAACCGATGACGATTCGCGTGACCGCAGCGGCCAATATTATTTACGGCGAAGCGCTTTGGCTGAAATTCATGCGTATCCGTATCAGAAAATATACGATAAGGGCGATGTAATTTGGTCCGCTGAAGTTGAAGGGGGCGACAATGCGCAGTTTGCCGTATTATCTTTCTTAAAAGACGTGAATGCCCAGGCAAAGTCTAAAGGCATTTTGCCGGATCCGATTTCCGGCGACGTAGGCTCTTTACCGGGTGATGAATTATTTGATACCATTCGTCAATTGAGCCGCTTGAGTGGTCCTGTTCGCATCAGAGCTATTGTAAATGAAGATACTTATACGACCGGTCCGGTTCAGATTGAATTGCGCCTTGATCCGGTGCGCACCAATACTTCTGGATCGTAAGTTTTAGCGTGATGATTTAATATCGATGAAATAGTCATGACGATTAAATTGCGGTAATTTGAGATTCAATGATTTTAATTATGTGAAAAAAGCATAGGTTATATAAGATTTAGTAACTAAGCCTTGTTACTTATATGGTATAATAAAACATATCGAAAAGATTCGTTTGAAAAGCAAATTGTAAATTCACCTGTTGCAGCTATGTTTGTAGGGCATGTAGCTGAGTATTGCTTATAAACTGAGGTATCGATTTGATTACTATGCCGGAACAGATAGAATGCTGCCGATAGCTTAGCTACCGACAGCATTTTTTGTGAAAATTTTTAGGTAATAGGGTAGGGATATGTTCGATGGTTGTGCCAAATAGTTGGCACGAGTATAGTAAAGGAGGCTGGGGATGCAATTAGACACAGATGCTTTGTATAAAGCGGCTAATGTAGACGCCAAGGCGCCTTTACTGTTGGCGGTGGATCCGGGACGCGAGAAAAGTGGCGTTGCGGTCATGACGAAAGCAACCGCTACATTGGTATATAAAGCAATTGTTCCGACTGCGGAGCTTGAAACATCACTCACATCCGTTCTTACACAGTTTAAAGCGATTAATGAATTAATTTGCGGTAATGGGACGAATCATAAATTTGTATTTCACATATTGGAAACCTTAGGCAAAACACAAGATTTACCGGTAGCACTCGCTGAAGAAGCACATACTACGGAAGTGGCGCGTAAACGTTATTTTGAGTTTCATCCGCCTACCGGTTTGAAACGATTGGTGCCGAAAGGCATGCTGTATCCACCGGTGCCGGTTGATGATTTTACGGCGTGGATAATCGGTGAACATATATTTTGGGCAAGAAAGAAAGGGGATAGACAATGGCAGCAGCTAAACGTTCACAAAAATTAACATGGAAGGATCATGCAATTCGTTACTTTTGGATGATTGTAGGGTCTTTGATTTATACCTTCGGTTTGGATGTATTTCTCGTACCGAACAGCATCATCGACGGTGGTGTAGTCGGTATTTCTTTGATGGCAACGGAACTTACGGGCATATCTTTCAGTGTTTTCGTAGTTATTCTTAATTTACCGTTCCTCTATATAGGCTATCGCCTTATCGGGCGCAGTTTTACCATTGCCACCTTATTCTCGGTAATGTGCATTTCTGTTTTTTCCGTATTCATGCATGATGTACCACCGGTGACCATCGACCGTTCCTGGCTTCGATTTTTGGCGGGATTATCCTTGGTCTGGGTGTTGGCATGATTATTCGTAACGGCGGTTCTTTGGATGGCAGTGAAATTGTGGCTATTATTTTTGACAAAAAGAGCAGCTTCTCCGTTGGCGAAATCGTTATGTTTTTAAACTTATTCATTTTGGGGGCAGCAGGCTTCGTATATAGCTGGAACAGTGCTATGTATTCCCTTATTGCGTACTTTATTGCGTATAAGATGATTGATATTACCATCACCGGTCTTGAAGAATCCAAGGGCGTTATGATTATTACGGATTATCCGGATGAAATCAGTGAAGTGCTTACGAAACGACTCGGTCGTGGCGTAACCGTTCTTTTTGGTGAAGGTGGCTATTCAAAACAACCGAAAAAAGTGCTATACTCAGTAGTGACGCGTTTGGAAATCACCAAGTTGAAAGACGTGGTATATGAAAATGACGAAAATGCGTTTATTACTATTTCTGACGTGCATGATGTATTTGGCGGTCAGTTCGGGAAGAAGACGATTCACTAAATAGCAGCACGGTTCTTTGAAGAAAGGAGTCCGGTTTTAGCAACAATGGTTGAGTCTTGGTAAGAAACTTTCAACATAGAGGTTGACAGTTTTAAGCAATATGGCTTGACAGTAGGGTGTTGTAACGAAGCCGGAAGGTTGTATGGCAGAAGAAAAGTCAATTGGAAAACAGATTATACATGAAATCGGTGAGTGGTTATATGCGATTATTATTGCCCTCGCTATTGCGATTGTAGTTCATTTGTTCTTGGGGCAGATTACTCGTGTATCTGGTGAATCCATGGAAGATACACTGCATAACGGTGATTTTCTGGTTGTATCTAAATTAGATCATATTCAAGGCAATATGCCGCAATACGGCGATATTGTTATCATCGACAGCCGTGTTAATCGTGATCGTACCTGGAAAGATGATGTGGCTGATGTTGTATCGAACTACGTTTCTATTTTCAGTAAAGATGCGGAACGCCATGATGCTTGGGTAAAACGTGTGATTGGCTTGCCGGGCGATACGTTAGAGTTTAAAGATGGCCATGTATGGCGCAATGGCAAGGAATTGGAAGAACCATATACGAAAGAACCGACTATGCAATATAGCCAAACGGCACCGGTCGTTGTACCGGAAGGTCATGTCTTCGTAATGGGGGATAATCGCAATCATTCCAGCGACAGCCGCTTTATCGGCCTGTGCCTATTAAAAATGTAATCGGTCATGTGGTATATGATTTAAGCTTTTAATTTGAATTGAAAGTTTAACGTGGAGTCGATTACATAACAGATTTTGCAGAAAGTCAGTTGAACTCTGCTTCGGCGGGGTTCAACTTTTTATTTTAAACTTTGTTTATTTGCCAAGGGCCTTGAAATTTAGTAAAATAAAGTCGCAATTAAGGAAACGGAGGCGGCCTATGTTATTGTCAGTAGTAGTGCCCGTATATAATGAAGAGGCAAATATAAAAAAATTCTACAGCTCGGTCAAAAAAAGTGCTGAACACGCTACCTTACGACCAGGAAATTATCTTCGTCGATGATGGTTCGTCCGATGATTCGGCGACTATGCTCAGCCATATTGCGGCTGAGGATAAAGATGTTAAGGTGTTGTTGTTGGCCCGTAATTTCGGCCATCAATTGGCGCTGACCTGCGGACTTGATTATTCCACCGGTGATGCGGTCATTACTATGGATGGTGATATGCAGCATCCGCCGGAATTGATTCCGGAATTAGTTCGACTTTGGGAAGAAGGCCACGATGTAGTGCGCACCATTCGTGATTCCACGGAAGATGCGGGCTGGGCTAAATCTTTCACATCAAAATATTATTACAAATTAATGAACATAATGCCAATGTGCCAATCGTAGAAGGGGGCTCCGATTTCCGTTTGATGAATCGTCGCGCCTTGGATACCTTGCTGCGTTTCCGTGAGCACGGTCGCTTTTTGCGTGGCATCGTTGGTGCTATCGGTTATAATCAAGCGGAAATCCACTTTGTGGCGCCACCGCGTTTTGCCGGCAAATCCAAGTTCAGTGTGCGCAAAATGTTGCACTTTGCCTTGGACGGCATTGCGGCTTTCTCAAAAGTACCGCTAAGGGCCGCTTTTTATATCGGTCTGATTTGCGGCTTATTGAGCTTGCTCATGATTTTGCATATTCTATATGTGCATTTCTTCACCGACTCCGCTGTGAGCGGCTGGGCTACTTTGGGCGTTGCTATTTTCTTCTTAGGTGGTGTGCAACTCGTCGGTATCGGTATTATCGGTGAATATGTGGGACGTGTGTTTGAAGAAGTTAAGCACCGACCGTTATATTGGATACGCGGCGGTTATAATATTGACGAAGCCAATCAATCGCAAGGGCATAATAATGCACCAAAACGAGGTTTATAATACAGTAAGTGGAAGCGTATAATACAGTAAAATGAAGCTGATAATACGCCTAAGCGAAGTGTAATGAGTAAATAATATAGCTGTCTAAGGCTAGTTAATAGTCATCTGCAAACTATTTGTGGTATAATTATAAGAAGACAGTTTTGACGTAAGGAGAACCTGTTGAAGTATGGGTACTCAGAGACTAGTTTGAGGATAGTACTATGAAATCAATTAAAAGAAAAGTCGCCATCACAGCGGCAGTAATGTTAATGGTCAGCACGCAATTTGTCAGTGCGGCCGGGTATACGTATGGCGCTAAAGGCGGCGACATTTCGGCTATTCAGAAGAAGTTGATTGCAGCCGGATATAATGCACGACTCAATGGCGAGTATGATGCCAATACCAAATGGGCAGTACGCCTATATCAAAAAGATAACAATTTACCGGTGAACGGTGTTTTAGATGCTGTTACTTATAAGAAATTAATGGGTAAAGAGCTTGATGAACATGTGGTAGCCGGTTTGGGCCGTATGTCTGATGATAAGATTGCCGCTGAAATGGCGGCCGGTCGTAAAGCTACGGTTCAGAAAAAGACTGCAGCAGCAACCGATACAACGGCTGCCAAAACGACTAAAAAGACTAAGGTAAAAAATAACAAGTCAAATAAAAACGGCGATGCGAAAGTACAAGCGGTAGCAAGAAAAATACCGCTACGATAAAGTCAAAGACACCGACAAACGGTATTCTCGATCCAATCGCTCCGGACTTTATTTTTACTAAAACCGGTAAAGTATCAAAGTCTATCAGTGAAATTATTACTGAAGCGGAACGTTATCGCGGTGTGCCGTATGTATTCGGCGGCGCTACCCCGCAGGCTTTGACTGCTCCGGCTATGTGCGCTATGTATTTGCCAAATCAGGGATTGATTTGCCGCGCAGTGCGGATGAACAATATTTGGTAGGCCAGAAAATCGGGAAGCATAATTTGCAGCCCGGTGATTTAGTGTTTTTCCAAACCTATGAAGAGGGCGTATCCCATTCGGGGATTTATATCGGCGACGGTAAATTTATCAGTGCCACTTCCAGTAGTGGCGTAGCCATAGCCAGTGTTAATGACAGTTATTGGGGCGAGCGTTATATCGGTGCCAAACGCGTAATGTAAATGAACAACATTACATTATGTGAATGCGAAATATTGCATTATGTCAAATTAAGATATTTTGAAGAGGAGGCCCATGCCTCCTCTTTTAGCCTATAAAGTGAGGTTTTGCGGATGGGAGAAATTACTGTCGCTAAGGTACAGTTTAATTATGAGCAGGACACAGTAATCAGTGAAGTGTCGCTGACGATTCCGGAAGGGGATTTTACGGTTATCGTAGGTCCTAACGGGGCGGGGAAGACAACCTTTTTACGCCTCATTGCGGGGCTTTTAAAACCGGCAAGCGGTCAAATTACGATTGACGGTTATTCGGTAAGCGAGGCACAACAAAAAGGTCTCCTTCATTTGGTGCCGCAGATTTATAACAAAAATGCCGCTCAGTTTCCGGCTACTTGCGGTGAAATTGTGGAGTTGGGTTTACGTATTCGCGGTATGGGCCGCGCGGAACGGAAGGCCAAAGCTCATGAACCTTGGCTCAAGTGGGGATGGCTGAATTTACCCATCGCCGCATCGGTGATTTGAGCGGTGGCCAACAGCAGCGCGTCATGATTGCTCAGGCCTTGGCGCGAAATCCGAAATACTTGCTTTTGGATGAACCGACCAGCGGTATTGATTTTCAAGTGAGTGCTCATATTTTTCAGCTCTTGCGCAGTTTATGTGACAAGGGTATGACGATTATTATGGTTACCCATGATATTGAGGATGCCTGTAAGGAAGCTGACCAGGTAATTTGTATCGACCGTCACGTTTGTTATAACGCGACAGCCAAGGATTTTTGAAAAGCCATAAGAATACGCCGCTCGCATGGCATATAGGAGGTTAACGTGGATATATTTACCTATGAATTTATGCAACGAGCCTTTATGGCCGGTTTAATTGTAGCCTTAATGTGTCCTTTAATCGGCACCTTTATCGTTATTAAACGACAATCGCTCTTAAGTGAAGGGCTCGGCCACGTAGCCTTTGCGGGCGTTACAGGGGCTTCGTTATTATCCATTTATCCGCCTTTGGGCGCCGCTATATTAACAGTGCTTACGGCTATCGGTATTGAGTTGGTGCGCCGTCGTCAGAACCAATATACCGACATGATTTTGGCCTTATTCTTTTACACCGGCTTGGCCTTGGCCGTAATCTTTGCGACTATGACTAAAATGCCGAGTACGGGCCTTTTGAACTTTCTGTTCGGCAGTATTTTGACCGTAACGGATACGGATATTATGACAATTGCCGGGGTGGCCGTCGTTGTGGCTCTGACCGTATATTTTATGTATTCGAAATTATTATTTACCGCTTTTGACGAACAGATTGCCGTGACTGCGGGGATTGCCGTTGGGCGCATCAATATGCTCTTCGCTATTTTGACCGCCTTAGTAGTGGTTTATGGGGGATGACCATTGTCGGGATTTTGCTTATCGGGGCACTCATGATTGTACCGGTAGCGGCTGCCCATTTATGGCGTCGTGGTTTTGGCCAAACGCTCATAATCAGTGAAATTTATTCATTAGCCAGCGTCAGCCTTGGACTTTTGGGGGCTTTTGAATATGATTTGGCACCGGGCGGGACCATCGTGCTGGTGGCAATTCTGGGCTACGTCTTAACTTTTGCCGTTACGGTGGCGCGCGACCGAAAATAGGCATAACTAAAAAATAGACAAACATAGACAATAAGGCTTATAATAAAGAGAATTCATATTTATTTAGGAGGCTGAAACTCATGAAGGGTAATGAGCTGCGTCAGGCTTATTTAAAATTTTTTGAAAGCAAACAACATTTAATCTTAGACAGTTTTTCCTTAATTCCGGAAAACGATCCTTCGTTGTTATTAATCGGCGCCGGCATGGCACCGTTAAAACCGTTCTTTACGGGTAAATTGGTACCGCCTCGTACGCGTGTCACCACATGCCAGAAATGTATTCGTACCGGCGATATTGAAAACGTAGGCCGCACGGCGCGTCATCATACTTTTTTTGAAATGCTCGGCAACTTCTCGTTCGGCGATTATTTCAAAAAGACGCCATTCATTGGGCTTGGGAATTTTTGACCGAAGTTATTAAACTCGACAAAAATCGTTTATATGTAACCGTATATCCTGATGATCAGGAAGCTTACGATATTTGGCATAAAGAAGTAGGTATGCCGGAAGACCACATTACCCGCTTGGAAGATAACTTCTGGGAAATCGGGGAAGGTCCTTGCGGTCCGGACAGCGAAATTTTCTACGACCTCGGCGAATCTCGCGGTTGCGGTGAACCGGATTGTGCACCGGGCTGTGATTGCGATCGTTATCTTGAAATTTGGAACCTCGTGTTCACTCAATTTAACCGTACCGCTGACGGTGAATATGTACCGCTTGAAAAGAAAAATATTGATACCGGTGCCGGTCTCGAACGTTTGGCATCCGTATTACAGAATAAAGAAAGCAACTTTGAAACGGATTTAATTTTCCCAATCATTGAAAAAGCGGCTGAAATGGCTAAGGTAACCTATCACACCGACGCCAATACGGACGTATCCCTCAAAGTTATCGGCGACCATGCGCGCGCCATTACCGTACTCATCAGCGACGGCGTTTTACCGTCCAATGAAGGTCGCGGTTATGTATTGCGCCGTATTTTGCGCGTGCCGTACGTCACGGTCGTTTACTCGGTATCGAAGGTCGTTTCTTGACCGATTTGGTGGACGTGGTTATCGACATTTTAGGCTCCGGCGTACCGGGTCTTATTGAAAAACACGACTTCATCAAACGCGTTGTAGCCAATGAAGAAGATCGTTTCAACCAGACTTTGGCACAAGGCCTCGATATGCTCGGTGCTTTGATTAACGAATTAAAAGAAGCTAAAGCTACGGAAGTTCCCGGTGCCGAAGTATTCAAATTATATGACACGTACGGATTCCCTTGGGAACTTACGGAAGAAATTGCCGGCGAAAGCAGGCCTTACCATCGATATGGCCGGTTTTGAAAGTGCTAATGGCGGAA
>ENA-OQIW01000062-OQIW01000062.1-human-gut-metagenome-genome-assembly--contig:-NODE-62-length-24963-cov-1.298478_pt1 | contig 24963 bp, 28 predicted proteins | sample MGYA00242586_ERZ504751 | MGnify/ENA primary metagenome ERZ504751 (study PRJEB26092, sample SAMD00036349) | human gut metagenome | host: Homo sapiens | study: EMG produced TPA metagenomics assembly of...
GTCAATCGTCCATCGGCCGTCAATTCATCTTATGGATCGGGCCTTAATCCTCGGTGCTATCTTAGGCTGGATCGGTATTCCGGTATTAAACCAATTATTCGATTTTATCGCAACGGTTTTCACGCGCTTATTCCAGTTCATCGCTATACCGACCATCGCCTTAGCCGTCATTACTACCTTGTCGGCACTGGGTGCTAAAAAAGAAACGGGGCGCATCTTTGCCCACGCCGTTACCTACACCCTGCTGACGACGATTTGTGCCGCCGCCATCGGTTTGGCACTCTACATCTGGATCGCTCCGGGCAATCTGCCCATGGAAATGATCAGCTCCGGCGTTTCCAGCGTTCCGCAGAAACTCGAATCGGTCACCTACTACGATCATTTCCTGTCGGTTATCCCGAATAATATACTCCAGCCCTTCTTATCGGGCAACGTCCTTTCGGTCATGCTCATCGCAGCTGCTGTGGGCCTCGCTTTAGCCTTCATGCCCAAGACCGAAAACCGCGCCGTCCTGCTCAAAGGCCTCTTAGGCCTGCAGGAAGTCCTCTTCGCCCTGATTCGGGCCCTGCTTTGGATCTTACCGCTCGGCATCCTGGCCTTTTCGGCTCAGCTGTCCGCACAGATTGAAGCCGGCATCATCGTCAGTGCCTTGGGGAAATACACCTTGGTCATCCTCGGCGGCAATCTCATTCAGTTCTTCATCGTCCTGCCGATTTTCTTGGCCGTCCGCGGTTTAAACCCCATTCACGTCTTCCGCAAAATGGCTCCGGCCATTGCCGTCGCCTTGTTCACCAAGAGCTCTGCCGGCACCCTGCCGGTCACCCTGGCCTCCGGCTGAACAGCGCCTCAACGTTCATCCTCAGGTATCGCGCTTCGTCCTGCCGATCTGCACGACAATCAACATGAATGGCTGCGCAGCTTCATCCTGGTCACGTCCCTGTTCCTCATGCAAAACGGTGGTACGGAATTGACCATGGGTACGATGATTGCCTGGCTCTTCATCGCCGTTTTGGCAGCCATCGGCAACGCCGGTGTTCCTATGGGATGCTACTTCCTGACCTTGTCCCTCATGTCCAGTATCGGAGCTCCGATCGGCATCATGGGCATTATCCTGCCGATTTACACCATCATCGATATGGTCGAAACGGCAGAAAACGTTTGGTCTGATGCAGCTGTCTGCGCCATGACTGACCATGACCTGGCACACACTCTCGACGCCAACGCCAAAGAAAGCGTCGTTGCCGGTCACTAAGATTCTTTAAAACCTTATATAGTACCTAAAAGGGAGACTGATCCGATAGCCGTGCTATCGGTCAGCCTCCCTTTTCCTATGATGGTTTCATAACTTTTCAAAAAACGTATCTTATCGGAATAAGCCGCCGGAAATGACGAGTTTTTGAATTTCATTGGTCCCTTCGTAAATCTGGGTAATCTTGGCATCGCGCATCATGCGTTCAACATGGTATTCTTTCATATAGCCGTTGCCGCCCAGCATCTGAACGCATTCCGTCGTCACTTTCATGGCCACATCGGTGCAGGTCAGTTTCGCCACAGCCGCTTCCATCGTAAAGGGTTTGCCTGCTTCTTTGAGGCAGGCTGCCTTATAAAGGACCAGGCGTGCCTTTTCAATGTCGGCGTAGAGTTCGGCCATCTTAAAGGCCAGGTACTGCTGCTTATACAGCGGTTTACCGAACTGTTCGCGTTTTTTCAAGTGTTCGACAGCGATGTCAAAGGCCCCTTCTGCCAGGCCCAAAGCCTGAGCGCCGACGCCGATACGGCCACCGTCGAGGGTCTTCATGGCCAGTTTAAAACCTTCGCCGGGCTTAGCAATCATGCGGTCGGCTGAAACGCGAACGTTCTCTAAGACCATTTCCGAAACCTGGGCCGAACGGATGCCCATCTTATTTTCCAGTCGGCCGATGTGGAAGCCTTCCATCCCCTTTTCCAAGACGAAGGCGCACATGCCCTTGATGCCGAGTGCCGGGTCAGTCAGGGCATAGATGACCGTATAATCGGCAATAGGGCCGTTGGTATTAAAGATCTTAGTGCCGTTTAAGATATAGCCGTCACCGTCTTTGGTGGCAATCGTCTGCTGGCCGGCAGCATCAGAGCCGGCGGTTTCTTCAGTAAGTCCAAAGGAACCGATAGCCTGACCCGATGCAATGGGGGCTAAAAAGCGTTTTTTCTGTTCATCCGTCGCCGACGAATACATGACGCTGCCACCGTAGAGAGACGTGTTGACGGAAAAACCGATGCCAAAGGAGGCATCTACCTTGGAGACTTCTTCGACAGCCAGGATATAGGCAGATAACCGACGTCGCTGCCGCCGAATGCTTTCGGATAGCAGAGGCCGAACATGCCCATCTTACCAAATTCTTTAAAGGCTTCGAGGGGGAATTCCGAAGCTTCACCGCGTTCTACCACACCGGGCCGTAATCGTTTGGCTGTAAAATCGCGTACTTGGTCGACAATTGCTTGCTGTTGTTTCGTGATTTCAAAATCCATGGTCGTCACTCCTTCTGTTAAACTGAAAATCCCCATAGGGGTTACTATATGTCTTAGTCATATAAACATTTCGTTAAGAGAAATATCTTTCCAACATAATATCATGAAAAAAAGTCTAAAGTCAACCAAATAGGTATATTATTATAGACCAATTCTTCATACCCCTATTCGCAATAAATAACGATTCTTTATAATAAAAAATCCGAATGACAGACCTGAGTTGTCATTCGGATTTTATGTAATAGATAGATTTTTCGTTTTAGGAAAGGCTGCGCATGGCCGCTTCTTTCATGCCTTTGACGTAGTCAAAAATAGCCTGTCCTGCATCGTCGCCGTACTTGGCAATCAGTTTGACGATGGCACTGCCGACGATGACCCCATCGGCGTCGCGGCCAATGGCTTCGGCCTGTTCCGTCGTATTGATGCCAAAGCCGACGGCGCAGGGAACGTCGGTCACCGCTTTAGCCGTATCGATGATATCCTTGAGGTCGGTCTTGATTCCGTACGCGTCCCGGTAACGCCTAAAGAAGATACGATGTATAAGAAGCCTTCGCCAGCCTTGGCAATGGTCTGGATCCGGTCTTTTGAAGTCGGGGCGATCATGGAAATGATGTCGATGCCGTGAGCCTTGGCGGCAGCTGCGCATTCCCCCCGTTCTTCAAAGGGCATGTCAGGAATGATGATGCCGTCGAGACCGGCTTCCTGGCAACGAGTAAAGAAGGCGTCGACACCATAATGGAAGACGGGATTGAGGTAGGTCAAAAAGACCAAGGGAATCTGCGTTTCCTTACGAACGCGCTTTACCAGATCAAAGACGTCATCAATGCGTGTCCCTTGTTTCAAGGCTCGCAGATCCGCTTCCTGGATGACGATGCCTTCGGCAATGGGATCGGAAAAGGGAATTCCGATTTCAATCAAATCGGCACCGGCTTTTTCCATCGTCAGAATGTATTCATAGGTCTTTTCCATCGACGGGTCACCTGCCGTCAAAAATCCGATAAACTTTGCCCTTTTTAAAGGCCTGGCCAATCTTACTCATGTAAATCCCTCCCTTATATCTTGCAATAGCGGCGACGTCTTTATCGCCGCGGCCGGATAAGCAAACGATGATGCTGTCATCATGACTCAGCGTCGGTGCCAGCTGCATGGCTTCATAGACAGCATGGGCGCTTTCAATGGCGCAGATGATGCCTTCCGTACGAGCCAAATATTCAAAGGCTTCTACGGCTTCATCGTCTTTGACCGGAACGTATTGAGCCCGGCCCGTTTCGTTCAAGTAGGCGTGTTCCGGCCCGATACCGGGATAGTCAAGGCCGGCTGAAATGGAATAGACTTCGTCGATCTGACCGTCTTCATTCTGGCAGAAGATCGACTTCATGCCATGGAAGATACCGACTTCGCCCTTGGCAATCGTTGCCGCATGGAGTTTGGTATCGATGCCCTTGCCGGCAGCTTCGCAGCCGATGAGGCGGACATCCGTATCGTCGATGAAATTATAAAACATACCCATGGCATTGCTGCCACCGCCAACACAGGCCAGGACCGCTGCCGGTAATTTACCTTCTTTATCGAGGATCTGCTGACGAGCTTCCTTACTGATGACGGCCTGGAAATCGCGAACCATCATCGGGAAGGGATGGGGACCCATGGTCGAACCGATGACGTAATGCGTATCGTCGACGCGGCTGACCCATTCGCGCATGGCTTCGTTGACAGCGTCTTTAAGGACCCGGGAACCGGAGGTAACGGCGTGGACCTTAGCCCTAAGAGTTCCATGCGGTATACGTTCAAAGCCTGACGGATCGTATCTTCTTCCCCCATGAAGACTTCACATTCAAGGCCTAAAAAGGCGGCTGCCGTCGCCGTCGCTACGCCGTGCTGACCGGCACCGGTTTCGGCAATGACCCGGGTCTTGCCCATCTTTTTAGCCAGCAGGCACTGCCCTAAGGCGTTGTTGATCTTATGAGCCCCGGTGTGGTTCAAATCTTCGCGCTTCAAATAGACTTTCGCACCGCCCAAATCTTTCGTCATCCGTTCAGCATAGTAAAGGAGCGACGGCCGATTGGCATAGTTATCGAGGAGTTCTTTTAATTCTGCCTGAAAGGCCGGGTCATGCTTATAATGGTCGTAGGCTTTTTCCAAGCGCTGAATTTCATTCATCAGCGTTTCCGGTATATATTGGCCGCCAAAGGAGCCGAATCTTCCTGTACTCATCTGTTTACCTCCTGTAAACACCTAGTGTGGTCATAAATAATGTCATCTTGTCTCTATCTTTCACCCCATCCGTTTCGATGCCGCTGCTGACATCGAGGGCGTAGGTCGGAGTTTGCCGCTTGGGCTGCATTTTGCGGCGTAAGGCCGCCTGCTAAAAAATACGGCCTGTCGATTTCTTTTAATAAGGACCAGTCAAAGGCCTTCCCCGTACCGCCTTTCCCCTGATCGAGGAGGATGTAGTCAGCACGGCTTTCCAAGGCCCGTTTTATATCGTCTTGATTGGCGATAGAAAAGGCCTTGATGACGGGAACGCCCAACTCGGTCTGAAGCTGCTGGACAAGGGCGTCTTCTTCCTGTCCGTGGAGCTGAATGAGTTGGATGACGCCTTTTTTTTACCAGCGACGCCATGTGCGGCAGCTCGTCGTCGACGAAGACGCCGACGGCCGGTATCGACGGATCCAACTCGCGTCGAAGGGCGCTGCCGTCTCGTCCAGACACGCGGCGTTCGTCCCGGCAAAGACGAAGCCCGCGTAGTCGGGATGTAGTTCATTGGCCCAGGCGATGTCACAAGGCCGCTTGAGGCCGCAGAACTTTACCTTAACCACGAGTTCCGGCAGCCAGGGCTTCCAGGGCCGCCTTCTTGTCGGGGCTGCGCATCAGCGTCTCGCCGATCAGGACGGCGTCGGCGCCATGATCATAGAGGCTCTGCGTATGATCGCTCGTCTTGATGCCGCTTTCAGCCACAAAGAGGATGTCTTCGGGAACGAGGGTACGCAGGCGAAAGCTGGTATCGAGGGAGACCGTAAAATCCTTTAAATTCCGGTTGTTGACGCCGATGATACGGGCGCCGACCTTGATGGCCCGAAGGACCTCCGTTTCATCGTGAGCTTCGACCAGTGCCGAGAGCCCCAAGGAATCGGCCAGTTCAAAGAATCGTTTCAATTGCGCATCATCGAGGATGGCGCAGATCAACAGGATGGCCGAAGCGCCGATGGCCCTAGCTTCATAGATCTGATATTCATCGATGATGAAATCCTTACGCAGGACCGGCGTCGTAACAGCCGCTGCAATGTCCTGTAAATACTGGGGACTCCCTAAGAAGTAATCCCGCTCGGTCAAGACGGAAATGGCAGCCGCACCGGCCTGTTCATATTCCTTGGCAATGGCCACATAGGGAAAATCCGGAGCAATCAGGCCTTTAGACGGCGATGCTTTCTTTACTTCGCAGATAAAGGAAAGGCCCGGTTGTTTGAGGTTCTTTTCAAAAGGGAAATCTTCTTTTTTCGGCGCAGCCAGGGCTCGCTCTTTCATGTCCGATATGGAAACCCGTTCCTTATCTTCGACGAGCCGTTTCGCCACTGCCGCCGTTAAATCGTCGAGTATCATGGGTCCACCTTCTTACGCGTTGCTGACGGCAATGCAGCGGTTCAGTGTTTCCATGGCCTTGCCGCTGTCGATGAGGTCGGCTGCCATCTTAATACCGTCGCCGATGGAATCAGCTTTTCCGGCAATGAACAAAGCGGTCCCGGCGTTTAAGAGAACGGCGTTTCGTTTAGGTCCCTGAACCTTACCGTTCAGGATGCCTCGCGTGATGTCGGCATTTTCTTCCGGCGTGCCGCCGACGAGGTCTTCTTTTGTCCCCGGTACCATGCCGAAGTCTTCCGGACGCAGGATGGAGGTCCGATAATAGCCGTCGCGGAGTTCACAAATCGTCGTCGGTCCGTTCGGCGAAATTTCGTCGAGTTTTTCCTGGCCATAGGCGACGACGCCGCGTTTGACGCCGAGCGTCGACAGGACTTTGGCCAGGGGTTCAACCAAGTATTCATCGTAGACACCGAGGAGAATCATGGTCGGCTTCGCCGGGCTGGTCAAAGGGCCGAGGATGTTGAATACCGTCCGGAAGCCCAGTTCCTTGCGAATGGGTCCGATATATTTCATGGCGGCGTGATATTTCTGGGCAAAGAGGAAGCAGAAGTTCGTTTCTTCTAACATTTTAAGGGCCAATTCGGATCCTGTTCGATATTGACGCCCAGTGTTTCCAGGCAGTCTGCCGTACCGCACAGGGACGAAGCAGCGCGGTTACCGTGCTTGGCTACTTTCACGCCGGCCGAGGCGATGACCATGGCCGACGTCGTCGAGATATTGAAGGAATGAGCGCCGTCACCGCCGGTCCCTACGACTTCCAGGACCTCCATGCCCGGATGAGGAACGGGTGTCGCCATGGAGCGCATGGCTTCGGCACAGCCTGAGATTTCATCGATCGTTTCGGCTTTGGTGCTCTTTGTCGAAAGGGCTGCCAAAAAAGCGGCATTCTGGGTCGGCGTCGTCTGGCCGTTCATGATTTCCAGCATGACCGTCTTGGCTTCGTCATAGGTCAAATCACCTTTATTTACAATCTTAATAATCGCATCTTTAATCATCGTCGTTACCTCCTCGTAAGCAGTCTGTCTATTATAATTTCAAGAAATTTTCGACCATCATCGGTCCCGTCGGCGTCAGTATCGATTCCGGATGGAACTGCAGGCCGTAGATCGGATAGTCTTTATGGGCGACGGCCATGATTTCGCCGTCATCGGTCCGAGCCAGGACGCGGAGCGCATCGGGCAGGGTATCGGGGTCCAGGGCCAGCGAATGGTAGCGGCCGACGTCAACCGTTTCGGGAAGGCCCTTAAAGAGCGGATTGTCCCGTCGAGGGTGACGACGGACTGTTTGCCGTGCATCAATTCCTTGGCGTAGGTAATGGTACCGCCGTAGACTTCACAAATGGCTGATGGCCAGGCAGACGCCGAGGATAGGAACTTTTCCTTCAAAATAACGGATGGCCTGTTCGCAAATTCCGGCTTCCGACGGCTGGCCCGGTCCCGGCGAAATGATCAGGTGATCCGGATGCAAGGCTTCGAGGCTTTCCACCGTCATTTCATCGTTGCGGATGACCTTAATGTCGGATTCAGCTGCCCGATGACTGGTAGAGATTATAGGAAAAACTGTCGTAATTATCGATGAGTACAATCATTTGTCAATCCCTCCATTGGCCCGCTTCAAGGCGATGACGACGGCCTTGGCTTTATTCAGGCATTCCTGGTGTTCCTGCTGCGGTACGCTGTCGGCGACGATGCCGGCACCGGAGCAGGCGAAGACGTGATTTCCTTTCTTATAGGCCAGGCGGATGCCGATGCAGCAATCCATATTGCCGGTAAAATCGATGTAGCCGATGGCGCCGCCGTAAACGCCGCGCTTGTGGCCTTCCAATTCGTCGATGATTTCACAGGCCCGGATCTTAGGAGCCCCGGACAAGGTGCCGGCCGGCAAAGCGGCGGCAATGGCATCGACGGCCGTCTTATCTTCCCGGATCGTACTGTGTACGGTGGAACCGATATGCATGATGTGGGAAAAGCGCAGGACGTGAGATAGCGTTCGACGTGAACGCTGCCAAATTCGCTGATGCGTCCCAAGTCGTTTCGGCCTAAGTCGACGAGCATATTGTGCTCGGCCAGTTCCTTCGTATTGTGAAGGAGTTCATCTTCCAACTGGTGATCTTCTTCCACCGTCTTTCCCCGCGGCCGCGAGCCTGCCAACGGAAAGGTGAAGAGGTCCCGCCCTTCGAGGCGGATCAGCGTTTCCGGTGAAGAACCGGCCAATTCGATATCGTCTCCGGAGAAGAAGAACATGTACGGCGACGGGTTGATCGTCCGCAGCACGCGGTACGTATCGAGGAGGCTGCCTTCGGCCTCAGCCTGAAGGCGATTGGCTAAGACGACTTGAAAGATATCCCCTTCGCGGATGTAATGTTTCCCCTTTTCAACCATTTCACAGTATTCCTGTTCATTAAAGAGGGCTTGAAATCGCTTTTTAACTGGAGGGGCTGAGCCGGTGCCTTTTCGCCATAGCGGATCAAATCTTCCATGCGCTGTAATTCCAACATAGCCCGATGATAGTTTTCTTCTACCCCATCGAGGCGGACGTTGACGATGAGGTACATCTGCTGCTTTAAATTGTCGAAGACGATGACCTTGTCAAAGAGCATGAGGTCGAAATCGTTAAAGCCATCGTCATCGGCGGCGTTGAGTTTCAGGGACGGTTCGGCATATTTAATGAAGTCGTACGAGAAGTAGCCTACCAACCCGCCCGTAAAGGGCGGTAAGTCTTCAAGGCGGGGCGCCTTGTTGTCGGCTAAAATCTGGGAAATGAGTTGTTCCGGATGATCCGTATGGATTTTAACTTCAGCGCCGGTTTTGAGAGTAACCGTCCCGTCTTTGCAGAAAATTCCCATCTGCGGATCGTAGCCGATGAAGGTGTATCGGCCCCAACGCTGGGAGTCTTCCATACTTCCAAGATATAGCAGTGAGAGCTGATATGCTTGACCGTTCGCAAGACTTCAATGGGCGTACAACTGTCGGCATACAAGCTGACGCCGACAGGAACGACCTTATATTGATCCTGGTAGGCTTTTACCTGTTCTAAGCTGAGCGTTTCCATACAAACCTCCTAAAAAAAAATAATCCGTCCATGACAATACGATTTGTCAAGGACGGATTTAAGTTCCGCGGTGCCACCTTGTTTTAGGGTTTGATCCCTACTCTCGACGGAATACCAACATATTCCCGGTAACTGACGTATACCAACACGTCGCAGGATACTCAGCCTTGCGGCCTTTGACTGCGCCCTCAGCGGTCCATTTAACGAGCTGCGTCGGCCGGCTCTCAGCCCCCCGGCTCTCTGTACGTGCACGTCATCGTTTTTACTTCCGCCTCAATGGTTTCATGGACGATGTTCAATTGATGTTTGTATGATACACCGCATGATTTAAACTGTCAAGGTAGTTTTTGTATAATTTTTAAGATAATCGTTTTACTTACTTTTAAGCACAGACTTTTTTGTTGAGAAAGTTTCGTCTTACATCATGGCGATGATCGGCGAGATGATCAAGAGGATACCGGCGAAGACGATGAGGACCAGCGAAATTCCCTTGTATTTGTGAAGGGCATTGACTTTGTAGACCAAGTACGCCGGGATAAGGCAGGCGATGATACCGAAGATCGGACCGAGGAGGGTCAGGAGCTTCAAGACCGGTGCATTGAGGACGATAGCGCCCCAGGCAACGGCAACGGCGAAGATGAGGATGCCGAAGCTGACCATTTTCTTATTGATCTTGTCTTCCGGCATGAAGCGGTGCAGGATGTTCATGGCGATACCCTGGCAGGCTTCGCGGAAGCCGAGGAAAACGCTGAAGAAAGCAGTCATAACGGCGAATACGTTGAGTACCAGGCTGAAGATTTTAACAGCGCTGCCGTCAAAACCTCTGGCGACGATGGCCAAGGCAGAAATGTTCTGGGAATAAGCGAGAACGGCTTGGTCGTGGCCGAGTGCCAGGTTAAAGGACATCGCATACGAGAAGATCGTAAATGAACAAGACCGAGAAAGCGATTTTCATAGCCCGCATGGCTTTGTAGCGAGCGACGTGGATCGATTTGTTATGAGAGCGGTAAGAAATGACCATGGGGCTGATGCTGGGGATAAACAGGATCGAGGTCAAGGTTACAGGCAGCATGGCAATCGTGTTTTTCACGAGGTAGCCTAAATCGGGGAATACACCGATATTGGCGATGTTCCAGTGCTGGATCATGATGCCGCCCAAGCAGATGACGACTAACAATTTCGTCAGGACCATCAGCGTCGAAATCCGGAACAAGAGCTGTTCGCCGCGAGACGCGAGAACGACCATGGCACAGATGATAGCCAGTCCATAGAAGGGGTTGTCGGACAGGAGCGTATCGGTGACGCCGAAGGAATAGAGGAAGGATGCACTGTCATTAGTCAGTGCCGTCGAATACATGAAAACACAGATGAGAATACTGAGGAAGTAAAGGATGCCCAGCAGGAAGCCCAGTTTTTTACCGAGGTAACCGCTGATAACGCTGGGATAGTCTTCACACCGCGGCGAATCGGCCAGGGTATTGATGAACAAGCGCTGCAGAAGATAAATGGCAGGGTAAGCATGATAGCGGAGAATAAGTAGACCCATACGCCGACTAAGCGACCTGAACCGGTAAGAACACGATACCGGCACCGATAGCCATGCCGATACTCATAATAATCCAGCCCCAGTCCGTACTGTCGAACTTGACGGCTGCTTTCCATTGTGCATCTGTCATTCCCGCTTGGCGGGCCAGTGCTGCTGATGAATTCATATCAAAGACCTCCTATGGTGAATAGATTGAATGAATGATGTCCCCTCGACACTTACATTTTATCCCCTGATGCGGCTCTCCTTTCTCAACTTCAGTGTATATACTTTTTACCTATTGTCGTTTTTTATTCATTTTTCATTAAAACCTTAAATTTTAATGTACACGTCGGGTTTTACCTTTTACTTAAACGTTCTATTCTATGGTTAAAGTATATCATGAAAGGTATTGGCTGTAAAATATTCATTGTGCAATTTGCATTCATAGTATTTATCTATGGAATAGGTCGTTATTCCTTACTTTTTTGTCAGGCAAACAGGAAATATATCGGATTTAAAAATGAATCATTATCACTGTAGGCCAAATTTCACGAACATTTGTCTTTTTCAAAAAGCCAAATTTGGTTAACTTTTCTTTATAATTTAAATTTTTAAGTGGGATTTTTCTTTTTTTCATTTTTGCTGTTTCGAGATCAAAATTTTCATTTTAAAACTTTCTTTACTGTGTCAAAAAATCATAACTTTCCCAACTTTGCTTATTTTGATACAATAAAGACAATAAGGGCGTCTCTATAGGTACGGTTTATATTTGAGGTGGTTTTACTATGACTTTACAACAATTACGTTATATCCTCGAGTTATCTAAGCACAATTCCATTTCCGCCGCCGCCCAAGCCCTGAACATCGCTCAGCCCAGTCTCAGTGCGGCTATCAAAGATTTGGAAACGGAATTTGCCCTAACCCTGGTCAAGCGAAACCGTCACGGCATCACCTTCACGTCCGCCGGATTAGAGTTCTTGCACTATGCCGACCACATCTTGACTCATGCCGACGAAATGCATGACCATTTTCACCCTGAAATCGGCCAGGAAGCCTCGCATACCCTGACCATTTCATCCCAGCACTACCCCTTTGCCGACGAAGCCTTCATCCATGCCCTGCAGCGTATTTCTCCGACATCGGCTTACACCTTCACCCTGCGTGAGGGGCGGACATCGCAGGTCATCCACGACGTCGTCACCCGCGAAAGTCAACTGGGCATCCTCTTTTTATCGCACATGAACGAAAATTTTGCAGGACCATGTTCCTAAAAAAACAAGCTGGAATTTACGTCTCTCTGCACCTTCACCGCCTGTCTCTACGTCCGCCTGGACCATCCCCTGGCAGAGAGTCAAAGCATCGCTCCCAGTAAGCTGAAGGACTACCCCTGCGTCCGCTTCGAACAAGGTCACGACCGCTCGCAGTTTTCCGAAGAGCTGCTCCTGTCGGACCCATCGAGCCGTCAAAGTATCTACGTCACCGACCGGTCGACGCTGTTCAGCGTCATCCGCGCTACCGATGCCTACACCATCGGCACGGGCCATATCGCCCCAGCCATCATCGGCCGCCACATTACGGCCATTCCCATTGCCAATCCCTTAGATACGATGACCGTCGGCTGGATCAAGATAAAAGAGGAATCCCTGCCGCCGGAAGCCCTCCTGTACATCGACATCCTGTCGGGACTGCTTACGGGCCGCGAGTAAGGCTATCCGGACAAAAACAAAGACTCGGAGTTCACGAAAAAAGATTCGTGACTCCGAGTCTTTGTTACGTTTATCCCCGTTCCTCCAAAAGAAGGCCGAGGGCGTACAGGATGTCTTCTGATGACGAAAAAAAGGCGGCTCTGCTTCGATATACATCTCCGGGCAACATAAAGTCTCAAGGGATAAAAAGCCTTTACAGCGACGATCAAGGCCCATTTCCGTCCTGATAGACGTTTCGGTCACCACCAGCCTCCCAATCGCCCTACATCGATACACGGCCGCCAGGAGCTTGGTGACCGACAAGTCCCTCCTCTGCCAAATCTTATGGGGTCAATAAATAGCCTGTGAGTCGCCAGGCCGCAGGACTCTTATTTCTGATAGCATACAAAAAAACGGACTGCCATAGATACCTATGGTAGTCCGTTTTTTTCATGAGGCCGTCCTCCCGGGACAGCCCCGCCTAACAGTCAAATCTTACTTATCGTATGCTTTTTCTAAGCGTACATAGCCTTCATAACGATCCTTAGCGTCTTCTTCGGTCTTTTCAAAGAGAGCTTCGGCAATTTCCGGGAAGGTGCGCTGCAAGGACGAGAAGCGAGTTTCGCCCATGAGGAATTCGCGGAAGTTATCTTTCGGCGGCTTGGAATCGAGGATGAACGGATTCTTACCCTGTTTCTTCAATTCCGGATTGTAGCGCCAGAGATGCCAGTAACCTGCATCGACAGCACGTTTTTCTTCGAGCTGGCTCTGACCCTGACCGATCTTGAGGCCGTGTTGATGCACGGTGCATAACCGATGATGAGGGACGGGCCATCGTATTCTTCAGCTTCTTTGAGGGCTTTCATGAACTGGTTCTTATCGGCGCCCATAGCGACCTGTGCGACGTAGATGTAGCCGTACTGAGCCTGCATCATGCCGAGGTCTTTCTTACGGGTCTTCTTACCAGCTGCGGCGAACTGAGCAACGGCTGCCGTCGGCGTAGCTTTGGAAGCCTGGCCGCCCGTGTTGGAGTAAACTTCGGTATCGAATACGAGGACGTTGATATCTTCACCCTGAGCGAGGACATGGTCCAAGCCGCCGTAACCGATATCATAAGCCCAGCCGTCACCGCCGAAGATCCACTGGCTGCGTTTAACGAGGAACTGTTTCATATCGTAAACCTGTTCCAATTCAGGTTTGCCGTCTTTTTCAGCTTCGAGGAGGGCGATGACCTTATCGGACCGTTCGCGCGTGCCTTCACTCTTAGCCATGTTGTCTTTCCATTCTTTCAATGCAGCCTGAAGTTCAGGGCTGGCAACTTCCATAGCAGCGTCAACGTACTGAGCCAGGAGTTTCCGTTCCGTCTTTTCAGCCAGCATCATGCCAAAGCCGTATTCAGCATTGTCTTCGAAGAGGGACGTCGACCAAGCTGGGCCGTGACCCTGTTCGTTCTTGGTGTAGCCGCAGTCCGGTGCACTGCCGCCCCAAACGCTGGAGCAGCCATGAGCATTGGCAATGATCATGCGGTCGCCATAGAGCTGGGTAATGACTTTACAATACGGGGTTTCAGCACAGCCTGCGCAAGCGCCGGTGAATTCGAGCAAGGGCTGTTCGAACTGGCTGCCGATGACGGTGTTCTTATCCATCGGATTCGGTTTAATCGGCAGGTTGATGACGTAATCCCAGAGATCTGCTCTGTATTCTTCTTCGTCGAAGGGTTTCATCGTCAAGGCCTGTTTCGGGCAGACATGAGTACAGCTTCCGCAGCCGAGGCAGTCCATGACCGATACGACGATATTGTATTTGTATTCTGGAGCTGCTTTGATTTCCTTGTCCTGATAGCCTTTCGGAGCTTTAGCAGCTTCTTCCGGCGTCATGAGGAAGGGACGGATAGCAGCGTGAGGACATACGAAGGAACACTGGTTACAGCCGATACATTTTTCAGCATCCCAGCTTGGTACGAACATGGCAACACCGCGTTTTTCTTCAGCAGCCGTGCCCGTCGGCCAACGGCCGTCTTCAAAGCCGTCATAAGCGCTGACCGGGAGGTCGTCGCCTTCGAGAGCGTTGACAGGAATGGAGAAGTCACGGAAGAATTGCGTGTGTTTCGACATGTCGACCGGTTCGTCAACAGCATCAGCCCAAGCGGCCGGAACATTAACTTTGACGATAGCAGACAAGCCCTGGTCAATGGCTTCGTTGTTCATATCAACGATGTTCTGACCTTTTTTGCCGTACGATTCGACAACGGATTCTTTCAATTTAGAGATAGCCAAGTCAAGGGGAATGACGTCAGCCAGTTTAAAGAAGGCCGACTGCATGATCATGTTGATGCGGCCGCCAAGACCGATTTTCTGTGCAATGCCGACGCGTCGATGATGTAGAACTGGACGTCGTTGCGGGCGATGGAGCGTTTAATTTTAGCCGGTAATTTTTCATCGAGTTCTTCCGGTTTCCATACGGTGTTCAGCAGGAAAGTACCGCCCTTCTTGATGCCCCGCAGGAGGTCGAAGCCGTGCGTATAGGACTGACGATGACATGCGATGAAGTCTGCGTCATTGATGAGGTACGGCATCTTGATCGGCGTATCGCCAAAGCGCAGGTGCGATACGGTAACGCCGCCGGATTTTTTCGAGTCATAAGCAAAGTATGCCTGAGCGTACATATCGGTGTTATCGCCGATGATCTTGATAGCGCTCTTGTTAGCGCCAACCGTACCGTCGGAACCGAAGCCCCAGAACTTACAAGCTTTCAGGCCTTCACCAGCCGTATCGACGTTCTGGACGCGCGGCAGGGATTTATGGGTAACATCGTCGACGATGCTCAAGGTGAAGTCGTTCTTCGGTTCGAAGGCTTTCAAGTTGTCAAAAGCAGCAACGACGTCGCCCGGTAAGAATTCTTTCGAAGCGATGCCATAACGGCCGTGGTAAACTTTCGGAGCTACGTCAGCAGCCGCGAAGGAAGCAGCTACGCTGTGGTACAGAGGTTCGCCGTTAGCGCCCGTTTCTTTCGTACGGTCTAAGACGGCAATTTTCTTAACGGTATCGGGAACGGCTGCCAAGAAGTGTTTTTCCGACCAGGGACGGAACATGTGAACGTTGATACAGCCGACTTTTTCGCCTTTTTCGACAAGCAGTTTAACCGTTTCTTCAATGGTCTGTGCGCCGGAACCCATAGCGACGAGAACGAGTTCAGCATCGGGAGCGCCAGTGTAGTTGAAGAGGTGGTATTCACGGCCCGTGATTTCGCTGATCTGCTTCATGTAGCCTTCAGCAACTTCAGGAACGCGGTCATAGAATTTGTTCAAAGATTCACGATGCTGCATAAAGACTTCAGCCGGTTCGCAGAAGGAAATAGCTTCCGGATTGTCCGGGTTCATGCCGCGTTTACGGAATTCGCGAACGGCATCCATATCGAGCATCGGACGGAGTTTTTCATAAGGAATAACTTCGATTTTCTGGATTTCGTGAGACGTACGGAAACCATCGAAGAAGTTGATAATAGGAATACGACAGGTAATGGCCGTCGCATGGACGACAGCAGCCAGGTCCATGATTTCCTGAACACTGGATTCACACATCATGCTGATGCCCGTGCCGCGCATAGCCATCGCATCGTCGTGGCCGGCAAAAATCGTGTAGCCGTTGGTAGCAACCGTACGAGAAGCGACGTGGAAAACGCCCGGCAGCAATTCGCTGGAAATCTTGAACATATTGCTGAGCATGATCATCATGCCCTGGGAGGACGTGAAAGTCGTCGTGAGGGCACCGGTATTCAAAGCACCGTGCATCGCGCCGGCAGCACCTTTTTCAGACTGCATTTCCTGAACCTGTACGGTAGCGCCAAACAGGTTTTTACGGCCATGAGCAGCCCATTCATCAACGTGTTCAGCCATCGGCGACGACGGCGTGATCGGGAAGATGGATGCCAGTTCCGTAAAGGCATAGGCGATATGGGCGGCTGCCTCGTTGCCATCCATTGTCTTAAAAACTTTCTGTGTCATAATACTGTTCCCCTTTCTGTAAAACATCGTAACTTGAAAGAATCCGTGTACACATTGGAGTCATCCCATTACATTGCAAGGACAAAATAATCACTATAAGCTATGTAGCTATGGTATTAACTAGATGACTATTTGTTATCCTCATTGTACTATTTATAAAAATTTTACGCAAGAGCTTTCCAGTAAAACGTTCATCTTATGCCGATTCTGTCTAAACGCATACATATTTATGTAATCGTCGCATGGCCTTTTCAAGGAGCAAAGATTCATCGTGACGACGATTACATTTTATAAAGAAAAGAATCCGTAAAGGTTCTGAAAAACAAGACTGTCTTAAATTTGTGAAAGTTTTCCCATCAAAAGTCAATACAACAAACAAAAAAAGAAGCCCTGCATTACAACACAAAGTGTAATGTAGGGCTTCGATTCTTAGAGATTAGAGAGCCTTTTCGATAATGGGATCTAATTCTTCCGGAGTCGTGCTCGGTTCAAAACGCTGAACCTGGCTGCCGTCACGGCTGACGAGGAATTTCGTGAAATTCCATTTAATGCCGTTGCCTTCGGCATTGTCCGGATAGTGTTCAGCTACGACCTGCTGAATCAGGCGGCCGCTGTCTTTATCCGTTTCATAACCTTTGAAGGGAGCTGCTTCGGTGAGATATTTGTAAAGGGGATCTGCTTTTTCGCCGCGAACGTCGATCTTAGCGAAGAGCGGGAAGGTAACGCCGTGGTTCAGGCGGCAGAAATCTTCGATATGTTTATTATCTTCCGGATCCTGTTCCAAGAACTGATTGCACGGGAAACCGAGGATGACTAAGCCTTTGTCTTTATATTTTTTATAAAGGGCTTCCAGCCGTCGTACTGCGGCGTAAATCCGCATTTGCTGGCCGTGTTGACGATGAGCAGCAATTTGCCTTCGTACTGGCTCAGGGCAACGTCACCGCCGCGGATATCTTTAACGGTAAAATCAAATACTTTCATGGTGTTATTCCTCCTGTTTCTCTTAGACGTCGTGAATTACGCAGCCACCAAATTCCGGTGAACACATTGCGCTGTCAAGGGCCGGAGCTTCTTTAACGGAGAAAGTTTCTTTCCACAGGCCGTGGAGGTTGCAGTATGCATAAACTTCGCCATTATCACCAGTTTCGAAATGAGCCTTCGGTTCTTCACCCGGTTTGAGATAACGGATATCTACGCCTTTATCATCGACCAGGGCAATCCATTCAATATAGTGTTTTTCTTCCATCGGATGAATGACAGAGCCGACCTGAACTTCCAAATGGTTGTCAATCTTCTGGATACACGGTACGTGTTTTTCCTGTGCTGCATCAACAGAGCCAGCGACGAGATGCGTCAATTTTTGGCCTGCATAAATGACTTCTTCCGGTGCCTGTGCGCCGACGACGACCAAAACTTTACCATCTGCATCATTGCGGTAAAATTCAACATGCTTCATATCAATTCCTCTCCAGGGATTGTACCCTCAATCAAAATAAAATAAGCTATATAATCTAAATAAATTATAAGCATTTGCTTCCTAATTAATACTTTTTCTTATGTGACTATTATAGGTCAAATTGTCATATTTGTCAATAACGGAGAATTATTATTCTTTATATAAGTAAATGAAGGAAGACCTTACATAGTTCCAGTTTGTATGATTTTATGCAGTATTTACGGGCTTTGCCGCCCTTTACAAAAAGACAAATCAGTTCCATAATTTTTTCATCCGCTCGGATTACGCCGCGTTCATCACAAATCGTTCTCCATCAGGTTAGACAACATGAGCTTTTTAGGGGCCACCTGTCTTGCCAAAAAAACGGCCCGTAAAACGAAAAAGGGTAAAAAAACGACACTGCGAAGGTGAAATATCGCAGTGCGTTTCGATAAACAAAAGATAATTAATTACACGCCGTCAACGAGATGAGCGACGTCCATCCCGGGGACGACGTCATACCGGCGGACGCCCCCTTCTTCCGTGCATCGGAGAAGGCCCCTTATCCATGAGGTATTCGATATGAGACAAGGTTTCCCCTAAGGCAAACCACTTCTGCGTCGGCGGGAATTCATGCCAGGGCTTGCCGCGCATGGACCAGGTCATATGAGGGGCAATTTCATAGGCCGTGCTGTGAGGATAGTCTCCGGCCAAACGCAGGACTTCCCGCAGGCGTCGGTCATGATGAGCCAAGAGTTCATCAATGCGGCCGGTAATAGCAGTATCCCCTTCCCGGTGAGCTGGCAGGGCCAGGCGGACGGGAAGTTTCTTCACTTTTTGCAAACTTTCCAAGTACCGCCGCAGGGCATGCTTCATATGATACCAGACTTGGATGTTGGGCGTAATATCGAAGAGAATATGGTCACTCGTAAAGAAAAGGCCTTCACAGGGCATATAGAGGCAGCACAGGCCCGGTGTATGCCCGGCGTATGGATGACCGTGAGTTCACAATCTGCCAGGTGCAGGACGTCCCCATCGCCGACGGCTTGAATCGGGAAGTGCGGATCCGGCGAAAAGGTCCGGGCCTGGTTGGAAAATTGGCTTTTAATTTCTTCCGGCGGCATCCCTTCACGCATGAAATTATCTTCGGCCGCCTTCCAGGTCGAGCCGTCTTCAGAGTCGACGAGGTATTGATAGTCGACGGGGTGCATGTAAATCGGGCAGCCTTCTTTGGCAAACAGGCCGACAAGGCCCGTGTGATCGGCATGGAGATGGGTCAAAAAGAGGGACGTGTGTCGGAACTCGATGCCCAGTTCTTCCAAACCACGGCACAGGGCATCCTGACATTCCGGACGATTGAAGCCCGTATCGATGACCAAATTCTCGGTCTTGCCCTTGATGACATAGGCATTTAAATATTGGAGCGGATTATCCGGTAACACGACGCGGATACGGTATACGTCCGGCGACGTATGCAGTTTCTCAATCATAGGGTTCCTCCTGAAAGGTACGTAGAAAAAAAGACTGCCGCAGACGCGGCAGCCTCTTATCTCATTGTTTCTTTTTCCGCGGGTTATAGCGGTTCATGCCTTTATCGACACCGAGGCGCAGGCAGCCTTCAATGGCCGTCGCCGCGTCTTCGATTCCCTGATGATACTTTTCGCGAAGTTCTTCCGGAAACGGCGTCAAGACATGGTCGATGACATCGTGATGAGGCAGCGGGCGGCCAATGCCGACGCGGAATCGGGTAAAATCGGTACAGCCGTTGGCAAACAGGCTCTTAATGCCATTGTGCCCGCCGTCACTACCGTTTTTGCGAATGCGCAGGCGGCCGACAGCCAGATCCATGTCGTCATAAGCGACGTAGACGTCAGGCTGCTCTACCTTATACCAACGCATCAAAGGGCCGACAGCCCGGCCGCTGTCATTCATGAAGGTCTGGGGCTTGACCAGGATGATTTTTTCATCGTCAACGGTCACCTGGCGACGAGAGCGTCCATCCGCTCCTGCCAGGACGTAACTTCCCAGCGCTTGGCCAGTTCATCGATGACATCGAATCCCGTATTATGTTTTGATTGTTCATATTGGCGGCCCGGATTGCCCAGGCCTACGATCATATGCACGGTGCAGTTTCCTTATTTATCGAAAAGACGGCTGACAGAGACGTCATGGAAGATGCGCATGATAGCTTCCCCTAAGAGAGGTGCTACGGAAAGGACTTTGATCTTGTCGCTCTTCTTTTCCGGCGGCAAGGGAATCGTATTGGTAATGATCAATTCGGAGATGACCGATTTCTGAATCCGTTCGACAGCCGGATCGGTGAGGACGGCATGAGCGCAGGCAGCAAAGACGCGGGAAGCTCCCATTTCTTTCAAGGCCTTAGCACCGCCGCACAAGGAACCTGCCGTATCGACGATGTCGTCGACGAGGATACAAGTCTTGCCTTTGATGTCGCCAATGATATTCATGACTTCAGCGACGCCCGGACGAGGACGGCGTTTTTCAATGATGGCGATAGGTGCACTGACCCGGTCAGCCAAGTCACGGGCACGGGTTACGCCACCGAGATCCGGAGATACGACGACGAGGTCGCCCAAATCCGTTTCTTCTTTTTTCTGGTTAATATACCGAGCAATGATGGAAGCCGAGCCGAGGTGATCGACAGGGATGTCAAAGAAGCCCTGGATCTGACCGGCATGGAGGTCCATCGTAACGACGCGGGTAATGCCCGCTCTGGTCATTAAATCAGCGACCAATTTAGACGTAATCGGTTCACGGCCGCGGGTCTTGCGGTCCTGACGAGCGTAACCATAGTACGGAACAACGGCGGTGATGTGTTTTGCCGAAGCGCGTTTCAAGGCATCTGCCATGATCAGCAGTTCCATAAGGGTATCGTTAGCCGGTTGGCAGGTCGGCTGAATGACGAATACATCCTTACCGCGAACGCTTTCATCGATCATGACCTGAATTTCACCATTATTGAACTTGCCGACAAAGGCCTTGCCTAATTCTAAGCCAAGGTACTCAACAATTTCTTTGGCCAATTCCGGATTGGCGTTCCCCGTAAAATCTTCAGCTTTTTCCCGTCTTCGTAACTCATAGTGAGCCTCCCTGATATGAATATTGTAATATATGATTCGATATAAAAACCGATAAACGCTAGGTGGAGAAAGTATTATTTCTTATATGTATCGTCTTTAACCCAGCCTTCGATATTGCGCTGCCGTGCACGGGCAACGGATAAGGATTTTGCCGGTACGTCTTTGGTAATCGTAGATCCGGCACCGACATAGGCATAATCACCGACCGTAACCGGGGCCACGAGGTTGCTGTTGCAGCCGACAAAGGCATGGTCGCCGATGGTCGTACGGTGTTTGATCTTGCCGTCGTAATTGACGGTAATCGTCCCACAGCCGATATTGACGTTCTGACCGACATCGCTGTCCCCGATATAGCTGAGATGGGGCAGTTTCGTGCCGTCACCGATCGTCGAGTTTTTGACTTCCATATAATTTCCGACTTTTACGTGATTGCCGATGACCGTATCGGGTCGGAAGTGGACGAAGGGTCCGACTTCACAGCCATTTTTGATCTGGCAGTCGTGGGCGTACATGAATTGGACATGGTCATCGTCGCCCATCTGTACATTGGTCATGCGGACATAGGGTCCGATGTGGCAGTCTTCGCCGATGACCGTATGGCCCTCGAGGATCGTCCCCGGATAAAGTACCGTATCGCGGCCGATGGTAACGGTCGTATCGACATAGGTATTATTGGGATCGATGATCGAACGCCGTCAGCATGAGCTGCTGAAGCTTGCGACGGCGCAAAATCTGTTCGGCTTCGGCCATTTGCTGGCGGGAATTGACGCCCAGCGTTTCGTCATAAGACGGTGCCGCAAAGGCGCTGACAATGTGGCCCGACGATACGAGCATGCCGATGATATCGGTCAGATAATACTCGCCCTGGGCATTGTCATTGGTAACGTTATGCAGCATATCCCACAAAAGGGGCATATCAAAGCAGTAAATGCCGGCGTTTACTTCGTCGACAAGGAGTTCTTCCGGCGTGCCGTCTTTCTGTTCGACAATTTTGACGACCTGCCCTTTATCATCGCGGATGACACGGCCATACCCCGTAGGATCCGGCATATGCGCCGTCAGTACCGTTGCCGCAGCACCGCTTTTTTCATGGCAGTCGACGAGGGCCGTAAAGGTCTCTGTCGTTACCAGCGGCGTATCACCGCAAGTGACTAAAAGGGTACCGGAAACGCCGTTTAACAGCGGTTCTGCCTGAAGTACGGCATGACCCGTACCGAGCTGTTCCTGCTGTACGACCGTTTCGGCCTGATCACCGAGGTAATCGCGGACCGTTTCCCCGCCAAAACCGACAACAACAATTTGGCGCGTCGTTCCGGCTGTCTTAACAGCCCGAAGCACCTGTTCCACCATCGGAACGCCGCCGACTTTGTGCAAAACCTTGGGGAGCTTCGATTTCATCCGAGTCCCTTTGCCGGCAGCGAGGATAAGTGCAATAGTATTTTTCATTCAGCAATAGCCTCCCTGAATTACATCACTATATAAATCCTTTTAAGGATACCACAAAACGGGGCGAAAAAAAAGGCTGTTGCACAACTTACTGTACAACAGCCCCTTTTCAGCTAATTGATATCCTAGCATCAACTTGAGATTAACCTAATACATAAACGACGACGTCTTGACGGCCAAAATTGAGGGCTTCACTCGTGGAGTCCATAGCCAAGTCAATACGGTCACCTACGATAGCTCCACCGGTATCGGCAGCCACGGCATAGCCGTAACCTTCGATGTAAAGCTGTGAGCCAAGGGGAATAACCGACGGGTCAACGGCAACCATCCCACGCTGGAGATACTGGCCGGTAGCCGTATAACCGCTGCCACCGCCATCTTGAGCCGTATAAGCCGTAGCTTCCATAACCAACCGACGCTGATGACCTTCCGTCGCCGACGCAGCTTCTTCCGGAACCGGACGCCACTGGCTTCAGAGAGCGCTTCCATCGTCTGCGAGCGACGATACCGTCGGCAGACAGACCATGGTCTGTCTGGAATTGTACGACAGCCTGCTGCGTCTGAGCACCAAAATCACCATCTGCACTACCGGACAAGTAGCCCGCATCTTGAAGCATATATTGAACGCTCTGAACAAGAGAGCCCTTCATTCCCATTTGTACACTTGCACAAGCCAAAGACGAAAATGCAAATACAAAGATCATTGTCACTAAGATTAACATACGATGTTTCAAAATACGATTTCGCAAAAAACCACCTCTTCGAATGAATACAATCTCAAGTACGTCCTGAATTATAGCAAACTCATCACCATAAGTCAAAAAAATGGATAGTTAAACCTACTTTTTGATTGTTTTATTCTCTGTTCTGATTACTTTCGAAACATCATATATGCCTTAATACTCAAGTATGACAGATATTTTTTAGCACCTAGTCTTATTTTTCTATAATTATTATACAATTTTACATGTTCTCGTCGCCTGTTCTCTCCACAATATTTCTTATCGCTTCGGCCCCTTCAATGGAGTCGGTCAGTACATAGAGGTAGTCTCCCGCTCGAAGACAAGTCTCATCATCAGGATGATGTCGCCACTGCCGCGTTTTACGTCAACGATGGCCGTATGAGAGGGCCAGGCAATGCGTCCGATATACTTGCCGTCAGCCTGACTTCCACTGACGACGGTCAATTCTAAGAGGTTTCGCCGTTCACTCGACGATAAGGCAGGTTTATGCTTGGCCAGACTGCGCTGGAGCAGTACTTCATAAATCGGTTCGCCCCGAAAGAGCTGGGCCACGACGAGGGCTACCAAAGAGACCGTACACAAAGCCAACAGGTGTTCATAGGAACCGGTCATTTCCATAATGAGGATGGTCCCCGTAACCGGAGATTGAACGGAAGCGGCAAAAAAAGCGGCCATGGAAAGGACGACGATATTCGATAGATAATACGATGAAATAAGGCCCATCTGAATGAAAATAATTCCCACCATGCCGCCAGTCAGCGCCCCTAGTACCAGCATGGGCAAAAAGAAGCCGCCAGGAACGCCGCAGCCGTAACTGATAAGAGTGAAGAGAAATTTTCCGACCAACAAGAGGGCAAACAGCTGAAGGGACAGCGGCAGGGTGTACAAAGCGTTAACCAGCTCATTGCCACCGCCTAGACGTCGGGAAAAACATAGCCTAAGACGCCGGCCATGCTCATGGCAAAGGCGATGGGCATATAGCGATTGCGAAATACCGGAAGCTCATAGAAATAATGTATATTTAGCAATCCTTTATTAAAAATCACCCCGGCAATTCCGACAATGATTCCCAAAATTACGGCCAGCCACATATACCGCAGAGGAAAGTGCGGCAAGATGCCGAAATGAAAAACCGGTTCCCGTCCAAAAAGGTAACGACTGACCATGGTCGCCATCAAAGCCGCTGCCATGGCCGGTGCCAGGACGACACCGGAAAAATTGCGGTGCAGCTCTTCCAAGGCAAACATGACGCCTGCCAGGGGCGCGTTAAATGCCGCCGCTAACCCGGCACTGGCCCCGGCTGTGATAAGGTATCGCTCCTCCATCCGCGTCCGTCCGAACAGACGACTCATCCCTTGAGCCGCGACGGCACCGATCTGAATCGACGGCCCTTCCCGACCTAAGGATAAGCCTAATCCGATGCCGAGTATCCCACCGACTAACTTGACCCAAAGGACGCGAAACCAGCGGAGGCGAATGGCCCCCAAGATGACCCCTTTGATCTGAGGTATCCCGCTGCCGCCGGCCTGCGGCTCATAACGACCGAGAAGCCATAGAATAAGGCTGCCGCCAGTAACAGGGCAAACCATAAGCCATTTACAACGAGGCTGCCACCACTCAAGACGTTGGCATAAAACCACTGGCGCCAAACAGATCCTGTTTCGAGTCCCCAGCGAAAAAAGCTGATGACCGTTCCCGACAACAAACCGACTAAGATGCCTTCCAAAAAAAGCTGCAGCCGAAATCGAGGCCAATGGTTCAAAACGCGAAGAACCGCTTCCAACCGTGTATCACCATGCATATGCTCACATTCCTTTCTGACTCACT
>ENA-OQIW01000063-OQIW01000063.1-human-gut-metagenome-genome-assembly--contig:-NODE-63-length-24883-cov-1.957222_pt1 | contig 24883 bp, 34 predicted proteins | sample MGYA00242586_ERZ504751 | MGnify/ENA primary metagenome ERZ504751 (study PRJEB26092, sample SAMD00036349) | human gut metagenome | host: Homo sapiens | study: EMG produced TPA metagenomics assembly of...
GTGCGACGCGCGCGGCGGCCGATGCATCGGCATCGACGACCCCTACCGAAACCTTCGACGAAAATGGCGAACCGTGGCTCGCCCGCCATTGCATGCGGTGGCCGAAATCGCCGACCGGTTGCAGAAACTTCCACAGTTCCAAGGCATTCGGTTTGCGACTCTGACCGGCCGCGACAAGGATGACGTCAAAACCCAGGTCATGGCCGATTTTGCCGGCGGCGAGACTCCGATCCTGGTGTCCACCACGGTGATCGAAGTCGGCGTGGACGTCAAGCAGGCCAGCTGCATCGTCATCTTTGATGCCGACCGATACGGCCTCTCTCAGCTGCATCAGCTGCGCGGCCGCGTGGGGCGTGGCGGCACCAACTCGTGGGCGTTCCTTATTTCCCGTGCGGAACCCGGCTCCCCGGCCGAGCAACGGCTCGAAGTGATTCACCACTCGCTCGACGGTGCCGAAATCGCCCAAGCCGACTTGGAATTCCGCGGTGCCGGCGATGTGCTCGGCGACACCCAATCCGGCGGCAAGTCCAGCCTGAAGCTCCTGCGCGTGGTCAAGGACGCGACATGATCGCCGACGCCCGCACCCGTGCCGGGCAGCTTCTGGCCGCCGACCCCGAACTGGCAGGTGAGGTCCAACTCGCCGGTGCCGTCCTCGACTTCACCCGAGGCAACGAAACCTTCCTGACCTCCAGCTGAGGCACCTCCAGCTGAGGCTAGGGCTGCGCCCCCGTAATCGCACGATATAGTTTTTCCGTATGCCGATCGTGAGGAAATCACGGTCGGGAAGCCCTCGAATGTGCTTCAGTGGAGGCAAGACCATTCGTACATGAGGTACTCGAAGTGCATATATCATTGGTGCGCTTCGAGCACCCCATTGTTGTTCATGATTGGTATGCGCAGATGAACCTGTACAGTGAAAGCTATGCGTGTAATTTCTGGACGATTCAAGGGTGTGGCGCTTGCTACGCCGAAAACGGGTACCCGGCCTACCACGGATCGCACCAAAGAGGCGATTTTCTCGCACCTCGACTCATGGGGAGTGCTGGATGATGCCCGTGTACTGGACCTGTTCGCCGGTACTGGTGCGTTGGGCATCGAAGCGCTGAGCCGTGGCGCGCGAGAACTCGTGGCCGTGGAAAGTTCCCGGCCTGCGGCGGCGCTGATTACCAAGACCTTGGCGCAGCTACAGAAGAATCGTTCGTGGGATGCTTCGCTCAAGGCCCGTGTGCTGGTCAAAAAAGCCGAGCAAGTGGCTGGCGGCTTCGGCGAACCATTCGACGTGATATTCATCGACCCGCCCTATGCCTATGAGACCGCTGAATGCAATCAGCTACTGTCCGATCTGGCGGCGGGCAGCGCCACCAACGAGAACACGGTGATCATGCTCGAACGCTCGGTACGCTCGGATGATCCCACTGCCCCCGGAGGCTGGCAAATCACCGAAAGCCGCAACTACGGCGAAACCGCCGTCTTCTACATCGAATCCGCGGATGACGACTCGGATATAGAGCGTTCCGACGATTCCGCCGCGTAGTGAATCTCCCACCGTGTGGTGAATTAATCGGCGAGCCGGCGCGGATGGGCGGCGGAGACCTCCCAGCCCAAGGCCATCAGGGTCTTGCGATCGGCCTTATCCAGCGCCTTGCAATCCAGTGCCGCGATAAGGTCTGGCCGAATCTCGGCGGTGCGGGCCAGCGCTTCGTCGCGGCGAAAACGGTCCACCTTGCCGTGGTCGCCGGACAACAGCACATCCGGCACCGCAATACCGCGCCACACGGCCGGCTTGGTGTACTGGCGATGTTCAAGCAGTGCGCCCTCGCCGGTGTAGGATTCCTCAACAATCGAATCTGGGTTGCCCATGAATCCGGCATCCAGGCGGGTGATGGCCTCAAGCATCACCGATACCGCTACTTCGCCGCCGTTCAGCACATAGTCGCCGATCGAATATTCGCGTACGTCGACGCCTTGGGCGCGGTAGTAGTCCGGGATGCGCGCATCGTAGCCCTCATACCGGCCGCAGCCGAACAGCAGATGGTCGGCATGGCTGAGCTCGGTGGCGTCGCGCTGGGTGAACAACGGGGCCGATGGGTTCGGGAAGATGAGCACCGGTGCGCCGGATGGGGCGGGAGAGCCGGACGCTGCGAGAATCCCAGCAGTTCGTCCAGACATTCGCTCCACACTTCGGGCTTCATCACCATGCCGGCCCCGCCGCCGACTGGCGTATCATCACCGAATGATGCACATCGTGGGTCCAGTCGCGCAGGTTGTGCGCCTTGATCTCCAACAATCCCTTGGCCTGGGCTTTGCCCATCAGGCTGAGGTTCATCACCTCAAAGTATTCGGGGAACACGCTCACGATATCGATCTTCATGTCATCCAGCCTAACGGTAGCCCCTCCCGCATTACACGGCCACCACTACACTATTGCGGTGATGAATACGACGATGAACCTCCCCACCCGCAAAAAGCCCGAAGTGTTGTCCCCGGCCGGCAACCTGAGGGCCTGAAAACCGCGGTCGATTATGGTGCCGACGCCGTCTACTGCGGCGGCAAAGCCTTCGGCATGCGATCGGCCCCCAAAAACCTTAGCCTTGAGGATTTCGAGGAAGGATCGCGCTACGCCCATGAACGCGGCGCTCGCGTGTACGTGACCTGCAACGTGCTGCCGCGCAACAACGAGATCGAAGCCATGCGCGAGTACGTCGGCCAGCTCAAAGACACCGGCGTGGACGCGCTGATCGTCTCCGATATTGGCGTGATGATGATGGCCCGTCAGGTGGCTCCGAATCTGGAACTGCACGTCTCCACTCAGGCCGGCGTGACTAATTATCAGGCTGCGAACGCTTCTACGAGCTTGGTGCTCGCCGTGTGGTGTTGGCCCGCGAGATGGACTTGCAGGCCGTGCGTGATATTCGCGCCAACATTCCTGATGACCTCGACATCGAATGCTTCGTCCACGGTGCTATGTGCATGGCCTTCTCCGGCCGCTGCCTGTTCTCCAACTATCTGACCGGCCGCGATGGCAATCACGGCGAATGCGCCCAGCCATGCCGCTGGAAGTATTCGATCGTGGAAGAGAAGCGCCCCGGCCAGTACTTCCCGATCGAGCAGACCGAGAACGGCGCCTATCTGTTCAATTCGCAGGACATGAATATGCTGGGGCACTTGGATGATTTGATTGACTCCGGTGCCACCAGCCTCAAAATCGAAGGCCGCGCGAAAAGCGCCTACTATATCGCCGCCATGACCAACGCCTACAAAACCGCGGTTAATGAATACATGATTCAACGCGGTTTTGAAGACGCTGATGGCAATGTTTTGAAGCCTTTCCATGACCGTGTGATTCGCCCGGGCGACCCCGATTTTGGCCAAGGAACCGAAGATCAAGTGATGCGCAATGCTGATGCCGCGTTCGCCGGTGTGGCCGATGAGGGATATGACCGTGGCTCTGATACTGCGGTTGCCGATTCGGTCACCGGCTCGGTTGCCGCAGAACGTGACCGCGTGACGGTTGCTGATGCCGTCGACTCAACTGCCTCTGGTACGCCGGCCGGCACCGCCGTCGAACCCGACGGCATGAGCTCTCACGCCCGTTCCACGCGCCGCAAGTCCAACACCGCGGTCGAACAGATTGAGACCGATTGGAAACATGCGGCCGTTCGCCCGGCCCCACACGTCGAACTGCCCGAATGGCTGCTCGAGGAAACCGACAAGGTGGCCCACCGCGACTACTCCACCGGCTTCTATTACCCGGAGCACAAGGTCACACAGAACACCGACCGCTCCGCCTACTTCCGCTCATGGCTGGTAGTGGGCGAAGTGCTGAGCTGGAGCGCGGACGAAGACGGACGTGTCACGCTGATGAGCCGTAACAAGATTGAGCCCGGTCAACAGGTCGAATTCCTGCTGCCTGGCGAGAGACCATTGGTCTTTACCGTGCCGGAAACCGGCCTGCGCGATGCCGATGGCGCGCCAGTACCCGCCATCAATAATCCGGCGCACGTGTTCTCGATGCCCTGCCCGCACCAGGTGCCCATCAACGCCGCCATCCGCTCGCGCACCAAAAAGCCCACCCTCAAAGCCGAATAACCTACCACTCCGCCCCCGCTGACTGGGGGTGGTCATGAAAATCATGAACACCGCCCGCACCCAAGAAAGAATGCCTTATGCCTGAATACAGCGAAGAAATCCTCGATTCCAACAGCATCAGCTCTACCGATAAAGCCGGTCGCCCTATTCCGGTGACCATCCCCATCGCACTGGCCCCCGGCATCAAGGTGGTGTACACCACGCGACTGGGCGGCCTGAGCGCCGGCGATTACGGCAACCTGAACCTCGGCGGCAAGTCCGGCGACGAACCTGAGGCCGTGCTGTCGAACCGCATCGCACTCGCCGAAGCGGTGCAAGCCCGCCTATCGCTGGTCTCCCAAGTACATTCCGGCGTGGCTGTGGACGTGGACGACTCGTTCGTCATCAACACCCCCTTCGGCTTCGACGTGTCCGGCACACATGGTGAGACTGACACTCCGCACGTCATCGAGGCGGACGGCCAGGTCACCGCACAATCCGGCATCGCCTAGGCATGTTCGCGGCCGACTGTCTGCCGGTGCTGCTGGGCGACCCGGTCACCGGTATCATCGGTGCGGCCCACTGCGGCCGTCGTGGTCTGGAGCGCGGCGTGATCGGCACCACGGTGGACTGATGAAGAGCAAGGGTGCCGACCCGGCGAACATCGTGGCCACACTCGGCCCGCGCATCTGCGGCGACTGCTATGAAGTGGGCGACGAGATCGCCGACCAGTTCATCAAGCGCTTCCCGCTGACCAAGACGAAGACCCGTTTCGGCGGTGCCGGCATCGACATCGCCGAAGCCGCGATGATCGACCTCGCTTTCGCCGGTGTACATCAGGTGGTCGATTCGATGCCGCGCGTGCACGCCGCCACCCAGTACCTTGAGGAAGACCCGGAACTCGCCGAACTGTGCCGTACGGATGGCGAAGGCCCGGCCGAGCTCGCGGAGCGCATCGACAACATCAGCCACAGCATGTGCACGCTCGAAAACCCACTGTGGTACTCGCACCGCCGCGCCGCGCTCGCCAACAAAACACACGAAGGCCGCCTCCTCGCCTCATCGTGCGTGACTAAACGGAGAATGCGAGCACATTCCGTGGAGAAGATGTGATGCAGTTCACGGACGGCCAGCCCTCACCCTACGGTGGTGCCTATGACTGAGAGAGATTTCGATACCCCCGTCGAGACGCCTACCGTCCAGCCGGTCCCCGCTCAGGCGCCAAACCGGCGCAAACCGTGCCGGTGGTGGCCGTGGTGCTGGCCGCCGGCTTCGGTACGCGCTTCGACCCCGATAATCCCAAGCAGCTTGTCTCCGTGGGCGGCAAGCCATCGTGTGCTGGAGCATTGATGCCTTTGAACATTGCGACCGCGTCAGCGACATCGTGGTGGTGGTCAATCCCAAGGTGCGCGGTGAAGTGGAAACGTTGGTTGGCGAGATGGGCTACACCAAGGTCCGCGTCATCATTGACGGCGGTGACGAGCGTGTGGACAGTACCGCCGCCGCGCTCGACATGCTGGCTACGGCTGGCATTCCGGACGATGCAAGATTCTGATCCATGACGCCGTCCGTCCGTTCGTGGAACAGTCCGCCATCGACGGTTCGATTGATGCGCTCGACCAGTTCACGGCCGCAACCGTGGCCTACGCCTCAACCGACACCGTGCTGTTGACCGAGGATCTGGGCGATTTGAAAGTGGTCAAGTCGGTGCCGGACCGCCCGAACACCTTCCGCGCGCAGACCCCGCAATCCTTCCGCTTCGCGACGATTCGTCACGCTTACGATTTGGCTGCCGCCGACCCGGACTTCCATCCCACCGACGACACGCGCGTAGTGGTCGATTATCTGCCTGATGAACCCGTCGCCATTGTCTCCGGTGCGGAAACCAACCTGAAGATCACCACGCTGGAAGATATTCCCACAGCTGAGCGTATCGCCGAGGAGATTCTCGGTCGTGATCCCAAGGAAGAGGCCCGCGCCCGCATGCACGCCCTGCTGGCCCAAGCGGCCGGCCAGATGCATCGCTAGACTGGCATTATGCGTGAACTCAATGTTGTGATCTCCGGCTTCGACCACTATGACGGCGTGGAGGTCAATCCCGCCGTCGAAGTGCCCAAGGCCATCGCCGAGCAGGGACTGGGCGTCTCCTCTGCTCCGGACGATCCGTTGGAGCAGGTCGCCGTCACCGTTCATGCTGTCAGCATCCCGGTGAGCTTCGCCAAAGCCTGGCCCACGCTGAAAGAGACGATTGAGGCCACCAAGCCCAATATCGTCATCGCCACCGGGCTCAAGCACGCAGCCCGAGGCGTGATGCTTGAACGATGCGCCACCAACCTGATGGACGCGATCAAGCCAGACGCGGACAACGTGATCCCACGCCGCGAACCCATCGATCCCAATGGCCCGGCCGCCTATTGGACCCGCCTGCCGTTGCGCTCGATCCTGAATGATTTCACGGACGATTCGATTCCGGCCACCTTGAGTTCGGACGCAGGTACGTTCGTATGTAATTCGCTGTTCTACAACTTGCTCAACTGGACCGCCACCCAGGAGCAGGTGCTGGGCGGATTCGTCAGCTTCCCTCCGGTCGTTCCGGCGCATTCCAGCCAGCATGGTCTACCACTCGACCAGCAGATCGCCGCTGGCCGTGATGTGGTGCGCGAAGCCGTGCGCTACTATCTCAAGCCCTCCAGCTCCGACATCCTCATCGCCTAGCACGCTGTGCGCCACGCCGGAATAGAACATGGTTCGCACGCATTGTAACGATTGCGCGTCGCTCAACGCTCAGCGCTAGTGCGATGCGCTACAGTGCTTCAAGGATGTGCCAAGAGCTTTATGCGTGTGCGAAAGGAATAAACAGCGATGGTGGATCGTTTCCCGGTGGTGCTGCGAGGATATGACAAGGAGAAGGTTGATGCTGCCTTCGACGCTACTCAGGAGAGTATGAAGCGTGCGCAGCAGACGTTGGCCAGCATGCGTGAGCAGATTGCGGCGGATGACGACCGTATTCTGCAACTGCAGGCCCAACTTCAGGAAGAGAAGAACAAGAAGCCGGAAGCAACAGCTTCGCTTCCTTGGGAGCGAACGCCCAGCAGATGCTTGCCTCCGCCGAACAGACGAGTACCGAACTGCTGGAACGCGCCAAGCAGGACGCGTCCTCCATCCGTACCACGGCTCAGGCTCAGGCCGAAACACTGATCAACAACGCCAAGCTGGATGCCCAGCATATTGTTGACGACGCCAATGCCAAGCGCCTCGATTCTGACGAACGCCAGCAATCAAGCCGAATCAGTGACCACCTCCGCCAACGAGGATGCCGCACAACTGCGCTCCGAAACTGCCAAGACCATCACCGAACAGCGTCAGACCGTCGAGCTTGAGCTCAGCAACGCGCGCGAAGAGCACACTAAGAAGATGGCTTCCGAACGCTCCACTCAAGAGCGCGAAATCGCCGACATGAAGGCGGAGGCGACCCAGCAGGTTGCCGCAATGCGCAAAAGCGCCAATGAGGAGATCACCAAGCTTAAGTCTGATTCCAACGATCAGATTGAGGCGGCGCTCGCCGAGGCCAACAAGAAGCTCGCCGACGTGCGCGAGCAAGTGTCCAAGATGATGACCGAAGCCCAGCGCAAGGCCAGCGAAATCATTGATGCGGCCAAAACCAAGGGTCAGGAAATCACTGATGAGGCCGAGGTCAAGCGCACCAGCACGATGAGCCAGGTCAACGCCGAGGTCGAGCAGATCCGTCACGACATCGCCGCTCAGCAGGATGAGGCCACGAAGAAGGTCAACGAACTGCTGCAGCACCTCGAAGAGCGTCGTGTGGCGGCCAAGCGGGAAGCCGATGAGTTGGTCGGTCAGGCCAAGAACACTCGCGACCAAGCCGATTCGTATGCCGCGTCCAAGCGCGAGGAGGCGGACATCCAGGCCGCCGCAATCGTACATAAGGCGGGCGAGGAAGCCGATGCGCAGATCGAGGAGCGTCGCGCCGCCGCCCAAAGCGAGCTTGACGGTCTGTCCAAGCGCATCGCCGATCTGCAGGAACGCGAGTCCGTCATCACCCAGCGTGTTTCGGAACTGCGTTCTATGTTCTCGCAGGCGTTCTCCGGATTCGCTTTCGGCGGTAATGCGGCGGCCTCTGGTCAGGATCAGGAAGCCGCTGCCGCGGCGGCATTGCCGGTGGTTGCGCCCGTCCCGGAAGTCAAGCCTGTACACAACGAGGCCGATGACCAGCCGGGTGAGTTGAGCGGAAACGAGTCGGCTGCCGACGATCACAATGAGACAGATGCGGCACCGGCTGATTCGGCTGATTCGGCTGATTCGGCTGCGCAGAATGAGCAGTCCGAATCGTCTGAGCCGTCCGAGCACCAGACACAGGGCGAACCGGAGGCCCCGACTCAGGAGAATCCGGCCGTATCTGAGCAGAACGGCGAATGACAGGCCTTCGATTAGACTACTAGCGGTAAGAATTACGGCACCTGCGCTTTCGAGCCAGGTGCCGTATTCGTTTGAATCTGCGCCACAAGCGCACCATCACAGAAGGAGTATGACATGAGTGAATTGACGCCTCTGACCGACGAAGCGTTGAATACCCTGCGCGGCGATTTCGCACAGAGCGGCACCAACCGTCTGGCCATGAACGCGGTGACCGCCGCCGGCATCGACAAGGTGGCTCGCAATTATGACCGCGCTCGTCTGATGCAGCGTCGTTTCTCCACCATCGTTGACAATGGCGAAGCACCCATCAGGATCGCTCCGGCCGCTGCTGGCTGTTCAGCTCCCTGAACGTGGCCCGTTTCGTGGCCAAGAAGAACATGAACTTGAAGGAGTTCGAGTTCTCCCAGAACTACGCGATGTACTACGACAAGCTGGAGCGCGTCAACTACTTCCTTAAGGATGTGGCCGCTCTGGTGGCTGCCGGAGAGCCTTCCGACTCCCGCCTGATGCAGCACCTGCTCGCCGACGTGATGGGCGATGGCGGCCAGTGGACCATGGCCATGAACGTGTACAAGAAGTACGGCGCTGTGCCCAAGGACCTGTTCCCGGAGACCGAATCCTCCAAGAACACCGGTGAAATGAACATCCAGCTGCGCCACATGCTGCACACCGCCGTGGCGCACATGTACGCCGCTGACGGCGATGCCTCCAAGGTCGAGGCGATTATTGCCGACGCCACTGCTGCCGGCCACCGTATTCTGACCATCCACCTGGGCGAGCCGCCGGTTTCCTTCGACTGGGAATGGACCGACAAGGATGGCGAATTCCACCGCGACGGCGAGATTACGCCGGTTGAGTTCTGGAAGAAGTACGTGGGTCCGGCTGATCTTGAGGACTACGTGTGCCTGGTGGACGATCCGCGCACCGAGCACGCCAAGGGCAAGAAGATCGGCATCGAGCACCTCGGCAATGTGGCTGGCGGCGACGCCACCGAGTACCTCAACGTGCCAAACCAGTTCATGAAGGACTGCGTCAAGCAGATTCTCGTTGAGCAGGGCATTCCGGTATGGTTCGGTGCCGACTGCCACCCGTTCATGGACCGTGAGAACGCGCTTGGGCCACCGACCTGTTCGAGTACGGCCGCGTGTACGACGTGGACTTCGATTTGGACAAGGAAGCCCGCGTGCGCTTCGGCGACTCCGCCATGAACCATGCCATGCTTTCGCCGGCGTTGACGTGGCCGACGACGGCACCACCCGCCGCTGGCGCGTGGAGAACTCTTGGGGCGCCAAGATCGCCGACAAGGGCTACTTCACCATGTCCGACGACTGGTTCACCGAATACGTCTACGAGGTAGCCGTCCCGAAGGCCCTGTTGCCCGAGGAATACCAGAAGGCCCTCGAAGAGCCAGCCACTATGCTCCCCGCATGGGATCCGATGGGCGCTTTGGCCTGACTTCGTCAGCCTCCCGGAATCGGCCTGACGGCCAATGCTGTGTTTTCTCGCAGCCTGTCGGCTGCTAGGGTCTCTCCCTCTGTCAGCGCGAAGCCGCTGACAGAGGAGAGACGCGGTCGCAGGCCGCACAACAACACAGCATCGCCGCAGGCGAGTCCACACAGGCGAGTCCACCCAAAGTCCATAACTGCCGGCCCAACAAGCAGTCCCCGTAACAAACTGCTATAGTTGGGCTTTTGCGTCTATGGCGACATACCGACAGTACGTATACAAGGAAAGGAGTCGAGCAATGGCAGCACTACGTGGTCCGGATAGTTCCGAGGATGAACGTCGTTTGGGGGAGCAGGCCGTCTTTCCTGAGACCGTCGATGTCAACATTCGTCAGCTTGACCCCATTCCCGCGCCGCGTGCTTTCCTCAGGGAGCAGCCGCTCACCGATGAGATGAGCGAGCTCGTGCTCCACTCGCGGCAGGAAATCCGCGATGTGCTCAACGGCCGCGACGACCGACTGCTCGTCATCGTGGGCCCCTGCTCAATCCACGACCCGAGGCCGCGCACGAGTACGCAGAAAAGCTGGCTGCCGTCAAGCGCGAGCTGGAAGACCGACTCGTGATCGTGATGCGCGTGTACTTCGAGAAGCCACGCACCACCATCGGCTGGAAAGGCCTCATCAACGACCCCGATCTGGACGGTCGCTTCAATATTCGTAAGGGCATGTGGCTGGCCCGCAAGGTGCTCACCGACGTGCTGAGCCTTGGCCTGCCCGCCGCCACCGAATGGCTTGACCCCATCACCCGCAGTACATCTGCGACGCGATCAGCTGGGGCGCCATCGCGCGCGCAACACCGAATCCCAGGTGCACCGCGAACTGGCCAGCGGCCTGTCCATGCCGGTGGGCTTCAAGAACTCCACCGACGCTCCGTCAAGGCCGCCGCCGACTCCTGCTACGCCTCCGGTTTCGAACATCATTCCTGTCCATCAACTTGGACGTCGCGTGATTTCCGCCGAAACCAAAGGCAACCGGATTGCCATCTGGTGCTGCGCGGCTCCGGCCACGGGCCGAACTACGATGCCGAGTCCGTGCGCCGGGCTTGGGAGATCTCAAGGCCTCGCAGGCGACGGGGCCGAGCCGGCACGGGCTCGTCATCGACGCCGCCCACGGCAATTGCGGCAAGGACGAACGCCGCGAAGCCGAAGTCATCGAAGAGATAGCCGAGCGTCTGGCACATGGCGAGCAGGGCATCACCGGCGTGATGATGGAGAGCTTCCTGGTGGGCGGCCATCAGAAGCCGGCCCCGCTCGACCAGCTGGTCTACGGCCAGTCCGTCACCGATGCCTGCGTGCCGTGGGAACGCACCAACGAACTGCTGCACACCCTAGCCGACGCCGTCACCGCTCGCCGCTCGGCTAAATAGCTTTGTCTTTGTAAAAAATGCTCACTGAGACCCACTCAGTGAGCATTTTTTGCCAATAACGGTGGTCATGTCAGTTTGTTCCCGTGACACCTTATCCTTGGGAAGGATACTGACCCAAGGAGAGATGTTATGCAGCAGCAGGAGGAAGCAGCACATTCGCTGCATCCGTTGCAAGTCGGTCCGCAGCCGTTGAACACCCCAGAAGAGCTTCGCGCCATTCGTCAGGCGATGGGGGAGGGGAAGAACCCGCTCGTTGCCACTGATGTGCCGCGTTGGGAAGATCAGGTGGGTGTCAGTCGCATCATCAACCGCCGCGTATTGGAGTTGGAGCCGCTGCCCACGCCCGCGCAAGTGCTCGCTGAACTCCCGCTGACTGATCAGGCTCAGGAAATCGTCGCCTACTCGCGTGATGAGATTCGCGCGTGCCTGTACGGCCAAGACGACAGGCTGTTGGTCATCGTCGGCCCCTGTTCGGTTCATGACCCGAAGGCCGCGCTGGACTACGCGCGCCGATTGGCCAAGCTGAAAGATGAGCTCGGTGAACAGCTGCTCATCGTCATGCGCGTGTACTTCGAGAAGCCGCGCACTACCATTGGCTGGAAGGGCCTGATCAACGACCCGGATATTGATGGCAGCCACAATATTCGCAAGGGCCTGTTGCTTGCTCGCAAAACCTTGCTTGGTGTGCTGAAGGAAGGATTGGCGGCCGCCACGGAATTTCTGGAGCCCACCAGCCCGCAGTTCATCTCGGACGCGGTGAGTTGGGGCGCCATTGGTGCGCGCAACACGGAAAGCCAGATCCACCGCCAATTGGCCAGCGGGCTTTCCATGCCGGTCGGCTTTAAGAATGCCACTGACGGCTCGGTGAAGGCAGCGGTCAACGGTTGCTTCGCCGCTGCTCAGCAGCACACGTTCTTCGGCATTGACCATCTGGGGCGTGCCTGCGCAGTCGAGACCCTTGGCAACCCGGACTGCCATGTGGTGTTGCGCGGCTCGATTCACGCCCGAACTACGATGCCGAATCCGTGGCCAAAGCCATGGAAGACGTACGCGCCGAAATGCCCGCCGAATCCGCAGCCTCGCATGGTCTGATTGTTGATTGCTCGCACGGTAACTCCGGCAAGGACGAACATCGTCAGGCCGAAGTCGTGCGCAATATTGCCAGCAGAATTGCAGCTGGCGAACAGGGTATTACCGGCATCATGATGGAAAGCTTTATTGAAGGAGGCAATCAGAAGGCCGCGCCGCTTGATCAGCTGGTCTATGGCAAGTCGATTACTGACAAGTGCATCAGCTGGGAAGAAACCGAGGCCTTGCTGCGCGAGCTTGCGGAAGCCGTAGCCACACGGCGTTGGCACTGAGTTGCGTCATCGGCTCTCTCGCGGGAGCAATGCAACGAAACGTCTCTACCCCTCAGCCTGCCATTCGGCGGCCACCTCCCCTGACAAGGGGAGCCGAAAGTGTTGTGAAAGGAACTTACGTATGGGTATGAAAACTGTAGCTATTATTGGCGCATTGGATGAGGAAGTGGCGCTGATCGCCAAATCGCTCACGCATGTGACGCACACCGCCAAGGGCAGCCTTGACATCGTGTCCGGCACGGTCGACTCCTTCGGTTCTGACGTCATCAAGGTTGCCGCAACGGTAGGCGGCATGGGACTGGTCAATGCGGCCGCCACCACGCAGCTGCTGATTGACGAGATTGCCCCGGACGCCGTGATTTTCAGCGGCATCGCCGGCAACCTCAACACCCACCTGCACATCAACGACGTGGTGCTCGGCGGCACCCTGCGCTACCTCGACACTGACATGCGGCTCGTAGGCCAGTGGAAGCCCGGCACTGCGGACGCTCCGGTGGAGGAATTCCACTCTGATGACCGTCTGCTGGAAGTCGCCGACGAGGCGCTTGCCAATGCGGGCATTACCCACATCACCGGCATCATCGCCTCCGGCAACTACTTCGTGGACACGCCCCAAAAGGTCGAGGAGGTCATCCGACTCACCGGGGCTGACGCCGTGGAGATGGAAGGCGCCGCCGTGGCACAGGTCGCCGCCCGCAATAACGTGCCGGCACTGGTGATTCGTGCCCTTTCCGACAACGCCGACACCGATTACGAGGTATTCAAGGAGTTCGACATCTCCGAATACGCCGATACCGCCGCCCGTCTGGCTGTCGACATCGTCAAGCGCCTGTAACTGGTCACCTCCAAGTTCGGCGTTGCCGGTGTGGGCTGGTACATGGCCATCATGACTGCCCTCGCTCTGCTCGCTCTGTTCCTGATCAAGGAAAGCAAGGACAAGGACTACGAGCTGTAAATAGAGCTCCCCATATTATGCTCCCGCCAGCGGGAGCATTTTGTTATGTCGTCCCGCCAAAAATGAACAATAGACGAACTTACGTAGTTTAGGCATCTCACTACGCCTCGCACGTTTTACTCTGGAAATCATGGATATCTGGCAGATCGTCGTGATTGTGGTGCTCGCCGCGCTGATACTGGTGTGGGTTGCCGTCATCGCCTACAACAAAGGCCGCGTTTCAGGCCGGCTCGCCGCCGAACAGGACCTGTCCGGCGACGAGGATACGCATTCTCTATTCGGTGATGATGCGCCGTGCGCCCCACCGAGCGTCGCCTGATTGAAGTCCTGCCCGAAGCCTGATCGTCACCGACCGCAACGGTCTGGTCCAATATTCAAGCCCCGGCTCAGTGCCATTCGGCCTAGTCTCCGGCGACCGACTCAACTCGCGTGAAGTCGAGGACATCCTCACTCAGGCCGCCGCCGACGGTGGCATGCGTGAGCGTGAGGTTCAGCTGCCGGTCAATCGCAATTCCTATCCGTCCTCTAATGGCCGAGGACTGGAGCCGGCCAGTCACGCCCGTCCAACACGCTGTATTTGCGTGTGCGCATTGGCGATATCGGCGATGACCTGTACGCCATCTTCATCAACGACATGTCCGAGCAGCGCCGTTTCGAGGCCGTCCGCCGTGACTTTGTGACCAACGTTTCGCACGAACTCAAGACTCCGGCCGGTGCCATCGCGCTACTGGCCGAAACCGTGACCGACGCCGCCGATGATCCGGACGCCGTACGGTATTTTTCCGGCCGTATCTCCAAGGAATCCGCGCGCCTGACCGAACTGGTGCATCATCTTATCGACTTGCAGAAAGCCCAAAGCCCGCAAAGCGTGATCGATGCGCGGCGCATTTCCGCGCTGGATGTGGCACGCGCCGCCATCGCCGCCAATCAGACCCAAGCCGACTCCCGCCATGTGGATATCCGACTGAGTGTCAACGGACAGTCAGTACCCACGAAGGTCGAGGAGCCGGCCGATGGCGAAGGTTCCTTGGAAGAATCAGGCAGCCCAGCCACGAACGGTCCGATGATCAAGCCGACAAAGAGGCCATGCAAACCGCCGTCAAGAACCTCGTAGAGAACGCCATCCATTACTCGCCCGAACACACCACTGTGGCGGTCGGCGTGGGGGAGCGCGATGGCAAAGTCACCATTCGCGTGGTCGATCAGGCATCGGCATCCCCGCCAAATCGCCTGGACCGCATTTTCGAGCGATTCTACCGGGTCGACCGGCCCGTTCGCGCGAGACCGGCGGTTCGGGACTCGGCTTGGCCATCACCAAGCACTGCGTGCAGGAGAACGGCGGTCGGATTTCGGTCTGGTCGCGTACGGGGGAGGGGTCGACGTTCACCATCGAGCTGCCGGCCGCCCCGGATGAGGATGACGACGAGGCCCGGTCGGACGAGTCGACACAAGCGTAGGGCCTTGGTTGGTGCCCGACATGGTGCCATTCCATTGCCACACAATCACACAGTGGGCGAGGTGCGCACACCGCGCGTAGCCCAATTACGCAATTACGTACTTTCGGGAAACAGCAGGCTAACGGAGAACAAATGGTTACGATAATGTCGGAAAACTTTGCGCCTATGCGCACGGGAACATACCCAAGAAAGGCTACTATGACACGCATTCTTATCGTCGAAGACGAGGAATCCTATCGCGAGCCGCTGGTATACCAGCTCACACGCGAGGGGTACGACGTGTCCGCCGCCGCCACTGGCGAGGAAGGTCTGGAACTGTTCACCAAAGGCGGCATCGATTTGGTGCTGCTTGATTTGATGCTGCCGGGCATTGACGGCACTGCACTGTGCCGCCGCATTCGTGAGCAGAGCCGTGTGCCGATTATTATGCTCACCGCCAAGAGCGCCGAAATCGATAAGGTCGTTGGCCTTGAGATTGGTGCGGACGATTATGTGACCAAGCCGTACTCTTTCCGTGAGCTGCTGGCACGTATTCGTGCCGTGATGCGTCGCAATCAGGCCACTGCCCAGGCTTCCGGCACTGTGGATGACGATATTCCGCTGGTGTGTGGCGATATCGCCATGCAGGTTGGCCAGCATCAGGTCACCGTACGCGGCGAAACCGTGTTCTTCCCGCTCAAGGAATTCGAACTGCTCGAATACCTCATGCAGAACAAGGGCCGTGTGATGACGCGTCACCAGCTGATCGACCGCATCTGGGGTTCGGATTATGTGGGCGACACCAAGACGCTCGACGTGCATGTCAAGCGCGTGCGCTCCAAGATCGAGGAAGATCCGGCGCACCCCAAGTATCTGACTACCGTGCGCGGTCTCGGATACAAGATCGATACTCCCGCGGAGTAAATGGAAGGCGGCCTTCGGGTCGCCTTTTTTGTTGTGGATTGGGGGGGGGCTCGCCGCAGGCGAGCCCGCTCCAAAAACTACGTAGCCTCAACGTAGCCCACAAACATCCAAGTGTTCATCTTCTGTTTACTGATTTCGGTTTTGGGCCCTTGAAACCACCAATACGCTTGTAGTTGTCATGAATTGACCGGGCAGCGCTGAGCCGCCCGCGAATAGTTGATAGAGGGATTAAGTAATAATCATGCAGAAGAACATCCTCGTTCGCTCCATTGCCGCTCTGTCCGGCATTGTGATGCTCGCTTCCGTGGCCGCCTGCGGCGATAACACTGCCGCCACGACCGACAACAGCTCCTCCTCCGATTCCACTTCCAAGTCCACCCCGATCTCCGGCAACTTCTCGGGCGCCGGCGCCTCCTCTCAGCAGGCCGCCGTTGAAGCCTGGATCGCCGGCTTCCAGGGCACCAACTGAGGCCAAGATCGCCTACAACCCGTCCGGTTCTGGCGCTGGCGTGCAGACCTTCCTGACCGGTGCCACCGCTTGGGCCGGCTCCGACAAGGCCCTTGCCGATGACGAAGTTGAGCAGTCCAAGTCCGTGTGCACTGAAGGCACCGCCTTCGATGTCCCGGTCTACATCTCCCCGATCGCCGTGGTCTTCAACCTCAAGGGCGTTTCCGATGCCGGCAAGCACATCAACATGGACGCTGCCACCATCGCCAAGATCTTCGACGGCAAGATCACCAAGTGGAACGATCCGGCCATCGCCGATCAGAACAAGGACCTGAAGCTGCCCGACACCGCCATCACCGTGGTGCACCGCTCCGATAAGTCCGGCACCACCCAGAACTTCGTCTCCTACTTCAAGGACGTCACCCCTGACAACTGGACCTACGACCTCTCCGAGAACTGGCCGAACGAGGTTGGCCAGGGTGCCAAGGGCACTTCCGGCGTGATCTCCACCGTCAAGCAGGCCGACGGCACCATCGGCTACGCTGACTTCTCCCAGGTCGGCGACCTGGGCACCGTGGCCGTCAAGGTCGGCGACAAGTACAACGAGATTTCCGCCGAGGCCGGCTCCAAGGTCATTGGGGATTCCAAGCAGGACGACACCGTTAAGGGTGACAACCGCATCGTCATCAAGATCAACCACGCCACCGAGGCCGAGGGCGCTACCCGATCGTCCTGGTCTCCTACGACATCGTCTGCCCGGCCTACAAGGACACCAAGCAGGCTGAGTTCGCCAAGGCTTGGCTGACCTACGTGACCTCCGACGAGGGCCAGAAGGCCGCTCAGGATGCCGCCGGCACCGCTCCGCTGCCCTCCTCCCTGAAGTCCGAGATCACCAAGTCCATCGAGGCCATCAAGACCAAGTGATGACGTCGGCCCGCAAGGTCGTGTGGACTGGACCTGACAACTGAACGATAGACTGTAGTAGTAAGAGCAGTCGCCGCCAACTTTAAGCCGCAGTCGTAAACCATACGGCTGCGGCTTAAAGCGGGTCAGGACCCGAACGGTTTGGCAACGTCACAGACGAAAACCGCACCACTTGAATACTTGATAACCACCCTATATAAGGAGAATCCGTGAGTTCGCAAGACAAAACGGCTGTGCAGCCAGTTGGTGGCAAGACCGCCGACAAGGTGTTTCGCGGTGTGGCATACGCCTGCGGCATCCTGATCCTGGTTGTACTTGCCGCTGTGTTCCTGTTCCTGTTCTTCCGCGCCTGGCCACTCATCGGTGGCGATCAGGCCGCCAACAGCCAGACCGTGTCCAGCTTTACCGGCGGCAAGGCCAGCAGCTTCTGGGGCTACGTGCTCCCGCTGTTGTTCGGTACTGTGCTCGTGTCTTTGCTGGCACTGCTGATTGCCTTCTTCGTGTCCATCGGCATTGCGCTGTTCATTTCGCATTATGCGCCTAAGAAGCTCGCCACCGCGCTGAGCTATGTGGTCGATTTGCTGGCTGCCATCCCGTCCGTTATCTACGGTTTGTGGGGCGGCCTGATTCTGGTGCCGGCCATCTACCCGTTCTGGAACTGGGTTGCCAACCACCTGGGCTTCATTCCACTGTTCGAGGGCCCGGCCGCCAACCCGCCGCGCACCGTCGCCACCGTGGCTGTGGTGCTCGCCGTTATGATTTTGCCGATTATCACCTCCATGTCCCGCGATATCTTCATGCAGACCCCGCGCCTGCACGAAGAGGCCGCGCTGGCGCTCGGCGCCACCAAGTGGGAGATGATTCGTCTGGCCGTGCTGCCCTTCGGCAAGTCCGGTATCGTGTCCGCCTCCATGCTGGCTCTCGGCCGCGCGCTTGGTGAGACGATGGCCGTGTTGATGATCCTGTCCCCGGGCCTCAACTACTCCATCAAGCTGCTGCAGGCCTCGCAGAACCAGACCATCGCCGCGAATATTGCCGCACAGTACCCTGAAGCCAACGATCTGGGCGTCTCCACGCTGATCGGAACTGGTCTGATTCTGTTCCTGATCACGTTCGTGGTCAACTTCATCGCCCGTAAGCTTACCGAGAAAGCGACTGCGTGATGACTGCTGCTGAGAACACTGAAAAGACTCCGATGGACGGCGCGCCCGAAATCGACTTCGATCGTTTCCGCCCGACCCGTTCCGCCATCCAGCGCCGTAATATCATGGACCACTTCATGCGGGTCCTGATCGCGGTGGCGTTTGTGATCGCCTGCATCCCGCTGATCTCCCTGCTGTGGACCACTATCGTCAACGGCATCAAGCGCCTGAACCTGAACTTCCTGAGCTACAACATGACCGGTGTGGTCGGTGGTAACCAGACCCCGTCCGGTGGTTACGGCGGTGTGCTGCACGCCATCATCGGTACTCTCGAAATCACCGCTGGCGCTATGGTTATCTCTATTCCGATCGGTTTGATGTGCGCCGTGTACCTGGTCGAATACTCGAACCGCGGCAAGCTCGCCACCACGGTCTCCCTGCTCATCGACGTGATGAGCGGCATCCCGTCCATCGTGGCCGGCCTGTTCGCCTTCTCGATGTTCACGATTCTGCTGGGCCCCGGTACCATCAACGGTTTCGAAGGCTCCGTGGCTCTCTCCCTGCTGATGTTGCCCACCGTGGTCAAGTCCAGCGAGGAAATGCTCAAGATCGTGCCGAACGATTTGCGTGAGGCTTCCTTGGCTCTGGGCGTTACCAAGCAGCGCACGATTACCAAGATCGTGCTGCGCACCGCTCTGCCGGGCATCGTCTCCGGTGCCATTCTGGCCATCGCCCGCGTGATTGGTGAGACCGCACCGTTGCTGATGACCGCCGGCTACATCTCCAGCACCAACGTGAACCTGTTCTCCGGCCAGATGACCACCCTGCCGGTGTTCGTCTACCAGGAGTACTCGAAGCTCAGCGCGAACTGCCCGCCCAACGCCGACGCCACCTGCGTGACCACGATTCCGATGGAACGTGCGTGGGCTGCGGCTCTCGTGCTGATCGTCATCGTGCTGCTGCTGAACCTCATTGGCCGAATCGTGGCGAAGGTCTTCGCCGTCAAGACCGAACGCTAAGCCAGTCGCTAAGCCTAAGCCTTAAGAACACAAGGAAATATAAGGAAACATCATGGGACAACGTATTGACGTCAACCACGAGAACATCTACTACGGCGACTTTCTGGCCGTGGAAGATGTGAACATCAACATCGAGCCGAACAAGGTCACCTCCTTCATCGGCCCGTCCGGCTGCGGCAAGTCCACCGTGCTGCGCACCTTGGACCGTATGCACGAGATCATCCTGGCGCTCACGTCGAGGGCGAGGTGCTGCTCGAAGGCAAGAACCTGTACGACAAGGACGTGGATCCGGTGGCCGTGCGCCGCGACGTCGGCATGGTCTTCCAGCGCCCGAACCCGTTCCCGACCATGTCCATCCGTGAGAACGTGCTGGCCGGTGTGCGCCTGAACAACCACCACCTGGCCAAGTCCGACGCCGACGATCTGGTCGAGTGGGCTCTGCGCGGTGCCAACCTCTGGGAAGAGGTCAAGGACCGTCTTGACAACCCTGGCATCGGCCTGTCCGGTGGCCAGCAGCAGCGTCTGTGCATCGCCCGCGCCGTGGCCGTCCACCCGCAGGTCGCTGCTCATGGATGAGCCCTGCTCCGCTTTGGACCCGATTTCGACCCTGGCTATCGAGGATCTGATCGACGAGCTCAAGAGCGACTACACCATCGTGATCGTGACCCACAACATGCAGCAGGCCGCCCGTATCGCCGACTACACCGCCTTCTTCAACCTGAAGGCAGTGGGCCAGCCCGGTCACCTCGAGTACTTCGCGGACACCATCACGATGTTCAACAACCCGCAAAACGAAGAAGCCGAGCGCTACATCTCTGGAAGGTTCGGCTGATCGTTTCCTGCGCGCAGCGTAATGATTTGTGCGTAGGAGAAACGGCAAAGCCCGCCGCAAGGCGGGCTTTCGCATATTCAACGCGAGTATTGCCGAGTATTATCGTTCTCGCAACGGAGCGAGCTGGAATACTTTGTCGGACTGGGCGGCGACTTCCCGCTTCGGTCGATCGACGGGAGAGCGGCGGGTAAAGCGGTACAAGACAAGTCCGCACGATGAATACTCCGTGATAAATTTTCTGTTAACGTGCGAGTATGGAAGAATGGTCGCAGCGAGGTCCAGCAAAGGAGCATAGGTGAGTACTGGTCTGATCGTCAGCATCGTCGTTGTCGTTATTATCGTTGTCTTGATTGGTTGGGGCGTCAGCGCCTATAACAACCTGGTGACGCTGAAGAACCGTGTGAAGAACGGTTGGGCGCAAATCGACGTGCAGTTGAAGCAGCGCGCCGACCTCATCCCGAACCTGGTGAATACCGTCAAGGGGTACGCATCCCACGAGTCTGAAGTCTTCACTCAGGTGACCGCCGCCCGCGCCGGCGTAGTGGCTGCGGCCAGCAACCCGAGCACGACCACTGCTCAGCGCGCCGCCGCTGAAAACCAGCTGTCCCGCGCCCTGTTCAACCTGCAAGCCACGGCTGAGGCATATCCGCAGCTGCAAGCCAACCAGAACTTCATGGATCTGCAGAACCAGCTCAAGGAACTGGAGAACAAGATCGCCTACGCCCGTCAGTTCTACAACGACGTGGTCCTGAAGCTCAACACCGCCATCGAAACCGTGCCGACGAACATCATCGCCGGTCTGTTCCACTTTGAGCAGGCGCAATACTTCGAGCCGATGACGCTTCCCGTCAGGTGCCACAGGTCCAGTTCTGACCCGCTTCAGGCCCGTCCGGTAAGCCGCCGGCCGGGCCCGTATTGTCTTAAGAGAGGGAAGACATGCGGATACGATTCATTCGCGCCGGAATCATCAGCATTGTTGCCACGGTGGTGTTGGCAGTTATCACCTTGGCGATAATCGAGACTTCCGCGTTCGGCGATTCGGCCGACCTCAGCTACCGCACGCTGGACTATGATGTGACCGCCACCGCGAACGGTGATTTGAAGGTCACGCAGCATATCGACGTCAAGATGCGTGAGCGTACCGACAGTGACGACAACACCAAGCCGTGGAAGCAACTGTTTCAGCAATACACGCTGAACTCCGGCACCCTGACTGATATCAGCGATATCAGCGTGCGCAACGTCACAGACGGCATCGACTATGCCCAACAGAGCGAGCCCAAGCTGCCCAGTGACGTCTCTTCCGACAAGGAATGGAACAGCGACTACGCCAACCATTGGTATGTCGCCGATGTGAGCGATGGCAGCGACCATCCAAAGGCATACACGCCCGGTACCGATGGCCTCAAGCCAGCGCCTCCGCCACCGAAGATGACACAACCGTGGAGATCGGCTGGAATATTCCGGTCACCACCGAGGCCGACAGCATGAAGTTCGATGTAAGCTTCACCATGCACGATGTGGCCACCAAATGGAAAGACGTGGCCTCCTTCCAATGGGAGCCGTTCGGCAAGAAGAACCAAGTGCCTATCGGCACGGTCACCGGCACCGTCCATTTCCCCAACGGCATCACCGGCAAAACCTCATGGACATGGCTGCACACCGAGCGCACCTCGGAAACCAAGCGCAACAGCGACGGCAGCTACACGTTCACGGCCTACAACATCCACAATGGCGACTACCTCGATGTGGTCGCGGCGTTCGATGCCGCCAAAGCCAAGGGCATCGCCCGCAAGGGAACCGGCAATCATCTCAAGGACCTGAAACAGGACGAATATAAGCAACAGCAGCGCTGGCTCGACAAGCAACGATTCGCTGCCAGAGCTCGTCTCGTGTTCTGGATTGTCAGCATCGTGCTCGGCATCGCGTTGTGCGCGTGGGGTATCTGGGCTGTGATCTCCAGCAACCGGCGTGCGCAATACCGTGGCAGCGTCGAATACTGGCGCGACCAGCCCGGCATCAGTCCGGCTTCCGCAGCCCGTCTGATTCGCGTGGTCGATCCGTCGACGCGCCAATCCGATGAAGACCGCCAGCTGACCGCCACCATGCTGTCGCTCGCCGTCAAGAAGGCCATCGCCATTTATCCGGGGCCGTCGGACATGTATCGCGGCATCGACATGAGCCAGGCCACGCCGGTGGCTTGAGCCAAATGATTGCCGCTGACCAAGGCAAGCAGTATGCGGCAGGCATCACCAGCACCATCGTGATTCTGCCGCTCGCCATTGATGAGGCACCCAACGCGCAACAGTTGGGATTGAGCGAATCGGAAGATGCGCTGCTGAACCTGCTCATCGTCATTTCGCAGCGCGTGGGCAGCCCGGTATTCGACCTGAACCAGATGAAGGCGACCTGCCAGAATTGGCAAGACGGCTATATTGAGCTCGGCAAATTCACCGGTGCATGCAGCATGGAATACCAGCGGCTGGGTGCCACGCGCTCTGTGGGCTGGCAATGGATCCTACCCGGCGTATTGGCCGCCGTGCTGGGATTTGGTTCGCTGCTGGCCAACAGCTTTATCGGATACCCGGTGGCTGGTCTTATCGAGCTGCCGATATTCCTGGTCGGCCTGTTCTGCTCGATGGCCGGCGCGGTGACCGTGCTCACCGACCAAGGCCAGGATATCGCCGGCCGGACTCTGGGCCTTAAGCGTTATATGGAAGACTTCTCCAACTTCACCGACCGTGGTACCGCCGATTTGGCCTTGTGGGATTGGTATATGGTCTACGCCGCCGCGTTTGGCATTTCCGATCGCGTGATGCGTGAGCTGGCCAAGGCTATCCTCAGGTCAACGATCCGGCTTGGCTGGATGCCAACGCCTCCAACTCGTTGTTCTACTGGAACTACCGCCCGTATGGCTGGTACAGCCACCGCCATAATGGTCCGTTCGACCACGATGCTGCCGGGCAGATGGACCGGGCATTAGCGGCCCAGCTCCGGCTTACGGAGCACATCGTTTGCCGGCGGATTCTCCGACCTCGGCTCGCAGCTGAACTCCGGACTCGCTGACATCAGCTCGACCATCAGCGCGGCAGCACCATCCGCCGATTCCGGTGGCGATTTCTCCAGCTTCGGCTCGGGTGGCGGCTCCGGTTTCGGTGGCTCGTTCGGCGGTTCGGGTGGCGGCTCGTTCGGTGGGCGGTAAATCCAGCGTTCTGCTTACGCTGGAATCGGACACAGACCGTCTCATTACTGTTGAAGGGAATCACCATGGCATTGTTCCGTAACCTCGGACCGTCTCCACCACCGCCATCGGCCACGGCGAAATGCCGCTGACCATCGAAAACAATCGCGGCCACGAGGTCGGCATCGAAACCCTGCATGCCTCGCTGGACGCCGGCTGCCGCCACATCGACACCGCTTGGGCCTACTACTGCTCCGGCGGCGAAGAACAGACCGGTGAAAAGCTGGTGCGCGAGGCCCTTGAGACCTGGAAGGGGTCGAAGGACGAGGTGCTGGTGGCCACCAAGGTGGGCCACTTCCGCAACTTCACCGACGGCCGCCCCACGTGGGATGTGGACGGTCGCCCGGAGAACCTGATTCGGCGCGGCAAGGAGAGCGCACTGGCGCTCGGCGTGGACACCATTGACCTGCTGTACTTCCACCGCCCTGATCCGAAGGTGCCGTACAACGAGTCCGTCGAAGCCATCAAGCAGCTGGTGGACGAGGGCGTGGCGCAGGAGGCCGGTATCTCCAACGCTCCATCGAGCAAATCGACATTGCGCGCGGTATTCTGGGCGACAAGCTCGTGGCCGTGCAAAACCAGTACTCGCCGATTCACCTGGAGACCCAGGACACGCTCGACTACTGCGCCAAGGTTGGCTTGGCCTTCGTGTGCTGGAGTCCGCTCGGCGGCTACCGTCACCCCTATGATGAGACCAAGTTCGACCCGTTCCGCGAGGTCGCGGCGGCCCACGGCGTGAGCTACCAGCAGGTCGTGCTGGCATGGGAGCTCGCCAAGGGCGACCACATGTTCGTGATTCCCGGCGCGCACCGTCCCGAAACCATCCTCGACTCCCTGAAGGCCGACCAGCTCGAACTCACCCCCGAAGAACTCGCCAAGCTCGGCTGAACTTTCTCAGCTCCCTTGTCAGGGGAGCTGTCTCGCGTAGCGAGACTGGAGGGTAGTCGCCGGAGTAGTCCCGGGTAGTTCCACAAGGAGATAATTGTGCGCAAAAAACTCATCCTCGACCTCGATACCGGCATCGATGACGCGCTCGCCATCGCATATGCCCTAGGCAGTGCCGACGAGATCGATTTGATCGGTATCACGGCCACCTACGGCAATGTCGCGGTGCCGCTGGTCGCGCGTAACGCGCTGGCGGTACTGCACTTGTTCGGCCGTGACGACGTTCCGGTCTATCCCGGAGTCGACCATCCCATCGCCCCGGCAACATTGCCGAAAATGCG